>OOCV01000044.1_pt1 | contig 134238 bp, 138 predicted proteins | sample 1671061 | NCBI WGS metagenome assembly OOCV01 (sample SAMN06348118, study PRJEB24527) | human gut metagenome | biome: human gut; feature: ankylosing spondylitis patient; material: feces | host: Homo sapiens | place: China | collected 2015-10
CTCTTTGTTGCATGTTTCAAAAAATTTGCGAGATACTGTGTCAGAACAACATCTCCCAAAAATGGGCTTTTTAAGGGACGACTATATAAATATAAAAAGGGGATGTGCCGAAGACACATCCCCTTTTTGTCGTATTGTTTTTGTTTATTAATAGTTTCTTGCTTCAATCTGGAAGTAAGCCTGAGCGTGGTTGCAAACCGGGCAGATGCTAGGAGCCTCTTTTCCAATTACAATGTGTCCACAGTTAGAGCATTGCCAGATGCAGTCTCCGTCCTTAGAGAATACCATCTTGTCCTGAATGTTTTTCAGAAGTTTGCGGTAGCGCTCTTCGTGATGTTTCTCAATTTCAGCTACGCCTTCGAATTTAGCAGCAATCTCGTCAAATCCTTCCTCACGAGCTTCTTTTGCCATACGGGCATACATATCTGTCCATTCGAAGTTCTCACCAGCAGCAGCATCAGCAAGGTTAGCTTCTGTTCCGTTGATTTTGTTTCCGTTCAGATATTTATACCATAATTTTGCGTGCTCCTGCTCGTTTTTTGCAGTCTCCTCGAATATGGCGGCAATCTGTACATATCCGTCTTTCTTTGCTTTAGATGCAAAATATGTATACTTGTTGCGTGCCATTGATTCACCTGCAAATGCTTCCTGAAGATTCTTTTCTGTCTTTGTTCCTTTTAATTCTTTCATAATCTTTTTGTTTTTAATTGTCTGTTAAATCAGATATAAAGTATTAATTTTCAATTTATGATTTTAATGCCAATGATTATATATGTGGTACATTTTCATTTAAGACATTTATGTAGGCAAAGATATTCAATAATATTGAAACAAACAATTTTGTTATGCTTTTTTATTATTTTAAATTGTTATTTCGCCACATATTGATTTGTTCATGTAGCTTTTCACAATTTTATTGTCTGTAAATCTTGCCTGTAGGCACATGAGTTTCGTAACGGCACATTCAACGGTGCTGTCATATCCGCTTATAACTCCGGTGCTCTTGAGTCTGTAGCCGGTGTCGTATCTGGTCATTTCCACGCTTCCCGCAAGACATTGGCTTATGTTTACGATTGTCACTCCTCTTAGGCTGGCCTCTTTCAGAATTCTGGTTAACCATGGAGCTTTTGGTGCATTGCCGCTTCCGAAGCTTCTCATTACAATAGACCTCAGTTCAGGTGCTTCGAGAACATGGTATATAATCTTTTCCTGTAATCCTGGGAACAGCGAGAATACCACGACATTCGGGTCGATTGCTGTATGCGGCACCATGGGCTTGCTGTAATCAGGCTTCAATATATATTCTTCATGATATATAATGTTCACTCCGGCTTCTGCAAGATGCGGGAAGTTGAACGACTCGAAGGCGTTAAAGCCGTCGGCATTGGTCTTTGTCGATCTGTTTCCGCGAAGCAATTTGCCGCTGAAGTAGATGCAAACCTCTGGTACCATGGCTGTGCCGTCAGGATGAGACGCTGACGCAATCTCAATACTTGTTATCAGGTTTTCTTTGCCGTCTGTCCGCAATTGGTTAATAGGTAATTGGCTGCCTGTAAGCACAACGGGTTTTGTCAGGTTTTCGAGCATGAAAGAAAGTGCAGACGCGGTATAGGCCATTGTGTCTGTTCCGTGCAAAATAACAAATCCGTCATATTGGTCATATCGCTCAGCAATGATTCTCACCAGCTGCGACCAGAATCTAGGCGACATATCGCTTGAATCTATAGGCTGCGTAAACTGATAAGTTTCGATACCTGTTCTCAACATTGAAAACTCAGGCAGACAACTCACAAGGTGGTTGAAGTCTAAGGGTTCTAACACTCCTGTATCCGGGTTCTTTCCCATACCGATAGTTCCACCTGTGTATATAAGCAAAACTCGGTTTGATCTTGTTATTTTTGACATGGCTGATATTAAATTATTCTTATACGGACATCGTTTATGTATTTTATTTTGTGCAAATATAATTTAAAATAATCTGAAATCAAAAAAAATGATGTATATTTGCATAAATAAAATAGTTAAATTTAAAAATTATAATTAACGCTTTTAATAAAAAACAAACATGAAAAAATTTATGGATGAAAACTTCCTGCTAGAAACATCTACTGCACAGGATCTATTTCATAATCATGCGGCAAAAATGCCGATTATTGACTATCATTGCCATTTGATTCCTGAAATGGTCGCTAACGACCACAAATTCAAGAGCATAACAGAGCTGTGGTTGGGCGGTGATCATTATAAATGGCGTGCTATGCGTACTAACGGCGTTGACGAGAAGTATTGCACAGGAACAGAAACTAGCGATTGGGAAAAATTTGAAAAATGGGCTGAGACTGTTCCTTATACATTCAGAAACCCGCTTTATCATTGGACACACCTTGAGCTGAAGACTGCTTTTGGCATAGATAAACTCTTGAGCCCGAAGACAGCACGTGAAATATATGATGAATGTAACGAAAAACTTCAGCAGCCTGAATATACAGCAAGAGGCTTTATGCGTCGTTACAACGTTGAATGTGTTTGTACAACAGACGATCCTATTGATGATCTGAGATATCATAAGCAGACACGCGAAAGCGGATTTGAAATCAAAATGATTCCAGCCTGGAGACCTGACAAGGCTATGGCTGTTGACAATACAAAGAATTTTGCTGAGTATGTAAATAAGCTGGGCGAAGTTGCAGGCGTTTCAATTGCTAAATTCCAGGATATGATTGACGCATTGCAGAAGCGTCACGATTTCTTCCACGAGAATGGTTGCCGTCTTTCTGACCACGGAATTGAAGAGTTCTATGATGAGCCTTACACTGACAGCCAGATAGAAATCATATTTGAAAAAGCTATGCGCGGTCAGGAGCTTTCACAGCAGGAAATTCGTCAGTTCAAGCATTGCATGCTTACAATCTTTGCTGAGATGGATCATGCAAGCGACTGGACACAGCAGTTCCATTATGGCGCAATCCGTGATAACAACAGCCTGATGTTCAAGAAACTCGGACCTGATACTGGTTTTGATTCTATCGGTGAATTCAATACAGCAAAGGCAATGAGCCATTTCCTTGATCACCTTAACGCAGAAGGTAAGCTTACACGTACTATATTGTACACACTGAATCCATGTGCAAATGAAGTTATAGCTACAATGTTAGGAAACTTCCAGGATGGTTCTTGTCCGGGCAAGATACAGTTTGGTAGCGGCTGGTGGTTTAATGATCAGCTTGACGGCATGACAAGACAGATGAATGCATTGTCTGTGCTCGGCTTGTTGAGCCGCTTTGTCGGAATGCTTACCGACAGCCGTTCATTCCTGTCTTATCCTCGTCATGAGTATTTCCGCCGTTTGCTCTGTAACCTGCTTGGCAATGACGTAGAGAAAGGACTCCTTCCTGACGACAAGGAAAGCCTGTATCGCATGGTTGAGGATATAAGCTACTATAACGCGAAAAACTATTTCAAGTTTTAATGCTTGAAGCATGAATATGGAGCCTCTTTTGCTGAGTTTGTACAGATTATGCAAAAGAGGCTTTATGATTTTTAATTATTGAAATATTTGCCAATATCAAAAAATAGAACTATTTTTGCAAAGTTTTACGATATACGTCACATTTTGTAATATGAGAAAAAATCTTTTTTTTATAGTTTTTGCCGTTTTATGCATGACGTTAGGCAGTTGCGGAAGCAGCAAGCAGATTGCTTATTTTCAGAATGCTGATTCATTGAGCTATGCGGCGTCAAAAGGTTTGTTCGATGCAAAAATAATGCCAAAGGACTTATTGACGATAACTGTCAGCACCACGGATCCAAAGGCTGCAACGCCTTTCAACCTTTCTGTAACCAACACACTAAATGCAACTGGATATTTGTCTACAGGAGCAGGTTCACTGCAGACTTATCTTGTTGACAACGACGGCTTTATTAATTTTCCTGTTGTCGGACAGCTGAAAGTTGGAGGTATGACAAAGAGACAATGTGAAAATTATATCCGAGACAAAATACTTCCGTACATGTCAAAGACGGAAAACCCTATAGTTACTGTTAAGATGGCCAGCTTTAAAGTTACTGTAGCCGGTGAGGTTAAGGCTCCGGGTGTATTTAATGTTGACCAGGAAAAGATTAGTATGATAGAGGCTTTGGCCAGAGCTGGAGACCTTACAATCTATGGTAAGCGTGGTAATGTCTTGCTTATACGTGAGGATGCTACTGGAGAAAAGTCTGTTCACAGACTTAATCTGAATGATGCAAATCTGATAAATTCACCATATTATTACCTTCAGCAGAATGATTATTTGTATGTTGAGCCAAACAGCGTTCAGGCAAAGAACTCTGCAATAGGTTCAAGTACGACAATATGGATTTCTGTTGTCAGTATCCTGACATCTGTAGCTTCGTTGGTGGTTAATGTGTTGAAGTAAGTAAAGTATGTGTGGAATTGTTGGTTATTTAGGTAAGAAAGACGCTTATCCGGTGTTGATTAAGGGACTGGGCCGGTTGGAATATCGTGGATACGATAGCGCAGGCTTGGCTTTGCTTAATTCAGACGGAGGACTGAATGTATATAAAACTAAAGGTAAAGTAAAAGATTTAGATACATTTTGTAAAGACAAAAATATCTCAGGAACTGTGGGTATTGCTCATACACGATGGGCAACCCATGGTGAACCTTCATCTGTAAACGCACATCCACATTATTCAGAGTCTAAGAATCTTGCAATTATCCATAATGGAATAATTGAAAATTATGCAGATTTAAAGAAAAAGTTGCAGTCAAAAGGCTTGACTTTCCGTTCTGATACGGATACTGAAGTACTTGTGCAACTGATTGAATATATTCAGAACAAGAAAAAACTCGACCTTTTGTCATCTGTTCAGGTTGCGCTCCATGAAGTTATCGGTGCATATTCAATAGCCCTGCTTGATAAGCGTGAGCCAGATCAGATCATTGCCGCTTGCAAACAAAGCCCTTTGGTTATTGGTGTAGCAGAAGATGAATTCTTCCTTGCTTCAGATGCAAGCCCGATAATTGAGTATACTGATAAGGTGGCCTACCTTGAAGACGGCAGTATTGCTGTAATGAAAAGGGGAGAGAACTTGAAGGTCGTTGATATATTAAATAGGGAACTGTTCCAGAAAATACAGACTGTTGACCTGAATTTAGGTCAGATAGAAAAAGGCGGATATCCGCATTTTATGCTGAAAGAAATCTTTGAACAGCCCGAATGTCTTACTAACTGTATGCGTGGCCGTATAAATGTTGAGGCTACAAATGTTACGTTAAGTGCCGTCATTGATTATAAAGAACGCCTGCTGGCTGCAAAGAGAATAATAATTGTTGCATGTGGAACCTCATGGCATGCCGGACTTATCGGAAAGCAAATAATAGAAAGTTTATGCCGTATACCTGTCGAGGTTGAGTATGCAAGCGAATTCAGATACCGTAATCCTGTAGTTACAGACAATGACGTTGTCATAGCTATATCGCAGAGCGGTGAAACGGCAGACACTTTGGCCGCAGTGAAGCTTGCCAAACAACATGGAGCTTTTATCTATGGCATTTGCAATGCGATAGGATCAAGTATACCGCGTGCTACTGATACAGGTTCTTATATTCATGTCGGACCCGAGATTGGAGTCGCTTCGACAAAAGCTTTTACCGGTCAGGTGATTGTTCTTACTATGTTGGCTTTGGCTTTAGCGAAAGAAAAGCATACTATAGATGAAGATGTATATACGAAAATAGTTAAGGGGCTAAGCAATATTCCGGTAAAGATGGAAGAAACCCTGAAACTTAATGACAGAATATCACGGCTAAGCCGTATTTTTACTTATGCAAGGAATTTCTTGTATTTAGGGCGTGGCTATAGTTATCCCGTGGCGTTGGAAGGAGCATTGAAACTGAAAGAAATCAGCTATATACATGCTGAAGGATATCCTGCTGCGGAAATGAAACATGGCCCGATTGCTCTTATTGACTCAGACATGCCGGTTGTCGTTATTGCAACGCGTAATGCAATGTATGAAAAGGTCTTAAGCAATATACAGGAAATAAAGGCACGTAAGGGAAAAGTCATTGCGTTGGTTTCAAAAGGTGATGAGACTATAAGTAAAATCGCTGATGAGGTTATTGAATTGCCTGATACAGAAGAATGTCTTGAACCTCTATTGGCTACGATACCATTGCAGTTGTTGGCTTACCATATTGCCGTTTGTAAAGGTAAAAATGTTGATCAGCCTCGAAATTTGGCAAAATCAGTGACAGTTGAATAAAAATATATTAATGAAAAAGCTAAAGAATAATATTAGAAATCCTAGAATCTTGCAGATGATTTTTATATTATGAATTAGCTTTTTAATTTATTATAACGATGATGGAACCATTGAAGCATGAATGTGGAGTTGCAATGGTAAGGTTACTTAAACCATTGGAATACTACCAACAAAAGTATGGCACCTGGATGTTTGGGCTTAACAAGCTCTATCTGATGATGGAGAAGCAGCATAACAGAGGACAGGAGGGAGCAGGCATGGCATGTGTGAATTTAGATGCTGTGCCTGGTTCTGAATATATGTTCCGTGAGCGTGCTGAAGGCTCAAATGCTATAACAGAAATATTTGCTAATGTTCAGAAGCAGTTCAGGAATGTTACGCCTCAGCAATTGGCTGACGTTGATTATGCAAAAAGGAATTTGCCTTTCGCCGGCGAATTATATATGGGACATCTGCGATATTCAACAACAGGCAAGAGTGGCCTTTCTTATGTGCATCCGTTCTTGAGGCGCAATAACTGGCGAGCTAAGAATCTTTGCTTGTGCGGCAACTTCAATATGACCAATATTGAAGATATTTTTGACAAGCTTGTGAAACAAGGACAATATCCCCGAATTTACAGTGACAGCTATATTACACTTGAATTTATGGGGCACAGATTGGACCGTGAGGTTGAGCGTAATTTTATAGAAGGTCAGAAAAAGGGACTTAAGGATCAAGACATAACACGTTATATAGAGGATAATATAAAGATTAGCAATGTCCTTAAATCTACAATGGCCGATTACGACGGCGGTTATGTAATGTGTGGACTTACGGGTAGCGGCGAAATGTTTTCTATGCGTGATCCGTGGGGTATACGTCCGGCTTTTTGGTACAAGAATGATGAGTTTATTGTTCTTGCGAGCGAACGTCCGGTACTTCAGACAACATTTGAACTTGAATGTGATGACATAAACGAGCTGGAACCTGGATGTGCTTTGATTGTAAAGAAGAACGGTGAAAGTTCTATAGAACGCATACTTGAACCGAGGGGTGATGCAAAGTGTTCGTTTGAGCGCATTTATTTCAGTCGCGGTTCAGACAGAGATATTTATAAGGAACGTAAGAAGCTCGGTGAACAATTAACTTCATCTATCTTAAAGGCTGTCAATTACGATACCGAACATACTGTTTTCTCGTTTATACCCAATACTGCTGAAGTCGCATTCTATGGAATGCTTGGAGGTTTCAAGCGTTATATAAACAACCAGAAGATAGAAAGAATACGTAACTTGGATCATAAGCCGTCTTATGAAGAACTCGAAGAGATTCTGCATCAATATGTGCGTAGTGAGAAAGTTGCAATTAAGGATATAAAACTCCGTACATTTATAACAGAAGGTGCATCGCGTAATGATCTTGCCGCGCACGTATATGATGTAACCTACGGATCTCTGGTTCCGTATGTGGACAATCTTGTTATAATAGACGACAGTATTGTGCGTGGAACAACATTGAAAGAAAGTATCTTGAAGATTCTTGACCGCTTGCATCCTAAGAAAATAATTATTGTAAGCAGTTCGCCTCAGATCCGTTATCCTGATTATTACGGAATAGATATGCCTAATCTTGAGGAATTTTGTGTATTCCGGGCAACTATTGAGCTGCTGAAGGATCATGGCATGTGTCAGCTGCTTGAAGATACATACAACAAATGTAAGGAAGAAATTCTTAAGCCTAAGAGCGAGATGCGTAACTGTGTTTGTGATATATACAAACCATTTACTGTAGATGAAATAAATAAAAAGATAGTAGAAATGCTTCGCCCGGAGGGAATGAATACACCGGTTGAATTGGTTTATCAGTCTATCGAAGGATTGCATACGGCAATACCTAATCATAAAGGCGACTGGTATTTCACGGGAAATTATCCTACACCAGGCGGAGTGAGATTGGTAAATATGGCATTTATCCGTTTCTATGAAAGTGTGTATCAGTGTGAACGTTAGTTCTGAATGTGTTGGTAATACAAATTATTTAAAAATAAGAGTAGTTGAAAGAACAAAAAGATTTTGAATGTTTCCTGCTGTGCGCATGATTATTCTTTCAAAGAACAGATGTTGACGTACAGATTGATTTCGTTTAAAATCTTTTTATAAAAGAGAGCAAATATGAAAAATGTAACTTTGGTCTTAGAGGATGGCACAAAATTTCGTGGAAAGTCATTCGGATATGACTCTCCCGTAGCAGGCGAGGTGGTGTTTAATACGGCTATGATGGGTTATCCCGAGAGTCTGACAGACCCATCTTATGCAGGTCAGCTGATGGTACTTACGTATCCGTTGGTAGGAAACTATGGTGTACCACCGTTCACAGTGGAAAACAATGGAATTGCCACTTTCATGGAAAGTGATAAGATATATGCATCGGCAATAATTGTTGCAGATTACAGCGAGATGTATTCTCATTGGAATGCTGTTGAAAGTCTTGCAGACTGGCTGAAGCGCGAGCACGTTCCGGGAATAACGGGCATCGATACGCGTGAGCTTACAAAGGTATTGCGCGAGCATGGTGTAATGATGGGCAAGATTCTTTTTGATGATGAGCCTGACAATATCCCGACAGCAGACTATGAAGGTGTTAACTTTGTAGACAAAGTAAGCTGCAAGGAGATTATACGTTACAACGAAGGAGCCGGAAAGAAGGTTGTTCTTGTTGATTGCGGCGTAAAGAATAACATTATCAGATGTCTTCTGAACAGAGGCGTAGAGGTTATACGCGTTCCGTGGAACTATGATTATACGGATATGGACTTCGACGGACTGTTCCTTGCCAATGGCCCCGGCGATCCTGATATGTGTGAGGATGCCGTAAACATTATAAGAAAGCAAATGAGCCTTTCTACAAAGCCTATTTGCGGTATCTGTATGGGTAATCAGTTGCTGGCAAAAGCCGGTGGCGCTACGATTTACAAGCTTAAATATGGTCACCGTTCTCATAACCAGCCTGTGCGTATGGTGGGAACAACCAATTGTTATGTAACAAGCCAGAACCACGGATATGCCGTTGATGCTTCTACTTTAGGAAAGGACTGGGAAGAGCTATTTGTAAATATGAACGACGGCAGCAACGAAGGTATACGTCATAAGACGAATCCTTGGTTCTCAAGCCAGTTCCATCCGGAAGCATGCTCTGGTCCTGTAGATACAGAGTTTATGTTTGACAAGTTTGTTGATGCGTTGAAATAATTTGTTTAACAGGCAGTTAGTGTAATTGCAATAAAAAGAAAAGACATGAAATATAATGATATAAAGAAAGTTCTGCTTCTTGGTTCCGGCGCATTGAAGATTGGCGAGGCCGGCGAGTTTGACTATTCCGGTTCACAGGCCTTGAAGGCGTTGAGGGAAGAAGGCGTTAAAACTGTTCTCATAAATCCTAACATTGCAACCGTTCAGACATCCGAAGGTGTTGCAGACCAGATTTATTTCTTGCCTGTTCAGCCTTATTTCGTAGAGCGCGTTATAGAGAAAGAGCGTCCTGACGGCATATTGCTGTCTTTTGGTGGTCAGACAGCTCTTAACTGTGGCGTTGAATTATATAAGAGCGGTGTGCTCGAAAAATATAATGTTAAGGTACTTGGAACTCCGGTTCAGGCCATTATGGATACAGAAGACCGTGAACTGTTCGTCGACAGGCTTAACGAAATTGACGTAAAGACCATCAAGAGTGAGGCTTGCGAGACTATAGAACAGGCACGCAAGGCTGCAGCTGAGCTGGGATATCCTGTTATCATACGTGCTGCTTATGCTCTCGGCGGACTAGGCAGCGGATTCTGTGACAATGAGGAAGAACTTGACAAACTTGCAGAAAAAGCATTCTCGTTCTCTCCGCAGGTGCTGGTTGAGAAGAGTCTTAAAGGCTGGAAAGAAATAGAATATGAGGTTGTACGCGACCGTTACGACAACTGTATAACAGTCTGCAACATGGAGAACTTCGACCCGCTTGGCATCCATACAGGCGAGAGTATCGTTATTGCTCCTTCACAAACACTTACTAACAGCGAGTATCACAAGCTGCGTGCACTTTCAATAAAAATTATCCGTCATATCGGTATCGTAGGTGAGTGTAACGTTCAGTATGCTTTCGACCCGAAGAGTGAGGACTATCGTGTCATCGAGGTTAACGCACGTCTTAGCCGCAGTTCGGCTCTTGCATCTAAAGCTACAGGTTATCCTTTGGCATTTGTGGCAGCAAAACTCGGCTTGGGCTATGGTCTCTTTGAACTGAAAAACTCTGTAACAAAGACAACAAGTGCATTCTTTGAGCCCGCACTCGACTATGTCGTATGTAAGATTCCACGTTGGGACTTGAGCAAATTCCGTGGCGTTGACCGTGAGCTTGGCTCGTCAATGAAGTCTGTGGGTGAGGTTATGGCTATCGGACGTAACTTTGAAGAGGCTATACAGAAAGGTCTGCGCATGATAGGACAAGGCATGCACGGCTTTGTTGAGAATAAGGAACTTGAGATAGAAAATATCGATGCAGCGCTTCGCGAACCTACTGACAAGCGTATATTCATCATATCTAAGGCCATGCACAGAGGTTATACAATCGACCAGATACATGACCTTACGAAGATAGACAAATGGTTCCTCTACAAGCTGAAGCACATTATCGACATAGATGAGACACTGAAGAAGTGCAAGAGCGTTAATGTTCTTGGAAAAGACTTGCTGCGCGAGGCTAAGGTATATGGCTTCACTGACTTCCAGATAGCACGTGCCGTAGGTCTGGAGCGCGAACTCGGCAATATGGCTAAGGCCGGACTTGTTATCCGCCAGCTCCGCAAGAGCTATGGCATCCTGCCCGTTGTAAAGCAAATCGACACACTGGCAGCCGAGTATCCGGCACAGACCAACTATCTTTATGTTACATATGCAGGTGTCAAGAGCGACATTACGTTTGAGAACGACAAGCGTTCTATCATTGTTCTTGGCTCAGGTGCATATCGTATCGGAAGTTCAGTTGAGTTCGACTGGTGCGGAGTTCAGGCACTTAATACAATACGCAAGCAGGGCTATCGCAGCATAATGATAAACTATAACCCTGAAACCGTGTCTACCGACTACGACATGTGCGACCGTCTTTACTTTGATGAGCTTACATTCGAGCGTGTCATGGATATTATCGACCTCGAATGTCCTTATGGCGTCATTGTTTCTACGGGCGGACAGATTCCTAACAACCTTGCAATGCGTCTCGATGCACAGAATGTTCCTATCCTCGGTACATCTGCCAAGGATATCGACAATGCAGAGGACCGTGCCAAGTTCTCTTCAATGTTGGGACGCAACGGCATAGACCAGCCGGAATGGAGCGCACTGACTTCAATGGATGACATCAACAAGTTTATCGACCGTGTAGGCTTCCCTGTATTGGTTCGTCCTTCTTACGTCCTTTCAGGTGCGGCAATGAACGTATGTTCAAACAACGAAGAACTTGAGCGTTTCCTCAAACTTGCAGCCAACGTTTCAGAAGACCATCCTGTTGTTGTAAGTCAGTTTATCGAACATGCGAAAGAGGTTGAGATGGACGCAGTTGCTAAGAACGGCGAAATCATTGCCTATGCAATCAGTGAGCATATCGAGTTTGCCGGAGTTCACTCAGGCGACGCAACAATACAGTTCCCGCCGCAGAAACTTTATTGCGAGACAATACGTCGTATAAAGCGCGTCAGCAAGATGATTGCTCAGGAACTGCACATCAGTGGACCGTTCAACATACAGTTCCTTGCACGAGAGAACGATATAAAGGTTATTGAATGTAACCTGCGTGCTTCACGTTCGTTCCCGTTTGTCAGCAAGGTGCTTAAGATAAATCTCATTGAACTTGCCACTAAGGTTATGCTTGGTCTGCCGGTAGAAAAGCCGGAGAAGAACTTGTTCGACCTCGACTACGTTGGTATTAAGGCAAGTCAGTTCTCTTTCAACCGCTTGCAGAAGGCCGACCCTGTGCTTGGTGTAGACATGGCTTCTACAGGTGAGGTAGGATGTCTTGGTGATGATACAAACACGGCGTTGCTTAAGAGCATGCTGTCTGTCGGCCACCGCATACCTAAAAAGAACATATTGCTCTCTACAGGTGGCGCAAAGCAGAAGGCTGCCATGCTTGATGCGGCCCGTCAGCTTGTAAGCAACGGATACAAGCTGTATGCAACAGTTGGCACATCAAAGTATCTTACAGAGAATGGCATCGAGAATACGCTCGTTTACTGGCCGTCAGACTGCGATAAGAAACCTCAGGCTCTCGACATGCTTCACAATCATGAGATAGATATGGTGGTGAACATACCGAAAGACCTTACTGTCAGCGAGCTTTCAAACGGATATAAGATTCGTCGTGCAGCTATCGACCTTAACGTGCCTCTTATCACAAACGGTCGTCTGGCAAGTGCGTTTATCAATGCTTTCTGCCGTGTTAAGCTTGATGACATCGACATCAAATCATGGGAAGAATATAAATAAGAGATATTTTATCATGTTTATTATAAAGGAGGTGACGTCTTGTGGCGTCACCTCCTTTATTGTTTTAATTCAAACGGCTCATAATGATTAACCCCAAATTGGGCATTATAGCGTATATTACTTTATCAATTTTGTGCATTGATGCTTTCAGCCCGTCTTTTTGTTTTTATTGGCGTCTTTTTGTCAGATTTTTTTTGACATAGCTCACTATGCCTGCGAAAAATCTAACGAAAATCCGCTGTTAAAGAGTTTATGGATATATGGGTCTGGACATCATTATCCTTGCTTAAATGTTGCTTTTTTGTTGAAAATGTATAATCTATTGAAAACCAATGGCTTATGCCTCTGTTGCGCGTATTGCAGGCAATGTGCCGGTTAGCTTTATTTCATTGCTTTGCAAAAGCATACCTTTTAGTGCATGATTTGACGTTTTTTGCATTGTAAAAGGTGCCCTTTCGCAATGTAAAAGGGCACCTTTTGTAAAATAGTAAAATATATGCTGAAATGTTATCTGAAAACCACTGATTTAACATTGCTTATTCAGTGATTTTTGGTATGAAACTCATTGAGTTTTGTATGCAGTTATTTTGGATACACTTTGCTACTATTCATGATGCCTGATGCCTGTGCCATTATATGCCAATATGACTGTTCGTTGTTTCTGCTATCTGTTTTTGTCTTTTTCAGTCTCTGTTTTTCCGTCTTCGTTTTTTATGATATTGTTGCGATACTCAGTTGGCGATATGCCCGTATGCATCTTAAAGAACTTGGAAAAGAAAGAGTTGTTAGAAAAATTAAAGTCGAATGCAATCTGCTTAATGTTCTTGTCAGAATATTTCAGTTCTGCAATGATGTGTTCAACGGCATTGTCGTTGATAAGCGTAAGAGCATTCTTGCCACATACCTTTTTGACAATGGTTGAAAGATATTTTGGTGTATAGCAAAGCATTTCGGCATAATATCCTATTGTCCGGTGCCTTCCCTTATCTGCCGTTACAGCCTCCATGAAGTTGTTGAATATGTAGTCAGATTGCCTGAGACATTCTTCTGAACTGTCGTCAGTGCAGTCTTCATAGCTGTTCTGATATGCTATGGCAATCATTTCCGTAAACATCGCCGATGCGATATGCATGAGTATGTCTTTCTGGAATTTGTCTGCGTCAGCGTCTATTTTGTCAGAAATTAAGTCGATATATTTTTTCAATACAATACATTCGTTTTTGGTCATATGTCTGACAGGACAGACATGCAGATGCTCCATCATTTTCCATGTTCCTTTTTCTGTTTGAGTCATGCGGTGTGCCAAGCGGTTTGAAAAGCATATTATTATAAGCTTATTATCGCTTTTTTCTTCAATTAGGTTTATGAGCGAGTTAGGCAGACATACCAGTATATCGTTTTTATGGAGACAGAAAACAGTGTTGTTTAACTCTATTTTAAGTTCTCCTTTTTCGCAGTAGACAAACGTGAACTCTTCAATTTTTTCACTTTTGTTTTCATGAAAGATATAGTCGAGTCGGTCAGTTATTTTCACGTAGTCGTTGTCATAAAAATTTTTGCTTGTTTCTTGATTATAAATATTTCTTATGTCTTTGTTCATTTGTTCTGATTTTGTTTGCAAAGATACTAAATTACGGCTTACCTGTAATATTCCTTTTTCCTCAGCCTATGTTCTATTTTCTTCTTTTCTTGCAGGCAGAAGTCAAATTGAACACATCTGAAGGAAATGTTGTTACTGATTCTGCACGGCAAATTGTTACTTTCGCGGCGAAAATCAGATAATATATTAATGATATGAAGAAAAAGATTTTAAACTTGAATGTATGGCTTGTTGCCTTTACATGTTTATTCATTGCAACATCATGCAAGAACAAACCTGCTGAAGTTAACAGGCAGACTTATGCCACGAAGAAAGTGGAGGGGAAGACAGACAAAACAATAACAACTTCTTATTCTGCATCAATTGAAGGTATGCAGGATATCGATATTTATCCAAAAGTTTCAGGATATATAGTAAAACTTAATGTTTCAGAGGGACAGACTGTACGGAAAGGACAAGTGCTTTTTGTTATAGACCAGGTTCCATATCAGACGGCACTTGCCACTGCTGTAGCCAATGTGAAGGATGCTGAGGCAAATCTTGCCACGGCTGAGCTGACATATCAGAGTGCCAAGGAACTTCATGCACAGAAAGTGGTGTCAGACTTTAATCTGAAGACAAACCGTAATGCATATCTGACGGCCAAGGCTAAGCTGGCACAGGCGCGGGCAGAGGAGAGGGATGCACGTAACAATTTGTCTTATACAGAGGTGAAGAGTCCGAGCGACGGTGTTGTAGGAATGCTGCCGTATCGTGTAGGAACATTGGTCAGTCCGTCGATGACAAAGCCTCTTACAACAGTTTCGGATAACTCTAAGATGTATGTATATTTCTCAATGCCGGAAAATCAGCTTCTCACTATGGTGCGTCAGTATGACACTAAGGACAATGCAATAAAGCAGATGCCGGAAATACAGCTTCAGCTTAACGACGGTTCGATATTCGATGAGAAAGGCAAGATAGAGTCGATAAGCGGAGTGATAGACAAAGAGACCGGAGCGGTAGGCCTTAGGGCTGTGTTCCCGAATAAGTCCAGGTTGCTTTACAGCGGTTCGTCTGGCAATGTCCTGATACCGAGCGAGTTTAAGAATTGTATTGTCATTCCGCAGGAAGCCACAGTGCAGCAGCAAGACAAATACATAGTGTATAAAGTGGTAAACGGCAAAGCTGTTTCAACACTCATAACGGTTGCCCCTTATAACGACGGCAAGGAGTATATCGTCACAGGCGGTCTGAGCGTAGGAGACGAATATGTTTCAAAGGGTGCCGGACTTGTGCGCGAGGGAACTATTGTGAAATGATAAAAACAAAAAGGGAAAAAGATTTTTATGAAAGGAAACATCTTTATAAAAAGGCCGGTTATGGCGCTGGCCATATCCATATTGATAGTTTTAGTTGGTCTTATCTCTCTCTTCACCCTGCCAGTTGAGCAATATCCTGACATTGCTCCTCCTACGGTGAGGGTTGAGGCTACTTATACAGGAGCTGATGCCGATGCTGTTATGAACAGCGTGATAATTCCACTTGAGGAAAGCATCAACGGAGTAGAAGACATGATTTATATAACTTCAACGGCAACCAACTCAGGAACAGCTGAGATTATGGTCTATTTCAAGCAAGGCACTGACCCGGACATGGCTGCCGTGAATGTGCAGAACCGTGTGTCTAAAGCTGAAGGCAAACTTCCGTCGGCGGTTAAGAGCATTGGTGTCAGCACGACAAAGCGTCAGAATGGTTTCTTGCAGATAAACTCTCTTGTAAGCAAAGACAAGCGTTACGACGAGACCTTTCTTGCCAATTATCTTGACATAAATGTCATACCGCGTCTTAAGCGTATTCAGGGTGTAGGCGATGTCCTTGAGTTGGGTGATACATACAGTCTGCGTGTATGGATGAAGCCTGATGTGATGTCTCAATATGGGCTTATTCCTGCAGATGTAACTCAGGCGCTTGCAGAACAGAACATTGTTGCCCCGGCCGGTTCGCTTGGCGAGAACTCCGATCATGTTTATCAGTATACAATGAAGTATAAAGGCCGACTTAAAGAGGTGCCTGAATTTGAAAACATCGTAATCAGGTCGCAGAAAGACGGAACTGTGCTCAGACTTAAGGATATCGCAGATGTTGAACTCGGAAAGCAGTCGTACAGTTATCATGGCGAAGTAGACGGTGTGCCCGGAACAACGTTTATGGTGTTTCAGGTGGCCGGAGCTAATGCTACGGCTGTGAATCAGCAGATAGCCGATGAGCTTGATGACATGTCGAAAGATCTTCCTGCGGGCTGTGAGTTTGTACAGATGATGAGTGTGAACGACTTCTTGTTCGCATCAATCGACACCGTGGTAGAGACGCTTGTTATTGCTATTCTGCTTGTAATAATGGTTGTTTATTTCTTCCTTCATGATTTCAAGAGTACCATTATTCCTTCGATATCTATTATCGTTTCACTCATCGGAACATTCTCTTGCTTGCAGATTGCAGGTTTCAGCATTAACATCTTGACGCTGTTCGCTCTTGTGTTGGCTATCGGAACTGTTGTTGACGATGCAATTATCGTTGTTGAGGCGGTTCAGGCAAAGTTTGAAGTGGGGCATACATCGCCATATCTGGCAACGAAGGATGCCATGCACGATGTGTCAATGGCTGTTGTAACATGTACGCTTGTGTTTATGGCCGTGTTTGTTCCTGTAACGTTCATGGGCGGAACGTCTGGTGTGTTCTACACTCAGTTTGGTGTCACCATGGCTGTCGCTGTGGGCATATCCTGCCTTAACGCCCTCACACTCTGTCCCGCATTATGCGCGATGTTGCTTAAACCAGAAAGCAATAGCGGAGTTAAGAAAGGATTTAATGCGCGGATTAAGGCTGCATACAATGCATCGTATAAGGTGATGTTGGGCAAGTATAAGCGTGCTTTGATGTTCTTCTTCCATCACAGATGGATGGGGTGGGCATCGCTTGGTGTTACGGTAGTCTTGCTTGTTTACCTTATGAATACGACAAAGACCGGTTTTGTCCCTCAGGAAGATCAGGGAACAATCATGCTGAACGTAAGTACTTCTCCGGGAAACTCTCTGACTGAAACCAATAAAGTTATGGACAAGGTGCAGGCCATTTTGCAGAAAACTCCAGAAGTAGACCATTTCTCACGCATTACGGGCTATGGCCTCATTTCAGGACAGGGCACATCGTATGGTACAGCCATTATAAAGCTGAAGACATGGGATGAACGCAAGGGCAAGGAGCATAATGTTGATGCCGTGATGGAACGCCTTAACAGACAGCTCAGTGAAATAAAGGAGGCTCAGATATTCTGTTTTCAGCCGGCCATGATACCCGGTTACGGAACGGGTAACTCTACCGAGCTGTATCTGGAGGACAAAACCGGCGGCGATATAGCAAAGTTTTATGATACTACGGTAAAGTTTGTAGCCGAGTTGAACAAACGTCCAGAGGTGGTCATGGCATATTCTTCTTACTCAATGTCATTCCCTCAGATTGCCGTTGATGTTGATGCTGCAAAATGCAAGCGTGCCGGAATATCTCCTAATGATGTCCTTGATGCTTTGGGAAGCTATTGCGGAGCTTCGTATGTGTCTGACTTCAATAAGTTTGGAAAGGTTTATCGTGTACAGATTCAGGCTTCGCCAAAGTTCCGTCTTGATGAACATGCCCTTGACAACATGTTTGTACGCAATGGAGACGAGATGGCACCGCTAAGCCAGTTTGTAACAATAAAGAATGTTCTTGGTGCTGAGCTGGCACAGCGCTTCAATCTGTATAACACGATTCCGGTTAATGTCAATGCTGCAGACGGATATTCTTCGGGACAGGTTCAGACAGCAATTAAAGAGACTGCCGAAAAGATGCTGCCGTCGGGCTATGGATATGAGTATGGAGGTATGGCACGTGAGGAGGCCGGAAACAGCGGTGCGCAAACAGCGTTTGTATATTTCATGTGCGTCATCCTTATTTATCTCATTTTGTCATGTCTTTATGAGAGTTTCCTGTTGCCGCTTGCGATCATCTTCTCAGTGCCGTTTGGACTTATGGGCTCGTTCCTCTTTGCAAGACTGTTTGGCATAGAGAACAACATTTATCTGCAGACCGGTGTGATAATGCTTATCGGATTACTTGCCAAGACAGCTATTCTTATTACGGAGTATGCCGTTGAGCGTCGCCGAAAGGGATTAGGTATAGTTGCTTCGGCCTATTCTGCAGCCCAGGCCCGTTTCCGTCCTATTGTCATGACGGTTCTGTGTATGGTCTTTGGCATGCTGCCGCTTATGTTCTCGTCGGGTGCAGGAGCCAACGGCAACAACTCTTTGGCTACTGGTGTGGTTGGAGGTATAACCATAGGTACCATAGCTTTGCTTTTTGTAGTGCCTCTGTTCTTTATAGTCTTTGAATATCTGCAGGAGAAGATCAGAACACCTCTGCAAGAGGAAGACGACTTGCAGTCGGTTGTAGAAAAAGCAAGGACAATGATAGAAAAAGGTAAGTTGAACATTGAAAACAAATGAAAATGAGGAAAGCGTTTTATATGATATTTGCGGCTGTTATGATGTGCAGTTGCGGAATATATACAAAGTATGAGCCGCAGACTTCAGTTCCTGACAACCTATATGGTGACTCATTGTCGTATGGCACGGACACTGCAAGTCTTGGCAATGTATATTGGCGTGAATTATTTACGGATACACTGTTGCAGAATCTGATAGAAGAGGGACTGGCAAACAACACAGACTATAAGTCGGCTCAGCTTAGGATTGAGGAGGCTGAGGCTACATTGTTGGCTGCAAAGTTGGCCTATCTGCCTTCGTTTGCCTTTGCCCCGCAAGGCTCTGTAAGCAGTTTCGATAATCAGAAGGCAACGCAGACTTATCAGTTGCCTATTACAGCAAGCTGGGAACTGGATGTGTTTGGACGTATACGTAACGCCAAACTGCAGGCAAAGGCTCTTTATGCCAAAAGCATAGATTATAAGCAGGCTGTGCGTACGCAGCTCATCGCAAGTATTGCTAATGCTTATTATACATTGCAAATGCTTGACGCTCAGCTTGATTTGACTGAACGTACTATGGCTTCATGGGAAGAGACTGTTGAAACAGCGCGCGCCTTGATGAAGGCCGGGCAATATAATGAGGCAGCAGTTGCACAGATGGAGGCATCCCTTCATGGTGTCAGGGCGTCTGTGCTTGATATAAAGGAGCAGATAAATCAGACAGAAAACAGCCTGTCTATTATATTGGGCGAGGCTCCTCAAAAGCATCAGCGTGGGAAGTTGTGCCAGATGCAGCTTGATTGTGACATAACTGTTGGTGTGCCTTTGCAGATGTTGTCTAACAGACCTGATGTAAGAAGTGCGGAACGTAGCCTTGAGGCTGCGTTCTATGCCACCAATCAGGCACGTTCGGCCTTTTATCCCCAGATTACGTTGAGCGGTTCTGTCGGTTGGACAAATGCTGTAGGTTCGGCAATCCTGAATCCGGGAAAGTTTTTGGCAGAGGCTTTAGGCTCGTTGACTCTGCCTCTGTTCAACAAAGGGCAGAATGTTGCACAGCTATGTATATCAAAGGCGCAGCAGGAAGAAGCTCGTTTGGCTTTTCAGCAGGCATTGCTGAATGCCGGCAGTGAGGTTAACGATGCTCTTACTGCCTATCAGACAAGTCATGCCAAGACGTCAATTTACAGCAAGCAGGTGGAATCGTTGCAGACAGCATTACGCAGCACGAAGCTTTTGATGCAGCATGGTAACACTAATTATCTTGAGGTGCTTACGGCGCAGCAGTCGTTGCTAAATGCTGAACTTCAGCAGGTTGCCAATATGTTTACTGAAGTGCAAAGCGTGATAAGCCTGTATCAGGCTTTAGGAGGAGGACGTGATTAACTATTTGTCAGACTCTTATGTGCCAGGGCTAATTTGGTGATGTGTACCGATTACTAGTCCGGGTAGAAAACAAACGTCAGCGGATAATAATGACAGACTTGACATAAATAAAAAATATTGGGATTATATGCGCAAGTTTTAATGTTAGTTTGTTTTGGTTTGTATGCCGGCAAGTATTATTGTCGTATGCTTGTTTGATATTTGGTATAGCAATAGTATCATTGCCGGCATTTTTTGATGAGTTATTATTAAACTGAAAGTGTTTGTCGTTTGATTTGATATATCCAAGATCAGCACAAAAACATGACTTTATTTCATACTATTTTCTATTAATTCTTTCCGTCAGACTTTTAGTCTGGCGGATTTTATTTCATTCAGGCTGAATATTTTGCTTATTGTTATGTGTAAGGCTGTGATGTACTCAAGATTGATAGAGTGGTGCTGATTGTTCTTGGATGTTGTTTCAAAGGCAATCTGGTAGATGTTTTGTTATGCAATAAAGCGTAAATGATTTTTTATAAAAAGTCATCACTCATCACATTCGTATGTAACTTGTTGATTTTGTGTACTATAATGTGTGATGAGTTGATTTTCCAACTCATCACATATATTATTGTCACGGCTTGACTTATTGAACTGATTTTATTGGTGATAACGTTATAACAGACTTATTGTCAAAGTGTTATGTAATAAAACATTTAGGGTGATGATGAAAATCGTTTTTGATGATTTTTCTTGTTGCAAAAGCATAGTTCTTGCATTGTAATATGTGGCATATTGAAAGCTAAAAGCATACCTTTTGCATCGTAATTTGCCGTGTTTTACATAGCCGTCATGCAGGCTTTAATATTTAGTCTTGTGTAGATGGTGATTTATTAAGTCTTTTGATGACTTGATTATATAAAAGCAAAAACCGCAAGACTGTGTCCTGCGGTTTTTAATCTCCTTTTAACTGTTGTAGCTAAATTATTTAGCTGTGTCAGCAGCAGCTGTGTCAACAGCAGCTGTATCAACAGCAGAAACAGTGTCAACAGCAGCTGTATCTGTTGTGTCAGCACCCTCAGCCTGAGCTGTTTTGTTACCACAAGATGCGAAAGAGATAGCTGCGATAGCTACGAACATTAAAACTAATTTTTTCATTTTCTTTGCTTTTTAAATCTGTAAAACAATCATTTGTTTATTAAAACGATGCAAAGGTAAACATTTTTTTGATACGTTGTTCTGCTTTTAGTAATTTTTTTCATTCATTTTTGTAACTTTTTTGTAAGTAATTGATTGTCAATTAAATACGAAATGTTAATTTCTTTTAATTAGGAATGGCGCTTAATAAATAGTTTTTACTGTGTCTGTTAATTCCTACTTTTTATTATCTTTGCATCGAGAAAATCATAGAAATATCAGAAGAAAAGCAGATGTATGCATTATATATAATAAGGTGTGTGCATGGCAGGATATTTGAAACGGCACAAATGTGCCTGAATTTATATGTGTCAGGGAATGTGCAGCAGGATGTGCGTTGGTAAATGCCAGTGACATTGCTTTCTTTTCTGATGGTTGATAATACAGGTCCGATAAAATTGCAATATTAAAATCGGACGGAAAAGTAGAAAGATTAGATTATGATAGATACATCAGCCTTTCAAGGTAAAAAGGCGGCCTTTTTCACATTAGGCTGCAAATTAAATTTTTCAGAGACATCCACCTTTGGCCGTTTGTTGTCAGAGATGGGGGTGAGTACGGCAGATGAAGGCGAGGTTGCTGACATTTGTATAATAAACACATGTTCTGTTACAGAAGTTGCCGATCATAAATGCCGACAGGCCATACACAGGATGGTGCGCAATCATCCGGGAGCCTTTGTCGTGGTAACCGGATGTTATGCTCAGCTGAAACCTGAAACAGTGAGCCAGATAGAAGGAGTTGACCTGGTGCTTGGAGCTAACGAGAAAGCCAACCTTATTCAGTTCTTGTCTGAAGCATGGGGAGGCGTAAAAAACGGTGAGGCGCTGCACAGATATCATACACAGAAGACAAAAGACATTAAGACTTTTGCACCGAGCTGCTCGCGTGGTAATCGTACGCGTTATTTTCTTAAGGTGCAGGATGGCTGCAACTATTTCTGTACATATTGCACCATTCCTTATGCCCGTGGCTTTAGCCGTAATCCGAGTATTGCGTCGCTTGTTGAGCAGGCTGAGCAGGCTGCGGCGGAAGGAGGCAAGGAGATTGTTCTCACCGGCGTGAATATCGGAGATTTTGGCGAAACAACGAATGAACGTTTTGTCGATTTGGTAAAGGCTTTGGACAAGGTAGAAGGCATAAAGCGCTATCGTATAAGCAGCATTGAGCCAGATTTGCTGGATGATGAGCTTATAGAATATTGTGCTCAGAGCAGGGCTTTCATGCCTCATTTCCATATACCGCTTCAGAGCGGGTCTGATGAAGTGTTGCGCCTTATGCATCGCCGTTACGATACAGCGTTGTTTGCTCATAAGATAAATCTGATAAAGAAAGTAATGCCCGATGCCTTTATCGGTGTGGATGTGATGGTTGGAACACGCGGCGAAAAACCAGAGTTGTTTGAAGAGACTTACAACTTCCTTCAGTCGCTCGATGTTACTCAGCTTCATGTGTTCCCTTATTCAGAGCGTCCGGGTACAATGGCTTTGAAGATACCTTATGTAGTGTCTGATGGTGACAAAAAACTGCGCAGCAAGCGTCTTCTTGATATGTCAGACAATAAGACTCATGCTTTTTATGAGCGTTTCATTGGATATGAGGCTGAGGTGTTGTTTGAGAAGGCTGCCAGAGGAAGGGCCATGCATGGGTTTACAAAAAATTACATTCGTGTAGAACTGCCGCCGTCACATGACAACGACAGGCTTGACAATCAGCTCGTTAAGGTGAAGCTGGGTGACTTCAATCATGATAAAACAGCACTAAAAGCTTTATTGTAAAATGGAAAAAGTTGCTATCGTAATATTAAACTGGAATGGGGCAGAGATGCTGAAACGCTTTTTGCCTAATGTGCTTGAATATTCGCGTAAGGATGCAACTGTTTATGTTGCAGACAATGCATCTACTGATGATTCGCTTGAAATACTTAAACAACGCTTTCCTGAAGTTCGCCTGGTGCTTCTTGAAAAAAACTGGGGCTTTGCCGAGGGATATAACAAGGCTTTGGAACAGATTGAGGCAGAATATTATGTATTGCTGAATTCAGACGTTGAAGTTGCCCATCATTGGCTGGCACCTTTGGTTGAGTTTATGGATAACCATCCTGAGGCTGCAGCTTGTCAGCCAAAACTGTTGTCTGAGAAAGATCATGATTCTTTTGAATATGCAGGAGCCAGTGGCGGATATCTTGACCGTTATGGCTATCCTTTTTGTCGCGGCAGAATTTTTGATACTGTTGAGGCTGACAACGGACAATATGATTACGATGCAGAAGTGCTGTGGGCTACGGGAGCATGTATGATGATACGTTCTTCAGATTTTAAGTCGTCAGGAGGTTTTGATGCCAGGTTCTTTGCCCATTGCGAGGAGATTGATTTGTGCTGGCGCCTGCGTCTGATGGGACGTAAGATTTTCTGCATACCAGACAGTTTTGTCTTTCATGTCGGTGGCGGCACTTTGCCTAAGAACAATCCGATGAAGACATATCTTAATTTTCGCAACAATCTGTTGATGCTTTACAAGAATTTGCCTGAAGACAGGTTGCGTAGTGTGTTCCGTATGCGTTTGTTCCTTGATTATGTTGCAGCATTCAAGTCTTTGGCCACAGGCTGCATAGGTGATTTCAAGGCAATACTTAAAGCCAGAAGAACATTCAGGAAATGGCTTCCTGAATATCGTGAGATAAGAAAACAAGTGCAGCAGATGCGCAAGACGGATAACGTGGAAGGTATATTCGGTTTCTCTATATTATGGCAATACTATGCTAAAGGGCATAAAAAATATTCTGAACTGAACATTAGCAGAGACCGCCACTGATTCTGTTTACGTGCCGGAATGTGCTTGTTTGAGCTCAGTTTTTGGTAAAGCCTAAAGATAAGACACTGAATTTTATGTTATTATAGTGTGCTGAGATTTTCTGCGCACATGATATTATTGTTGAACCGCTTGTAACGACATCATCAATCAGCAGAATATGTTTGCCGTCAAGGTCATGTTCTTTATCTATGGTGAAAACGTCCTTAACGTTGTCCAGTCGTTGCCAGCGGTTCATTTTTGTCTGGCTTTGCTTAAATGATTTTCTTTTTACGGCATTGCCGACAATCTTTATTTTAGTTATTTCGTTTATTCCTCTGGCAATTTCCATACTTTGATTATATCCTCGTTCCCTTTGCCTTTTCTTTGTCAAAGGTATAGGAATTATCAGGTCTATGCCGTCAAAGAATCCGTCTTGTCTTATCTCTTCTGCCAGCATACGCCCCATAAGTTCGCCTGTTTCCGGGTGGTTGAAATATTTTAAAGAAAGTATTATACGGCTCATTTCTGAATGTGGCTCGTAGAAGAACAATGCGGCAGCCTTTTCTATCTTAATCTGCCCCCAGAAAAGTTTTGCCATTTTGTTTTCATAGGGATTTTTTGAGAATAACGTTCTTGGCATGTGCAGGTTGCATACAGCACAGATAACGTCTTCGCTTATAGTAAGTCTTTTTCCACATACGACACACTGTTTTGGTGCTATGAAATTAAGCAGGCGTACAATGTATTCAATAAAAATACTCATGGAAAAATATAGTTTTACGTGTTTTTGAAAAGTATCAGAATAAAATATGAGAATGCAAGAAGGCATAATCACCTCTGCATTCTCATATTCATATTTCTAAGCAATTAATAGCTGCGTGCAATAATAACTCTGCATTTTGCAGGCTTGCCTGAAACCATGTCTGTTCCAGGTGTTTGCTCAACGCCGAAAGGCACACATCTTATCGTAGCTTGAGTTTCTTCTTTTATCTTTGCTTCTGTTTCTGCGGTACCATCCCAGTGGCACAGGAAGAAGCCTCCCTCCTTTACCTTCTCCTTGAACTCATCGTAGTTGTCACATTCATAGATGTGGGCATCACGATAAGCTTTGGCTTTCTTGAACATGTTGTCCTGAATTTCTTTCAGCAGATTTTCAACTCGTTCAACTATGCCGTCAACGGGAACTGTTTCTTTCTCAAGAGTATCGCGGCGCATAATTTCGAGAGTGTTGTTCTCGAGGTCGCGTCCGCCCATAACAAGACGTACAGGAACACCTTTGAGTTCATAGTCTGCAAACTTGAAGCCCGGGCGTTTGTTGTCGGCATCGTCATATTTAACAGATATTCCGGCATTGCGAAGAGCAGTGATAATCGGAGAAAGCTTTTCGGTGATGGCCTGCAGCTGTTCGGCTCCTTTTGTAATAGGGATAATAACAACCTGAATAGGAGCGAGTTTCGGAGGCAGAACCAGTCCATTGTCGTCAGAGTGAGTCATTATTAATGCACCGATGAGACGTGTTGAAACACCCCATGATGTTGCCCAGACATATTCAGGCTTGTTCTCTTTGTTAAGATAAGTAACGTCGAAAGCCTTTGCAAAGTTTTGACCAAGGAAGTGGCTTGTTCCGCTTTGCAGGGCCTTGCCGTCCTGCATCATTGCCTCAATAGTGTAAGTGTCAAGAGCTCCGGCAAATCTTTCTGTTTCGCTCTTTACACCCTGAACAACAGGTACAGCCATCCACTGTTCTGCAAAGTCGGCATATACATGAAGCATCTTCTGTGCCTCTGCTTCAGCCTCTTCACGTGTGGCATGTGCAGTGTGGCCTTCCTGCCACAAGAACTCAGATGTGCGGAGGAACGGGCGTGTACGCATTTCCCAGCGCATCACGTTGCACCACTGGTTACACATCAGTGGCAGATCGCGCCATGAATGAATCCAGTTTTTGTATGTATTCCATATAATGGTTTCAGATGTTGGGCGTATAATCAGTTCTTCCTCAAGACGTGCTGCGGGATCAACTTCAACGCCGCTTTTGTCTTCTTTTGCGCGTAAGCGGTAATGTGTAACAACGGCACATTCTTTTGCGAATCCTTCAACATGCTCGGCTTCTCTTGAAAGGAATGATTTTGGGATAAGCAACGGGAAGTATGCATTCTGTGCTCCTGTTTCTTTAAACATCAGGTCAAGCTGGTGCTGCATCTTTTCCCAAATTGCATAGCCGTATGGTTTGATTACCATGCATCCACGCACGGCAGACTGCTCGGCCAGGTCAGCCTTTACTACAAGGTCGTTATACCACTGACTGTAGTTGTCAGCTCTTTTTGTCAGTTCTTTTAGTTCTTTAGCCATGATAAAAATTGCTTTCTTATTCTAATTTGACTGCAAACTTACTAAAAATAGCTGAATTATGCTAATAAAATAGTGTAAGAAAGATATTTTATGATAATTAAATCATGCTGAGGTTGACAACATAAATGTCTTTGGTGATTATTTTAAATGAAATAATTTATATTTGTCATAGACAGATGCATACTTTGTTTTATCTTCCGGTGTATTGTATAGGTTTTTGTGTGATATTGCAGCTTCATGTTCTTTTAAAAAATGTTGTAATTAAATCAACATGTTAGGTTAAAAAATGTTCAATTTGATACATTATTAATATCATTATGTGGTTTTAATTATAAAAACATGTTTTTAATATTGTTTGGTATAAAAAAAAATTGTACTTTTGTCTATGTGAATTTTTAAATATTTTAGATTATGAAGAAAATTAAAGTTGTAATATTTGCCCTTTGCGCAGCTGTTGTAGTAAGTTGTAGTACAAAGGCAGGAACCGGTGCGTTAATCGGAACTGGTGGTGGAGCATTGGTCGGAGGTATTATTGGTAAAATAGCCGGCAACACAGCAGTTGGTGCTGCAGTAGGTGCTGCAGTAGGTGCCGGTACCGGTGCTTTGATCGGCAACCACATGGATAAAGTAAAGAAAGAGGCTGAGGCTCAGCTCGATAATGCCAAAGTAGAAGAAGTTACTGACGCAAATGGCCTGAAGGCTGTAAAGGTGACATTTGATTCTGGTATTCTTTTCGCTCTGAATAAGGCAGACCTTAACACAGCATCAAAGAATGAGCTTGCAAAGTTCTCTAGCGTATTGAAGAATAACAGCACATGTTCGGTTGACATCCAGGGATATACTGATTCAACTGGTAATGATGCAATAAACGTTCCTCTGAGTCAGAAACGTGCTGAGGCTGTTTCTTCTTATCTGAAGTCATGTGGTGTTAGCTCAAATCAGATTCAGAAAGTTCAGGGCTATGGCTCTGCTAATCCTGTAGCTGATAACTCAACATCAGCAGGACAGGCTCAGAACCGTCGTGTTGAGGTATATCTGTATGCAAGCCAGGAAATGATTGACGCTGCAAATAACGGAACATTGAACTAATTTTTGATACTTATTAGATGAGCAAGTTCAGATTTCTGAGCCGCATAATACGTTGGATGGTGGTAGCTTTCTTTGGCTCCACCATTCTTGCTGTTGTATTGTTGCGTTTTATTCCCGTATATTTCACGCCGCTGATGTTTATCCGTTGTGCAGAGCAGATAAAGGACGGTGAAAGTATCAAGATGCATCATCATTGGGTGCCGTTGGATAAAATATCACCTCATCTGCCGGTTGCTGTTATGGCAAGTGAAGACCAGCGCTTCTTGCTTCATCACGGATTTGATTATAAGGCGATAGAAAAGGCCGTGGAACATAATATGTCGAGCAAGAAAAAGCGTGGCGCAAGCACCATATCGCAGCAGACTGCAAAGAACGTGTTCTTGTGGCCGGGCCGTTCATGGATACGCAAAGGTTTCGAAGTTTATTTTACAACGCTGATAGAACTGATGTGGAGCAAGCAGCGGATAATGGAAGTTTATCTTAATTCGATAGAGATGGGCCCCGGCATTTATGGCGCCCAGGCTGTTGCTGAGGACAATTTTGGCAAGGATGCCGTTGACTTGTTTAGAGGCGAATGTGCTCTAATAGCTGCCACTTTGCCCAATCCGCTTAAATTCAGTTCAAAAGATCCGAGCGGATATATGCTTAAGCGTAAGCGTCAGATAGAGCAGCAAATGAAGTTTATACCATCTTTTCCAAAAGAAGGAGAAGATATCGACCCTTCGACATCTGCGGGCGGCGTATATCGCAATATGAGATAATACACAGCTACAACAATTGTATGATGACGGTTCTGACTAATAATTTAGCCTAATATTTATATTGCCGGCAGCGCATGCGTCTTGCGTTTTGATTTGTTTGTGCGGCATGAAAATTAAATGTAATTGCAAATAATGGATTGTACCTTTCTTGATGAGCTGAACGACAGCCAGCGTGCAGCGGTGGAGTTTTGTGACGGACCGTCGCTTGTTATTGCCGGAGCCGGTTCAGGCAAAACCCGTGTGCTGACATATAAAATAGCATATTTATTGAGCCATGGCATGAAGCCATGGAATATTCTTGCACTTACTTTTACCAATAAGGCTGCAAACGAAATGAAGCAGCGAATAGGAGGGCTTGTTGGCGAAGAGGTGGCAAGGTATCTGTATATGGGAACTTTTCATAGCATATTTTCGCGTATTTTGCGTGTTGAGGCAGAAAGACTTGGCTACGCAGGCAACTTTACAATATATGACGAGAGTGATTCGAGGAGTCTGATTAAAGCCATTATCAAGGAGATGCAACTCGATGACAAGGTGTATAAGCCGGCGTCTGTTCATGCGCGAATAAGTATGGCTAAGAATAATCTTATGTTTCCTGATGAATATGCCAGGACCCGAAGCCTGATAGAACGTGATGCTGAACAGAAAGTGCCGGCTGTGTCGGCTATATATTCGGCGTATTGCGAGCGCTGCAAGAAGGCGAATGCAATGGATTTTGACGACTTGTTAATAAATACATATCGTCTGCTTGTTTCTGATGCTGATATACGCAAGAAATATTCTGAACGCTTTAAGTATGTTCTGGTTGATGAGTATCAGGATACAAACTCTGTACAGCAGAAGATTGTATGGCTGTTGGCTGAAGAGCACATGCATGTTTGTGCCGTAGGTGACGATGCACAGAGTATTTATGCCTTCAGAGGTGCAAACATAGACAACATCCTTGATTTTCAGAAGCAGTTTGCAGGAACGCGTCTGTTCAAGCTGGAGCGTAACTATCGCAGTACTAAACGTATTGTTCAGGCGGCAAACAGCCTGATACGTCACAATGAACGGCAGATACCGAAAGATATTTATAGCTGCAATGCCGATGGTGATAAACTTTCAGTTAAACCGGCATACAGCGACCGCGAAGAGGCTATTATCGTTTGCAATGAGATTAAGCGGATAAAGCGGGCTGACAGATGCGGATATAATGACTTTGCCGTGCTATATAGAACAAACTCACAGAGTAGAAGTTTTGAGGAAGCCATGCGAAAGGTGAGCATTCCTTATAAAATTTATGGCGGACTCAGCTTCTATCAGCGTAAGGAGATAAAAGATGTCATAGCGTATTTTCGCCTTGTTGTAAATCCTGACGACGAGGAGGCTTTTAAGAGAATTATAAATTATCCTAAGCGTGGAATAGGCGACAGCACTGTGGCAAAGATTGCCGCTGTGGCCTCCGCAAACGGAGTGAGCTTGTGGCGTGTGATATGTGAACCTGCTTTGTACGGATTTAATCCAAGCAAAGCCACGCTTACAAAGCTGGATGCCTTTAGGTGTCTGATAAGTAGTTTTATTGAGAAGTTTGTAACGGTTGATGCCTATGCTCTAGGTGTTGAAGTGGTCAAGGCCAGCGGTATTTCTGCAGACATATATCAGGATAAAACTCCCGAAAACATAGCCCGTCAGGAGAATGTCGAGGAATTGCTTGGCAGTATACAGGAGTTTGTTGAAGGCAGGAAAGAAGAAGGCCGTACTGATGAGGTTCGTCTTACTGATTTCTTGCAGGAAGTGTCATTGCAGACAGACCTGGAGAGCGACGACGGAGCTGACGGCGAACGTGTGTCGCTGATGACTGTGCATAGCGCCAAGGGACTTGAATTCCCTGTGGTATTTGTTGTTGGACTGGAGGAGAATATCTTTCCGAGTTCTCTGTCAATGGGCAGCAGGCGTGAACTGGAGGAGGAGAGACGACTGCTTTATGTGGCGATAACGCGTGCAGAACGCCATTGTATATTGACATACGCAAAGAACCGTTACAGATATGGAAAGGTTGAGATGGAGTCGCCGAGCCGTTTTCTGACAGACATCTCGCCTGAGTTTGTTGACGTTGAAGATGCCAAGGATATATTTATGAGGGCAACATCTTCTTATTCTTCCAGAGGCTCGTTGTTTTCTTCTGACAACAGGTGGCAGAACAGCCGGCCTGTGGCTAGTCAGTTTAAGGCTGATCCTAAGCCGCGTGAAGCAGTTCATCGTGACGTTCCTCCTGTGTCTGATACATTTTCGCCTCGTTTCAGGCGTCTTCAGGCTGCAGCATCAAGCGCTGTTTCTGCTAAAAAGTCGATGGCTAATTCAAGCCAGGTGAAGGAGAACAGTGTGATTGAGCATGAGCGGTTTGGTATTGGAACTGTTATAAGGCTTGAAGGTGTGGGTGAAAATACAAAAGCTACTGTGCAGTTTAAGAATGCCGGCGTAAAGCAACTGCTGCTAAAATTTGCACGTTTTAAAGTAATTGGATAAGCAATTTGTTTCATATAGGGGTATCTGACAATAGATTAACTTGTCTGATACCTCTTTTATTTTATATACTTTCCTGAGAATGCATTTCTGTGAATATGCGTTTTGACAGAATGTTCTGAAAATCGATATTTCTGTATCTTTCTGTGTTTTAATAGCAGACCATTTCTTGAGCGAATAATTTATTCCGGCTTTTGACAGGTATTTTTGCAATAAAATGCTGTGCATATGTAAGTCGTTGAATGCCAATGTTTTATACGAAGATGGATAGGAGCGTGCATTAATGATTGGCATTCAATATTACAAAACATGCCCTTTTACAGTCTAAAAGACGGCTTTTTGTGATTTAAAATGTACTTGTTTGCATGATGAAACTTACTTATTTGTGATGGATAACATACTGTATTTGGTCTGAATACTCACAGACCTGGCTGTTTGATGGTCTTATTTTTACTTATTTCGGCAGAAATAAGGGCTCATTTTATCAAGTTTTCAGCTTTCTGTTTCTAGTTTGGTGATTTTTATGGACATTGCTGATTTTACATAATGTTATTATATATTTGAATTTAATAGCCAAAATGTCATCTGCTTCTTGCACGCTGTAATATTGTAATGTTATGTTTAAGGTTGCTTGTTTATTGTATGTCATATAAAACAATAACCGGACTGTTCTTTAATTAGAGCAGTCCGGTTATACTTATTTAATATGAATTGTTTACAGATGTTTTCTTTATCTTAGGCAGATGTTTCTTTTTTCTTAGCCATTCAGCTTTTCTCTTCTCATATTCAAGCTGATGCTTTTCCAGATAATTGTCGGCCATTACTCGTGATTAAATTTACTGTAAATAACATTTATCTTTATCGGCTCGTATGGGTTCTCACTGCCGCCAACAAGTTTTGTGCTTGTCAGACTCATGTCATGCACAATCTTTACAATTTGGCTCGACGAGTTTGTCGTTACCGATACAGGTATTACCACAACTCTGTTCCAGTCGGGATGTTCGTTCAGCCAGTTTGAATTCTCAGCCAGTCCTTTTTTCTTTATGTCAGCCATATATGTTATCATGCCTGATATATTATTAAATGTATACTGGTTTGTCGACGAACTGTATGTCGCAATGAATGATTTCTTATAATCAACATTATCGCCGTTCTCAAAGAACGTATACAGGCTGTCCTTCGGTATCATCAGCAGTGTGGAAGGCGCGCTGAGAGAATACTCGTCGTGAGTATTGTTGTTGATTCGTGTAAGCGATATCTTTGCCGTATTTATTGTGTCATTGCTGTGGTTTTCTGTTATTTCGTCCACAGGCAATGTGATTTCTGTGAATATTCCTGCCGGAGTTTTCAGATATGTACAAGTGTTGTCGTTTGCAAGGTCAGCAATGTTTTGCTTGTCATTTGATATATTTGTTGTCTGAAGAACCTCCTCGGTTGCAGAGAACGAAGTTGTACCTACGTATGTAGAGTCGTTGAGGTATCTGAAATAGATGTTCAGCTGACTGACTGTTATGTAAGCCATTGAGCCGATGCCGTCGTTGGTCTTGAAATAGAAGCCTGGGCATACCTCATGAATGAAGTTATATGAGTTTTTAAACCTGTCGGGATCCTCATAATACATACGCATAATATATGTACCATAATTATTATAGGTTACACCATTCTTGTCTGTGTAAGGCTTGTTCAGGTTTATTTTTATATTAGGTGTATAGCTGCTTTCGTCAGCTCTGTCTTCGTCGCTTATGCTCAGGTCGGTCAGAGTGTACGTCTTGTTTACCTTCATGCCGTCGTTGCGGATAAGTCCTTCCGCGATAGGGTCGAAGTTTGAATAATATTTCACACCCTCTTTCATCGGCTCGTTCATCTCATAAGCAGTAATATTCATTGTAGCCAATGAGTCGCCGTAATAGTCGGTATAGAAGAGTCTTATGCTGCATGAATCGGCTATGACTTCTCCGTCCTGCAGACTTACAATGCTGTCTTTCTCAGGAAGCTTGTAGTTTTCCAGTGTGCTGAACTGTGCCATAAAGTCACCGGTGATATAATTTCCTGTCTCTATATCACGTATTTTACCTAGATATCCAGTTGTGCTTCGTGACAAGACTGAGTCTGCTACAATAGACCTTGTTGCAACGTTGAAAGTGTCAGTTGTTACTTTCAACATATCCATATTGTCTGTTAAAGAGTTGCCGATAGAATCGGTAGTGTCATCGCATGATGCAATCGTTATGCAGGACATTATTGCAATGACAGTATAGATAATAGTTTTCATTGAAAGTTTAATCTAATGAAACAATAGTATGTTATTCTGAAATGCTGTCGAATATTTTATCGTAAAATTCTTGATATGTCTGGCAGATGTCTTCCTCTTTTTCCGGATGGCTGATTACTGGCAGACCTTTTTCAGTTGCATATTTTATTATTTCAGGATTTACGTCAGCACCGGCTTTGACTATTCCGTCAGAATAGTCAATCGCAAGTTTCTCTAAATCCATGAAACTGAAGTCTTTGTTGTAGTTATCCAGAATATCAGACTTCACGTCGCGGAAAGCAATGCTGTCTTTGAATTTTTCGCCGAGTCCGCCTTTCAGCTCTTCTGAGAAAAGAGATGTTACAACTTTTGTGTTAGCAAACGACGGTTCCTCCCTGTATGCTGTTTTAACATAAAGCGGAATTGCTGAGCACATCCAACCTTGACAATGTATTACGTCGGGTGTCCAGCGAAGCTTCTTTACGGTTTCAAGCACGCCACGTGCAAAGAATATTGCACGCTCGCCGTTGTCGTCGTATTCAACTCCGTTCTCGTCTTTAGCCATAAGCCTCTTTGTAAAGTAATCCTCGTTGTCGATAAAATAAACTTGGATTCTTGTTGCAGGTATTGAGGCAACCTTGATAATAAGCGGATGGTCTGTCTCGTCGATAATCAACATCATTCTTGACAGACGGATTACCTCGTGAAGCTGTCCTCTTCTTTCGTTGATATTTCCCCATTTAGGCATGAACGTCCGTATCTCATATCCTTTCTCTTGTATGATCTGAGGTATCTGACGGCCTAAATTTGACATTTCGCTTTCAGGAACATAAGGAGTAATCTCTTGATTTATAAATAATACCTTTTTTGCCTTCATGATGTTAATTTTTATCCTTGCAAAGGTACAAAAAAAACTTCGTATACGGGTAACTTTTTTTATAAACTTAGAGAAATGCCTGCTCTTATTGGCATATTTTTTTAATTATTCTTTTTTATTTAAGAAATTTGTTGTTATTTTGCACCTCAATTTCGAGGTGTTAAACATTTATACAATGATTGTATTTCATAAAATAGTAGAACTTCAAAACGCTTTGTTTGCCGACCGTAAAGCCGGGAAAACTGTGGGACTGGTGCCCACGATGGGCGCCCTGCATGAGGGACATGCGTCTTTGGTTAAGAAAAGTGTAGAGGATAATGATATTACGGTAGTTTCTGTTTTCGTTAATCCTACACAGTTTAATGACCCTAAAGATTTAAAATCATATCCTCGGACTGTTGAGGACGACTGTAAACTGTTGGAGAAGGTTCATGCCGATTATGTGTTTGTGCCTTCTGTAGAGGAGATGTATCCTGTTCCTGATACACGTCACTTTGAGTATCCTCCGGTTTCTACCGTAATGGAGGGCGCACATCGCCCAGGACATTTTAATGGTGTATGTCAGGTTGTAAGCAGATTATTCTATATCGTAAATCCGGACAGAGCTTATTTCGGAGAGAAAGACTGGCAGCAGATAGCTGTAATTAAAGCTATGGTTAAGGCTTTGTCTTTGAAGGTGAACATTGTTGAATGTCCTATAGTCCGCGATGCAGACGGACTGGCTCGTTCTTCCCGCAATTCGCTCCTGTCAAAAGATGAACGTGCAATTGCTCCTGTTATATTCAAGGCGCTGAGCGAAGGTGTTGAATATAGCGCAAATCACAGTGTAAAAGAAACTCACGATTTTGTTGTTGGTGCAATAAATGCTGTCGACGGACTTGACGTTGAGTATTTCGAGATTGTAGACGGTGATACTCTTTTGCCTGTAAACGAATGGTCTGACTCTGACTATGTCGTAGGTTGTATAACTGTTTACTGCGGCTCACGTCCTGTGCGTCTTATTGACCATATTAAATTTAAGGAGCCGAAGTTGTAGGATACTTTCGTGCTTGAACATTATAACGATATATAAAATTATGATGATAGAAGTTTTAAAGAGTAAGTTGCATTGTGTTCAGGTTACTGAGGCCAACCTTAATTATATGGGCAGCATAACCATTGATGAGGATCTTATGGATGCAGCTAATCTTATTGCAGGTGAGAAGGTTCAGATTGTTAATAATAATAATGGTGAGCGCCTCGAGACATATATAATAAAAGGTGAACGTGGCAGCGGGTGTATCTGTCTCAATGGTGCGGCTGCAAGAAAATGCCAAGTAGGTGATACCGTTATAATCATTGCTTATGCATTGATGGATTTTGAAGAGGCTAAGCATTTTAAGCCAACGGTGGTCTTTCCTGAGAACAACAGACTGGTCAAGTAAGTGTGGTAAATCAGTAGACAGATTTTTTGTTTAAGACTAAGATACAATAAAAGCGGAAACATGAATTATCTTTTTCATTGTTTCCGCTTTAATTTTTCTACCAAAGCCCGAAGGCTTTGGTAGTTTAAGACTGATTATTCAATAACTACAAGCGGGGTGTCTTCCATAACGCTTTCACCCTCTTTTACAAGGACAGCTGTAACCTTGCCGCTCTTTTCTGCGTCAAGATTGTTAGCCATCTTCATAGCTTCAAGAACAACAACGGTGTCTCCGGCTTTTACTTCGTCGCCAACTTTCACCTTTATTTCTGTTATTACACCTGGTAACGGTGACTTTACAGCATTGTTCAGGTCTACTTTGTTGGTTGATGTTGGAGCAGAAGCTGTTTCTGCCTCGGGCTGTGCTACAGGGCGAACAACAACTTTCTTCTTTACGGGTTCCGGTTCCTTCTCCATCTGAACCTCGTATTCTTCACCGTTGACAACAACGTTGGCAATATTGTCGTTTATACTGTTTATTGCAACTTCATATTTGTTGCCGTTGATTGTATATTTATATTCTTTCATATTGTTTTGTTCTTAAGGATGTTGCGTCATTGTGAGTATATGAGACTCCCATTCGGAGTGCTTGCTCTTTATTGTAATGACACCAGCTTCTTTGTCGTGCACGTTATTTCCGTTGTATTCGTGCAAGGCTAGTGCTATGGCGGCATATACTTCGTTATTCTTCATTGTCACTGACATTTAAGTTTTGAAACAATTACATAGGAATGTTTCCGTGCTTCTTAGCAGGAAGACCATCTCTCTTTGTAGCAAGCTGAGCAAGGGCGCGACAGATGCGGAAACGAGTGTTGCGCGGTTCTATAACATCATCAATGTAGCCATATTTAGCTGCCTGATATGGGTTAGCGAACATCTCTGTGTATTCCTCTTCTTTTTCTGCCAGGAATGCCTTCGGATCTTCGTGCTCTTTTGCTTCTTTAGCGCAAAGAACTGCAACGGCACCGCTTGCACCCATAACTGCGATTTCTGCAGAAGGCCATGCATAGTTGATGTCTGTACGCAGCTGCTTGCAGCCCATAACGATGTGGCTTCCGCCATAGCTCTTACGCAAAGTAACTGTTACCTTTGGTACAGTAGCTTCGCCGTAAGCATAAAGCAGCTGTGCTCCGTGGAGGATAACTGCATTGTACTCCTGACCTGTACCCGGGAGGAATCCAGGAACGTCAACAAGGCTTACGATAGGAATGTTGAATGCGTCGCAGAAACGAACGAAACGTGCACCTTTGCGGCTGGCGTTAACGTCGAGTACACCTGCGTAGCATGAAGGCTGGTTAGCAACGATACCTACGCTCTGACCATTGAAGCGAGCGAAACCAACGATGATGTTCTTTGCGAATTTAGGCTGAACCTCAAAGAATTCGTTGTCGTCGGTAATTGCTGAAATAACCTTATACATGTCGTATGCCATGTTCGGATCTTCAGGAATGATCTCATTCAGAGAATCTTCCATTCTGTTGATCGGATCATTGCATTCCTTGCGGGGAGCCTCTTCCATGTTGTTAGACGGAATATAGCTCAGCAATGTCTTGATCATTTCCATTGCCTCTTCCTCTGTAGAAGCTGTGAAGTGTGTAACACCGCTCTTTGTAGAGTGTACACTTGCGCCTCCGAGGTGCTCCTGGTCGATGTCTTCACCTGTTACAGTCTTAACAACTTTAGGACCTGTCAAGAACATGTATGATGTGTTTTCCATCATCAGAGTGAAGTCTGTCAATGCCGGTGAATAAACTGCACCTCCGGCACACGGTCCGAAGATACCGCTAATCTGAGGTATAACACCTGATGCAAGAATGTTTCTTTCAAATATTTCAGCGTAACCGGCAAGTGCGCAGATACCTTCCTGAATACGGGCACCGCCAGAGTCGTTAATACCAATTACAGGAGCGCCCATCTTCATTGCCATGTCCATAACTTTGCATATCTTCTGGGCCATGGTCTCAGAGAGTGAACCGCCGTTTACGGTGAAATCCTGTGCAAAAATATATACCAGTCTGCCGTCAATTGTTCCGCTTCCGGCAACAACGCCATCTCCAAGATACTGTTTCTTTTCCATGCCGAAGTTTGTGCAACGGTGAAGCTTGAACATGTCAACTTCTTCAAAACTGCCTTCATCAAGCAACATATCTATACGTTCGCGGGCTGTGTATTTTCCACGTGCATGCTGTTTCTCAATAGCTTTTTCGCCGCCACCGAGACGAGCCTGCTCGCGTTTAGCGATAAGCTCCTTGATTTTTTCTACTTGTTTACTCATGATTTCTGAATGTATTTTTTATGTTTTTAGCGTTTTTATTCATATTAAGATTTAAAGCGGTGCTATAATAGCACAAGGAATTAAAGGCAAAATTCAATATTAATTGAAATTCACATTGTCTTTAATTCCCTGTCGTCCCTCTTTAATTTTTAATAAAAGAATTATTATTTCTCACAGAGTTCTGTAAGTATTCCGCATGTTGATTTCGGATGCAGGAACGCGATGTTCAGTTTTTCTGCACCTGGTCTTGGAGCCTTGTCAATGAGACGTACGCCTTTGCTTTCGCATTCAGCCAAAGCATTGCTTACACCGTCTTCAATGCAGAATGCTACATGATGTACTCCGTGATTGCCTTTGTCGAGCCATTTCTGTATTGTACTGTCGGGTGATGTTGGCTCGAGAAGCTCGAGTTTTACTTCTCCGCATTTCAAGAAAGCTGTTTTAACCTTCTGGTCTGCAACTTCTTCGACTGCATAACATTTCAGTCCTAATACATTTTCAAAATAAGGTAAAGCCTCTTCAATGCTTTGTACGGCTATTCCTAAATGCTCTATACGTGAAATTTTCATATTTTATAGGTTTTATAAGATGTGCAAATATACATATAATTATTTAATGAAACAATAATTTATAGCTTTTTAATTTTTTGTATGATTTAATGTTACTGCAACATTTTGACATGGTCAATGTGTCGGAATTGCACTTTAACTTCTGAAATGATGACACTTTGTCGTCTATTCGACTTTTTGCTGTTTATTGCTGTCGCTATTTTTTGTCTGTCTCCTGAATTCTGCACATGTGAGCGCTGTTGCCATTGCGACATTCAGGCTATCAGCTTTCTTGTTCTTTTGGTAACAAGGTATGAATAGCGATCTGTCAACCTTTGACAATATCTGTTGGGATATTCCGTTGCCCTCATTTCCCATGATTATAATTCCTGTTGGAGTCAGCTCCTGTGCGTATATGTCGGTCCCGTTTAATGCTGTTCCGTATACCAATGCATTAGCCGGTTTATTTTCTATAATTTCGTTCAGGTCTGTATAGATTATGTTTACATGAGCGATGCTTCCCATTGTTGCCTGTACTACTTTAGGATTATAAGCGTCGGCAGTGTCGTTGCTGCAAAATATTGTTGAAATGCCAAACCAGTCGGCTATTCTTATGATAGTTCCGAGATTGCCCGGATCTTGCACTCTGTCAAGTGCAAGGCAGAGTTCGCGTTCACATATACTGATGTCCAGAGTATGGGTAGGTATCTTGAATATTCCCATCACTTGCTGTGGATGCTGTAAGAAGCTTATTTTTTTTAGCTCGTCGTCTGTTACCGTCACGTCTTGTGGCCTTGCGCTTTTGTTGTTAGCTTTATACCATTCTTCTGTAGCAATAAGGCGTTCCGGATTATATATCTCCGACAAGTCTCCTACAACTTTAGGGCCTTCTGCCACAAAGACACCTTCTTTCTGTCTGTTTTTCTTAAGTTCGAGTGAACGTATATATTTAATGAGATTTTTTGAAATCATGGTGTTGACGGATTTATTGTTATATGGTGTTTGTGTCTGACATTATATTAAATATAAATAATCTTTACGCAAATCTTTTCAGACCGGTTGGCCTAAACTTATTGCCGTTATACCAATTTCATTGTAATAACGTTGGCAAAAGTACTAAAATTTTATTATTTTTGCAACTTGAAATTTGCATTAAATGATAAAACAGGTATCTAAATATATTTCTTTATTTGTTTCGCTCTTGATTGTCGTGCTGGTGCTGTCAGGGTGTTCTGCATCGAAGTTCATACCGGAAGGAAAGTTCCTTTTGGATGATGCAGAGATAAAGTCTGATGTTAAGGACGTCAATCCTGACAGACTTAAGGCATATATAAGGCAGAAAGGCAATTCAAAGTGGTTCTCCCTGTTTAAGATACCTCTCGGCACTTATGCGTTGTCCGGCAAGGATTCCACTAAATGGATAAACAAAAAACTTCGTGATTTAGGCGAAGACCCTGTTCTGTTTGACTCTCTTCAGACAGCCATGACATGCTCTGATTTAGAGAATGTGCTGCATGGTCTTGGATACCTTAGGGCTACCGTAGATTATAACCTCGACTTTAAAAAGAAAAAGAAAGTTGTTGTTGTGTATAACCTTCATCCGGGGCCTTTGTATCACATAAGTTCTGTCAGTTATGATATTCAAGATGATAAAATTGCGGAATTCTTGAATACGGGTGAAGAGGGAGGCTTTAAGCCTGGATTACGTGTAGGTATGCCTTTCCTGACAAACGAACTTGACAATGAGCGAAAGGCACTGACAAAATATTTAAATAACAACGGATATTATAAGTTTCATAAGGATTTTATTACATATTCAGCCGATTCGGTGCGGGGAAGCACCGATGTTGACCTTACGTTGCATTTGCATAAATATACCGCCAACAGCAAAAGTCCTGAAGAGGCACATACCCGTTATAAAATAAATGATGTTACATATTACAGCAATGACGAACGTAATTATGTTCCTTTGCGCCAGTCAGTGCTTGAAGAGAATACTCTTATAGAACCGGGAGAATATTTTAATTCGGAAGCACTTCAGAAAACATATAACAGATTCAGCCGTCTCCAGATTGTAAAATATACAAATATACGATTCAACGAACTTCCTGACAGTGATAAGCTTAACTGTGATATCGGTATCAGCACAAATAAGATAAACAGTATAATCTTTCAGCCAGAAGGAACAAACACTGCCGGAGACTTTGGAGCAGCAGCATCGCTTACTTATGAGAATAAAAACCTTTTCAAAGGTGCTGAAACGTTTAGTGTAAAATTGCGTGGGGCTTTTGAGGCCATTACAGGTCTTGAGGGTTATCAGAATCAAGACTATGAAGAATATAGTCTGGAGACGAAACTTGTCTTTCCGCGTCTGTTGGTTCCGTTCCTTTCAAAGAATTTTAAGAGACAGTCGGCTGCCGTAACTGAGTTGACGGCCAGTTATAATATGCAGAACCGTCCAGAATTTCATCGCCGTGTTTTTTCTGCCGGTGTGAGATATCGTTGGGATGACGTTAAGCGCAGGTGTAGATATAATGTAGATCTTATAGACCTGAACTATATTTATATGCCATGGATTTCGAAAACATTTAAAGAAGAATATCTTGACGATGTAGACAGCAGAAATTCTATTTTGAGGTATAATTACGAAGACTTGTTCATAATGAAGCTAGGCTTTGGCATGTCGTACAATAATGGCGACGAAGCCTATAAGTTTAATATTGAGACTGCAGGAAATCTTCTTAACGGTGTTTCACGTCTGATTGGCAGCAGCGTAAACAGCGACAATCAATACACCTTATTTAATATTGCTTTCGCTCAGTATGTGAAAGGAGATTTCGACTATACCCGCATGTTCCGTTTTGATTCACGTAACAATCTTGCCTTTCATGTCGGTTTTGGTATTGCCTATCCTTATGGCAACAGCCGCGTCTTGCCTTTTGAAAAGAGATATTTCTCTGGCGGTGCCAACTCTGTGAGAGGATGGAGCGTTCGTGGACTTGGACCGGGAAAGTTTAAGGGGACAAACGGCTCTATCGACTTCATAAATCAGACGGGCGATATAAAACTGGATATCAATCTTGAGTTCCGTTCTTTCCTGTTTTGGAAGATTTATGGAGCTGTTTTTGTTGATGCCGGTAATATATGGACATTGAGGTATTACGAGGAACAACCCGGAGGACAGTTTGACATTAAAGATTTCTATAAGCAGATAGCCGTTGCTTACGGAGTGGGCTTAAGACTCAATTTCGATTTCTTTATTCTTCGTTTTGATATGGGTATGAAGGCCATAAATCCGGCTTATGACACACAACAGGAACATTACGCCATCTTCCATCCTGATTTTAGTCGCGATTTTGCTTTTCACTTTGCAGTGGGCCTTCCATTTTAATCAGCCACCTGCCGTCTCTTTTTACCACGTTGATGTTATATACTTCGTGTTCTGATATTCTTCCGGGACGTCCTATAGTGTCTATCTTAAAGACATTGTATGCGTCGCATTTCACTGTTGCCAGTGTGTCGTTCACATAGTTCACCTCGTCGGTTTCATGCGTGGTGCTTTCAGTGTTATTGTTAATCACATCGATATCTTCCTGAAATATATTGCTTGCCATGAACCTTATCCATTTTTCCGATTCCGGAGTGCATAAGGGTATGGCTTCTTTCAGTTTAAGGTTAAAATAATTTGAGGCAAACTGGTCAGTCACCGATATTATATTTTCCTCGTCTTCCGACTGATAATGTTTTGTACAGGAACCGAAAATTAATAGACAAATGATAGTCAGGAAAGATATTTTCATATTGATTAATTTTCTACAAAGATACCATTTTTTTTTGTACCATGGTCAATTCTTTATAAATTTGCAGACAAAAAATATCAAGATGCTTAATTTTATATCTTTCGGTAGTGGAAGTTGTGGAAACTGTTATTATATATATACCGAGACATACGGCATACTTATTGATATCGGTATAGGAATAAGAAAGCTAAAAAAATATTTTCATGATTATGGCCTTAGCGTAAAAAACGTAAGGTATGTGCTGATAACTCATGACCATGCAGACCATGTTAAGTCTGTAGGCAGTTTCAGCAACAGTCTTGGTGTGCCTGTGTATGCCACGAAAGAAGTTCATGAGGGTATAAGAAGCAACTATTGTGTAAGGAAAAAGATAGATGCGGCAAACGTCCGTATAATAGAGAAAGGTAAGGACCTCGTTCTGGACGATTTCACGGTGTCGGCATTTCATGTGCCTCATGACAGTCGCGACAATATAGGCTTTAAAATTAAGTACGAGAATACCAATTTCTGCCTGATGACAGATGTCGGGCATGTTACCGACGAAATGACAAAGGCTATTAATGACGCCGACTATTTGGTCATTGAGGCTAATCATGACGAAGAGATGCTGCGGACTGGCCCATATCCCGAATACCTTAAGAAGAGAGTTGCCGGCGGCAACGGCCATCTGTCAAACAGACTGTGTGCGCAAAGTCTTGCTGCCAATGCCACGGGCAGGCTCAATCATGTGTGGCTGTGCCATTTAAGCGAGGAGAACAATCATCCGGAACTAGCCCGCAAGACCGTTGAAATGGGATTGGCAGGCTCAGGTAATCCTGATTTGGCACAGCTAAAGGTAGATGTGTTGAAAAGAAACAGCCCAAGTGGGGCATATATACTTAAATGATTAAATTGGATTGAAATGAAAAAGTTGTTTATTAAGGGTGCATTGTTGTGCACCGCATTGTTTTTCACGGTTCAGGCCGACGCTCAGATCAGTTTGGGTAATATCCTGAAAAATGTAGTGTCTGGTGGCTCATCAGAAAAGACAACCACTGAGACAACATCTTCAGACAATTCAGGCGTTGGCGGCTTGTTATCGTCGCTTACGAGTATTTTCTCATCAAACAAGGTGGCTACAGAGGATAAAATCATAGGCACATGGGTTTATGAAGAGCCGGCAGTTGTGCTGTCGAGCGATGACATGCTGAAGAACATAGGCGGAAAGGTGGCTTCTTCAGCTGTAGAAACTCAGCTGAAGAGCAAGCTGGAAGGCTATGGCTTTAAAAAAGGCAGTGTGACCATGACTTTTGACAAGTCAGGAAACTTCACCCAGACACTTATGGGAAAGAAAGTTACCGGTACATACACCATTGAAGATAAGAACATTGTGCTGAAATACGGCGGCAAGATTTCACAGATAGTAGGAACAACACAGCTTGACGGCGACAATCTTCTTATCGTTATGAATGCGTCAAAGCTTCTTGAGTATGTAAACGTACTTGGTTCTGTGTCACAGAATTCAACACTTAAAACAGCTGCTTCGCTTATAGGCGGAATGGATGGTCTTGAGTGCGGACTGAAGCTGGTTAAGCAGTAAATTTCAGCTCTAAGAGGTGATGCCGGCATGGATATTGAATAAAAATAGTTAAATGTTTAGTTAATACGAGGCAAAATAACACTTATATCAGCTAAAAGCATTACCTTTGCGCCGCTATTACGAGTTGATAGCATAAATTCAAACCTAATTACAAATAAAAAATGGCAACAAAAATCAGATTACAGCGAGGTGGCCGTAAAGGTTATGCCTTCTACAGCATTGTCATCGCAGATGTAAGAGCACCACGTGATGGTAAGTTTACAGAGAAGATTGGTACATACAATCCTAACACCAATCCTGCTACGGTAGATTTGAATTTCGACCGTGCTCTCTATTGGGTTGAGACAGGCGCTCAGCCAACAGACACAGTACGCAATATCCTTAAAGGTGAGGGTGTTTATATGATGAAGCATCTTCGCGGTGGAGTAAAGAAAGGCGCTTTCGACGAGGCTGCAGCTCAGAGCAAGTTTGACGCTTGGAAAGCTAACAAGGTTAAGGGTCTTGACCAGATTCGTGAAAACGAGGCTAAGAGCAAGAAAGACGCTGCTGCTAAAGCTCTTGACGCTGAGAAGAAAGTAAATGAGGAGATAGCTAAGAAGGTAGCTGAGAAGAAGGCTGCTGCAGCTGCTGCTAAGGCTGAGGCCGAGGCTGCTGCAAATGCAGAGGCTTCTGCTGAAGAGGCACCTGCTGAGGCTTAATTTTCTTAAAAAGAGATTTTAGAATAGGGCCGGCTCATCATTTGAGCCGGCTTTTTTGTTTTCTTTCTTCTGTTATGTTTTAGGGTTGTTTTGCTTTTTTCTTTCTGCTGTGCCTCCTTTTGTGGGATATGATGCTCGTGGCGTTTCTTTATCTTTGTTTTGATATAATGGTTCTTTCTGTTTAATTATGATGTCTGCTGTTTGAGTTGTTCCTGTTTTTTTATATTGTTTCGTCTATTGTCGTTCTTTTTGTATGGAAATTTCATTGTTACGTTGTCGCTGTTTTGTAAATATAATTCTCTATTCAGACAGAAAACTTTTTATTTTTAACGCTCTCAGAGTGGCCATGCTCTCTGCAAACCAATGATTTTGAGCGAAAAATATCAAAAATAGTATATATATGACAATATGTTGATATACAATGACTTACATTGTTTTTTGGTAAAGACAAGAAGAGTTAAAAAATATTACTATGCCGTTTGGAGGTCAGAAACGGCTCATTTAGCAAGGCAAACTCATGCTTTTATGTCTTGAATATGCATGAGTTTTAATTAAAAATGTGCCTTTTTATTGACTTTTGTGTATGCTAAATGTAAATATATCTTAATATTTAACCTCTGTGTAGATAGAAAATAAATGTATATTAACATTATAATTTCTAGATTAAAGAAAACTCATGTCCTGATTTTTTACCGTTTTCTTCATTTTGTAAGTTGTTGCTTTCTATTGAGTTTTTCTCTCTTTATATGAAATATTATCAATGTTATAAAAGTAAAATTTTTTACTTTTTTCCGTCTTTATGTAATTCGCATTCTTAATGAGTTTAATATGTCTTTAATCCGTATTGAGCCATGTATAATTTGTATATTCATTTATTCTGTCTGTTTATTGTTTCCAGTAGACATCTTGCTGTATGCCTTTATGGGCATTGCCTGCTGAGTCTGTAAAAATATCGACAGCAATTTGCTAATATAAAAAAACAGCAGTTTATCTTAATCCTTATAACTCCTTGAGGAATATACGGAGGCTTCTGTATTTTTGTCAAAATATGATGTTTCATGTTTACGCCGATGGCACGATTTTTGGTGATGAAATTATACGTGCGTTCTGGCCATAAAAAATATTGTTGGGCTTATTAGGCTTGTGCCAATATTCTGACATAATGCCGCGATGTGCTTTTAAGTGCTACAAAATATATTGGGCGGATTGTGCCGTATGGACATTCCGTCATGCTATGGCTAAGTAAGAAATTACAGATTAATCAGTAGAATATGTTTAAGCAAAGTGTCAATAAGATATTGTTTTTTATAGTATTGTTTCTAGCGTGTTTGTCATCAGTAAGTGCAGAGGCTGCATCATCAGATCCTTTGTGGCTGTCATCATGGCGTGCAGGCACGGTCGTGTCTGATTCAGATGTCAAGTCGGTAGGCATATCCCGATGCTTTGTAAGCGAAGATATTAGTGACAAGGTGTTCAAACGCATGTGGCTCAAGTCGTGGAAACGCAACTGCACGATGAAGCGCAGCCAGCTTTGCTATTTGAAGATGCTGCACCGTAATGCCAAGGGGCAGACACAGCTTGGCGAGATGGTTGTAAACAGGGCTATAGCCGGTAAGGTGTTGAGAATTTTCAGAAAACTTTATGATTCAGGTTACCGCATTGAACGTATGGTGCTCATCGACGATTATGACGCAGACGATCAGGCCTCGATGCGTGCCAACAACACTTCGTGCTTTAATTTCAGGTTTATGACAGGCTCAAGGACACGGGTTTCAAAGCATGGTCAGGGACTGGCAATAGACATTAATGCGCTTTATAATCCTTATGTCCGCAAGAACAGCAACGGCACATGGACTATTGAGCCGAAAGAAGGGCGCCCTTATGCCTTCAACCGAGATAAGCGTAAGGATATTCCTTATAAGATAGACCGCAATGATCTGGCATACAAGCTGTTTATCGAGGCCGGATTTACATGGGGTGGGGCATGGCGCCGCTCTAAAGATTATCAGCATTTCGAGATCAGCCTTTAGCGTTTTGGCATTTTTAGCAATTGCTGAAATTGCAGATGGTTTCAGCTTTTATGTCTTTTCTTTTTTGCAGGCATTTTATAATGTTTGCATATATATGGCTTTTTGAATGAGTTTGTCAATGTAATTCTCAAAGAAAAATATTTTAACTTTTCATTGTGGGGTGTTCGTTTTCTTTGTATTTTTGCTGTCTGATGATCGAATGTCATTAGAATGACGCCCCGGTGATTTGTCGTATGTTTGCAAGTGAACAGGACGTTTTCTAAGTGGGGGCTTGTCCGTTTGTTTATGCATGGCAGTATTTGTTGCTGTTTGTTGAAACATTTAAAGTAGTTTTTTATTGAATATTTTGCGTATAGCGCGTGATGATTAATGTATTAAAATCGTTGTTTGTATGGCTGTGCTTTATTCCGGCAGCCATTCTCAATGGCGGGTTTCGTCAACACGTACTTGCTGAATATATGGGCAATGCTTGTGCAATGGTGTTAAGCGGTGTATTGCTGAGTCTGTTTATATTGCTCATATCATGTTTTCTGTTGCCGCGTGTGGTAAAATTAAGCAGAAAAGAATGTTTGATAATAGGTGGATTATGGATGATTCTGACTGTAGTATTTGAAGTTGTCTTCAGCATGTCTGCAGGTCTTTCGTTCAGCGATATGCTTGTTGCATACAATCCTATGACTGGCAATCTGTGGCTGTTGGTGGTTCTGACAACATTTTTTGCTCCGTTGTTTGTATATAAAACTATTGCTGTCAAATAAAATATAAAGAAAATGTCGCAGGATTTTGATATTAATGTATGGCTGGAGTGTTTCAGAGTTAAGCTTGTTTCACTCTTCGGCAGGCGTCTGCGCTTCTTCGGATTGCAGGGAAGTTATGGGCGTGGAGAGCAGACTGCCGGCAGTGATATAGATGTTGTTGTTGTCATTGACGGCATGAGCCGTCGTGACATCTTTGCTTATCGCAATATGCTTGATACGATGGACCGCAGCAGCATGATTTGTGGATTTGTTGCCGGTTCGGAGGAATTGCGTGGATGGGAGAAGTCTGATTTGCTTCAGCTCTTTCTTGACACGCAGCCTATCATTGGTTCGCTTGACAGCTTTGGTGTCTTTTTCGCCAAAGAAGATATACGCCGTGCAGTAAAGATAGGGGCATGTAATATTTATCACGCTTGTTTGCACAATTTTCTTCATGCGCGGAACAAGGGCGTTCTTGCGGAACTTTTTAAGTCGGCCAGGTTTACAGTTCGCATGAAACATTATTATGATACAGGCGATTATGTCGCTTCATTCAGCAGGTTGAAAGATGTTGTTCCTGATGAAGACAGGCAGATTTTGCTCTGTGCTGCTTCTGTGGCTGACGGGTGCAACAGTGATTGCTTTGACGGGTATAGTCTGATGCTTGCAGACTGGGCCGGCGATATAATCCGGACAATGCATTAGATGTATAGAGTATTTAGATAAAAAGAAGCATTCGGAAAAAGGCGGTAGACATCATGGTATGGCATTAAGCATTTACCAGCGACTGATGTTGACACCTTTTCCCGAATGCTTCTTTTGTCGTTTTTTGGCCTATTTGTCAGGCTCTCTTCATCTTAGCTCTACAGTTCGTTTTTGTATATTTCAGTCAAGGCGTCCTGATATTGGCGCTCAATGTCCATATACGTAATCATGTTTTTGTAGATGTTGTCGGCTTCCACGTAATACTCTGTTACGGAAATTTCTCCGTTTTCAACCGCAGTGCGCAGCAATTTCAGTGTCTGTCGCATCAAAGGCACGTCGTACGCATCGGCCGAAGCTTTCAGCTGCTTCATCTGGTTTATCATAGTGCGTGCCGAATTCTCGGCATTAATACGTGCATTTGCATGTTGCATTACGGCTTCGGTCTGTCTTGCCTTTGCGATTTTTACCTTGTTCTTGCTTGAGAACAAAGGTATCGAACCTCCAATCAGGAAACCATTGCTTGCATTGTCGCCCTCAGTATTTCGGCGGTAACCTATCTCAAACTTAGGAATCCAACTCTGTTTGTTCACCTTCACATCCTGTTCTGCGGCAAGCACAGAAGCCTGTGCTGTGCGGACAGTCCAGTCTGTGGCAACGGCTTTTTCATACATCGTAACTTCGTCGTCAGCCGGGGCTTGTGGATATTCTGTCATGTTTACCTCTATTGGCTGTCCTCCGTTAAGAGCCTGCAGCTGTTGCATGGCATTGGCATGTTTGGTGTCAGCCTGAACAAGTTCTGTCTCAAGGTTCATCCTGTCGAGCTTTATTTTGTTAAGTTCAAGTGATGTGGCGTCACCGTTCTTGAATTTGAGTTCGAACATGGCCAACAGTTCATCGGCGTTCTTGCGCCTTTCCTGCAGCAGTTGTTTCTGTTTGTTGTAGTTGATGATGTCAAGGCAGAGCTTCTTGGCATTGACCAGAATGTCGCGCCGTGCCGTCTGATATTGCATGTCGAGCACATTACGCTGCAGTTGTCCGGCTTTCTTGCGCGCTCCGTAAAGGGTAGGGAAGTCGAAACCCTGGGTAATGACTAACTCTGAACTTGCGATACCGCTTGTTTCGCTCTGAAAGAATGGGCTGTATTCTATCGAGAGGTCCTCGAGTGTGTTTTGCGATTTGTTCTCTATGTCTGCAGCCTCATTGCCTTTGAGCAGCGCTTTCAGTTCCATGTTGTTCTGCTCAACGCTTTTCAGTACGGCGTTTATGTCTTGAGCTTTTGCGCTGACAACTGCGGCAAAGGCCATGGCGGCCAATATTATTTTTTTCATTGTTCCTTATTTTGGTTGTCTGTTTTGATAATATTCTTTCGGTTCATCCACTCATATACAATAGGAATGATGAATGCGTTGAGGAAAGTAGACGTGAGAAGTCCGCCAAGTATGACTTTCGCCATAGGGCTTTGTATTTCATTACCGGGCAGGCTTCCGCGCAGAGCCAGCGGTATGAGGGCGAGAGCCGAGCATAATGCTGTCATAAGTATAGGATTAAGACGGTCGAGTGAGCCTCTCATTATGCATTCTCTCAGCGGAAGATGTTCCTCTTTGCGGAGGGTGTTGTATCGGTTGATGAGCAACATTCCATTACGCGTGGCAATACCAAACAGCGAGATAAAGCCGATTATGGCAGGAATGCTGACTTCTCCTGTGGTAAGTACCAGCGCGAATGCGCCTCCGATAAGTGCAAGAGGAAGGTTGAGCAGGATTACTCCGCTTTCGAGGGCGTTTCTGAACTGCATGTAGAGCAGCAGGAATATTACGACGATGCTGAGTAATGATGCCAGCAGAAGTACACGGCTTGCGTTTTGCTCGCTCTCAAACTGACCTCCGTATTCAACATGATAGCCTTCCGGCAACTTTATCTCTGAGTTTATTCGTTTCTGGATGTCGTTCACTACGCTGCGCAAGTCGCGTCCGCTCGCGTTGGCAGAGATGACAATTTTACGTTTTACGTTCTCACGGTTGATGGTGTTTGGGCCCATGGCAGATCTTACTTCTGCAACATTTGCCAACGGAATCTTGCGGCCGTCAGGCGTGTCTATCATCAGGTCGCGTATGCGTTCCATGTCGCAACGGTCGTGTTCGGCAGCACGTACCACAAGATTAAAGCTGCTGCCGTTGTCGTATACCTGTGATACAGTCTCGCCTGCCATGTTGACACGGACAAATGTGTTAAAGTCGGCGATTGAGATGCCGTAGAGTTTCAGCATGTCGCGTTTAGGCTTTATTTCGAGTTCCGGACGCTCAATCTGCTGTTCAACGTTGAGGTCGGCAATGCCGTCTACAGTACCTATGGCATCTTTTATCTGGTTGCCAATTTCAAACATCTTGTTAAGGTCGTCACCGAACAGCTTGATGGCAATGCTGGCCTGTGTACCGCTGAGCATGGCGTCAATACGGTGGCTGATAGGCTGGCCTATCTCGATGTTGGCACCTGTTATTACGGAAAGTTTCTTTCTCACGTCGTTGAGCATCTCTTCGTGCGAGCGGTCTTTCAGCTCAAATGGTGCCTCGATTTCTGACACATTTACGCCAAGTGCATGCTCGTCAAGTTCTGCTCGTCCTGTTTTTCTTGCTACAGTTTGTATCTCAGGTATTGACAGCAGGATATTTTCGGCACGACGTCCTATTCTGTCAGACTCTTCGAGTGATATTCCTGGTAAAGAACTGATGTTTATTGTAAGCGAGCCTTCGTTGAATTTCGGAAGGAAGCTATGGCCGAGAGTAAAGAACAATCCAAGAGCAGCAACAAAAAGTATTGCCGTTGAGGCTACTACCGGACGCTTGTGGGCAAGTGCCCATGTGAGCCAGTGTTCATAGTGCTTCTTGAGCCATACTGTTACGAATGCCTCTTTTGGCATGCCCTCTTTGGTGTCGCGGCCGAGCAGATAGCTGCACAGTACAGGCGTGAGCGTGAGTGCAACGATTGTTGATGCCACTAGTGCCACGATAAATGCTACGCCGAGAGGTATGAGCATGCGTCCTTCCATTCCGCTTAGATAGAACAGCGGGATAAAGCTTACGATGATTATTGCTGTTGAGTTGAGGATAGGCATTCGTACTTCGCGTGATGCGTTGTATACAACTTTCAGCACCGGAAGCCGTTGTTCCTTTGGCAATGTTCTGTTTTCGCGCAGATGTTTCCATACATTTTCAACGTCCACTATGGCATCATCGACAAGTGAACCTATGGCTATTGCGAGTCCGCCGAGACTCATCGTGTTGACGCTCATGTGGAAATAATGAAGAACAATGAGCGATATGAGCAACGATACCGGCAGTGTTATCAGTGAAATGACAGTGGTGCGGATGTTGGCAAGGAAGAGGAACAGCACTATAACAACAAATATAGCACCTTCGTAAAGTGACTGCTTAACATTGTTTATAGAGCTTTCGATGAAGCGTGACTGACGGAATATGTCGGTAGATACATGTACGTCAGCCGGCATATTCTTTTTAAGGTCTTTTAGTGCAGCCTCAAGTCTTTCCGTAAGTTCTATGGTGCCGGTGTCGGGCTGTTTGGTTACGGTGAGTAACACGGCTGGTTTTCCTTTCTCAGAAGCTGTTCCGAGTTTCGGAACCTGCGGCCCGGTCTGCACGTCTGCCACGTCAGCAAGGGTTATTGCATCGCCGTTGACTGTCTTTACGACGGTATTGCCCATTTCTTTTACGTCTTCTGTCGACACAACGCCACGAACGATATACTCGTTGCCATATTCATATATCACGCCTCCATTGGTGTTGCGGTTCATCTGGTCAGTTGCGGCCATAACTTCAGCCAGTGTCACTCCGTAATGGTTCATTCTGCCGGGATGAAGTAAAATCTGATATTCCTTAATGTCGCCTCCTAATACAGCTACTTGCGACACACCTCCCGTAGACATCAGTCGGGGGCGCACCGTCCAGTCTGCCAATGTGCGCAAGTCGGTCATTGATGTGCTGTCTGCCGTAAGGCCGACGATGAGAACCTCTCCTAAAATAGACGACTGCGGACCTAAGGTTGGCTGCCCTACGTTGTCGGGTAGAGTCTCGTTTACGGCAGCAAGTTTCTCTGAAACAATCTGGCGTGCCAGATAAATATCAGTACTCCAGTCGAACTCAACCCATACAACAGAGAATCCCGTCGTTGAGGAAGACCTCACACGGCGTACATGCGTGGCTCCGTTCACAGCTGTTTCGATAGGGAATGTTACAAGTTGCTCCACCTCTTCTGCCGCCATGCCGTTGGCTTCGGTCATGACAACTACAGTAGGGGCGTTAAGGTCGGGAAATACATCTACCTCGGTTTGTCCTGTTGTGTAGATGCCTCCAATAATCAACAGTACCGCTGCGACAAGTATAAGCAGGCGGTTTTGCAGTGAGAATTTTATTATTTTGTTCAGCATTGCTTATCCTTGGTTTAGTGTTGATGCGAATGTGCGGGCAGACTAGTGCTGGCTGATGCCAGTCTTACTTGAGTTGCGCCCTTGGTAACTACTTTCTCGCCGCCTTTCAGGCCGCTTTTTATTTCAACTCTCTCACCGTCGGTTTCGCCTATTTCCACCTCACGGCGCTCATAGCAAGTGGCGTCTGTCTGTATATAAACAAAGTTTACTCCGTTCTCGTCGGTAAGTGCAGACACAGGAACACTTATTACTCCGGGGCGTTCTGACGTCAAAAGATAAGTCTCAACGAATGCTCCCGGCATGACGTCGGCCTGATTGTTGAACTCGAATGTTACGGGAATATAGGGTGATCCGTCGCCTGTTGACTTGCCGGTGGCAACAAGACGGCCGTTCATTGCTCCTATGTTGTATATTCTGTCGCTGTATGCTGTCTTAAACTTAGCCGACTTGACTGTACCAAGTATCGAGTAATATCGCTCTGGGACATTAGCCTTTAGATATAGCTTGCGTGTCTGAGTGACGTTCATCATAGGCTGTCCGACGCTTACATAGTCGCCCTCTTTTACAAGACATGTCTTTACATATCCGCTTATTGGCGATGTTACGGCCACTCCGCTTCCGCCTTTGCTTCCAGAGAATGCCTCGTAGGCAATCTTTGCAGATTCGTAGTTGGCTCTTATGCTGTTGAATTCTTTTTGTGTGACGATATTGTCTTTCACTAACTTTGCTGCGCGTTCATACTCCTTCTTGGCTGTCTGATATGCGATTGCAGCCTGCTTTGCCGGATTATCCTGAAGTTTGTCTGCTGAGATGGTGAACACCGTTCCTCCTTTGCTTACGGATGTTCCTTCTGTTATGCCACGTTGAAATCTTACTATACCTGGCACGGTTGCCACTATTGTGGCTTCATTGCCGGATGCTGCAAGAATTTTGCCTCCGGCAGGAATAACTCCGCTGAAGTTGCCCGGCTTGATAATCTCGGCAACTATGCCTGCCTGGTGAGCCTGCTCCGGACTGATAACAATTTCGGTTGAATGGCCTTTTTCTTCACCTTCGTGTGCGTCTGCCTCTTCGCTGTGTGTGTGTTTGTGCTGACATGAAACCATGACCAGCATGCTTAGTACAGATGTAATTAAGATGTTTTTCTTCATGTTTATTTTATGTAGCTTTATTAATAATGTTTTGTCATATTTATTATTTATGCAAAAATAACGTAAAACGGATGCAACTTAGTTGCAATTGCGCATTTTGGAATATGTATGTTGCAATATGTCCTAAATTTATAGTTTTTATTCTGATGTTAGAGCCATTGAAGTTATGGATGATATGGAGAAAACTTTTGATGGAAGAGACGATGTAACAGTTTACAGATGCTATAAAAACTAATGGAATACCAATTTGTCTGTATGGGATGTCTGTCGGTGAATACATTTGTCCGTAAACAACAATTTTCTTTTGGTTATTGTTATGTCGTTGAAAATATGCTATAACTAAATAAAATATATTTGTTGATTTTATCCTTTAATGCCGAAATAACGAATAAGTTTTATACCTTTGTTCTTAGATGTATTTCTGTAATAAAAAATAGAAACATCTGTTTGTGTTAAGTTGTGGAATGAATAATAATGATAATGCAATGAAAATAGAATGTAAATTTCGTACAGCTACGATGAAAGACATACAGGAGCTTAAAAAACTTTTTTGTAATACTGTGATGACTGTTAATCGTCGTGACTATACGGCAGAAGAAGTGGCGGACTGGGCGTCGTGCTGTGAAAGCGACGGACGTTGGGAACAGTTGCTTTCTACTTTGTATTTTATTGTTGCTACTGATGTTGAAGGTCAGATGCTTGGTTTTACAGCCCTTAGAGGGGATGGCTATCTTCATTCAATGTTTGTGCATAAAGATTACCAGCGTCAGGGCATCGCAACGGCTCTGTTGCAGAAAATAGAGGCTTATGCATCGGAGCATGGAATAAAAGAAATGACATCAGAGGTGAGTATTACAGCCCGTCCGTTTTTTGAACACCATGGTTATAAGGTTGAGCGTGAGCAGCGTGTTCAGGCCAATCGTATGATTATGACAAATTTTATGATGCGAAAAATAATATAAGATGGATGTTTCTATTGTAGTATCGTTATTGCCATTATTCTTTTTGCTGCATGAGTTGGAGGAAATAATAATGGTGCGTTCATGGTTGGATAAAAATCAGGCTGCTTTACGTGAGCGTTTTTCAAATCTGGGACATATTATTGTGTGGATGGAACAAATGACCACCAGAAGGTTTATAGTTGTTGCTGCTGAAGAATTTATTATTGTTTCATTATGTACATTAATGTGTCTTTATTTCGGCAAGATTGTTGTATGGTATTGTTGTCTGGCGGCATTTGCGATTCATCTTGTAGTACATTTTATACAGTTCGTTGTGTGGAAAGGATATATTCCTGCCATCTTTACAACAGCGTTTTGTTTGCCATATTGTTTTTGGGCAATGATTAAAACATATTCATTTTTTTCCTTGTACGAAATGTTTGTTTATGCGTTTATAGGCATTATCTTATGTGTGCTAAATCTTATTGTAATGCATATGATTGTAAAAAGACATAGCCAATGATAATGCGCTCTATATTTATCGGGTGATCCGTTCGCATGATATATAATGAGTGATAATAAATAAAAAAGTCCGCAATCTAAGATTGCGGACTTATATGTTTTCTGGCGGTGCGTACGGGACTCGAACCCGTGACCTCCTGCGTGACAGGCAGGCATTCTAACCAGCTGAACTAACGCACCCTGAGATGAGAATACCACTCTTTTGAGAGCGGTGCGTACGGGACTCGAACCCGTGACCTCCTGCGTGACAGGCAGGCATTCTAACCAGCTGAACTAACGCACCATTAGGTATCTGTCTCAATTGCGGTTGCAAAGGTATGAATATTTTTTTTATCTACCAAACTTTTTGGCGATTTTTTACAAAAAAAGTTGCATTAGCAGTGCATTATGGTATTTTTTGCCATCGAAGAGCCAGTCTTTCAGCTCATTTGACTTTATGAATCCACTCTTCTCAAACAGGGCTAACGACCTCTCGTTATCCTTGTTTATGCACGCATAAAGCTGATGCAGATGTAGGATGTTTGCGGCGTAAGCTTTTATTCTTGTTATAGTGGCCAGGGCATAGCCTTTGTTTCTGTAGTCTTGTTTTATTACTATGCCTACCTCTGCTCTCATGTTCTTGGGGTCGAAGTTTATTATGTCAACTATTCCCACAACGTTATGATGTTCGTCTTCTATCATCATCCTCACCTGCTTATCGGCGTAAATGTCGTTTTTTGCATTTGCGACGTAGTCATATAGCACGTATCTTGAGTATGGCACGTTCGTTGTGCTAACGTTCCAAACTTTAGTGTCGTTCTCGATGGTATACAACACGTCGAGGTCTTCCGGCTCTATCGCCCTGAGATGTATTGTCGGTAGAATGTCTGTCATCAGGCTATTATCTCGTTGTCTGTTATTATTATGTTGAATCTCGGACTGTATGTGCCGATTTTTACATTGGGCTTGCTGTTTTTAGAGAATAGATTAAGAATGTCTTCATATCTGCATAGGCCTGTGTCATAAACAAGATATACGGGCGTCTTGCAGCTGATGTTTTTTACGGCTTCGGCATGTGCATCTGGGTCTGCCGGTGTCTGCGTTACTATATATTGTGCGTCCAGGCCGTTACGGTCGGCGAGGCTTCGGCATCTTGATATTGATTCTTTTGTAGAAATAAATATGTAGAGTGGCGACTTGCGTCTTCTGTCGGGCATGAATCCCAGTGTCTTCTGTATATGCTCTGACGTAGTCTTTATAAGAGCCGTTGTGGCTTTAAGATATATTGCAGCCTTTATTGGCATGTTCAGCCAGATGCTGAGATGGCCATAGTGCTTTTTGAAGAAGATGAGCATGGCCTCGTAGAACACGTGTACATATTTGAACGATGACTTCTGCGTGCTTTCTCCTTTGTAATGCAGTATCTTTGTTGGCAGATACCAGTTGTCGAAGCCGCTCTTCAGCAGCCTGTATGACAGGTCGATGTCTTCACCGTACATAAAGAAGTCTTCGTCGAGCAGTCCTGCCTTGTCAAGTGCGGTGCGCCTCATCATCATGAAGGCTCCGCTTATTATCTCGATTTTGGCCGGTTCGTCCCACGGAAGATATCCCATGTAGTATTTTCCCAGTTTCTTATGTGTGGGATATTTGGCACATAGTCCGCACATCTTGTAGAAAGCGGTCATCGGTGTCGGCAGTCCGCGCCGGCTCTCCATGGCGTCGCTGCCGTTGCATTTCAGCATTCTTACGCCCAGTCCGCCCGCATTCTCATGTTCGTCCATGAATCTGATGCACTCTTTCAGGGTGTTTTCTCCAACAATAGTGTCGGGGTTCAGCAGCAGCACGTATTCGCTCTTTGTGCGCCTTATGCCCATGTTGTTGGCTTTTGCAAAGCCATGATTGTGATTGCAGGCAATAAACTTCACACCGCGGTTCTTGCCTTTAAGCTTCTTCACGGTGTTGTCTTTTGAATGATTGTCGATTACGTATATTTCTGCGTCGATGCCCTCAACGGCTCTGTATAAGCTGTCGAGACATTGCTGAAGATAGTGTCTTACGTTGTAGCTGACGATTATTATTGCAAGTTTCATTTCTTGTAGCTTGTTTCAGATATGCATCTTGCCATTGTAGGGTTGACGAAAATCAGACAGATAAGTCCGATAATTGCCATATAGCCGAATGCCACGTTCATGAACAGGTAATAAAGCAGGGTGTTGGCCACCATCGGGACGCAAAGCATTATCATGCGTATGCTTCCCCAACGGAGCAGCTCTTTCTCTGGCTCAGCCTGTAGCTTTATGCTGATCTTCTTGACCTTGAACAGTCTCAGTGACGCAGGAATGAGGCATATTGTAATGACTTCCATTAGCGACACGGTGAGAAATTCGGCGTTCTTGCTTGCTGTCAGGTCTCCCGGCAGCAGCGTCTCGGTTTCAAATATTGCGGTTATGGCCAGCAGCAAAGCTATGCTGACGTACATGATTACCGAGAGTATGTTTTTTGTTCTTTTCATTTTCTTGGTTAATATTTTCGCTTTAAGCAGTTTTCCGGCAGGTGGCGTCATCTGCTATTGCCTGCCGTCGAACGGCTGCCGGTTAATGATAGATCGTCCGAGCGTAACCTCGTCGGTGTATTCCAGCTCGCCGCCCACAGATATTCCGCGTGCAATCACGCTCAGGCGTATGTCGAATTTTGCCAGTTTGCGGTAGATGTAGAAGTTGGTGGTGTCGCCTTCCATTGTGGAGCTAAGCGCCAGAATCACCTCTTTTATCTTTCCGCTCTCAACTCTTTCTGCCAGCGAGCTTATCTCTATGTCGTTAGGACCAATGCCGTCCATGGGCGATATTACGCCTCCGAGTACATGATAAAGTCCGTTGTACTGCTGAGTGTTTTCGATGGCCATGACGTCTTGCACGTTTTCAACCACGCACACTGTGGTGTCGTCGCGCCTTGCGTCGGAGCAGATAGGGCAGACGTCCGTGTCGCTTATGTTGTGGCACACGGTGCAGTGCTTTATCTTATGTCTCATTTCGCTTATGGTCTGGGCAAACCTTTCCACTTTGTCCTTGTCCTGTCTCAGCAGAAACAGCACCAGCCTTAGGGCTGTTTTCTGTCCTATGCCGGGCAGGCTTGAAAATTCTGCCACTGCCTTTTCGAGCAATGCCGACGGATATTGTTGGGTCATACTTTGCTAAAATGTTTTTGTCGGCAAAGTTACTTCAATAGTAGTAAAATTCAAAACAAATTTATTTTTATTTTCCTTTGAATGTCTTTTGCGGGTTGCGTGGCTGCTGTTTTGTGCGCTGTGGCTGCCTGTTTTTCGCATTATTAACGTCTTCTGCATATCGACTATTGGTGTCCGGCATGAAGAGTGTATCGTATATGAGGAATGCACACTTTCTTATTTCTTTACAAAATGTAGATTTTTAAGCCTCTCAGACAGCCTCCGTATTAGCAACTTGCCTGTTTTGATGTGTTTTAATCGAAAAATAGTGGCTTTTGCGTAATTAATTGTAAGCCAGTGTGTTATGTGCTATTGTAGTCACGCATGCCACTTTCTGACTGCTGATATGTGCCCTTTTAGGTCGTAAAAGCATGTCTTTTGACTCGTAATTCAGTGTGTTTCGCATCGCATTTCAGTGTGTTTCAGCGGCGATATTGGCTGTTTTATGACAGCAAGTTGGCTTTTCTTGTGTAAAATATCCGCAGTTTTGACATCTCTGTATGCCATTTTTGCATTTGTGATTGTCTGTTTCTAAAAAATAATTTGTCATGAATTTTTATTGCACACATGCCGGTCCGGCTGCGTTTCCGCGCATGCGCCGTCGTCATTGTGTCTGGGTGCATGCGGGGCCTTGTCTGCTGATTTTATCCGTTGCTTATATATAACATTGTGCCGGTGGTTGTATTTTTCTGATATTTTTATTACCTTTGCAAAGGTTTTTCATAAATTTATCGACAACTAAATGATAATAACAAAATCAGAATTTTCAGTGAGCAGTCCTAACATACAGCTTTGTCCTAAAGACACAAAGCCTGAGTATGCGTTTATCGGACGAAGCAATGTTGGCAAATCAAGCCTTATCAACATGCTCTGCAACCACAAAAATCTTGCAAAGACATCGGCCACTCCGGGCAAGACTCTGCTTATCAACCACTTTATTATAAATAATGAGTGGTATCTGGTAGACCTTCCCGGCTATGGATTTGCCAAGCGCTCAAAGACGGTTCAGCAGAAGCTGGAGCAGATGATAACGTCTTACATCCTGCAGCGCGAGCAGCTCGTAAACGTGTTTGTGCTGATAGACATCAGACACGAGCCGCAGGCTATCGACATAGACTTTATCAACTGGCTCGGGCAGAGCAGCATACCGTTCTCGATAGTGTTCACAAAGGCCGATAAGCTTAGCTCGTCTAAGGTGGCGCCTACGGCTGCCGCATATATGGACAAGCTGAAGGAAACTTGGGATGAGCTTCCTCCTTATTTCATATCGAGCAGCGAGACAAAGCGCGGACGCGACGAAATTCTTGATTATATCGAAAATATAAATAAAACGCTTAAACAGTAAGGCGTAAATAATAAATAAAGACAGAAATGGCCGGTCAGTTACCTTATCTTGACATACAGAATCTTACTAAATCGTTTGGAGCCCATGTCCTGTTTCAGGACATATCGTTCAGTGTTGCCGAAGGCCAGAAAATAGGTCTTGTTGCTAAGAACGGCACGGGCAAGTCGACGCTGCTCTCCATATTGACTGGGCGCGAAGGCTACGATTCGGGCAATATTATCTTCAGACGCGAGCTTAAGATTGGCTATCTGGAACAGTCGCCCAAGTTTGATCCCGACGACACTGTGCTGGATGCATGCTTCAATCATAAAGGAGATGAGGCGAAGATTCTGCGTGCGAAGCAGATACTTACACAGCTTAAGATAGATGACCTTGACAAGAAGATGGGCACTCTGAGCGGAGGACAGCAGCGCCGTGTGGCACTGGCAAACGTATTGCTGACCGACCCGGACATGTTTATCCTGGATGAGCCAACCAACCATCTTGACCTCGACATGATAGAATGGCTGGAAGGCTTCTTTGCCCGTGGCAACAAAACCTTGCTCATGGTTACCCACGACAGGTTTTTCCTTGACAAGGTATGCTCGGTGATATTGGAACTTGACGACAAGAAAATATACACCTATCGCGGCAACTACAGCTATTATCTCGAGAAGCGTCAGGAGCGTATAGACAACACACGCGCCGAAATAGCACGTGCAAACAACCTGTACAGAAAGGAACTCGACTGGATGCGCAGAATGCCTCAGGCGCGAGGCCATAAGGCAAGATACAGAGAGGACGCATTCTATGAACTTGAGAAAGTGGCCAAGCAGAGGATTGAGGACCGCCAGGTAAGGCTTAAAGTCAGAAACGTTTATATCGGAAGCAAGATATTTGAGTGCCAGTATATCTCCAAGAGCTGGTCGCCGGACAAGGTTATTCTCAAAGATTTTTACTATAATTTTGCCCGTTTTGAGAAAATGGGTATTGTTGGCAACAACGGCACAGGCAAGACAACATTCCTGAAGTTGCTGTTGGGACAGGAGAAGCTTGACAGCGGACGCTTTGACATCGGCTCGACCGTACGTTTCGGATATTTCTCTCAGGAAGGCATGGTCTTTGATGAACAAAAGAAAGTGCTCGACGTGATAACCGACATTGCCGACTATATTGACATGGGAGGCGGAAAGCATCTGTCGGCATCACAGTTCCTGCAGCATTTCTTGTTTACCCCCGAACAGCAGCACAATTATGTGTATAAGTTGAGCGGAGGCGAGAAGCGCAAGCTGTATCTGTGTACAGTGCTGATGAAAAATCCGAACTTCCTGGTGCTTGATGAGCCGACAAATGACCTTGACATACAGACTCTGCAGATATTTGAAGAGTATCTGGCCGACTTCCCCGGCTGTGTCATAATCGTAAGTCACGACCGTTATTTCATGGATAAAGTGGTAGACCATCTGCTTGTGTTCAAAGGCAATGGCGTAGTAAACGATTTCCCCGGAAACTACACGCAGTATCGTGAATGGTGTTCGCTTAAGAGCCGTGACGAAGAAACGGCGGCTAAAAAAGACAGTCGTCCAAGAGAAAAACGGCATCAGGAGCGCCGCAAGATGTCGTATAAAGAAAAGATGGAGTTTGCTCAGCTTGAGAAAGAAATAGCCGAACTGGAAAAAGAGCAGAAGGAAATAGAAGAGCAGCTTTGCAGCGGTAAGCTGCCGGTAGACGAACTGACTGAAAAAAGTAAGCGTCTGCCGTTGATAAAGGAAGAACTCGACCTTAAGGAAATGCGGTGGCTGGAGCTTTCAGAAATAGAATCTTAAATATTAAAATTAAGTTAAAATCAATAAGTCTTCAGAGCCGTTACTTCTTTTAATCAATATAAATTATTACTTTTGCATTAAATTTAAAAATCATAATTTGTTTCCACTCGTGAAACGAATACAATCAATAAATTTCTTATATACGTAAACCTAATATGTATAGCAAAGACGAATTATTATCTAAAGATATTTCCGAGCTTGAAGAGATAGCAGAGAAAGTGGGTGCTAAAATCAAGTCTGGCGAAACTCAGGAAGAAATAATATATTCGATCCTTGATAAACAGGCCGAAATTGAAGGAAACAAGAACCCGCTTGGCACTAAGCGTCGCAGAGTTCGTATTGTAAAGAAGGACACCGACCGTGTTTATTCTGTAAACGGAAAGGAAGGCGAAAACTTCGATTTGAAAAAGAATAAAGTTCAGGCTGAGACTCCCTCATTGTTTAATGATGCACCGGTTACTCCGCCCGCCAAGACACGTTCTAGGGCTAAGAGCAAGGCTGTTGCCGAACCGGTGGCTGAGGCTGAGCAGCCGCAGGCTGTTCCTGTTGTGGAAGATGTTGTGCCTGTTGAACCGGAAAAACAGCCTGAGCCATTGCAGCCTGTTGTTGATAATGTAGTTGAGGCTGCGCCTGAAGTTCCCGAAGCAATATCAGAGGATGTTGTTGAAGGTGTCAGCGAAATTCCTGAAGCAATAAGTGATGATATGCCGGAAGAAACAGATTTGGCCATTGTTCCTGAAGCTGAATTTGCAACCGCAGAAGCTCCTGATACTCAGAATGACAACTCAACAGATCTTATAGCACAGTTGCAGGCCAAGGTGAATGCACACAACGAAGTGGCTGACGAGAAACGTGAGATTATTGCATCAGGTGTATGGGAAGGCGATCCCGGAGACGGAACAGACTTTATTCCTATTGTAGACTTGCCGATTGAAGATCAGATGGCTGTGCCGCGATTTGATATGTTCGACAATCCGACAAGTCCTATGGACTTAAATAATGTTATGTATGCTCCTCAGATGGAGCCGGAAAGTGTACCGCAATTTGATTTTGAGGATATTATCACTGCCAATGGCGTACTTGAGATAATGCCTGATGGCTATGGATTCCTGCGTTCGAGCGACTATAATTATCTTTCTTCTCCTGATGACATTTATGTTTCTATAGCCCAGATTAAGCGTTATGGACTTAAGACTGGCGATGTGGTAAATTGCCACGTGCGTCCACCGCATGACGGAGAGAAGTATTTCCCGTTGACAAGCATTGATAAGATTAACGGCCGTGATCCAGCTGAAGTACGCGACCGTATACCGTTTGACCATCTTACTCCTTTATTCCCGGATGAGAAGTTTACTTTGTGCGGTGAGCGTTCAACTACAAACCTCAGCACTCGTATTGTTGACTTGTTCTCGCCGATCGGTAAAGGACAGAGAGCGCTTATCGTTGCGCAGCCAAAGACAGGTAAGACAATCCTTATGAAGGACATAGCCAATGCAATTGCGGCAAATCATCCGGAAGCATATCTTATGATGTTGCTTATTGATGAGCGTCCAGAGGAAGTTACCGACATGGCGCGTACGGTTAATGCAGAAGTTATTGCCTCTACGTTTGATGAACCGGCAGAACGTCATGTAAAGATTGCCGGTATTGTATTGGAAAAGGCGAAGCGTATGGTTGAGTGTGGTCATGATGTGGTGATCTTCCTTGATTCTATCACACGTCTTGCACGTGCATACAATACGGTTTCACCTGCTAGTGGTAAGGTGCTTACCGGTGGTGTTGACGCTAATGCTCTGCAGAAGCCGAAACGTTTCTTTGGTGCGGCACGTAATATAGAGGGTGGAGGTTCGCTCACTATTGTCGCAACAGCATTGATTGACACAGGCAGTAAGATGGATGAGGTTATTTTCGAAGAGTTCAAGGGTACTGGTAACATGGAACTCCAATTGGATAGAAGCCTCAGTAACAAGAGAATATTCCCGTCTGTTAATCTTGTTGCTTCAAGTACACGACGTGATGATCTGTTGCAGGACAAGACAACTCTCGACCGCATGTGGATATTACGCAAGTATATTTCTGACATGACGCCAATTGAGGCTATGAATACAATTCATGACCGTATGGCTCGTACTTATGATAACGATGAGTTCCTAGCAACGATGAATTCATAAATATTTTAGAGGTACTTGTATTCTTATTTAAAAGTTTTTCCTAAAAAATTTTGTTATAAGAATTATTTTGAGTACCTTTGCACTCGATTTAGGGGTTCCGTAGCTCAGTTGGATTAGAGCAACGCCCTTCTAAGGCGTGGGTCTTGGGTTCGAATCCCAACGGAATCACAGAAAGGACACTGTATTAAGTGTCCTTTTTTGTTGATAATCAGCGGTTTACGATGTAATCGCTATTTGATAGTAATTCCGAAGGTAGAAAATATTGGTATCGTTTTTTGCTGATTTTTGCCGTTTTTTGCCAATATGTTCTACTTTTGTTCTACCTTTGTGTTCTACCAAAGTACGATTAGTTATGACAGATTATCCTACCACACGATTCGTTTTCGATAGAAAAAATACCGCAACAAATGAGAAAAAGGCGTTGATTCAAGTTGAAATCCTTTTTCAAAGAAAGAAGAAATATATAAGTACTGGTGTTAAAGTTTTTAAAAATCAGTATAATAAAAAAGAGTTTGTATGCAATTGCTTTGAAATGGTTGCGCTTAATAAGCGTATAAATGCAGTTAAAGAGCGTATAGACAATTTTATATCTTCGCTGATGGAAAAGAACGAACCTTTTACATTTGAGAAGTTAGAGAGCTTTCTGGATTACGAGGATAAAAAGGAAATGAAGTTCCTGGAATATATCCTTATGAGAATTGATCAAAGAAATGACATTAGAGATTCTACAAAGAAGAATCATAAGAAACTCATAAATTCATTGGAACAGTATGGCAAAATCATTTATTTCTCCGATCTGACAAAAAAGAATATAATCGGATATGACGAATTCTTGCATCAGCAGAATATAAAGCAGACAACAATTTGTTCTTACCACAAATTTATGAAAACTTATATTCATGATGCTATCAAACATGAACTCATATCAGCAGATCCTTACATCGGAATAAAAATAGTCAAAGGTGAGAGCGAGATAGGTAGATTTCTGTCAGAAAAAGAATTTCAAGCACTCAAGGCTGCAGAACTGCCGACAGAAAGTCTTAAAAAAGTAAGAGACTTGTTTGTAATACAATGCCTTACAGGATTGTCCTTTTCAGATTTAATGAACTTTGACTTTTCCAGAATAGAGGAAATTGATGGACACCATTACATTAATGCAAAGCGAAATAAAACAGGAATAGAATATTGTGCAGTGCTATTGCCTGATGTGATGGAAATTGTGAAACGATATGGTGACAATCTGCCAAAATTTTCCATTCAACAATATAATATGAGATTGAAACTTATTGCTGATTATGCCGGGATAAATAAAGATATTGCAAGCCACTGGGGTAGAAGGACCTGCGGGATGTTACTTTTAAATAGAGGCGTCAGCATGGAAGTCGTATCAAAAGTTTTGGGGCATTCTAGCATAAGAACTACTGAAAGCGTATATGCTAAATTACTTCCTAAAACTATTGTCAGAGAGATTACGGATAAAGTTCAATAAAATCAGGGCTGTGTAGCAATACTATTACACAGCCCTTTTATAGCTTACTTTTTTAGTTTGTATACCATACATCCCATTACAATCAAGACTATTATAATGATAATGCTTATAGCCCATCCTCCAACATTCAATTTAAGCTGTTCCCATTTACTCAGTTTGCATTCAACAGGGTAGGGGACATTTATTGTATCTGAACGCAATATGGCCACCGTGTCATATTTTACCTTGTCACGATAGACGTACTTCCAAACGATCTTATCCTGATATACAGTATCTCCAGCCGTCCATCTGTTGACGAATACGCTGTCTCGTTGATATATGCTGTCACGCTGGTATCTGTCGACATAAATACTGTCGGTTCTAACAGTCTCCACAGGCACATACTGAACAGATTTGCATCCAGCCAACGAACTCAATATGATGTAGGGGATAATGAGATATAACAACCTTTTAACCATTCCCATAACTATATACCTTTATATTCTGTTATGGCATCAAAGCAAGGACATTCCTTAATCCTCTCCCATGAGTCAACCTTGCCGTTGTGGTTCGTATCAGGACTTATGTCCCTGTGACCGAGAATCTGAGCATTCGGATAACGGCCCCTCAACTCCTTAAGCAGCTTTACAAGACTTGCTTTCTGAGCTTCTGTCCTATTGTCTACTGCCTTGCCCTTTGAGTCTATGCCGCCTACGTAGGCAACATTAACAGATGTCGAGTTGTAGCCCTGTACTCCGTTGCTCACTTTTTCCTCTCCGAGCATCTGTTTTATCGTGCCATCAGGCATGACCACATAATGGTAGCCGGGGTTCTTCCAGCCTTTGTTCTTAAACTCTTTTCTCAAATCCTCTATTGTCTGCTTCTGACTTCCTGCAGTACAATGTACAAAAATTCTTTTAATGCTTCTCATAACTTTACTTTTTATCTATTTCATCAAAACCGGCTTCCAAGGCTTCACCTATGTCTTTGTTCTTGCGCTTTGCGAAAGCAACGACAAACGCCCTGAAAAAGCCCTTAATACTCTTTTCTTCAATCCTTACCCCATGAAGCCAAAAGAAATGACCAAAGAAAGACTTTGCTTCACAGCCAACGGCAATACAAGTGGCTACAAAACCGCCCATCATGTAATCAACACCTATAGGCTTAAGGAGAGCCATGCCAATAAAAGCACCTATGCTCACCCACATCAGGTAGTCCATCAACTTATTGATTGACCTTCTGATAGCCCTAGATGTGCGCCACTTATACTGCGCCATGACCAACTTATCGCCCTTTTTCTTGGCCATATTGAACCGCTTGCTGCTTTCGCCCCAGCCGTAGCGGAAGTCAGCTAATACACATAAAAGTATCGTCGCCAAAAACCAGCGTGCATCATATATTACGGCAACAAGCTCGTTGCCCATCATGGCGAACGTAAACATTCTGGTGCCGCTGTTCATATAAATATCTTGTTCAAACATATCAGTAAATTTATTTAGATATTAAATTATAAATTCCTCTATCGCCGCAATCTGCCCCAGCGTCCAGTCGTTGCTGGCGACAAGCTTTCCAAATGCTTCCTCGTCGAGCGGCTCAAAGTCAAGCTCGTTTTCCTTGGCTGCTTCCTCCTTCAGGCACTCCACGATCTTGTTGTTGTAGTCGTTGAAGTACTTGTTGATTTCGATGCGCTCTGCCTCACTCAGAGTTGTCTTTTCGCCCTCCGCCTGCCACTGTTGTGCCTTCTCCAGCATATAGTCGTGATTATCGCCTTTCAATTTGTCTTTGGCAACTTTTTTAAAGTCTTCAAAATTCGTTACTACCAGTTTCAAGGCACGGATAATCTTAATCATTTTGAACTTGTCGCAGTCCTCCATCTTTGTGAGTTTTGCGTCACTTATGAGGTTATAGACGCTCAGGATTTTCTCTGTTGTTATCTTTTTCATGATTTTGTTTATAAAGTTTTGATTAAATTATTTTTATCTTGACATACAAATTATAGTTTGTATTATTGTTCCACACTCACGGGTGTCCCGTTATTGGTAAGATCAATTCGTGTATATTGAGATGAAGGCGAAATCATTACGGTTACATCCAATATATTATCAGAAACAGCGCCTTCGAGGTTAGCATCCGCGTTGTTATATTCTACATTCTGGACTATCGGCATACCTCGCATCCATTGTATGTTGCTTTCTCTGTTAGCGTCTTCCTCTGTGGGATAGGCCGGGAATGTGATATAGTTAAATTTATCTCCAAGTATCAATGTCTTGTTTGATGTGCCGATCATTCCTGCACCCTCATTGTATGCCAAGGCGTAGACGAGATTTATCTCTGTCAGTTGTCCTGTATTGCTGTCCTTTACCTTGCCCTTCTGTACGATTGTGGCACGTAAAGAATCATACGCAGTGCTTCCGCTTGTGAGTTTAACGGTAACTTTTGAGTCCGGGTTTGAAATTTGTTCAACAGTCTTTCGGAAAGAGAAAATGTTTCCGTCGCTGTCTTTGTAGTACCATGTCTTGCCCCAATCAAGGATGTTTTCTGCTTCCAGGACATATGTATATGTACCAGTGAAAATCTTGATATTATGGCCATATCCTTTATATCTCCTGTAGATGTGCATATCGGGAGTAAGAAGGGCACTGTATTTTGTCATGTTCTCCCAGTTTGTCTCCCCTGCTGATGTAGAAAGAAACAGGTACACATCTATCGTGTCTGACTCTGATATAGTCTGGCCGGCGCCTCCGTTCTCAATAGATGAGCCGTTGTTAATGACAACAGGTATAGCCCAGCTATCTCCATTATTTGCGCTCAAAGCAACGGTGCTAACGTATGCTGATGTTATTCCGCGGGTAATATTCTTGATGATTATGCCTATATATACTGCACTTAGATGCATTATGTCGCAAATGTCAGACAAGTCAAGCTCGCCTTGCTCTCTGTCCGGCATATCAACGCCAAAATATGAAAAATTGTCAGCGGTAAGCTCTAAAGGAAGATTTGCCGTGAATGGCGGTCTTGCGTCATGTCTGTAACCTACGAAGTCTGTCAGCCTGAAAGGGAAGTCAGGATATGCCGCACTGGCACCTTTGCCGGTAGGTCTGTTATACCGCCATACAGCCTCGCTATTCTGGTTGCCGTTACTTCCCATATCTGCAAGTTCACTTATGACAGGGACCGTGTATGCCGGCTGGTCTCCGTCGCCATACCACCAGGGCTTATGCGTGCTTGATTGCGGGGTACCGTTCCAGTCCGAAGAACCTTTTAAGGTGTCTTCCGGGAACATAGCACGCAACGGCACGGGTTTGTATTTAGCCCACATGTTGATGTTTGCATGCGTGCAAAGAGTGCCCACGTCATTTGATGCCGAGCCAAGGACAGATCCGACATCCCTTGTGTTAAGCGGGGCAGATACGATGTTTCCTTCAATTATTCCCATTTTATTCCGTAATTCATTTCCAACTCCATGTTTTCTCAATCTCCGCCAGCCTTTTCTCCAGTGCGGCAATCACCTTTCTCTGCCTCTGCAGTTCCAGCATAATCAAAGCGGTATAATCTACAGCTTTGTATCCATTAGCATCCTCTACAACAAGATTCTCAAGCCCAACCTTTTCTAAGTCTTGAGCTATGACGCCATAAGATTTAGTTTTTTCTTCATCGGATTTATAATTAAATTCAAAAAAATCAATATCCCTAATTTTGTCTATATCTTCTGATATAGATTTAATGTTTTCTTTAAGTCTTATATCTGAACTATTGGCGTGAGATTTTGCTGTTACTGTTCCTGCAAACATTGCATTACCATTAGCATATATACCAAACTTAGCCCCTGATGCCGTATTATGCAATATTCCTCCTGCACAAAAGATTGCATAATAACCAGCATTATCTGTTTGTGTATAATTACCGACAACTAAACTATCCTGTAAAGCAAGTCCTTTATCAAAGGCTGCTCCTTTTAATGCAACCTGTCCTGTTGTTCTATTAATTTGTAGGCCATTTATATCTAAAACTCCACTGCTCGTTTCAATTATACGTGATGTATAATCAGCTGTGCTGTTGCCATAGTGGAAATCAATAAATGGTGTCGGACCAGAAAGCTCAAATCCCCCCTTTGCCTGCAAAGAACCATTAATCGCTAGTCCCCCGGTAACGGTTCCACCACTTAATGGTAAATATGATTTGCCTCCATGTGAAGTATATAAACTACTTAATTGTACCGCTTGAGTTTTTGTCATATAGCCATTTCTTGCAGAAGTGGCATCAAGCATAGTGACTTGTATGGTTTGAATTTTGGGCCTACTTGAATTTATGGGGTCGGTAGAAGTCACGTATGTCGCAACCAGTGGGGATACAAATTGGAATCCTACTTTGTTGCTAGTAATATTAATGTCGTGACTAACAGTATTGCTTGGAGACGTTACCGATGAACTTTTATTAAAGAATATATGCTTTAGAGTCGTATCTCCGTCTACCGAGTAGTCTGTTTCTTCCAGATAGCTCCCATTCCATATATATGTCTTTTTTAATTCTTCATCATAATATATGACTCCTGTTTTAGGGGTGATTCCGTTTGTGCCATCCTGGCTGCCAAAAGATGAAGAGGCCTTATATGCTTCTTCTGATGTCTGAGCCCAAGCAGCTTGACAACTTGTGTATACAGATGTTGATGCATTAGTGGCAACAAATCGTTTTTTACTCTTATCATAAACAACTTGCTTAGGATTTATAAGAGAAGTACCAACAGAAGCCATGGTCGTGCTTGATACCTGTTTTGTGAAGTATATAACTTCCTTCGACCTGTACAATAGCTGATCCTCTTCTATAAAACCGTTTTTATCAAGTCCGGCAAAACCATTATTAGCCCCTTTTAAACTTTTCAGTTTATCCAGAAAGTGTGAAAGTCCTGTTAAATCTAAAAATTTCATAGGCAAGTTTTTAATGAAAGTGGAGCATTCTATTTTGATACCCTGCTTAAGGGTTGTTATGAGAATAGACTGTCTATTTCTGACTCAGAGATAGATCCGTAAGTCGTGTTGTTGTCTGTCCATGGGACATTAACGAACATAGCACCGTCACTACTCATTTGCACGTGATAATATTTGCCTGATGTAGTCGTTGCTGTATTTATTGTAGGCTTTGTAATAACGGATGCAGGCTTAACAAGACCGGCCTTAGATGCCGTTGCGATACCATATGTAGTGTCCTGTGCAGGTATTCCAAGTGCGGTTATATCATTTTTTGTAACTGCAGTTCCTCTTGTTACGTGTCCTTCTGAATTGGTTGTTATCTTATATAGCTTTTCTGTACTTAAAGCCACACCCTTTGCCTGCGCATGGTTATAAGCTATCTTACCATAGTCACCCCTAAAAGCTGTACTTGATGTTTCTCCGAGTGCTAAGTCAGAACCTGAAGCTACCAGTTTTGCGGATGAACCGGCATATCTGTAGTTCTTGGCATTTCCCAGATTGACATATATCACTCCGTCTTTAGGAGTAACCCCTTGACCCACTACGGTCGTCCCGTAAGCTTCAGACCCTCTGATTTTGTCACTTTCACCCCAAGCCGCATAATACTCATTGCTCAGCGCGTCTTTCTGTCCTAAAAACTTATCTTTATCCCTACAATAAACAACTCCTACAACCGATTTCGCCGAACCTGTGATTACTTTTAGCGAGCTGCTGTCCGTTACCTCATTGTCAAACTCTAAGGCATCATCCATAAACATAGGCAGCTGAGATGAAGGAACTTTCCCATTTTCGTTAAGCGTAGCAACACCGTTTGCCACTCCCATTTCGCTGCGCTTGACCTGAGCGTCATTTGTCACATTGCCAAGTATAGTAGGATTGCTACTTATCTTTTGGCCATTAATTGTATAATTACCAACTGTTGTCTTTGCTGCACTTACAGCACCGTCTACATAAGTTTTTACTTTACTCCAAAAGTGGCTTAAGCCTGTTAAATCTAAAAATTTTGCCATAATAACTTTTTTAATTAAAAATATTACTAATATCTGTTTCTGATGCTGCATTGTATGCAGTACCGTCTATAGCCCATACACCGATAGCGTTTTGAACATCATCGATGTCATTGTCTCTGATTCCTTTTATACGCGCTATGCCGTTTTCACCGGCTTTTGATCCTATTACAAGGCACCATTTACTCCATGTTCCTTTCTCCGTTACGGCATTTGGAGCGTTAAAGTTGTAATACCTGTAATAAACATATATCCTGTCGTCCTGATGAGTGTTGCTGTCAACATCCATCAGCATATTCGTTATAAACAATTGATTTGTGCCATGGCTCATAATGTCGTTGCTCACTAATAAAGTGCCGACACTATGGCCGCTAGAATATACATCAAACACTCCTGATTTTCCTGTGCCGTTTATCCGGCAGTTGTCCATATCGGAAAACTCTATTCTCATCCTGTCCAGCAGGTCTTTACCAAGATAAGCTGACAGGGCAGTATTCTTTGCCGTTGAATCATCATATTTATTCCAGTCCTGTAGAAGGTCGAAAGAAGAGCTGCCGGAGCTGCCGCCGGAATTCATGCCGAGTGCTGATACGAAAGACTCCGAGTAGAATCCTTTGGCGTTAGCGACAAACACATTGCCTTCAGTGTCTTTCTTAAACCAGTTTGCCATCTCTGCGGCAAACTTGTTCCCGAAATCATTTATGTTCAGTTTCTTGTCCAATTCTCCTTGCAGGCCGCTGATCTTGGATATGTCGAGCATAGGGATATCTCCTGCACTCAATGTGGCATGGCCGGTTACGCGACCGTACTTGTCTACTACTACCTTTGTGTATGTACCTTCAGTCCCTACTGTTGCAAGAGTCAGTGTGATATCCGCCGACAGGCTGCCGCCACCGGCAAGTCCGGTTCCAGCATTAATCCTCAAATTTTTGTCAGCCTTTACCTCAAGTAATTCAGCAAGTGTGGACGTCTGCGTCTGTCCTGCAAGAAATGCTTCCAGTTCCTTCCACCGGTTTATAATGTTGTCAGTGTCCGTACCCTCAAGAAAATCATTTACCTTCGTCGTAACGGCATCTGCCTTTTTAGAAACTTCAGCAAGGGCTGTTGTAGTGGCATAACCGCTAAGATCTATATTCCCCTTAGTGAATGTAAGGGTGCCTCCGTCGCTACTTTCTTCTACATTAACAACGACATTTCCTGAGCCGGATATGGTTATCTTGTGTCCTTTTTGGCCTTTTTCAAGAGAAGTTATCCTATCCAGCAGGTCTTTGCCTAAAAAAGCTGACAGAGCCATGCTTTTAGCTGTTGAGTCAACATATTTATCCCAGTCCTGTAGAAGGTCGAATGAGCCTGTGCCTGAAGAATCTTCTGATGTATTGGTCCCTAAAGCAGAAATGTACCCTGAACTCCATACATTATATTTTGATTTTATTGTTTTTCTCTTGTCACCATTATTGTCTGTACTCCAATGGCTTTCATCATTGTCAAATTCCCATATATTTTTTATTGCGGCAAAACCTTCAATCATTTCACGCTGTGCGTTAGCGTAAGCGTTGGAAAGAGATGTGGAAAGTTCGTTGAATGCCTTTATGATATCAATATTCTGATTTACATTTGCAACTTCTTCTTTAAGTTCCTGGGTATTACCCTTAATATGCTCATTGCCAATTCTTATGGTCTGTTCATATTGGAAGTCCAGATGTTTCTCGACCATTAGGATACGGCTATTCAAAATATTGTCTCCATTGTAAAAATTTACTTCTTGACCAAGATGGGTGTCATAACTATGTTCATAGAAGCTTTCAGGATAACTTTCCACTTCATATGAATTATTGTCCTTACTTGCATCAGAGATTGCTTTATCCAGTTCTTTTTCAAGTTCATTCTGAGCAGAAGAAACATATTCGGAGGGCATTATTATGTTGAAAAGAATTATCTGGTCTCCGTTTTGTGGTATTATATACGATAAGCCTGGTATTATATTTCTGGTGCTTTCATCTATAATTATTTCATAATCTCCTGTTTTGATCTCGAAAGTAGTTACATCAGCTTCGTCATTTTTCTTTTCTGGCTTATCGTAGTATTTAAGTTCGAAATCTCGTCCTGCGAGTTGCCCGCTTTCAAATGAAACCGATAAATTTTTACCATCAATTATGCTCTCTTTGTCAAAAATGAAGTTTTCAATTTGAAAATACCATATAGCGTACTGTTCATAAACAGGTTCGTCGTCAGTTCCTCCAATCTTTATTTTATTGCCATTATTGTCAAGACGATATTTTAGTCTGGCTCTTACATCAGATATCGTTAATTTGGATGAAGGAAAAATCTTATCGAAAAACAATGTCTTTATGAATATTTCTCCAGGCATAAGATCTGAAGTAAATACTCCATTTTCAAAATGTCCTTTTATATCCTTGAAGCCTCCGGGATATTTTGTTGGGTCAAGACCAAGGCGTTTGTTGGCAATATGGTTTGTTGCTTGACCGCTGTCATATTCTTGTGTGATGTTTCGTGTGGATCCAAAGGCATAAAAGCGTGTATAGTAACCGTCTTTGCTTTCGCTTACAGACGGCACGCTGACGTTTTCACCTACAATTAACTTTATAGGTGTTCCATATTTGCATTCAGAGAGATAAATGGTATTTGTTTTTTTGTCAGTCCACCATTCTGTCTCGCATTCTTCGGCGATATTATTAAGATTAGAGAAAATGGAGGTTGACTGTGACGATATTGTAATTGTAGCCGGAAGACTTTCTGACAGTTGTATGGTCCAGTCTTCTCCTGTTTCATTCTTGATGGCCTGTTTTACCATGTACATTGCATCTGCAGGAGAGCCTGTAAAGTCCCAGTCCATTTCTCGGCTTTTAATCGTCAATCCGTCACTTTCATATGTATATAAAGGTACGGGAATTTTGTCCCAGATCATTATTCTGGAATGGAATTGTGGCGTGTATTTATATTCAGCTTCATTCTCACGCAAAGGTAGATATGGTTCAATAAGTGAGTATTTCTCATCTTGATATATAATATATGCTCCTGCAGGCAATACTATAGTCTTGTCATCATTCCATGACAATTGTATATAGTCTGAGGTCATCAGTTCTTCATGGCTTACAGCATCTTTTGTTATAAGCACAGAACAGATAACATCTCCAGATATTCCGTATATATCAATTTTTGCATCCATATCGGTTCAAAGTTCGTTAAAGAAAAATGGAAGTTCTAATTTTTAGAACTTCCATTTGAAACAAGAAGGGAAATGTTTGTTATTCGCTTCTGTCTGTCGGGTTTGGCTCGCAGAATTTGCTCGAAACCTTACCAAAACAACGAGCTAAGTTCATTCCGTAAGATAAACTTTTCCCTAAGTAAACCAGCTTGTAAACTTCATTTCCAAGAGAAGGAACATTGATTTTTACGGTTCCCTTTTCCAGTTCAGCCTGAAAGGCTTTCTTCTTTGCCCGATAATCACTTTCAGAAGAGCCTTCAATGGTGAACTGCAGGGCTATTTCTCGTGATGCAACACGTGCATTGTCTGTTATCATCCTTTTGCCGTGTTCAATACGGCTTTCATTTTCAATGTAGTCTTTCATCTCATTGAAGCCATCAATGGCATCGAGGAAGCCGTCTCCCATTCGTACACCCCAGGTAATAAATGCATCTTTTCCGTTAATTATTAAATCTCCTGTCATAATCTTGATGTATTTCGTTTCACTTCAGCGATGTCTGCTTTAATATCTTTTAGATATTTAGCCGAATATCCTGTATTTTCACGTATTTCTTGTAATTCCAAATATGAGTTGGCCAATATGGTTCTTGTTTCATCGGCTATATTATAAATTCCAACAGATTGTGCTGTTAATGCACTTATATTACCTCTCAATTCTGTAATAGCAACTGTCTGTTGTTGTTCTGATGTCTCAATACGCAAATTCGATTCATATAAAGCAGTGAACCTGCCATTTAATTCATCGGCAGCATTTTGAGACATTGTTTCAAATCCTTTTGAAGATGCAGACTGATGTTCTTCGCTTCCTCCCTTGTATCCAGTTATATCTGCTATGCTGTCACGCATTGATAGTGCCTCATCTACCATATCTTCCCATCTATCCTTCAATTCGTTCATTTGGTCATCTGTAAGGTTTCCATTTTGCCCACTCATCATTTGCGCCCAGTCGTCATACCATTTTTTCAAGTCTTCATCAAATACGTCTCCAAGCTGGTAGTTCAGCAAAGACTTCATCATGTATTCTCCAAAGTCGTCAGCAAAGTCTTGTGCATCTGCATCCATATCAAGCAGTGTGTTCATAAAACTGTCTCTCAGGCTGTCAAATGACACTTGCGTGAGATTTTCATTTATTTGTTCGGTCAGATTTTCTAGCTGGCCGGCAAGATCTGCATAGTTTTCCCAATATTCAGACTTGTCATATTTGCCGATGTCGGTTATTTCATTCCATATTTCACGATTGTAGTCTCGTATATATGCCATCTGTTCTGGCGTCAGTTTGAACATGTCCTCATATGAATTAACAGAACTGATACTGTAGTTTGCGTTAGGGTTTGTTTTTAACCATTCGATAAGGCTTTTATTTATGCTGTCATATATTCGAGAACTTGTGGCCGCATTACCATCTATCGCCTCACCCCAATAGTATGCGTTTGAATGGTGTGCTCCAGTGTAAGACATTTGCGCTTTCAGTATTTCAAGAGTTTGACGATTCAGTTGCTCTTGTGCATCTTTTGCTTGTTCGTAGTTTTTTATGGCTTCACCTCCTGCACTTTCGTCCATTTTGTCTTTTAGACGGTCTATGCTATCACGAAGTCTGTCATTGCTGTCAGTCAATTTCTCTGTAAGTTCTGTAACATATTCAACGTTTCCTTTACCTATTCCCAGGCCTAAGATATTGTTGAATCCGCTTAGTATTCCCTTGACGGCACCTATACCATTAGATAATGCTCCGACAAAATTGCCGCTCATAGCATCTTTTATGAAGTTTGATGCAGACTGAGATGCATTAGCCAAATCGCTTATACCTTTGCCAAAATCACTACTCATATCAACACCCAATTGACTGAATAGGTCGGGGAGTGATTGAATGTTTGAATTAATTAGTGACATTATGTCACTTATAGCCTGTAGTTTATTGCCGAAACTGGTAAGGAAATTGTTGAGTTTTGTTCTTGCTCCGTATTCATCATTTTGTGCTTTTACCAATTTCTGGGTTGTGGTTGTCAGTTTACGTTCACTGCCAGCTATATCATCAAATGATTTCTTTACATTTTTATAAATATCGCTGTCTTCACCAAATAAACCTCCAATTTGTGATAGTATGTTGTCAAAGTTGGAAGTAATTATATCTTTTGCCCCGACACTTATTCCTGATGTCTGCAAATATCCTGCTACGCTTTCTCTTTGTTGGTTTAGGCTATTCTGCATTTCCATCATTTCGTGCATCAACGAATTAACGGTACGCTCAGCCTCTGCCACTTCCATCTCTATTTCTTTGCGTCTCTGTGTCATGGGCAGTATTAGCCCAAGTGTGTTCTTAACCTCATCGTTTTTTTCAACGATTGCAGTATTTATCTTATCTATCTGTTCTACGGCAGTTTTGTATTCTTCAAGTCCGAGATTTCCGTCTGAAAGCATGTTCCTTAGCTGCTGACGTATTCTTTCGAGTTGGCTGATTGTCATATCTCCGAGGTTACCGAATACATCTTCCCAGTTCATGTTTCCTTTTATCTGTTCAAAATCAAGTTTAGACAGTGCATCATCCATTGATGCTTGTAACGAAAGGCGTTCACCTTCGCTTTGAGCCTTGTTGATCTTGTCTGAATATTCCTGAGATATTGCTAGGCGTTTCTGTTGATATGTGCCATAGTTCTTGAGGTATTCGTTTAGTGCTTCTTTTTGAGCATTAACCTCATTTTGGATTTGACTTTTTTCAGTATATTCTTTTAACAAGTCATAAGATGAACTGTCTACCGTGATATTGGAAGAGTCGAAACTGCGTTTTTTATACTTTGGATTTTGTTTAGCTCTAAGATCTTCTTTTGCATCGAAGATTTCTTTCTGTCTTTGAATTTCTTTTTGGATATATTCTTCTTTAGCCCGGTCTATTGCTTCCAGTTCTTTTTTATTATCATATTCTCTTTGTGCAATAGTCTTATCACTGCCGTCAGCCATAGCGTTTATCCGGGCTTGCTCAACCTGATTTTCCAATTCTTCCGCTTCTTTCGCGCGTTCTATAGCTTGTTTACGCTCTATTTCCGAGATTTTATTCTCTTGTTGGATTTTTGAATTGTACGATGTTATTGATGTATTGTTCCTCTTATTATCGTATTCAGCTGAATATGGCTTTAGCTTGTTCTCGACAGATGTAATCTTTCTGCGAAGTTCCATTCCTTTTTTACCCGCGGCTTCTTTTGAAGAAAGAGCATCAAGTTGTCCCTGTAATTCTTTTTTCTGCTTTTCCCAATAAGATTTATTATCTACTTCTTCCTTATTCGATACCTTTGTATCTGAACTTGCGTCAGAGAATATAGCTTCAGCTGCTTTATAGGAATCTCTCAGATTCTTTGTCGCATTTTTCATGCCTTGCATCCAAGCCTTGCTATTGCCGTAATTAGCATCACCACGGAACACGTTCGCAATAGTTTCAGTAAGTCCTTTTGAAATTGTACCCGTCTTTTCAAGTTCTTTTTTTATGCTGTCAATAAACGACTTTGCTTTCTTTTCACCAACGGCATTAGTGAGTTCTTTATATAATTTGCCTGCACTTTTCCCGTATAATTCTCCGTATTCTTCCTGTGCTCCCTTTATTGCACTTTCCATTCCACGTGCTTTTGCTGCTTTTTGAACAGCTATAGTAACGGCATTATAAGCACTTTCAACATTCTTTAAAGTACGTATTTCTTCACTAAGTCCATTAAGATATGTCCCATATTGATCAATAATGGCAGCTTTTGCAGAGTTGTATTCATCTGTTCCTTTTTTGGCATTTTTAAGTTTACCAAACAACCTGTCCACTTCAGCTATTTCCGAAGCGACTTCTTTTTCGTAATTAGCCGAAGCCTCATTCAGTCTTTTTTGACTTTCTGTAGCATCATTTGTCCCTTTCGTAAACATATAAACGGCTGTTCCTATTCCAGCTATTGCTGATAAAAGGGTTACAAATACATTTGATTTGGCAGCCATATTAAATGCTTGTTGCGCTGCGGTTGCCAGTCCCATTTCTTTTCTGTACATGGCTATCAGACGGATGCTGTCAACGAATCCAACAGCTTTCTGTGCTATGGCAGTAGTAATTAAGGCTGCTTTGTATGTTCCATAAGCAGTTATTAAACCACCAATCACAGACAATACATCATCAAGGCTTTCAACCAAATTTTCAGCAGTTCCAATTCCAAACTCGAAAACTTCCTTATATTTGTTTCCGAATTCATTCATTTTCTGAAAAAGAGTATCTTCGATATTTGATAATCTCTGGGGCCATGTACCAGCAGAATTTTCCATAAGGTTTGCAAACTTGCCCCCTTCGGAAGTCATATTCTTGAAAGCCTGCTCGACTTCCTTAAATCCAACCTTGCCTTCTTTTACTAATTCGCCTACTTGGTCTTTTGACACTCCTAAAACTTTTGCAAGTTCTTCATAAATAGGAATACCACGTCCTGCAAACTGACGAATATCTACTGTCATAGCACGACCTTGTGTCCTTAATGTTCCATACAGATAAATAAGCTGACCTATAGGAATCTGTAATCCAGATGCAACATCACCTAACATTGACAACTCGTTTACAACATTCTCTGCTGAAGAGCCATAGGCCAAAAGTTGTTTTGCTCCCTCCGATACATCATCAAGATTAAAAGGTGTCTTTGCTGCAAACTGAACGATTTCAGCAATAAGCTGGTCTGCCTTCGTTTTATTTTGAAGAATTGTAGATAAGGCAACTTGTAACTGCTGCATTCGACCTGTTGCATCAATAACATCTGAACCGAACTTTTTAATTGCCACTAATCCGCCAAATTCAATTGCAGTGCGTTTTAAAGAATCAGTCAGTGATTTCATCACCTCATCGGCATTATTTCCGCCTTGCGCAAACTCTTTATACTCCCTTGTAAGTTTTCGTACTTCAAGCCTGTTCCTTGCCTGCTGATCCTGAAGTTCTCCCATTGCATATTTCTGCTCGTTTAAAGCAGCTTTTGCCCTGTTCAATTCTGCAAGTTTTGCATTTGAATTAGGAGAATACTTACCCATCTTTGAATATTCATCAGACAAACGTCTTACATCATCCTGTGTATCACGGATGATTTTTCTTTGTTTGATAATTTCCTCTGTAAGTTCATCAGAAGCCTTTGAGGCTGAGTTTAGCTTATTTTTCAGGTCATTCTCCATCACAGCACCAGCCTTGGCCGCTTCTGTCACAAGTCCCATCATCTGCTGACGAGCGGCTGCCAATTGTGCTTCTAATGCCTTTGCTGAAGCAGGAGACTTGTTTACGTCCATTTTCTTTAGCTGTGCTTCCAGCTTCTCACATTCCTGTCTCAGACGTATAACCTCGTCATAGTCTGAGCTTACTTTAAAGTATAATATTGCCATATCTATTTTTTGTTTCTTCTTCTTCGTGAGGCCATATCCTTACCCTTCACTTTTGTAACCTTCGTCCCGGTAACGGTATGGAGCTTGTCACGCTGCATTAATACTAAGTTTCTGTATGGTATTTCATATACCACTTCCCGGTATGTCAGATGCAGATTTTCCATGAACGATGCGATCTGTCCTAAGAGAGTATCATTTCCTACAACTTCGGTTTCGCTGCCAGCAGGCTTACGTTCTTCGCCAAGCTGGCAGCTTTGAGAAAAACCTTTGAGTCAATCATAGAGAGTGCTTCATCCAATGCGTTCACATTCTCTTCATATGTTCCTTTTGCTAGTTCTTCACTTAAACTTTCGTCACCAGCTATCAGCCAGGAAAGAGCTTTGCTGTAAGCCTCGCTTTTTCCCAAGGAGAGCAGAACATCTTTAAAATTGTCTGCTTCTTGAACTCCAGACAGATAGGATATAGCTCCGGCCAATTTATGTATAGTAGGAGGGTAGACCGTGTAAACTTTCCCGGCTACAAATACTGTTCTGAAATCACTGCCGATAATGGATTCTGATATTATTTTTGCTCCTTTGTTCATATCTTAAAAGAAAAAGGGTGAAGCCGAAGCCACACCCGTTAAACATTCTGAAAACTAACCGCCACCTTCTTGAATGAGAGTAATTTCCTTTTCTACAGTCTTGAAGGCATCAGACAGAGAGGTTGGTATGCTTCCTGACTGAGTGGTATAGCCGGCCTTTGACACTTCATAAGAAACGGATGTCCCAGATTTCACCCTCTTGGACTTGACCGTTTGCCCATCCAGCTTTACTGTCGCATCAGAAGGCGTCGCTATGACCTTCACATCAGTTCATGCTTCTTTAACCTCTTCCGCATCGAACCAGTATTCTGGAGCAATATTAGAGTTTTTCGGTTCCAATTCTACGGCACTTACAGGAATACCGATGGCCTTATCCGTTGTCGCTTCACGGGCGCCGATGTCAGCGCGTGGAACGACGCAATACTGGTCATCATCAGTCAAAGCAACAAGCAATTTCTCAATATTCACCTTACCTCTCGCTCGTTTCCATCCCTTGTCGGTATTGATGACATCGCCACCCATGAGATCTTTCTTGGTTGGATAGTCGTATTCACCAATAGTGAAGTTGACGGTTACATCGCCCATCTCCTTGTCACTACGGTAGGTCTGACCTGTAAGCTGGTTCTTGTAGTTGGTTCGACTAGCCTCCGCTTCTTCAATAGTCCATGTGTCCTGATGGATATTCTTCACTTCTTTCAAGGTTTCACCCTGCAAAAGAGTATGCAAGGCTTGTCCTGTTAAATCTTCTGTGATAGCACTTGTCTCGCCATACCAAAGTTTTTTGATATTAGCGGCTGTAATTTTCTTTGCTTCTGCCATATTATTTTACATTTAAAACTTCAAATAAAATTCTTACATTTACATAATGACACTTTAAGGCTGTGTCCTCCTCTGTTCCGATTGTGTCGATGGAATAATGATAGGTTGTACCGTCATAGCGTCCGGTCACACCGTCAAACATTTCTTGCGCCTGTTTCTCCAGCTCGTTCAGACGTATTGTATTGGCTTCACCTTCTTTTAAGTCAGAAACGCAAAGGTTCACTTCTACGAAAGACTTCTTCCAATACGTTTCTGATTGTTGCTTCTTGGCATGAATGACAATCATTTCAGACTTCAATTCGCCAGTCAGCTTCTTTCCGTGAGGAACGATGTCAATGCCGAAAGTCTGGCAGTCACGGTAAAGTATGTTCGCTATGTCGGTGGTCACTATCATTGCACAATCTCCCAATCTTCTGCAAAAACATCACTGATAGATGGAACCCACGAATCAGCTCTGCCGGTATTCTCATTGTAGATAAGACACTGACTTGTGTAGTCAATGAAGCCCTTTCCTTTCAGGATAAGGTCTTTGGCTGACTGCGGAAGCGACTGCATCTTCGGAATAATATCACTCTTAATATGCGCCGGCACTTGCTTGATGACAAACAATCCTTTACCATTCCAGCCTTTTCTACGGATTGCACCACCTTGTTTCAAAACTTCAATAGCATCACCGAAGCAAATAGAATCTGTATCTTCTTTGACTATATCATAAGTCTTGTCAAAAATGTCGGGTTTACAAGGATAAATTTCCCCATTGATCCCTTTAATGATATAATCACCAGAACTTGCCGTCATTATTCCTTCAAGTGTGTGTATTTTGACTTCATTTCCAAAACGCATTATCACACCTCTATCGAGAGCCTTACTAATCCAATCTGTAACTTCTGATATTTTATCGCCATTCCATTTTACGGCTTCAATAACCACTGGTTTCTTTTTGTATTTCATTTGATTTCCTCCTTCAATCGTTTCTCAGCGTATAGAGCCGCACCAGTTGATACTTCATAGCCTTTAGATTCGACGTGCGAGGCATACTCAGCATCGTTTCTTATCACCAATCCGTCATCCTCAACAGAATACTTATTTGACTTACGGAGTGTGCCGGTCCGGTTCTGATAACTGCCATTCTTCATAGCGTAATCGACAGCTTCCTTGCCAACCTTATCCTCAACAGCTTTCACTTCGGCATAACCTTGTCGAAAGAATCCATTCACATCCGAAAAATCAAATTTTACATCCATATCTCTGAGTAACCAAAATAATTCGTATTCTTTACCATGTAAACTTTGCCAGCTCCTCTGATATTCTCACCCTCTATACATCTGACTTCATCACCAGCCTTCAGTGAGATTCTTTTCTCACAGACTACGTGATAATTCGGTCGGTACACCTCGCCGTTCTCCGAAGCAAACTCTTTTGTTGAGTTATCATCACAGCGGCACCGACATATTTCCTGCCAGCTTTCTTCACCGGTTCCGGGAATGGGCCGGCCGAACTCGTCTGTTTTCACCGGAGTAAAGACCTTAACCTGTAATGTATGTGGAGCAAATATCATAGGAATCTGACTTTAGGCTTATCTGACAGCGTGTCTTCAAGTCCGTACTTCTTACACAAGAAAGAATAGTATTCCTTCAAGCCCTGAGTATTCCAGGACATAGAGAAACCGTTTTCGCTGATTGAAGTGGCTCTAAGTAATAGAGAGGGGATGAACTTCGCCATAGCTACCGACACGAGACCGATGTTTGACTGGTCCATCTCATCCTCTCCGCTTATTCCTGAAGACAGACTTATCTCCAAAAGGTCAGCCTCCGACAAGTTGATGCCGAAGATCTGAAACTTCTGTGATATGTAGTCTTTTACTGTCATGCGTTCATTGTTGTCAAGTCGATGTTCACAATCTGGTTCGGGTTCGCAATCTGCGGAATCCACTCCGCGGTGTATTCCAGATAACGGCCGTTGCCATCCTTGTAACCGGAGATGAGCATATCACCGTCAGCCTGAGTATAGTTGCGGCCCGGTACACCGTCAACAGCTTCGTAAGGAGTGTGGAAACGCATGTAACCAACCTTATCCTGAGGAAGCAGTGTAATATGGTCATCGGCGTAAATCTGCACGTTCTTGCCAGACTGGTCAAGAACATAATCTTCCTTGATTTCAATAGCCGGCAGGCCAATACCAGTAAAGACGGTGGAAGCCAGTTGAGAGGTAATCAATCCGGTTGACATATACATCTCGTTACCGGTAAGCTGCATCTTGAACTTATCACCGAACTCACTCGAACCGATAATATTTTTCACGAATGTTCCTCGTGACATAATCATCTTCGGGAAGTTGCCGTAAGTGGCCTTCAATTCATTAATCTGCTGCTGCAGGTATGTGATGAAGTTGGCCTTCGCTCCGGCTTCGGGGGTAATGAACTTGAACGGAAGTTCGATATCCAGCAGGTCGATTCCTCCGGCATTGTCGTCCTTGTTTTTCACTTGAGCCTTACCTGTCATCAGCAATGAACCGACAACGATGTCCATGCGCTTATGTGCGGCAAGGAGTAACTGACGATAGTCATCGTAGATGAAATTCACGATGTCCTGCATGGCGGCAACTTGGTCGGCAGTCTTTGCGGCATTGAACTTGTCAACCAAGTCCTGCAGTTCTGACAAGCGGTCAATGGAAATCTGGTAACGGTCACCTAAATAGGCAATCTCACCATATCCAGAACCGATGTTCCTACGCTCACGGATAGGTTTCTCCCCGTAGCGTGAGTTGATAGAACCGGCCATCACGCCAGTAACCTGACCAATATAGTCTTTGAACACACGAGTTGTCGTTCTACGGAAGTCCAGGTACTGCTGCCAATATATCGTATCCTTACGAGTCTGAAGGACGCGTTGGATAACGGCACTTACGATATTAGGATCGTTAAACAGTGTATAAATAGTTAGCATCATATCTTTGTTCTCCTTTTTTATTTACTTGCTATAATACCAGCTGCTCTCAATGATGCAAGAAGAGCATTAATTTTGTCTTTTTCATCTCCGCCTGCAGCATCATCAACTTTTGCACCCTGTTTTACCAGTCCCAAGGTGCTTGAGTTAGCTGCCTGATAGGTAGTGTTATTGTCTGTCCACGGAACTTCGACATAAGCTTTGCCGCCTTCCAATGCCACCGGATATTTCTTTCCGCTTTGGGTAAATCCTAATTGAATTCCTCCCATTACGGAATCCGAAGCTTCAGGCAGTTCATATGAAACACCAGCTGGTGACTGAACACCTGCAGCGTTGAACTGGAAATGCGGCATGTTAGCCTTGTCGATGTCTGAGAATGGCATGGCTAACTTGGTAGGTTCTATTTCAAACGCACGCATCAAAAGGGCAACCAGTACAATGCCATTCTCTACTTGTTTCCTCTCATACAAGGCGGAGTTTGCAATAACTTTAGGTGTAGTACCGCTAACTTCTGTAGCTTCATAAAGTATTGTGCCGGCCTCTAAAGTTTCGCCGAAGTCGGCAGCCAACGTCAGTTTATCGAAGGCTTTGTCTGATTTGTCAATGTCGTTAATGGTTGCTCCATGTGCACCGTTACCAAGATGCATACCTTTGTAAGCCAAAGAGTTTTTCTTAATCTTCAACGTGGTATTGGAGCCTGTTGTGAACTTCTCATATACTTCTACACGGATTGCCACCTGGGCTGTTTTCTTCACCAGGTCAGCGGCAATAGGTGTAAAGGATGGTAAAAACGAGCCAACAACAAGGTTGGTCGTGTCCAGCTTATAAGGGCCTCTGCGTCTTACACCTGTAGAAACATCATAACGTTCCTCGATTGACGGTTCCGGCTCAATGTTATACTTAAATCCTGCTGCCATAAATTACTTGTTTTTTTGTTCGACAATAGATTTTGTGTCCGCCTCAATCATTTTGGCGAACTCGCTTGCTTCCTTATCCTGCTTTTGTTCTGCAGTTTCAGGGGCTTGTGCGAATTTGAAGCCGCTGTTAGACATATCCTGTTTCATGTCCTTGAAATAAGTGTCCAAGTCCGTGTTCTCTGGAATGTTGCGGTCCTTCAGCATAAATTCGGGAATACCGTACTTTTTTGCTACCTCCGAAATCTGAGAATTGCGCTGCGCCTGCGCTTTTTCTGCTTCGTATGCAGACAGTTTTTCAGAAAGACTTTTATTGGAATCAATTAGAGCTTGAGCCCATGCAGGAACTTCGTCTTTTTTCTCATCTTTCTTTTCGTCTTTCTTTTCTTCCGGGTCCTCGATTGGTTTTCCGTCTTTCAGTCTATGCTTCTTCTCGTAGTTTGAAACAGCGGAAGTCTGTGCCTGTCCTGCACGGAAATCACCATAGTTTTGCATCACGTCCTGAAATGAGATACCCTCAACGATGGAGTTTACCTTCGTCTCGTCCGTTACACCCTCAGCCTTTTTCGTAGCTATACGGGTAAGTGTGGCAGTATCCACCCCAGCGAATTTCTGTTGCAGTCCTGCCAAGATTTGTTCAAAGATTGTCATACCGTATGAGTTTGATTAATAATTTCATACGGTAAATTTACTTATAGAAAAAAAGAAGTGGAAATTTTAAGGCTAACGATACGAAACAATTAGGAGAATGTTCGTTTTTAAATAAAAAGAAAGCGTGACTACCGGAGTAATCACGCTATAGAATTAATTCTCATATGGAGCACCTTGATGTGAATAACATCCTTTTGTGTCACCAATAGGTTCCAATTTTAAAGGTATTGTTTGCAATTCATTGTTATAAGAAATCTCTAAATACCATTGGTATCGGGGAAGATCATCATACCCATCACACTGCATGATAGTTTGTATGTTATCAGCAAATGTAATTGACTTTATTTCATCCTTTTGTATCTGTAAATCAGTTATTGAAAAAGAAACCTCTTCAAAGAGTTTTTTTACTTTTTCTAAAAAACAATCTTTATTTAATTTACATAAATCTAATTTATTCATGGGAATACATCGATACATTTGAATTTCATTTTTTTCAGAAAAGGCATCACCTGTAAACCCATATTTATTCTTTAATTTTACATCTTTTATAACAATAAGGCCATTTTCAGCTTTAAAACGAACATCTAATTGCAAATTATATTCTCCCTCCTTAACATATCTTGTTTTGAAAGATAAAATCTCTACATTCAATTTACTTTTTCTAAGAAAATCTTTGTAGACAGTGATGCCTAGATTTATCAATCCGAGTGCAAATCCGCCAAAAGCAGCAATTGGTGTTAAAATTGAAAAGTCCATAATCATAATAAATTTATAGCTGCCAGTTCCTCTGTCAGCGCATTAATACCTTTTTGTATCTTCTCCAACTGCTGTTTACGGGGCTTGTGCACTCCAGCCGCATAGTGCCATAACTGACGTTCATTGATTCCTGTTATCCGGCTCAAAGCTGCTTTGGTGAAGATACTGCTGTAATAGTTGATGAAGGTAGCAGCATCTATCTTGAACTTCAGAGTGAACTCTCCTTTGAGAACCTCACAAGGGTTCGGATTGTCCTCCAAATACAAGTCTATGGCTTCCTTCATGTTCTCCTCAATTTCCCTTATGTTATTACCGACAGTAATAACTGGAGCATCTTCAATGTAAGCACTGAGATTATTCCCAGCATGTTCGACAATCACTTCTACAGTTCTCATATTGACCTCCATTTTATAGTTTAACAAAAGAGGCGGGGGCTATTTCAGCCCCGCTTGCCTCAAAATGCTGTAATAAGTGCCTTTTTCAACGCCTTTCTTTCCATGATTCGGAACGACTACCGTTATTCCATCTTTCTCAAACTTCATGTGGCTGCCCTTCTGGCTCTTTAGAATGAAGCCGTTGTCAAGCAACATAGTTACAACCTCTTTAACTGATTTGTAACTCATAGCGTTTACGACTTAATTACAATGCAAATATAGTAAAAATACGAACAAGTACAAAATAAATATTCGTATTTTTACTATATTTATAATAAATAGAGATACTGCAATACTACATAATACAAATAGTATTATTTTACAAACGATTCTTTCCGTTTATTTCATTAATTTTTCTTTTGTTTCTCAATGTCATTCTTCTGTTTTTCTTCCTGCTCCTCCTTGATGGCTTCAATCTCGTCCAAAACAGAATCCACGTTCCCCACAAAAGTAATAGCCCGTTGCTGCGACCATATTTCACCATCTTTGGCTTTGATGGCTGTGTCAATCTTGTCTTTGATGTCCTCCAGCTTATATGGCTGCATCTGAACATCTATATCAATTGTCTCGGAGGCTGCTTCAAGAGTTGTATTAACTGAGCCTAAAGCGGAAGTCAGGAAATTTACACGCCGTTGCATGAATTCGCCGACAGTTTCGTTCAGATTCTCCACATTCAGATGGGTGGACATAAATACATAATCAAAAGTTACACCGGAAACAGCATTGCCTGTACCTTTCAGCGCGTCGAATGAGATACGCGGCGTATTGGTTAATCCATAAATCTGACTCAGTAAGGTCTCAACCTCGAATTTAACTGTATCCGGGACCTGACTCCATGTCAGATATTGGGCATTAGCTCCTTGTCCGGTCAGCTCGACCACTCGGTTCTTGAATTCACCAGAGAAATTTTGCACATCTCCAAATAACATTAGGATAGGGAAGAAGTGGTAGTCGATACAGTCTGCATAATTGGAAAGAAGTTTCTCCAGTCTTACTCGGAGGCTCTTGATTTTTTCACAATACGCTTCCGGACGGTACATGTAAATTACAGGGAGTTTCTTGAATCCATGAGCGAACGATCCTTTGTCTGTCCAATTACTTGTCAGTTCCCACTGATAAACCATATCCTTGGTGATGGTCATAAAGCATGTAATCTCCACATCATCCAAATCTTTCTTCTTGTATTCACGGGAGAGGGCTACCAAATCTCCATTGTCATTGAAGAACGGATAGAGCTTGTCTCCGCGGAACGGGGACCAGATGGCACTCTTCAGACGATATTCAGGTTTTGATTTGCCGAAGATTCCGGCAACCTTGCGCTTAAGCTTTGCCCAGAAGCCGTCGTCCTTCACCACATACCAGTATTCTGCCACCTCCTGCTCTGACAACCATGCTCTGACAACCTTTTTGTTCTGATACTTCAGCTTGTTCTTCTTGAACACTTGTTTCAAAGCTGAAAGAAGACTTTCTTCTGACTGGTCCGGCTGACAGTCAAGCGTCGGCTCTGTTCCTACTGTGAAAGCTGTCTGAATGTTTACGATGTCCTGCTCGATAGGAAGGGCTATTCTATTTGGTTCAACTTCTTTCTTAACCGCCGGCTCAATGTATTCTTTACCTGTTGTCGGGTCGGTTATTCTTTCTTCAGGCTTGGTGGTGATTTTTATTTTTTGGTATTTCTCCTCGTCAATCACTATCTCATGCCTATTAGGATTCCAGTCATTATAAAGAGCATGAGCATTGGGATGTTCTGTTTTTCTTCCTTTCTTCAGATAGTAGATTTTTCTCTCTATCTCAGGTATCGCTAAAATTTCCTCTAAAGTTCTCATATACTAAAATTTAATGTCCAAATACTCCTGAAATGTCTTTCGGTTTCATAATCCTGCCTAGAAGTTCTCCCAGCACATAATACCGCGCAGCGTCAATGCCATGGTTATCGTGGTCTTCCGGCTCGTTGATGTAGTTTCCGTCCTTATCCTTTGCCCAGACATAATTCCTATACTCCCTCTGCAGGTTGTAGGAGCGTCTGGTAATGTACATCTCCATTCCCTGCATCTTGTCAATACCCGCATTGACAGAACCTTGCCCCTTCTCTACTGGATAAATCTTGATGCCTCCGTTGTGGATTTCCTGAATAAGTCGCGGATCCGCACTGTCAGCAATCACTCTAAGATTCCATGGGCGCAAGACTTTTATGATGTCGCCGGAAAGCAATCCGGTTCTATAATCCACTTCATCCAGATAAAGAGCATTGTCTATGATTCCACATCGGATAGCTGCTGTGGGGTCATTGGTATAACCAAAATCCAATCCTATAGCAACTTTCTTGCACCACATCGGGAACTCATCCACGATGCCCCATTTCTTAAACACGGCACCCTCGGCCACGTCAGCCCAGCGTCCTATGACAACATGAGCATACTTCTCCGGATTCTTCTCCTTCATTTCCTGGACTTCATTCAGAAACTCAGGAGAAAGGTTCTCGATATTATCGAAGTAGGTTGTATGAATGTGAAGGACATTGGGATGTGTAGAAATCTGTACCTGCACGCCGTCAATCTCGACCAAGCGGTGGGTATTCTCGATGTATTTTTTGTAAATGAAATGGTTAGAGTCACAGGGATTCATGATAATGATAATCCGATTCTGGATTCCTTTCTTACGGATGGAGAGCATAATCTTGTCAAACTCTTCTTCACTGGTCCATTCCTCCGCCTCATCACAGACAAAGGTGGTAATACCCTGGATGGACTTCAACTTCGCCGTCTGATTCCCGGAAGAGGTCTTGATACCCCGGAACATGATACGACTGCCGGTCATCCGATTTACTATGTCCGTCTTGGTGGTCTTGAAATACTTCGTGGTGCCGTCCAGTTCTATCTTTTCCATCATCTCTGGAATGATAGACATGCCGGCAGATACCATCGTGTAGCGGGTGTATAGAATCTGGTGGACAATCTTCTCAACTGGAGTCTGCTCAAAGGTCAGTCGCTCGATAAAGGTGGAAGCGTTGAAAGACTTGCCCGAATTATGCGTAACCGTTCCGTCAGAATGCAGATATCGTTGGTTTCCGTCAAGACAAATACCACACCAATCTCCAATTCCAGCAGACTCTATTGAAAGTTGCGACAAATGCCAATCTTTATTTTTATGAACATCAGCTTTGTTTACAATTTTTCTTTCTACCTTACAAGGTATTTTCCATGTATCACCATTGATATGAACGCGAAAAACTTTGCCGCAATCTTTTCCGCTACAACGTGCGTTCTTCTCGTTAATACTTGTTCTAAAGCCAAGAGTATCTGCAATATATTTTATTTGTCTTGCAAGTATTTCATTCTTTTGCGTGATTTCATATCCATTGCGACACATCGTTCCATCGGTGTCAAGTAGTCCTGCAAGTAATTCTAGACGTACTTTTTCACTATTTGATATGTATTCTTGTGGAACATGTTTATTCCCAATCAAATCGTAATGGCGTAAAATATCCATTATGGGATTCGTCAGTCCACAGTTCTTGGCAAGTCGGAATGTCTTAGCTTTACCTCTTACTCCATTGATTGAAAGATGCAAATTGTGATTTTCTGCATACTCATTAAGATACTGTTCAATTTCTATATCAGGAGTTGTTATTTGTGGATATATGCTTGTTCCATCACCCAACCATAAGCCAAGCAAATATGGTTCTAGTTTAACGGGACTTTCTTTATAGGGTATTGAATTTGTCTTATATCCTCTAAAATGTTCCTTAAAACGATTGCTGCGATTCAAATAATCAGTAATACGCATATCCGTGTATTCTTCAAAGTCATTGTATCTTCCTTCATTTATAGAAATTTGACTTTTCTTTAAGCTGAGGATATGTGCATCATTTACAAAGTAATCTTCTGCACTTGTTTGTCTGACACGGAACATTTCGCTCCTGCCTTTCATCGTAGCAAGGACATTGCGGGGCGTGCCATCGTCACCCATGACACAATCTCCAACTTTAATATCTTTAATTTGCTTTATTGTCAAATCAGACATTATAATTCCTTGCGTAGGTGTCTCACACCCACGGCCACCGGTAATGAGGATAATGAACTTATTCCTGTCTGTGTATAACGGATGATATATTTCTTGAGGAACAATCATTTCAGCTTGTCTTTAATCCATGAATCAATTGAAATTCCGTGGTAAATATCCTGAGGAATATCAGCGTCCTCATCCTGCCGACGTTCAACCTTTCTCCACTCTTCGTCATGGTGATACAACCAGACGGACATGGCCTGAAGATTTGGAGCGAGTTCGCTCTCACTCACCTGAAGTTCTTCTTCGCCGGTCAGATTGCCGTCCTGGTCTTTCAGCTTTCTGACTACGGTACTCTTCGTCTTGATACCACCCAAGGCCATAGCAAGGAACTTTGCACGTACTGCAGCAGTGATTGTCGCACGTCCGCGCGCTAACACTTCGCTTAATTCGCAGTGCTTACTCTTCTTCTCACTGAATGTTTGGGGGCATAGGCCTAAAGCGAAAGCAATCTCTTTGTCCGTGAATCCCTTCTTGGCATACATTTCCACTTGAGAGAGAAACTCCTCGCTCTTGTAGTCAAATTTGGGTTTTCGTCCTGTATGTTTGCTTTTTTGAGATTCACTTTTCATAACCAAATCATCCGTTATTGTTACCCATATAAATGCGGCGAGAAACAGGCTTATTGCCATAGATATCAATTCCTCTCTTTGAAAAATAACTGTCTATTCTCGCTGCATATCTTTCCATTATAGACCTCGTTCTGTTTCTTATACTTCTTTGCCTGTCTGTACCAAGCCCGTATTGCCTTCCAGCGTTGTACATTATTCGTCTTGACTGTTGATACAGCTGGCTATATGTTTTCTTTCTAACTCGGCATTCCTCCTTGTTTTAATTCCTCATTCAACTCTTTCTACCTGTTCATCGAATACTTCGCCTTTGATAAATTTGGCGTAAGGATCGTAACCAAACCTTTCACAGAACGCAGCTTTGGCTTCAAATGTGTCAAAGGAGAGCATCAAGTAAGCATCCATATCCTGAGCCTGCTTTTGGGCTGCTTCCTTTACCTGTTGCTTTACATCCTTCATGTGTGCCACCTTTTCGGCTCTTTCCATCTGCTTGGCAGCTTTCTCGGCTTCTTTCTGTTCAGTTAATGGAGCCATCATATCCTCCAAAGCGTCCGCAATGGAGTTTTCTTCCTCTGTTTGGAGAAGGAAATCACAACCGATAATGTTCAAGTCTGCTGCCGTTAGTCCTGCATCCTGATAGTCAATATCAGGGACCAGTCGAGCCAAAGCGTCAAAATCCCAGGTTCCTTGCGCGTTCGGGTTGTTCATCAGAATGTTCAATTCCTTTTCCTGCTTTTCGTCCACGTCAATTACATCGACACGGAGCCTGTAGTCGTTTTCCGGGAATTTTTGAAGTTCATCCATAACCGTCAGGCGTTGGTGCCCAGACACAACAGTAAGTCCGGTCCGCTTGTTGACTACGATTCCACCAACCAAACCGAATTTCTTGATCCCCCGTTTTAACGTTTTTCGTGATTCCTCGGATAGCTTCCGGGGATTATAATCCGCAAAGTGAATGGCGGAACGGTTAAGTTCTACCGATTCACTTTTTATGTACTTGCTTAGTTCCATGCCTATTGCTTTTGTTTATGCTCCCAAATGATCCTCTCAGCCATCGGGAACACTTTGTATATTTTCTGTAAATCTTGTGGGTAGTTCTTCTCCAGCCATAGTATGCAATCCAAGTTAAAGCCTACACCAGAACTTGCTTTCAGTGAATATCTCACCGGTTCAGGCAATCCTTTCTGTCTCATGTATGACAGGATATCTTTCTGCGTCCAGTCGGCCAAGGGATAGCACATGCCATTGTTCTCATACTTGTTGGCTTCATAACCTTTCAGCATCAGGCGGCGGTTCATGCCGTCGGCCTTCTTCATGCCTAAAAACGTGTAATAAATCCCATATCTGAGCTGCATGGCTTTTACTATATCAGCCAGTTTTAGAAGCTTTACTTTAGGATTGGGTACGCAATACATACCGCCACGAAGAATGTAGGTCAGGTTCCAGTGTGGCACCTGAATAAACTCTATTTTAGGATATTTGGCCTTTACCCAGCCTATCCATCGCTCAATGTGTTTTAAGCCTTTGACGAAGTACATGAACACGCAGACTATTCTGTCAAACTTCGGGTAGATCATGTCCAGTAATACCAAAGAATCCTTACCCAGCGATAGAAACAGTAAAACCCCGTCAGTCTTCTGTCTGACGAGGTCAATATAGCTGTATGTCCTGTCTTGCAGTGTCATTATCCGCCATTCAAACCAAGTCCGACACGGACGTTATAATACTGCTGTCTGCGGTTGATGAATCTGCCACGTTGCGACAAGCCTCCATTTTCGGTGGTCAAGCCTCTACGGCCGCCACGATAACCGCCTGTTGAAAATGTGCTTCTGTTTACTCTGACTCAGCGTAAAATTTAAATTAAACATGTTTTTCTATCACTCTGCCAAGGTTATAGACTACCTGTGCTGCCAAATAAATCTCACCTTGATGGGTGTATTCAATCAAGTTGTGGTTCTCGTCTTCAAACAGCTCAATCTTTGCGTCTTTGACTTCTACCAGTGCGCTGGTTCTGCCTTTGTTGTAGCCAACAAAGAACTGAATAGCATCATAGTGTCTCGGCTGCAGCTCACCATTAACCTCTACACAAAAACCGTCAGCGTCAAGCTGGCAGTATTTCTTTTGTGTTGTTGGTCTGATCTCTCTGTATTCTTGACGTTTCTTGCCTGACAGGATTTCGTCAAAGAATTTCTGTTTGATGATAAGATTAAGTATTTCCATAATCGTGATATATATTTTATTTAGTTGCGGATGCCGGATTCGAACCGGCGACCTCTACCAAGTCAAAGTAGCGAGCTGACCACTGCTCTAATCCGCGATGGTACCTTTTCACAAAGATACCTAATTATGAAGACAATTTTGAATAACAATTCTACACATACGAAACAATAAGCCAATTGTTCGTTATTAATTCACAAGCATGTTGCTTTATGATTTGGTCTGCTGTGTTTTCAGACCTAACAATTGTCTGGTTCTCTCTACGTCAATGAAGTTTGTCCATCCTGCATGATGCAGCTTTATGGCTGCCTCTTTTATCGTGATATCGCCACATGACACCTTTTCTTTCAAAGACTGTAATATACTTTTCATAACCATCTTAAATTTGAATAGTATATGCCATTCAGTATTTTATAATCACCAAATAATCTCACTTCGCCCTGGTACATCATGGCAAACCTTGAGTAACCGCAAATCTGCTTTATAGCCCAGTCTGCCTGCTTTGTTCCATATCCAAACCGCTGTATTTCTGGGTAAATTTTCATTCTGAAGGCAATTTCGCTGTCTGTCATGTCCCCAACGGGGTAAACGTTTAAAGTCCCATTGTGAGCGAAATAAACGCCATTCTCTGTAAACGGATGACAGTTGGCCCGGCATATTGAGCCATGAGTGGCAAGTCTGAAATGTATAATGCAGTCTTCGTCATCTCCGACCTCCGAAAGGTGGCGCAAGAATGTACGATAGTCCAAACCCTTATGAAAATGATTGGTTGAAACAAAACCGTAGCCGTTGTGGTTGAGTTTTTTGATTTTTGAAAGAATGTCCAGGCTCGGCATCTGGACACCTTTAGGCTTGTATATAATGCAACACATATTGAATTTATTTTAAATGTGCGAGGTTCATGCAAGAACCTCGGCACGTGATTTGAAAAATGATTTTTCTTTGGCTGTCAAGAAAGGTATCTCGTCAATTGAGCTAGCCTCTGAACTCAATACGTTCTTCTTAGACCATGCAACCAGCTTAGCACAAAAGTTCACCCAGTTTGAAATCTTTTCAAAGTCTGTAGAGCCTTGATGCTGTCTGAACTCAATTGTTCTGTGGCGTGAATAAGAACATGCATTCACCTTGAAATACCTGTTGCCGTTCATGGCATCTAAAATGTCTGATTTTGTAGTACACCATGTAAAGTCATAGCCTTGCAGTGTTCTGCACCATCTGCTGTTGTTGGCACGCCTTGACCTTGCCATGAACGTATCAATAACTCTCTCTAACTTCTGATAGTTCTTAAATACGTTGATATAAGCCTCGTCAGACAAGTTCTGTGCGCCTATATGGACATGAAGTCCTGTAGACCTGTTGACCTGTGCGTTTGCCTCATTCAAAGCCTTGCAGCAGGTTTCCAGGCTTTTCATGCCCATTTTGCCCGTAAGCACAGGCGACACACATTCGATAGGATTTTCGCCTCTTATTGATGAATCTGATACAAACTTGTAGTAGTGGTTGTTGTCTGTGTGGTTGTAGCCCTCATACTGAAATGGCATTGCATTTCTTGTAGCACATTCACGCATAAGGCTTGCAGCTACCAGGCATTCTATCTCAACCCCAAAAGTGAACTTGTGTGTTTCTCTGATTGTTTTAGGCAATTCAGACATAAGCAACTCAACTTCATACTTTCTCAAACCCAACTTTACGAAAGCTGCTTTCTTTGCTGCCTTAGAACCTTTCATGTTCTTGATTTCGTCTACCTGTTCTTTTAATGTCTTCATAATCGTGTGTATTGAAAATTGATAATCGTGTGTAATTGCAGGGCTTTCGCCCTGCTGCTATTTATAAGGTCGTTTCTACTACCTTATGAAACTTTCTAATATCGTATGCACCTGTACCGCAGCCCATGTTTGAAGCTGATGTTACAGCAAACTCGAGTGCTGTCATAACGTCTAAACTTGCATCTATAGCTTCATTCTTAGCTTTCTCATACTCTCGTGCATTAACTGTTGTTTCTTGTATCTTTTCTGCTTCTTGAACTCTTTTAAGTGCTTCATTGATCAATCTTACTTGTGCCTTAATCTCTTTGATGTATTCACTACTTGTTGTCTTCATAATTGTATGTATTTAAATTGTTATTACTTATTGTTTGACGTTGCAAATGTAATGCTTAAAACATTACCACACAAATAAAAAGTAATGTTTTATCTTTATCTTAACATTATTTAGTAATATGAATAACATTACATATATAAGAATAAGTAATTTTGTAGCATTAAATTTTATAGATATGGATAATATTGAAGCATTACTAAAAGAAAAAGGGTTGACCAAAACGGCTTTCTCTGATTTATTAGGTATCAAAAAACAAAATCTTAATGGATTAATGAAAAATCCAACATTAGAAACTATTAAAAAATTTGCATCTGTTTTAGGTGTTGAAACATGGCAGCTATTTGCTAATCCAGAAGAAATACATCACAAAAAGGATGGTATATCTTTGACTTGTCCTCATTGTGGAAAAGAAATAAACCTAAAAATAGAATAATCATGGAAACGCCTACTAAAGAGAATACCCTTTATTTACCTATAAAGCAAGTTTATTTTGACCAGATAATAGCAGGTACAAAGAAAGAAGAGTATAGAGAAATCAAAGAGGGTATTACCGCTAATCGCTATCTTTTAAAAGACAAGAATGGAAAATATGTTCTTAATCCTGATGTAACCCAACCAGATAAAGAATATTTCATTGACGATTATAATAACGGAAATTTTCCGTTTGTACCTAAGCCTTACAAATATTTGTATATTGCCGTTGGATATGCAAAAGAACGTGATACTGCTATAGTTGAGGTTGATGGTTTTAGGTTTATACCTAATATGATACGAGGCAACTTATACGCTTTTTGGCAAATAGCTTTTCATTTAGGCAAAATAATAGAAATACATAGAAAATAAATAAGGCGGGAAATCCCGCCTTAAATCATCCACCATTAAGCCCCATATAGGTACGTTTTGAAACTTGTGTATTCCAACTGGTTCCGTTCCTATTGAAGTTTCCAAGATACTTGCCTGCTATCCTATTTACAAGGTTGTTAGGGCTGTCAAAGTTACTTCCATAACGCTGTTGAGCTAATCTGTTAGCTTGTTGGGCTATTTCCCAACCTGATTTTGTTCTTCTTCTGACTCGGATTTAAAATTTAAATTTGTTAGACATAAGAATTCAAGCATAGGGACTTTATCCCCATTAGAAACATTCTGTTACTTGATCAGTCCTTTGACTTTCAACCTTTCTAAAATTTGGTTGTAAAGATACTCTATATCCTGCCGAAAATCCTTATACTGCTGGTAGATAAAGGAAACATCGGCGATATTGTTCGATATTACACATGGAGAGACATCCGGGAACACGCCGGCAATCTCCGCCCTAATCCCATTCGGCAACCGACCGCCGGCCAGCACGCTGGGGACATACAGGAACAACACAATAAAAAGAAACTTCTTGCGCTGCATAACGCCGTCAGGATTTGATGGGCAGTCTGTCTCTGCAATAATATCCTTAAACCAGGAATAAATTTCAGGAATGAGTGAAGTATCATGCAATAAAGCAGATGAAAGTTCTCGTTCACGCTCTGATAATCTTGATTTTTGTTCACGAATGGCCTTTAACTCCATGATTGATGAAAATTCTTTTGTCATAATATGGTCTTTTAGAAGAAAAGTATTATATTTGTGGCCTAATCGTGCGTGGAGTCGGTCTTTTTATCGTGGGGCTGGCTCCTTTTTTTAATATACCAACCCTCCATGTTTGTATGGACGCAGTTCATTATACTTTATCTTCTGCTCGATATGCCACAATATATCAAAACCGATTATTTCTGCTATGCAGCACATTTCTTGTAAAATTCCTACAAACAAAAAACCTATAGGGAAGCAATCTTTATTGTTTAATCGTTTCAAAGCATCTTTATTTTGGTTGATAATCTACTCAATAGCCAAGTCTAACGGCAGTTTGTGCGGATATAGCTTTGAGTTTATCGTTTGCTTCCATAATACTAAATTTATAGACCAATTTTTCTTCCCCACTTAATAGTGAACTTATATAATTTATTGTCAGTGTTAAAATAAAAATCACCTGTTAAAATCCATTTTATTGGCTGTATAATAAGAGTAACAAATAAATTCCAAACAAGAAATAATGGATAAGTAATTCTATATATAACACTACCTTTTCTTTTCCCTATCCTATGCGCATATAAAAATGTGCGTCCACTATCGGCAAGAATACGATATTGGTCATCTGTCAGCTCTACGCCCAAATTAGATAATTCCTTTCTCAATTGATAAGGATGTAATTCATCTAAATGTCCTGTTTTCATAATCACTTATTTTTTTAAACGTTGTAAAACATCTTTGTTCGCTTGCAAAATATCCTCAAAAGAAGGTATCGGCATCCATGCAATAATTTTTTCACCGCCATGATTCCATCCCTTGCCCATTCCATATAGGTTATAGAAGTTTTCTCCAAAATATGAGTCAGTATCAATCATTATACTTCCTCTATATATAAATAAAACAAAAACCCTTTCATCTTTTTTAGGCAGTCTATCCTCTACTTTTACCCACTGACTTTTCAGTGCCTCGTCCCATCCTGCACAAAAGTCCTCAATGCAATACTTCTTTCTGTCGTCAAACTGCGGTATGCTTTCCGCATATTCTTTTGCTTTCTGCTCTTTTATATCCATAGTTTTAAATTTAAAATACAACAATCATTGACGAAAATGGCGCTGAATTATTTGAATCTCCAAATTTCAGCCTGCCTCTAATAAATCTTATTTCTTTTGCCTTGTGGATAATAAAGTCGTGGAAATAAGATGTGTCAGTTCTTGCAGGAATAAGCATTACAACTTTGGTATTCCTCTTTTGTGATTCATCATAACATTTCTTCACCCAATTTTTTATAGCTCTACCATACGGCGGATTGCAAAAAACTGTTTCGCCTTGCCAGTCCTGCTTTAGTCCGTCTTGCTCTTTTGTATAGAACTTATCGCATTTATGATTATATTCATCTGCGCAAGGATCTAACGTGAAATTAAATTCTTTGTTTAATTTATCGTAAAGGTCATGCGGTGTAGACCATTGATCCGTCTTGCTTGAAAACATCACATCTATATTCATTTATATAGTTTATTTATTTTTGTAATAAAAGTTTTAATTGCTTTATTTCTCGCATAGTAAGTGGTGTATTTGTATTAATAGAAACGTTTAACATCTCCATCACATCTTTAGCATTACCTAAAATAAATCCGCTACCACCGCACTTTCGACATTTAATAGGATCGGCATATCTCATTTCGTAAGCTCTCCATGAAGGTACTTGATATAATTTAGGGTTCGTTATATATCCTTTGCCTTTGCATTTATCGCAAATCATCCTATTTTCCCTCCATCTTTTTAAAGTTAAATTTTAAACTCCATTTCTATTCCTGCTAAGGTTATCATATTCTGAAATTCATGGAGGTATTTTAAACAATTTTGCTCTGTTACTTCTCTACGTTTAACAGATATACATATATAAGCACATTTGCCATCCTCAAACTCAATATTTATAAAATTATTCTTCTGGTCTTTATACAGATATTCTTTGCTATATCCGTCATATTCCAATACAAACCCATTCTTCAGCAATATCTCTTCTGTCAGTGGCACCGGAAGCATATCTTCCTCTTTCTCCTCCCAAACGTCACCCTCGTTACCTTCAAAATCGAGGTAAGCGACATCATCAAATATCCCTGTCACATACATCGGGAACTGAGTTTTAGCTCCTGCCAACACCCAGTTCCCGAGCATCAATTCTTTTGTCTTGATCATAATGCTTTAAACTTTATGTTCGTCATTTCTTATTATTCAACTTCTTCAATTCGATAACAATCTCATACAGGGCAGCAAGCACAAATAAAGAAAATGAATAAAGAGCGTACTTGAAATCACCTAAAATTATCCAACTTAAAGCATTACCCAAAGACAAACCGTATAAAGTACAAATCAGTGTCGTACTCAACCATTTACAAAATTCATCCATATTATTCCCTCTTTTTAAGTTCCGCAATAAGAGCATCGGCAAAGTCCACAGCCTCTTTTGCGCAATACTGGTCACTCTTGTACTCAAACCCCAAATCTGAATCATCAGCACGCTCTGCCTGACCGTCGTCAAGGTATATTACCGGGAGCATGGCCTTTGCTATTTCATAGCGTCTCTGTTCCCAGTCGATATGTTTCTCATACTCTCTCTCAAATATTTCAAGCTCTTCATAGTGATATTTATTTCCGTCCGTATCTCTGTATATTCCACGCGCATAATCAAGGAAACTTACTTTTTCATTTAATTCGATTATTTCACCTGTAGCCTTGATACGTGCTTTCACTGTTTCTGTGCGATTATTTGTATTTTGTAAACTGTTTCTTGCTTCTTTTGGGCTCATACTACTTGTCTTATCAGGTTAATATTTTTATTTACCAACTCAATGATTTCGTTGTGTATCGGTGTATTGCTGTTACATACGCCACGGCTCTGCACGACTTTAAAGGTTTTAAGGTTCAGCTCAATTGTTTCGATGCGGTTTCCAGCTTTGTCCTTTGCAGACAGAATCAGGCTTTCTTTTTTCTTGTAATAGCCGCAGGCATATACACAGTGGTGCATAGCCTCTCCTTCCTCGACCATTTCCGCAACGGACCGTATGACAGTTATAACGATGTCTTCGTTGCCGAAGCATATACCGAAGAAACGGCCTTTTTCCTGTGCGTAGGTCTTTTCCCATCCCAAGGCTTCTCTCATTTTGTCAATCTCCCTTTGTCTGGCTTCCTCGCGGTTCATTCTTTTTAGAAGCTTGTCATGTTCCTTCTTCAGATTGGCCGGACATACATATTTCGCATTGTGCGTGTCCATATTGAAATGCAGTAGCATTTGTATGTAGTCAATCCACATCGAAGCATCTTTCACCCTGTAGGCGTTTCTGTTGCAGATGTTTATTGAAGGTTTCACGTCCTGTGGAATGCCTCTTATGCTCTTCGCATAAAGCAGATTATACTGCTTTGTCTTGATAAGCATTTCGGCTTCGTTGTCTGTCAGCAACATAACGGCAAGTCTGTTTACTGATATTCCTTTGCAGCGGAATGTAAAACCGTTTCTCTTTAACTTTGGGATAAGTCCTCGGACCGGATAAATAAATTCAGAGCAGATATCATATTTGTCAGGACTATATGAGTATCTCCCGTTTCCTTTGTCCTTTATGCTCATGGGCTTGCAGAAGTCCCAGGCATCATACACCCAGGCCATAGGCTTGCATGGTCTTGCCATGATATATTCCTTCCCATCCTCTGATATCCAGTTCTGTACCGCTTCGTTTATGCTGAAGTATGGTTCATACCCTTTGGATATGTTTCCAGACATCTTGTACATCTGTCTTTCGATTATAAAGTGACGAAAGACCTGAAATCCCCTGTATGTTGTCGCTATCGTGAAGTACCAACGCTCGATAGATTTGCGTTTCCGGCTATTTTTAAGCTTTAAATGTGTTCCACAATGCGGACATATAGTTTCGTCTCCTACGAGGTCTATACCGAGTGGAGAAACTGTTTTTTCGTGAACCGTTCCACAGTTCATACACCATACTTCGCCCTTGTTGTAGTAACCGATTTTCTCAAAACAGGTATCTTTAGCCCATTGTTTCTGTTTTTCAGTAATGGTCGGCAGCTTTGCACTAAGTTCGGCCACCAACCGTTCTGTTTTGTTACGTGGTTTCATAATCTTAAAAATCGAATAGTGATTGCTCTGCGTGTTTACTTCTTTCTCTCTCAGCCTTTCTGCGTTCTGCAAGTTTCTTTGCCTTTTCTTCATCAGCTTCACGCATACGGTAGATGCACTGTTGCTGGTATGCCTTGACAGCCTGCTCGTGGGCTTTTGCTTTGTCTTCTTCCGAAAGTTCCACTGCTGATGTTGAGGTGTTCACATGTGTTCCTTTGGGCAGCTTGTTTATCATTATGTCATCTTCGTCGTAGTAGTGGACTGCCAGCCCGAATACTTCAGCGTCAGTCATGTAAACAGCATTACCACGCTTATGTGCTTCTCCAATGACATAATCGAAGCATTCGTCTATATTTTTGTTAACTTTCGCATAACTCTGTGCAAATTGTTCGTCATTTTTAGCCCGTTCGTCCAGATAAGCCTTAATGACATCTTTGACTTGATTTTGTTCTTTGCTCATATTTTGGTATTAGTGATTTTGACTAAGTTTGAGGAAATTTTCTCAAAATTTCCCCTAATTACCGCAATTTTCTTCATTGCTTATTGCTTTTATGGTTTAACTCGTTCGCCTTATCACGTGCGTATATCCATGTGTTAGTGTCGCTCATGACATCAAGAACGGCTTTCTGACCTGTTTCAACAGACTTGTCCTGAGAAAGATCAAGATTATCAGGAAGCCATTTATCAATAAGCTGCAGTGCAATATTACGCAAGCAATACTCAATTGTCGCACATGACATAGAAGATAGACACGACGATACTGTTTGTCTGCCCTTATCCTTCATTGTAATTGTAAAGTTTGTAAACTTAGCAGAACGCCTTTTGACATACCCAACAGCTTCACTGGCAAGTGACTGCGCAACCAAAATAGCCGCGCATACATTTACATCCGGAACATTATACCCTTCAAGTGCGTTAGCTATTGCATTACGAAATATTTTTGTACAAGGCTGCACTTTTTCGTATGCGGCATTACCAAAGTCCATCACCCAAGCACGATCGCAATCGTGAGCCAATAACTCACCGATTGCAAGGGTTAGCTTCCGTATCTCGCCCATACTCGCTTTTGTACCAGTCATGCGATTAATATATTTTCTTATCTGTCTGTCATCGTATAACTCCGGCAAACGCTCTTGCATCATATCCATTGCGTCAGTGGCGTGTATTATTGTTATATAGGCCAACGCGGCAGAGCCGAATACAGAGCCTGTGTATTCGTCTCGTGAACGCTCCACCGAAGGCAGTGCGCCACGCATAAGATATGCGTTTGGTTTGATTGTGTCATTCATTTGTTCCTGATTTGTATATATCCAAGTTTTTCAACTTCCTGTAATTCCTTATATTGAACTTCGTTAATTTCGACGGCATTTTCACCATTTACTGTCATTCCCTGGCAAATATTATAGCGCTTCCGGATACGATCAATAATATGGGTATCTTTGGTTTTCCAGTAGATAGTCGTCTTCATACTCTTTGCCCCCATTTTAAAGCTTCAAGTAGCATATAATACAGCTGTTTCTTTTCTTCTATCGTGCAGAAATCAAAGCTGTCTACATACTCTAAGGCATTAAACTTTATCATTTTCATATCTGTAATTCTTGTTTATTTTCTAAGGCTAGCACCACTGAAAAGAATGGTTTTTGTTATCGCTCTCAGTCTGTCAATGGTTCTTTCTCCGTATTTCTCTTTCAGTTCATCTATTGTGAGGTTTGTAGTGAGAATAAGAAGCTTTCCTTTCTTTTCGGCCTCGTCAGCCAGTTCTGCGAAGGCCAGTCTTTTCTCGCCGTATTTGATACTTAGATTTTCTGTTCCGATATCATCAACATAGATGATATGCTTCTTTTTTACTTCGTCAAGATTGGCGTTCATCTGCTGTGCATCGTAGCAGCTTACCACTTTACGGCAGTAATGATTAAGTAGCAATGGTATAATCTTACCACAAATAAGCGTTTTTCCCCTTCCACAGTTGCCGAAACACAGAAGTCCGCGGCCATTGTTGCCTGTCAACCAGTTTACGACTTCATTATATTCAGGGAGCCATTGGCCCTTATCTTGGGTGAAATATTTGATACCGGACCAAAGTATTCTTTTCGCTTCAGGAATGTGAATGTTCACGGTATTAGGTACAGGGGAGAAACCGGTATCTTTGAGCCTGTCTATTGTTTGTTGAAAATTAATATGTTCCATATTACCAGCCTTTAGTGTATTTTTCAGGTGAGTTGTCTTTGAGTACTATGCCGGCTTCAGGCTTTAATGGCATCCGTTCACGGTTCGCCCATGTCACAAGCCTTTTCGGTAGTTCCCAAGTCTTTTCAAGTTCATATCGCATCTTGGTTCCTGATTTGTTCAGCTCACTCCAGTAGTCGAAGAAAGCCCTGATCATTTCTTTTGGGTATTTACCTACATAAGGAACCAGGGACAAATAGAAAGAATCTTTACGTGAGAGAGTAGCGGCCTTAGCCGCGTCCTTCTTTACTACTACGCCAGTAGTAGTTTCTTTAATATTATTTTTTCCTTTTATTTGCTTTGTGTCACCCGTGTGTCGTTTTTCGGCCTTTTGAGGGGGTTGTGTCACTTGGTGTGTCAATAGCTGTGTCGTTAGCTGTGTCACTTGTGAACGTAACTCATTGATTTCTTGTAAGATAGTTGTGCCATTACTTGTGTCATTTGCTGTGTCACTAACTGTGTCAGAAGGCATCCCATTGTAATCATTATATTTCACCAAAGTTATCACATTCATACCTTGTTTCTGTGACAAGGTTATCATGTTTTCTCTTTTCAGATAAGCTAGGAAAGTTCTTACTTTTCTTTCTGTCCAACGCCAACGTTTTGATAAAAATCTTATAGATGCAGGATATTGTCCTCTTGTATAAGAGACTTCTCGACCTCCGATACTCTCCATACGGGGCGTTGCCTCAAATCGTGCTGACTGTATAAGGTCAAGCCACGCTTCGCAACTGCTAAAAGTCCGGGCTTCATTCCACAGATCATTCGAGAAGAACTTGCGGCTTAGTTTTATATATCCTTCCATAATATTAGAATCTTACGTTGGTCAGCTGTCTATTGTTGGAGAATACGGCCCATTTACCATTGCCTCCGTTTACAAGGCGTAAATCCTTGACTTCACCGAAGCGTTTGATGTTGCCACAGAGATCAACAATCCATCCGGCTTCCTTGGTAGGGTGGGGGCGGATGGCGCGGCCCACTATCTGATACCAGAGAGCCAGAGACATCGTTGGACGGGCCATAACGATGGTGTCAAGTTCAGGATAGTCGAATCCTGTGGTAAGTACGCCGACATTGGCGACGACGGGTATCTCTCCGGCCTTAAATTCTTCAAGGATGCGCTCGCGTTCTTTCTTTGGCGTGTCTCCAGAAACGATAGCAGTGCCAGGTATAGACTGCGTAAGTCTTTGCGCCTCTTTTAAGAATCTAGTGAAAACGAGTATGCCTTTACGCTTGCCGCCAACTTTCGGATTCATAAGCCTACGGACGATGCTTACCAAAAATCCATAGAAGTCAATACGCTCATATTCTTTTACTACTGATTTGTCCGTATAGTCGGCACCTGTCGTATTTACTTTTAGGTTAAGCTCATTCCAGCCCAAAGGGTTCATGGCGTAATAGTTAAGCTTTGAAAGGTAGCCCATATCCAATAGGGTGGAGATTTGCACCTGATAGATGACTTCCGAGAATACACATGGGCGTGTTCGTGTGATGAACTTCAGCATCGATCCGAAGTCACGGCTTGACGATAAACGGTATGGTGTTGCTGTCAGTCCAAGAACCTTACACTGCAGCATGGTAAGAAAATCTTTGTACATACCTTCTTTTGGATTGACAAGGTGGCACTCGTCTATGATAATGTTCCTGAAATGTTGGAACAGTTCAGGATGATTTTTAACGCTGCCAATGGTGGCGAACGTTATCCTTGAAATATCCTTACGTCCAAATGATGCAGAGTATACAGAGCAGTCAAGGATACCATAAGAACAAAGTTTCAGATAGTTCTGTTCGAGTATCTCTTTTGAAGGCTGGAATACAAGCGTGTGCCCTTCAAGGCGGCTGGCGATATCGGCTATCACCAGGCTTTTGCCAGCTCCAGTCGGTAATACCATGATGGCATTGTTTCTCTTAGTCTTGTTTGCAAAGAAACTGACCGCCGCATCACTGGCTTTTTGCTGGTAATCTCGTAAAACATAGCTCATAAGCCCTTTTCCTTTTTTAGTTTTTTATTTATTGCTTTATAGTATCTTATAAGCTGCTCATATTCAAAGTCACTCATTCTTGATGTACTGGCAGCTTTGACTTTAAGCATATTAAAAGCCTGTTGCCCGATTTTGGCAATCAAGTTCACTCTGTAACTTTCCAAATGGTCTGCTTTAAACCTGTTGCAGTGGCGGCATTCAGCATTACAATTCTTTTCGTCGTACCTTGTAGCAAGATGTGTCCTGCTGAAATAGTGTCCACAGTCAGCCTGTTCAAACGGCTTTATTTGTCCGCATGATATGCAGTGGAAATATCCGTTCGGCATACAATCACGAAGCCGGATGAAAAGGGAAAACTCTTTATCGAGCTTCGCCTTTAAATCCGGCTTCTTCTGTATTTTAATACCAGCCTTGTCGAATAATGGCAAAGGTTTTTCTTTCTTCTTTTTAGGCTTCTTGATATAGTACGGCATTATTTAAATCCCCATTCTTTTATATAATTAATATTATCAGGAAAACCCTGTATTGGTTCAGGACTGAGGAATATCTTTTCGCTTTTCAATGGTGTGCCTCCCCATACTGTTACAGAGCATTCTTCATATTCTTCTTTAGAAACCTCACTTACATTAAAATGGGGTTGAAAACCATATCCCATTACGCTTTCCCCTAAGTAAGTACCAAACTTCTTTAAAGCCCATTGAAATGCGATTTCTTTACTGAATATTCCATTTTTAGAAAATACAGCCACATATATTTTATGCTGGAAATTTCCTGTTTCTGTCAAATCAGGATGGCATCTGATACAGAAATACTTAATACGTGAAAGTATTCTTTCAACAAAAGTCTCATGTTTTTCGCAATCTTCTTTCGTCAAGAACTCTTTTCCATCATTAGCGATGTAAACAGTCTTAGTTATTTTTTTCGTTTCCATATTCTTTATTTTGAGATTATTTGTGGACGCAGCGGGAATCGAACCCGCCCAACCATCATGGTTTTACTTGCCTCATATATTAGCTAATTCAATGAAGCAAGTTCATGGAGATATTGCGCAATTACTCCACTCTAAAGCACGTCCTGTGCTTGCGCCCGTATGCCCGTCTTTCCGGGCTGTCAATTATACTTCGATGATTACGATGTCAGGGGCTACACCTTTGATCGCTTCAATCTGTTCGTCAATCACCTTGTTCTTGTATTCTTCAATAGTCTCATTTGCACCTGCTGAGACCAAGGACAGAGAAACTTCTCGGCCATCAACATCTGCATAAATCTCAACTTCTATTTCTTCACAGGCAAAGCCCTTGAAAAGAGGAATATTGAGCTTGAACGATTTAGGAAGATTGGAATCTACGACCTGTGAATAATTGTCTGTCTTGCTTCCATTTTCTTCCTTGCTGCGCTCTATATCCTGATTAACCTTTGCCTTGAAGTTCTTCAAAGTGGACACAAGCATCATGTTCTCAGACTTATCCTTGAAGAAGGCACGATGCATCTTAAAAAACTGAGACAGCTTGATCGGTTCCCATTTCTTCTCGGTGTTGATGCCGAACTCCTGCATTTCTTTTGATGTTATCAGAAAGCCACAGACTTCAGTTTGATAGTAGTTGGTCTCATCAATGGTCAAAGCCAATCCCATCTTATCACGATTGACAATGATATTTGATGCTTTCTGATTAATTAGTCCAATGCGCTTTTCCAGCCATTTGAATGGTGCTTCAATGGTTCCGGCAATTGAAACTTTTTTAGGCTCTTTAGGATCAAGCGGTTTTGCAGCTTGTCCTTCTCTTAATACTACTTCGATAGGCGTACCATTATAGTCTTTCGGTACAATCAAATTGATTTTGTTCTCACTCATAATTAATTGTCTGTTCCTGTTTTACGGTTAATACTAAATACTGTTTTCTGCATTTCTTGTGGCATGATAGGGCGGCTATAAACCAATTCGCCCAGTCTGTTATAGAAGCCTGCCATTTTTTCGTCATGATAGAGAATCTTGGCGCATTCTTCATTGTCAACGAACTCAGTACCCCTTTTGATGTGGTCTAAAAGTTCTTGTTTTTCTTCGTTTAATGGTTTTAGGCGTTCTTTGAACTCTTGCATGGCTTCCTTTTTCTCTACTTCAATATCATTGATGGAGATAGAGACTTCTGCAAGCACTTCTTTCTTTTGTGCAAGTTCATCTGGCGTGAATCGATGTGTATATCCGATTTTCTCTATCGCGTCTGCATTATCTTGAAGAAACTGCCATCGTTCCTTCTCTGGAATGTCTTGTCCTAAAAATTTGTCCATAATCAAATAAACTCTTTATTGCGTTCAATTTCTTGTTGTGCAAAAATTAGCATCTGTTGTTCGTTGGCAGCAGGCAAGTATATTCCTGCGACGGATGAACTCCAGTTACGGAAGCGGTCAATGCTTAAAGTCATTTCGCTTGTGGTAAGCTCTGCTGAACTTCTCAGATAAGTTACCTCTTTGCCTTTTTTATTGACCGTCTTTCTCTCAAACAAATCACGGTTGCAAGTCCTTTTATAGAAGTCAATTTTGGCTTCGTCAAGGCTGCAACCGTACTCACTACCGAAATACCCTAAAAGAAGGTGCAGATAGCTGTTTTGTGCTAAAGTCCGGTTAGGATGTTTCTTTCTTAGTTCAACTACGGCACGCTCTTTGAACAGCTTATTTACATACGCCTTGAATTTGGGTACATCATATTCATTTTTTAAATTAAAAATACTCATGTCTAGAATGGTAAGTCATCTTTGGGGTTGCCGTTTGCATCCACTTCTGGAGGAAAATGTGGTGACATCGATGTTTGTTGGCTTATTGGTTGCTGCTGTGTCTGTGAAGCTGGCTGGATTGCCGGTTGGTGTGCCTGCCGCCTTGCTTCAAGTTTGTAGCATCTAATTGAAGTCATACGTCTAAGCTCGCCATCTTGGTTAGTCCAGGATCTACCTTGTAAAGCAAAAGAAACTGTTATAATATCGCCAATCTTGAACTGGTCCAATTCGGCGCATTTGTCACCTGAAACCTCTAGTGGCAGGATGTTTTCATACTCGCTGCGCTCGCCTGTATATGGATCATAGGTCGTTGCATCCAGCAGGAACTCACGCTTAAGAAATGGGCTGCCGCCGTTTTTGGAAGGTATCTGAATAATCTGGCTTATTCCAATTATACGCCCTGTAATCTGGTTACTCATCTTCAGCAAAAATTTTCTTGTCTGTTATCAAATCTCTGTTATCGTTCAAGAACATGATAAACTCCTCGCAATGATCAGTAATAATAGGTATGTCACGTTCTGGTACAAATGTGTAGCTTTCTGTATAAGTGGATTTGAAGTCTGTGATGTTATACTCAAACGACCTGACATCATTACCATTCTGCATAAGACAGTACGGATAAATCATGTGCTGCCAGTGATCCTTGAACTTACCGACATAGTAACTGCCTGTTGTCTTTATATCGTGGACTGACATCGGTAAAAGTTCGTCTATGTAACCATATAGAAGTACATCACCAAAACACGTTGGCAAAATTGCCTCTACTCGTTGCTGAGTTAATGCGCCTTTATAATAGTCTGCGAACTCACGGCATAGAGAAATGGGAAAATCAAATTGACGGTTGTTATAGGAGGCTCTTAGTCCGATTATGGCCTGTCTGCCATCCTGCATGTCTGATAGTAGTCTTTCTACCTGAACCTTTTCTGATTTCCGATTTTCAATCATGCAGTCGACCACCTCATTGAAAGCCGTCCCCTTATCAGCTGCTTCGCTGTCGAACGGGACACGGTTTATCGTATCTATCAGGCGTTGGAACTGTAGATCTTTAAATTCGTCTGGGGTATGTGGGGGATTCTCACTGAATCCCCAATATTTGCCCCATATCACATCGCTTTTCAGATATCCGGTAAAGGTATCGAGAAGCGTTGCATAGAATTTGAATTTAGGCTGCTTTGTCTGCATAAGTCTTAGTTTCTTTATCGAATATAAGCCCAAGGGCATTTACCTTTGCTGAGAAAAGACGTCTTGCCATACTTAGAGAACTTCCAACATGTTCGAAGTTGTTTATCCTCGAAGCAAAGTCGTTGGCAGACTGTGCGTCCGTTATCATTTCTATATTATCTTTTATCTCTTCAATGACTTTGTCGTAGCGTGCACGCTCTTCTTTTTTAACCTGCAGCATGTTGAGATAAGGCATGATGACTTTTGTACTTATAAAATCATTCTTTGCAGTCGGGTTGCCGTTTTTGTCTAGAATGCTTGGCACAAACATTACGCCCGGCAGGTTACAGGTGTTCTTGCCGTCGTTGCGTGATGTCGGATCGAACGTGACAGTACGTTTTTGTACACCGTTCTCGTTGCGCATCTCAAGATATCCGAGCAAGTCAAGTTCTGTAACGATTGAGTTGTATGATTTTTCACGCAAGGCAGGGATAAATACAGTGTCGTCTCCATCTTTTCTCGTGTCTCTGTGAGCTACAAATACCACGTTTTTGTTGAGCGACGAAAGCGTGCGTGTCATCCAAGAAAATTCGGCGTTGATGCCACCCCAGTCCCTGATTTGTGGCTGGCGTGTACCGCATTTATAGGTGATGATAAAATCCATCATCTTGCCGATTGTATCTACCACGATAGTCTGGTATGTAGATAAGTCTTCTTGCAATACCTGCTGGACATCCTGCCATGAACTGACCTGAACGATGTCAATACCATCCAAGTGAGCCATATTTACACGCTTCACACCATTGTCAAAGTCGAGTAGCAATGGTTTTGGTGCGCTTAATGCTACTGTCGTTTTTCCCATACCAGCTTGACCGTATATCATCATTTTTACTGTTGATGGGATTACTAACTCGTTTGATTTCTTAATAAGTGACATAATCCAAAAAATTAAATTGTTAATAGTATTTCTTTTGTTTCTTGTTCAATTCTGGTCTGGTCTATATATGGCATCTTGCCATTGTCATCAAGAGTGCATAATTCGACATCAATTATACGGCAATCAGAATTAGTCGGGATAAATCCGCCTGTGCCATTATAATAGTCGTCCTCTGTGTACCCGTCGACAGTCACATCAACTGTCAATATCAGCGTCTCGTCTTTCTTTTCGACTGACACTGCTGATATTCCGGCATTAGCGCAATCGGCACATTTGCGTGCCAAATCTGCGTAGTCGCGTTCGTAAAGTTTCATAATAAAATCTTATACCATATTTTATACAAGCTCTTGCCGTATTCGGCAGAGAACCATAGAAAAGCTACTGCTAAGGCAGTGGCATCGCCTGTATGGCAGGCATAAATAAATGCTATAATGTTTACAGCTAAAACCATCTTTTTCATATATTGATTATTTTGATTATTCTACAAGATCCTGCCGCGTCATCACGACGTAGCAGGCTAAGAAAAATATTCAGTTCTCAAGTAATTCTTAATAACTGCCTGTTATGTATTTCATCTTGTCGTGGCCGAGAGAGGACTCGAACCTCTAACCTCGCGGACCATTCCGCGGCTCTATACTTTGAGCTACCCGGCCTTTGCATGAACTTCACAGTGGATGCAGTCAAGAAAAATGATAAAAACTAGAAACTTATAAAATTGGTACCCTGTGCCCGGTTCTACCGCAGTCTCAATGGACAGCACAAGGTTATTGTAAAAGATAAAGCATCAGCCGAAATGGTCGCCCAAACCATGCCCTTTATAACCTTTTCCTTTAGGATGGACATATTGCGTAGCATTTAGCTAAATCTTAGATCTTCAGAAATTCACGGCATTATTGCCGTAAACACATAACTGGTAAACTCATTAGTTACATGACACCTATTTTTTCATGCATGTCCAGTCATGATTTAAATTTTTGCGCTTTGTTACCGATTATATTTTTAGCCCTACTTGCGTCCTCGCATACGGCTATAGATTGTTAGTCTTGCCGTCTGCTTCGCTTTCGTATTTTTCAACATGTCAAAGAACGCCTGTCACGTGTGGTGCCGCCGCTCTCGCTGCGTGATGCGAGCCTTCAGCTCTCCCGGCACCTCAATGCTAGCAGTTGTCCATCCACTCACGAAGCGCGCTTTCTTTGAACACATGTCGCTTGCCCTGCTTAACATGAGGTATTTCTGTTACCTTCTTATACAGCGTGTTCAGCGGCATGCCGAGCAGCTTGGCGGCTTCTTTGGCGTTCAGATACCGCTCAGGTGTAATCATTTGCGGCTTGAATCCGTTCTTTTCAAATAATTTGAACAGTTCTTCAGCTATCATGCGCGCTTCAGTTCTCGTCATATCACATACAAATTGAAATTAAATTGGCTTTCTTAAAGCATCTGTATTCTTGTCTTTCAGTGTCGAAGTAAACCTGAACGGTGTCGTTTCTCTTTCTGTTGTCACCGCTTGTGGCTGGTATCAGGTTTTCTTTCAGTGTGCCGTATGCCTCACGTATAGAACCGTCAACTTTCTGAAAGTAGAACTTTACAATTCTCTGTTTCATTGCTGCCTTCAGCTTCATGTTGGCCCAGGCCACCTTTAATGCTTCACTCATTGTAAAGCCATTTCGCTTTACGAACTGCCATGCAAGGCTCATAATATCGTGTAATACATTTCTTTTCATAATCGTGCTTTTTGATGTTAAAACTCTTTTACATAACCTTTCTCATAAGCCGTTTTGCGTATATGTTCAGCCAGCTCTGTGTCTGTTACATAGTTTAGAGCAAACTTCACTGTGTTAGGTGCGACTTGGCAATCAGCGGCCAGTTTCTTTGCGCACCCATACTTCAATTCAATTTTTTTTCTCTGTGGCATCGTCGTTCTATTTTATTTGTGTATATTTGCAGTCAAACGTTATAGAAACGTTGCTGATTTATTAATTCTGATGCAAATATAAAGATAATATCTTGATTTAACAAGATAAAACAAGATTATATCTTTTAGCATTTTGATTTTTAACATAAATACCTATGGATACTTGCGAAAAATTAACTAAAATATTGGATTACACTGGTCTAAACCCTGCTCAGTTTGCTTCTAAAATAGGTGTAAAGACTACGCAGGCCGTATATGATATCTTGAAATGTAGGACGAAAACTTTTTCTTCGTCTATGGTGGATAAGATAATATCTTGTTATCCTGAAATTAATAAAGCTTGGCTTACTGCCGACTTGGGCGATATGCTTAATGTAGTAAAGAAAGAAGATGTTGTAGGGACAGGTGCAACCCCTGTCTACGATATTGATGCTACTTGTGGAACGCAGTATCGGGATATAATCTTTACAGAGGATACTATCATAGGTCATGTAAGTCTTCCAGGAATAAGCAAAGACTCTTGTATAGTTAGAGCAAATGGAGATAGTATGGAGCCAAAAATTTTCGATGGCAATATGGTCGTCATAAGAGAAATAAAATGTTGGCAGGATATATTCTACGGACAAATGTATCTTATTCTCCTTGATGAATATCGAATGATAAAGTACATTCGCCGATATGAGCCAGACGAAGAAAATTATATAATCCTTCGGAGTGAGAACCCAAAATACGATGACATTAAACTCCGCAAAGATAAAATAAGAAAGCTTTTCATAGTGGAAAACATTTTGGCTATTAAAACGCAATTGTAAATATAAAGCAAATATTATGTCAAACTTCATTTTAATTATAACAATCATAACAGGAGTATTACAGATTGTACTGTTCTTCAAGGTTTGGGTAATGACAAATGATGTCAGAAAAATCAGAGAGAAAATGGATGCAGACCTTGAAATAGATAGAATTGACAAAATACGTATAGCATTATTAAAAGGTGACAAGCAAAAAGCCATAGAGTTACTTACGGACAAATTGGCAACAGAATTGGTTAAGAAAAGTAGCGAGGACAATATATCACCAGAGTATATACAAAAATTAAAGGAAAATTATGCAAAGGAATTCGCCAAACTAGGTGTTGACGAATTACCGATAAAGGACGTCTACACCCAAAAAGAAATTAATGGTCTTATGAGAAGGTTTTAATCATGAAATTCAATCAATACCTTTGGAATTTATATAAGAACTCTCCAGAAGGGAAGTCCGCTATATCAGCATTTTCAGATAGGAAAGAGTGGATAGAAGAGGTACGTCTGTTTGAGAAGTATAATCCGAGAATAAAGGATGCTTTTAATGTGGAAATTATTTATAGCATATTGGAAGATTTCTGGTGCTATAAAGTTTCAGAATATGAAGGCACGGAATTAAAGTCATTGGATGATGCAGGAAAGCTGTATGAAGAAATCATTTCTACTGGATTGATTATAGAAACAGAAGAAATTCTTAATATTGGAGACTTTGACCGAATGCTTGAATTCGTACCATTCTTATCTATGGAATTGAATTATTTGTATGGAGAGTATTTCTTCCCTTACCTATATATTGATGAATTTTACCAGCTTACAAGGCTTGCAGATTACTTTGAAATAGAGTTACCTCCTATTCCGAAGAAACCTGATTATAAAGCCAGATGCATGTATTATTGGAAACTATGTAAAGTATTCTATCAGTTCAGAAAAGAAAACAAACTGTCACCAGCCGAATTGAGTGCATTCATGTATGATCATGTTCCGAATGTTTTAGGAGTAGAAGAAAAAGGTAAAATGCCAAAAGCATCAACGGCATGGTTTATTGGTGGACCTATCAAAGGATATGGTACACATTGGACGACCGGATTTTGGCAGTCAAATAAAGACACAAAAAGAGGAGATATACTTATACATTATGAAATATCTCCAGTCTGTGCTATTACTTGTTTATGGATTGCACAAACAGATGGAGTAATCGATCCATTCTTTCATTATTATACCCATACCTATATTGGGGATAAAATAGATATTCCCAATATATCATTAAAAGAGCTTAAAGCCGATGAATACTTTTCAAGCCATGCGCTTGTTAGGAAAAATTTCCAGGGAGTGAACGGATGGTCAGTTACAGGAAAAGATTATGCGGAACTTATGAGGATGATAAAAGCCAAAGGATTTGATACAAGTAAACTTCCACAGATTTACACTCCGTCATTACCAGAAGGAATCACTATCGAGAACGAAAGGGACGTTGAAGCCAATCTGTTGGAACCGCTGCTGAACGGTATGGGATGGTATGAGCACAAGGACTACATACGCCAGTTACCAATCCATGCAGGGAGAGGACACCGGATTTTCCCGGACTATGCGCTTCACTATGACAACAAGCCTGAAGATGAAAAAGCTAAGGTTTTGATTGAAGCAAAATACCACATGAAAAGCAATCAGGGAATAGAGACTGCATTTCTTCAGGCATTCTCTTATGCCAAACTTCTGCTGTCTTCTGTAATCGTATTATGTGATAAGGAATGCATTCTAGTGTATGAGAAAAATAAAGGTTTTAGTAGAGACCGATACACGAAATATTATTGGGAGGATATGAAGGATTCGGATCTGTATAATGAATTAAAAAGAAGATTAAGTATCTGATTTATTTTTTTTATGTCAATTTGTTCTTGCGGTAGATGCTTAACCTGGAGCAAATATGCAGAAAGCTACCTTGAGGATGCCTTACGGGCCGGGCTTGACATAAAAGGAGTGAATATTGTTGATGTAAAGGATTGCCAAATCGGTGACGGATGGGTGATTGGTAAACGCATTGGAGGTGCTTATAATTAGCGTCTATATCAGCATATATTCTACCAGTGTTCTACCATAAATTTATTGTGGTCTGTATTATATTGATAGACAGTGGAATACAAAATAAATACAAGTCCCAACGGAATCACAGAAAAGGAGCATCATTTGATGCTCCTTTTTCTTTTTTATCATAGATATTCTTATTTGCGTTTATATTGATTGATGATACAACTTACTGACTGCATCATTTCTGGGCAGTAGAAATTTCCCCTTTATAACAATTAAAATTTTTGAGTTAGAAAGATTATTCCTATTTTAAATTAAGTTATTACGTAAAGATTAATAGGCCTATGAGGCATATAAAATAAAAGCGGACCTGATTTATGTCAGGTCCGCTTCAGATAGAATTTAATTGTCAATCAGATTTCACGTTATAATTAAAAATCAAGTTTAGGCTTTATTCAGCAATAGGCGTTAATTTTATTAGGGCTACAGTGCAGCTGTCTGCCTTTGTTATTTTGTGGCTTCCTTGCTCTATTGTGGTCGTCAGGCTCTTAGAAAAGCTGTCGCCTTCAATTTTAACATCGTCAACTTTTATGTTGTATTTAGTGCTGCTCGAGCCAAAGTATATTGTAAGGGTCATCTTTTCAGTTGTAGAGAATGATATCTCTGTGCCTGACTCCATCTTAAGGCTGTTTGTATATGTAACACCATCTATTATAGTATCTTCTTTTCTGTAATTTTCTTTTGTTCCGGTCATTGTAATGGCGCTGTTAGACGGAGTGCCGTTTGTAAAGTCACAGATTATTTCACCCTCAACAGGTGTTTCTGTGTCACCCGGTTCTCCACCTGTTTCACCTCCGCCAGTTTCACCGCTAGAAGCATTTTCGTCTCCAAAGATGCCGATAAGTGATGACTTGTAGTTTGTAACAGCTTCTTTCAGTTCTTTATTGACGTTATAGTCTGTATCGTCGATGCTGTTATTGAAGGTCCACTTGAAATCTCCGTGATTCATTCTTCCTGCACCATACCAGCCTGTGACCTCTGACGGTACATTTGCTGCTTCTACCGGTTCATAGTCATACATCAATGATGCATCGGTATCGAAGTTGTTATAAGAAGTTGCGCCCTGCAAGGTCTTTATGTCTTGCGGTACTTGCTCGTCTCTTGTTTTGGCTTCGTATGCATCAAATTGTACATTGTCTTCCTGGTATGTTACATATTTATAATATTGTGTCTTTTCTGTCATGATGTTGCCGAATGACTTTATCATACCACCATCTTCGCCAGAGAATGTGCCTTTAGGGTCAGATGAAATGTCTGATCCTTGTTTGGATATGAGCATCGGACATTTTGTTGCTCTGAAATAGTTGCTTTCTACAAATACATTTGAGCCGGATGTTGCACCTACGCCATATTTGGAAATACCGTCGAAGTAGTTGTTCCATACATGTACAGACATCGTGCGGATACGCGGCATACGTGAGTCGCAGTGGTCAAACCAGTTGTTGTTGTAGCTTATATAGTTTGGTCCGCTCTCGCTTGTCATTCCGCATAATGACGATTTTCCGCTGTCGAAGAAATGGTTGCTTGATACGGTTATATACTGAGAATCGCCTTTGATGTCGATAGTGCCGTCGCCTTTAGCCTGGTCTGAATCTCCTCCGGCCTGACCATAGAATAAGTCCAGATTGTGTATCCAGCAGTATTTGTTGTCCGTATCCAACGAAACACCATCATCCATGAAGTTTAATATGCCGAAGTTGCGCAGCTCTACGTTTACGGCATTGCGCAGAAGAAATCCGAAGCCGTTTATTGTTGCGTCTTCACCTATGCCTTCTATTGTTATATTCATTTCAACAGAATTGTTCTTGCCTTTTATTTGAAGTCCTTCGTTGCTTAACAATGCATCCATGTCAGTGTCTTTGATCATGCCGATGATTCTTACGCACAGCGGACGTGTCTCTTTTCCTTTTTGGTATGCGTTGAGTATTGCCTGCAGTCCTGTATAAGTCTGTTCCTTATCACCAATAACAGGACATGTTACAGTCTTTGCTGTATTTGCCGTAACGTATATTACGCGTGCGTTGGCTTTTAGCGTACCGTCGGCATTATATGCTCCCGGCGTATTGCCATTGAGGAAACAGAAACCTTCACGTTTATAGTTTATTACCTTTATTCCGGTAACTTCATTAGCTGCAGCATCTTGTTCTTTTTCTTCAATTACCGGAACAATCTTAAATGAATAATTGTCTGCAGCAATTAAGCCTGTTGCATCTGCCCGTCCGTATGTTCCATAGTTGCGTACCAGCTGGTCGTCCAGTTTTGTATATTCTTCGTATTGTCCACCTTTTACGTACACTATGTAAGACGATGCATCTGCAAACGGCTCCCATTTTACGAAGGCTGATTCGTGCCATCCTTTTGACTCAAGAATCTTTACCTTTCCTTCCGGATTGTCAATGTCGCCTTCGCTGCCGCTGTCTTCTGCTTTTGCAAAGCTGATATTTTTTACAGTCTTTGTGTATGCGTCTGTCCATGTCCCGTTTACAGGGCTGATGTTTACTATGCCGTTGGCTCTGTCTATACTGACTTTTACTTCATCGGTATTATAATATTTAATGTCGTTGTTAGTCAGTGTCAGTCGCATTTGATTATTTTGGCTGTTGAGGCTTACAGAGTGGTCTGTCGTCGGTTCAGGCGTTGTTCCTTCGCCTTCTTTTTCAACAGATATCATATATATGTAAAGTCCTCCTGTGTTTGTCAGCGTTATGCTTCCGTCTTCGGTAACAGTACCGGTGTTTACCTGATCGTCAAGACTTGTGCTGTTAAAAAATCCTAACTCAGGAGTGATGTTTGTCACATTGAGTCCTCTCTTTTCTGTTTTTGAACTTGTCTTGCATTTAGCAGTTATCTTAGAGCCTTTTTCAAGGTTGTCTATCGTTATTGTTGACACTTTATTCAATGTAAGGCATTGTTTCTTTATATCCACTCGAATGGCATCTGATGTTTCAGCCGTGAATATGATATTCTGTGTAAATATCAGTTCTGTGCCGTTAGCTTTTAATGTTTCAGAGTTTAATGCCTTATTGTTCGAATATCTGTCATTTGTGGCATCATATGTCCAGTTTTCAGTATCGGCAGACAGATTTGTCCTGTCTGTACTGCTTACACCTTCCTCTTGAAAGTCCCATGTCTGAGCAACTGCATCAGTAGTAAAAAATGGCATAAGGCATATGAGGAATGCCATAATTATTTTTGAGTATATGTCTTTCATGATAAAATTATTTTATGACTGTCTTTTTTCCATTAATAATATACACGCCTTTGTTAAGGGCATTGGCATCTTTGCCCATGTATTGTCCGTTAAGGTTGTAGACTTTTGACTTTCCGGAATTGTCCATAGATGTAATATTTGTTATTCCGGTTGTGTTTTCATAGCTTAAGGAGATGCTGACCTTCGACATGTCTTCTGTCAGTGAAGTGTTGTCGTCAAATTGAAGTGTTACGTTGTTCCCATTGAAAGTCAGATTGCTTACGAATTTGTCGATTTCAGTTCCGTTTATTATAACGGTTTGTTCTGTTTCTGCATACATTGTTCCTCCTGACAATAATGCCATCAGGAACATACATAAAAATGTTTTCCTTTTCATTATTTAAGTTTTTAAATAGTTTGTAGATTATTCCTCGACAAATATAAATATTAAATCCTTTAAATATAGACTATATAACTTAAAAATATGATTTTTTATTATTAATTTACGTATTTTATGCATACTCATTTTCTTTAGGTCTTTATGCCCAAATCAGGCATCAGGCTTGTGTATTAATTCTGTTAGTAAATAGATACTTTTACCCATCATTTGTTATCCTATGTCGTCTTGCCATCTGTTTCTCATAAATATAGTCAGCTATGCCAGCTAAAATGCAGGTGATAATATTATAATGAAAAAGTCAATGATTTACGCATAAAAAAGCAGTGACTTTTGATGCAAAAGTGGCCGAGTTACGAGGCGTAACTCAGCCATTAACAGTTTGAAAGAAAATAGCCGTTGTTTGCTTAATGTAATTGCTGATAGGGTGCGGCAGATGTTTAATGTGAAATAAAATGGGGCGGATTTGTTACGGATTTTATGGACTTTATATTTTCTGGGGCAGAAAGCTATCCGAGTGCATGTAAAGAAGACAATATCGTACTTAAAAACATCTAGTTAGAACGCTGTGTGTGGATTAATCTTGTATACGAGTTTTATTAAGGATTGTATGTTGATAATGCAAAATGAAATCCGGCAGTGTTTTATCAACTCCAATAAAAACACTGCCGGATTATGATTATTCTTAAATTCTTTTTAAACTGATATTTTTCAGGACCTTGATTTATTCCTGTTATAATAAATAACTTTTCCTATCTTAGGTCTATTATTTCAGCGTTAGGAAAATCTTTTGAATTGAAACGGAATGTGGCGTCACTGATATTTTTTGCTTTAAAGTTTGAAACTTTTATTGTCGTCCATCCGTTGCTCTGACGCATCTTTATTGTTTGCGGATAATAATTCTTGTTTATCGTTATATACATTTCTTTTATTGTCCGTTTTTGGTTTTGTGCGTAAAGATGTATTTGCCATCCGCCTGCAACGTTTTTCATGCCGAGATTGAATCCGTTTTTATAGATATTGATGAATTTATATGGATTCATTAATTGCTGCTGTGCTTCAGTAGGCGTGCTTATATTTACCTCCTGATTCTTTTTCATGTATGTCCATTGTGTCTTTCCGTCATACCATACAATGGCCTGAGAAGTACGTGCATTAAATTTGTTTCCCTTTATCGCAATAGTGCCGGACGTATTTCCGTATTTTCCACTTATGGTGAAGTTGGCACTTGCTCCGCTTTTGCGTCCTACTACGGCTGCAGTCTTGTCGAGTATCTTTCGTGCTTGCGCTGCATTTTGTGCATGCATGCCAACTGCCAATGTAAACAAAAGTATTAGCAAACAAAACTTTTTCATAATTGTGCTTCCTGTTTGAATTGTTATTCTAAATTAATGTTCAAATACTATTTTCGTAATGCAGACAGAAGATTTTCAAGACTGTTCTCGTCCTGTATCAATACTTCACGTGGTTTGCTGCCTTGTGCCGCACCAACGATTCCGGCCTTTTCCATCTGGTCCATCAGTCTGCCCGCACGGTTATATCCGATTGAGAAACGGCGCTGAATCATGCTGGTTGAGCCTTGCTGGCTTAACACTATTGTACGTGCTGCTTCTTCAAACAGAGGGTCAAGACTGTGCATCTCAAGCGATCCGCCTTTGCCTGAGTCTGAACCTTCGTCTGTGGTCGGCTCTGGCAGCTCCATCGGCTCTATCGGACCTGGCTGCTGTTTGATATATTCATTTATTCTTTCTATTTCAGGTGTATCTACAAATGCGCACTGCACTCTGACAGGCTCGTTTCCGTTGAGGAACAACAAGTCGCCTCGTCCAATGAGCTGATTGGCTCCAGGACGGTCAAGTATTGTACGCGAGTCAATCATCGAACTTACTCTGAAAGCCATTCTGCCAGGGAAGTTAGCCTTGATGTTTCCTGTAATGATAGATGTTGTCGGGCGTTGTGTTGCAATCACCATGTGTATGCCGACCGCACGTGCAAGCTGTGCAATACGTGCAATAGGCATTTCTATTTCTTTGCCGGCAGTCATGATTAGGTCTCCGAACTCGTCGATAATAACAACGATATATGGCATGTATTCATGACCGTCTGTAAGTCGCAGCTGGTGGTTGACATATTTTTTGTTATATTCTTTAATGTTCTTTGCACCGGCAAGTTTAAGCATGTCATACCTGTAGTCCATGAGCTTGCACAAGCTGTTCAGTGTGCGTATAACCTTGGTGACGTCAGTTATTATTGCATCTTCATTGTCATCAGGAATTTTTGCCATGAAATGGTCTGCAATAGGCATGTACATGCTGAACTCAACCTTTTTAGGGTCTATCAGCACAAACTTCAATTCGTTCGGATGTTTCTTATATAGCAATGAAGTAATTATGGCGTTTAGTCCAACTGATTTACCCTGTCCGGTAGCACCGGCAACCAGCAAGTGGGGCAGTTTTGTAAGGTCTGCCATAAATACCTCGTTGGTTATGGTCTTTCCTATGGCAATAGGCAAGTCCATGGTTGTCTCCTGAAAGCGTTTTGAATTTAATATGCTTTCCATGGAAACAATGTTCTTCTGCGCGTTAGGCACCTCTATTCCGACCGTACCTTTGCCTGGTATAGGCGCTATGATACGTATGCCAAGCGCGGCAAGGCTCAAGGCGATGTCGTCTTCAAGGTTTCTTATCTTTGATATCTTTACGCCTTCGGCAGGGGTTATCTCATACAATGTGATTGTAGGACCAACCGTAGCCGTGATGGTCTTTATCTGTACTCCGAAATTGTTCAGCACCTCAACAATACGGTTCTTATTAGCCGTCTGTTCCTTCATGTCGATGTACGGCTTGCCGTCATTCTCGTATTTCTTCAGCAAATCGAGCGTCGGATATTTATACTTCGTCCAAGGCTCTTTCGGATTGATGGGCGTATTGATATTGCTGCTGCCAGATACGTCTTTCGAGTCTGCCAGGTTTTCTTTCTCGGGTATAATTATCTTGAGGTCGTTAGTGCTTGGAGCTTGTTTTATTTCTTTAGCTGTCTCAACCTTGGTTTCTTCAGCTTGCTCCTCTTGTTTTATTACAGCTTCTCCGTTGTCACCAAATTCAACCCTTTGTGTCTGTGGATCGTCAAATACAGTAGGGTCTTCAAGGGTTTCAATAGGTTTAGACTTATTGGCTTTTCCCTGATTGTTGGTGATGTCGAATTTCACTTTGTTTGATATGCTGTTCACGGGATTCAGAATCTTTCGTACAACCGTGATGGTTTCTTTACTTAGGTAAGTAAGGAATATGATAGCCGTTAAAAGGAGGATGGCTGTCAGTCCAGGCGCTCCTACAAGATTTTCTATCCATTGACTGCAGAACTGGCCGTGGTCGCCTCCGGGATTAAACACCTGGCTTCCCATGATAGGTGTCAATATTTCTGCAAATGTTATAGAAAGCCAAAGCATGGATATGCCAAGGCAAAAGAAACATTTAATCAGGTTGAAATTATATGCCCGTACAAGTTTCAGTCCTGTCATGCCCATGAATACCGGAATGATAAAGGCAGAAAGGCCAAAGCATCTTGAAATAAAGAAATATGAAACGAAAGCTCCGAACGGGCCGCAGCTGTTCTGAAATGCTCTGTTTGAATTAAATATCTCTCCTGGCCTTAAATCCAATACCAAGCTTTGGTCGTTTTGGCCTGTAGAAAAGAAGGATATAAATGCTATGATTATGTAAATGGATAAAAATATCAGAATGATTCCTACCGTAAAATTAATAAAGTCATTTTGAAAAATATTTTTAAATCCTACTACCTCACTTAATGATTTGTTCGTGTTCGTATTTTTTTTCTTAGCCATCAGTGTATTTAGAATATTTTATTTGCAAAAGTAATTGAAAATTGCCAAATCAAGCTATAAAATCACCTTTTTTTTATATTTTTGCAAACTGTAATTTTTGCAAATGAGAAAAATCATATACAATAAGTTTGATAAGCATGACATAACAGCTCTGCCGAAAGTGCTGTTCTCCGGACGTATCATTGTGATAAATACTGCTGCGGAGGCAGAGAAGGCTGTTGACTATCTGATGTCTCAAAAAATATTGGGGATAGATACGGAGACAAGGCCTTCGTTTAAAAAGGGGCAGACGCATAATGTAGCATTGCTTCAGGTGTCAACTCATGACACGTGTTTTCTTTTCAGATTGAATCTTACAGGTATAACTCCGGCTATAATCCGTCTGCTTGAAGATCCTTCAATTCCGAAGATTGGCTTGTCGTTGCGCGACGATATAAATTCATTGCATAAGCGTGCCGATTTTCATCCGGGGAATTTCATTGATTTGCAGAAGCATGTCTGCGAACTTGGAGTGGAGGATTTGAGCTTGCAAAAGCTATATGCTAATTTCTTCCATCAGAAGATCAGTAAGTCGGTAAGGCTTAGTAACTGGGAGTCGGATGTGCTTAGCGACAGACAGAAATTATATGCCGCCACCGATGCGTGGGCATGTATAAATATCTATGAAGAGTTGTGCCGGCTGGAAAAGACCGGAGATTATGAGTTGGTAAAAATAGAAGAAAATAAGGAGACAGATGTATAAGAACATATATTTAAAGAAAGGTAAGGAAGACAGTCTTAAGCGTTTTCATCCTTGGGTGTTTTCCGGTGCGATAGCGCATATGGACGATGGAATAGAGGAGGGTGACATTGTAAGAGTCATCACTCAGTCGGGCGCTTTCATTGCTTTGGGGCATTATCAGATTGGAAGCATTGCTGTGCGTGTGCTTTCATTTCAGGATATAGCTATTGATGATGACTTCTGGAAACAGCGCCTGGCGGCTGCGTTGCTCATGCGTCAGTGTGCCGGTATTGCAGACAATCCTGAAAACAATACGTTCAGGCTTGTACATGGTGAAGGCGACAACCTTCCGGGATTGGTTATTGACTGCTATGGCAAGACTGCTGTCATGCAGGCTCATAGTGTTGGTATGCATGTGTGCCGTAATGTCATAGCCCGCCAGCTGGTTGAGGTTATGGGCAACCGCATAGAGAATGTCTTTTATAAGAGTGAGACAACATTGCCGTTTAAGGCTGACCTCGGACAGGAAAACGGGTTTATATATGGGGGAAGTGATGACAATGTTGCTGTTGAAAATGGCCTTAAGTTTCATGTTGACTGGCTAAAAGGTCAGAAGACAGGATTCTTTGTTGACCAGCGTGAAAACAGAAAATTGCTTGAGCATTACGCAAAAGGCAAAACTGTCTTGAATATGTTTTGCTATACGGGCGGTTTTTCTTTCTATGCCATGCGAGGCAATGCTAAGGCCGTTCATTCAGTAGACAGCAGTGCCAAGGCGATAGAACTGACTAATGCCAATGTGGAACTGAACTTTCCCGGCGACAAGCGTCATCAGGCTTTTTGTGAGGATGCATTCAAGTTTCTTGATGCCGCAAAAGACAAATATGACCTGATAATACTCGATCCTCCTGCTTTTGCCAAGCATAGGGCTGCATTGCATAATGCGCTTAAAGGATATACAAGGCTTAATGTGAAGGCATTTGAGAAGATAAAGAGTGGTGGTATCCTGTTTACGTTCAGCTGTAGTCAGGTCGTGACAAAGGATAATTTCAGAAATGCCGTGTTTACAGCGGCTGCATTGGCAGGTCGTAATGTCAGAATATTGCACCAGTTGCATCAGCCGGCCGACCATCCAATAAACATATATCATCCTGAAGGCGAATATCTAAAGGGACTGGTTCTTTATGTTGAGTAATGGTTTCCTAAAAAGAATATCAGATTTTATTAAAGACCGTCAGTTACTTAGTAAGGACGGAAAATATATAGTTGCGCTGTCGGGAGGTGCCGACAGCGTTACTTTAGCTTTGGCTCTTTGCGAATTGGGTTACAAGGTTGAGGCTGCTCATTGCAATTTTCATCTGCGTGGTGAAGAATCAGACCGTGATGAAAATTTCTGTGTCGAGTTTTGCCGGCAGAATGGCATAGAGCTTCATAGAGCTCATTTTGATACAGTGTCTTATTCAAAGTTGCGTAAAGTAAGCATAGAGATGGCTGCCCGAGATCTCAGGTATTCTTACTTTTCACAGCTTAAGCGTGACATCTGCGCCGATGCTATATGTGTTGCGCATCATCAGGATGATTCTGTTGAGACCGTATTGATGAATCTTATCCGTGGTACAGGTATTGACGGACTTACGGGTATCTCTCCGAAAAACGGTGACATAGTGCGTCCGCTATTGTGCGTTTCAAGAGCTGATATCGAAAACGAGCTTTGTGCCGCAGGGCAGGATTATGTAACTGACAGTACGAATCTGGTTGATGATGTTGTCAGAAACAAAATCCGTCTGGACATTCTTCCGCTTATGAGGCAGATAAATCCTTCTGTTGGAAACAGCATTGCCAAGACTGCCATGCGTATGGAAGAGGTCGCTCGAGTTTTTGGTTCTACTATCAGCGAGGCTGCCGGGCGCGCAGTTACATATAATAATAAAGGTGAGGCAAAAATATCACTGGATATACTTTCTTCAGGACCGTCTCCTGAGAATGTGCTGTTTCATATTTTAAAGAACTATTCTTTTGCCCCGTTGCAGATAGAACAGATTTATTCTTCATTGAACTCAGGGCCTGGTACAGAATTTCGTTCATCTACCCACGCTCTGCTTATCGACCGTGAATATATTTTCATTGAACCATTGTCTGATGAAGGACAAAGGAGGTTTGTTATACCTGAGACAGGAACTTATGTATATGATGAGTCTTCTAAGTTTCGGGTGGAGATTATAGATAACGGGTCGAATGTAGAAATTGTACGAGACAGAAATTGCTTTTTTGCAGATTTGTCTAAGGTCGCTTTTCCGCTTATTGTGCGCAGGGCCTCTACCGGTGACAGATTCATTCCTTTCGGGATGAATGGCTCCAAGTTGGTAAGTGATTATTTGACAGATCGCAAGTTTAGTTTGTTTGATAAGCGCCGTCAGCTTGTTATAACTGATTCGGACGAAAAGATAATATGGCTCGTAAACCAGAGACCTGACAACAGATGCAGGGTTTCTGATACAACGAAGAAAATACTTAAGATTACATATACCGGCTGTTAAGCCGGTTTTTTTTATTTTTGATAAAGTTCTTTTCTTCATGATTTGTGTAGCGCACGTAACATCTTGATATACAGTGTTTTGTAAAAGAATATCTTTTGGCTGGCAAAAGATGCCCTTTCACCTCGTAAAAGGTCGCATTTTATAAGCCAAAAGCAGGCATAACATCAAGCATTAGTCAAATCCTAGTTTTGTATATTATCAGTTTACTGTTTTCGTGAAAGGCATTTATTGTATTCACAGATAATGTTTAAATGCAATTTTTATTAAAATAAGCCATTTATCAATCTGTTTGCTGAAAAAATATTACCTTTGCATTAATATGAACAGGCAGAATGAAAATTCTGCGATAAAATGTCTTTAGTAGGAAATATTAAAAGTTTAAGGTATGGTAAAGTATAACGTGAATTTTGACAATTATAAGAAGGACGCTGCATATCGTTCGCTTATAAGTCCAAAATTGGTCAGTGAGTTGAAAGTAAAGATTGTCAGGATTATCGTAAAAAAGAAAAAATATAAAGACAAGGAATATTCGGCCAAGCGTCTGGCTGAAGAACTTGAAACCAATACTAGGTATATATCTGCCGTGGTTAATATATGCTTTAACATGAATTATACGTCATGGGTAAATAAGTATCGCATAGAAGATGCCAAGGCTTTGCTTACTGACAAAAAGCATAAAAAGCTTAAAATGGAGGAAGTGAGTGATTTGGTTGGTTTTTCAAACAGACAGTCTTTTTATGCGGCGTTCTATAAATACACAGGTGTTACGCCGCGAAAGTATAAGTTAGATAATTCGGAAAAATAACGTAACATATTAATGCTGCAATGAGAAATACTCAATTTTCATATACCGACGAACGTTTTGCGGATATACTGATGCTCAGGTATAAACTTGACAACTTCAGCTCTTTGTCGCTGAGGCAGAAAAAGCTAGTGTATTATTTGTCTGAGGCCGCGCTTTATGGCCGTGACATAACTTTTGATCAGTTTGGCCGGTATAATCTGAAGATACGCAAAGTGTTTGAGCAGATATACCTTAATTATAAAGGTGACAGAACTGCTGATGAGTTTAAGGAACTTGTTGTGTATCTGAAGCGGGTATGGTTCTCTAGCGGCATATACCATCATTACGGATGCGATAAATTTGTTCCTGGCTTTTCTGAAGCATTTTTTATAGATGCTGTTAAATCTGTTGATGGCAGTTTGTTGCCTTTAGACGAAGGACAGACGGTGGATGGATTATGTGAAGAACTTCTGCCGATAATTTTTGATCCGGATGTCATGCCTGTAAAGGTGAATAAAAAGGACGGTTTCGATTTGGTTGAAACTTCAGCATGCAACTTCTATGATGGTGTAACACAGAGTGAAGTTGAAGAGTATTATGCTTCAAAGAAAAATCCAGACGATAAGGAGCCTTTGTCATATGGACTGAATACTACAGTGAAAAAATGTGATGGACGGGTTGTTGAAGAGGTTTGGAGAATTGGAGCAAAATATGGCGCAGCAATAGAGAAAATTGTATATTGGCTCGAAATGGCTTCAACTGTGGCTGAAAATGACAGGCAGCGCAGTGTAATTGATGCTTTGATAAAATACTACAAGTCGGGCGATTTGGCAGACTTTAATGAATATTGTATTAAATGGGTTGATGAAAAAGAATCTGCCGTTGATTTTATTAATGGGTTTATTGAGGTTTATGACGATCCGCTCGGAATGAAAGGCACTTGGGAAGGTCTTGTTGAATACCGTGATGTAGAAGGAACAAGGCGGACCAGAGTGATTAGCGATAACGCTCAATGGTTTGAAGACCATTCGCCTGTTGATTCTCGTTTCAAGAAACAGCAGGTAAAGGGTGTGTCTGCAAATGTAATATGTGCGGCAACTCTCGGCGGAGGTGAATACCCTTCAACGGCCATAGGCATAAACCTTCCTAATGCTGACTGGATTAGAGCAAGCCATGGAAGCAAGAGCGTTACGATAAGTAATATCATATCGGCTTATAATGAAGCATCACGCGGTAATGGCTTTGACGAAGAGTTTGTTATTGACGAAGAGACAATAAAGCTTATAAGACAGTATGGAGATATATGTGACATCATACACACTGACCTTCATGAGTGTCTCGGGCATGGTAGCGGACAATTGTTGCCCGGTGTTGATCCTGACTCTCTGAAAGCATACGGCAATACTATTGAAGAGGCGCGTGCTGATTTGTTCGGATTGTATTATGCAGCAGATAAAAAGTTGGTTGAATTGGGGCTGCTTCCTGATGAAGAAGCCTACAAGGCAGAGTATTATTCATATATGATGAATGGACTCCTCACTCAGCTTGCACGCATAAAAAAAGGCAATTGTATAGAAGAGGCCCATATGCGTAACCGTGCCCTGGTTGCACGTTGGTGTTATGAAAAAGGACGTGAGGGCAATGTTGTAGAGCTTGTGCGTCAAAACGGGAAAACTTATGTGCGTATAAACGATTATGAGCAACTCCGCAATCTGTTTGCAGCCTTGCTAGCTGAAATTCAACGCATAAAGAGCGAGGGTGATTATGCCGCAGCCCGGGACATAGTCGAGAATTATGCTGTGAATATTGATCCGGTTTTGCATGATGAAATATTGTGCAGATATAATAGTCTGGGCATACCTCCTTATAAAGGATTCATAAATCCGGTACTTATGCCTGTTACTGATTGTGATGGTAAAATAATGGACATAACTGTTGATTATTCTGAAACTTACGAGCATCAGATGTTGCGTTACAGCAGAGATTACTCCACATTGATTTGATAAATATGAAACAGGAAACACAAGACAGACTGAAACAAATTAAACAGCGTTTCAGATTGATGATGAACGGCATGGCTTCTCAGTCAATGCGCGAGAAAGGACTTGGGTATAGCATAAACTGGGGCATATCTCTGCCTGCCCTGAAAACACTGGCAGAAGAGTATGGCAAAGACTATGATTTGGCCATCGAACTGTGGAAAGAGAACATTCGCGAATGTAAGATTCTTGCCACATTGATTATGCCACCGGCGGATATGAAAGCTGATTTGGCTTGCCTTTGGGTGTCACAGATTCCAAATCAGGAAGTTGCAGCTATGGTGGCCTTCAATCTGTTTCAGTATATAGACGGCGCGAAAGACCTCGCGTTCAAATGGCTTGCGTCAGCGAGTGAGCTAGAGCAGATGTGTGGTTATAACATTTTGTCACGGCTTTTTATGCGTGGAGAGGTGCTTGATTCACGAGAGATAAATGAGCTTTTTGATCAGGCCAAAACTGCTCTTGAAGGTGGAAGTGTGTCACTGCAGCATACAGTTGTAAATATGTTGTCACATTTTTGTACTATTTCCGACGAGTATAATAAAATAACAAAATCTGCCTTCAAATCATACGATTTAGATATTTTTTGATGTTTTGTACGGCTAATACGGAATTTTGTTGTATTTTTGTCGGACAATCCGGAGTATGGATAAAATGAAAAATAATTGTAGCGACGCAGTAAGGGAGATTCTGGACAACTATTTGGAACAGAACAATTATCGCAAAACCCCTGAACGATTTGCGATTCTCGATGCGGTGTATAGCTTCAATTCTTATTTTTCAATACAAGAACTTAGCGACAGGCTGATAGAACGATGCTTTCCCGTTAGCAGAGCTACGCTTTACAATACGGTAAGGCTGTTGATGAGTTTACGACTTGTTATATGCCTGAGACTGCAGGACGGTATACGCTATAAGGCGTGTTACTCGGATAATCACTGCACTCAGGTCTGTACTGTTTGCGGAAAGGTTACAGAGATAAAAATACCCGAGATTGCAGATGTAATTGACAGAACGCATTTGAGGCGCTTTCGCAAAGAAGGCTTCTCAATGCATATTTATGGTGTATGCAGCACCTGTCAGGCAATGCTTACGCGCTTGAAAAATAAAGAGAATACTGAAAAACAGGAGAATATAAATAAAAACAAATATATTAGTAAATATGGAAAAAGGCAAAGTTGATGTATTGCTAGGTTTGCAGTGGGGTGATGAAGGCAAAGGCAAGGTTGTTGATGTGCTTACGCCTCATTACGATGTGATTGCAAGATTTCAGGGCGGTCCTAACGCAGGACACACTCTCGAGTTTGAAGGCGAAAAGTATGTCCTTAGAAGTATTCCTTCTGGCATTTTCCAGGGTGGCAAGATTAACATTATTGGTAATGGTGTAGTACTTGCTCCGGATTTGTTTATGGATGAGGCTAAAGACTTGGAGAAAAGCGGTCATCCTTTGAAAGAGAGACTTTATATATCAAAAAAAGCCCATCTTATTATGCCAACTCACAGACTGTTGGATGCAGCCTATGAACAGGCTAAAGGAAAAAACAAAGTAGGAACAACAGGTAAAGGCATCGGTCCTACATATACAGATAAGGTTTCGCGCAACGGACTTCGTGTGGGTGATATATTTGATAATTTTGAAGAAAAATATAATGCTCATAAGGCACGTCACGAGCAGATTTTGAAATCGCTTAATTATACTGACTATGATATTTCTGATGTAGAAAAGAAATGGATGGAAGGTATAGAATATATCCGTCAGTTTCATATTGTAGATTCTGAACATGTAATTAATAAGATTTTAAAATCTGGTCAAAATATATTATGTGAAGGAGCTCAGGGTACAATGCTTGATGTCGACTTCGGCAGCTATCCTTTTGTAACGTCTTCTAACACTATCTGTGCAGGAGCTTGCATCGGATTGGGAATCGGCCCTAACAGAATTGGAGAAGTGTATGGCATAATGAAGGCTTATTGTACACGTGTCGGTGCCGGACCGTTCCCGACAGAATTGTTTGATGAGACTGGAAGTCTTATAAGGCAGCTTGGTCATGAGTATGGAGCTGTTACCGGACGTGAGCGCAGATGCGGATGGATTGACCTTGTTGCGCTGCGTTATTCTATTATGGTTAATGGAGTCACTCAGTTAATCATGATGAAGAGCGACGTGCTTGATGGCTTTGATACAATAAAGGCATGTGTAGCTTATAAACGCAATGGTGAGACCTTGACTGATTTCCCCTATAATATAGAGGAAGGTATCGAGCCTGTTTATAAGGAACTTAAGGGATGGAAGGCCGACATGACAAAGATGACCAGCGAGGAAGAGTTCCCGCAGGAATTTAAGGATTATATCAAATTCCTTGAAACAGAACTTGAAACTCCTATTAAGATTATCTCAATAGGTCCGGATCGTGCCCAGACAATAGTTAGAAAATAATACGTATAATTTCGTCCCAAGGATTGAGAATTTGTGGTGTGGATAATTGATGTTTTCAATATCCAGATTCATCATTCTCAATTCTTGGGTTTTATCTTAAATAAAGACAGATATGAACAAACCATCAATACCTAAGGGTACACGTGACTTTTCCCCGTTGGAAATGTCAAAGCGCAATTATATTTTTGATACAATAAGGTCTGTTTTCGCTCTTTATGGTTTTAAGCAGATTGAAACTCCGGCCATGGAAACATTGCAGACATTGCTTGGAAAGTATGGTGAGGAAGGCGATAAACTTCTTTTCAAGGTGCTCAATAGTGGAGATTATTTGAGCAAGATTGATCGAGAGGAACTTGTCAATGGAAATCCGTTGCATTTGGCTTCAAAATTATGTGAGAAAGGTTTGCGATATGACCTGACCGTTCCTTTTGCCCGTTTTGTCGTTATGCACAGGGATGAGTTGCAGTTGCCGTTCAAGCGTTATCAGATTCAGCCTGTATGGCGTGCAGACCGTCCTCAGAAGGGTAGGTATCGTGAATTTTATCAGTGTGATGCTGATGTAGTCGGCAGTGATTCGTTGCTCAATGAAATTGAGTTGATGCAGATTATTGATACAGTGTTTACACGTTTTGGCGTGCGCGTTCAGATAAAAATCAACAACCGTAAAATATTAACTGGAATAGCTGAATATATCAACGAGGCTGATAAAATAGTGCCTATTACTGTTGCTATTGATAAACTGGAAAAAGTAGGTCTTGATAATGTAAATGCTGAACTTGCAGAAGACGGACTCAGTAAAGAAGCCATTGAAAAGCTACAGCCGGTGATATCACTCAGCGGCAGCAATGAAGAAAAATTGGATGTTATAAGCAATATCCTCAAAGATTCAGAAATAGGAACAAAGGGTGTTGAAGAGCTTCGTTATATATTCGGCGTACTTGACAAGTCTAATCTTAAGAATGAGGTGCAGTTTGATTTGACTCTTGCAAGAGGTCTTAATTATTATACAGGAGCAATCTTTGAGGTTAAGGCACTTGATGTTCAAATCGGAAGTATTACAGGCGGAGGACGTTACGATAATCTTACAGGCATCTTCGGTATGCCAGGTTTGAGTGGTGTCGGAATCTCTTTTGGTGCAGACAGAATTTTCGATGTCCTTAATGCATTGGAACTTTATCCTGAAAATGCAATGAGCGGAACTCGTCTGATGTTTATTAACTTCGGGGAAAAGGAAATGGCGTATTGTTTGCCTATTGCTGCCAAAGCCCGTGAGAACGGCATTGCTACTGAGATATATCCTGATGCAGCAAAGATGAAAAAGCAGATGAACTATGCTAATAACTGCAATGTTCATTATGTGGCTATTGCAGGTGAAAATGAGATAAATGAGAATAAGATAACTTTGAAGAACATGTTGACTGGTGAGCAGCGTCTGGTTGATGCTGATGAACTTGTGTCAATCGTTAAATCTTGACAGTGATTATGGGTAGAATAAAATATTTTCTTGTCCTTCTCCTGTGTGTGTTGTCACTATCTGCATATAAGAAAAATGAAAAAATTACAATCTTTATGATAGGTGATTCCACTATGGCTAATAAGGATATTAGTGGTGGAAAGATGGAGCGAGGATGGGGAATGATGCTCAAAAATTTCTTCACTGAGGATGTAATTGTTGATAATCATGCACTTAATGGGCGTTCTTCAAAAAGTTTCATTAGTGAGGGTCATTGGCAGAAGGTCGTGGAAAAAATAAAGCCTGGAGATTATGTCTTTATTCAGTTTGGGCATAATGATGAGAAAGACGATCCTAAACGACACACTGATCCTGGAACAACTTTCGACGAAAACTTGCGCAAGTTTGTTAAGGAAACAAGGATGAGAGGCGGCATTCCTGTTTTATTTAATAGTGTGGTAAGGCGAATCTTTACAAATAGTAAAACAGCTGTTGCTGATGATGATACCCGTTCTAATTCATCAGCAGATTTGGTTGAAGGTGATACATTGGTAGATACTCATGGTGACTATCTTTTGTCTCCTCGTAATGTTGCACGTGAGTTGGATGTGCCTTTTGTGGATGCAAATAAGATTACACATGATTTGGAACAGGGGCTAGGGCCGGATAAATCTAAAAAACTGCATATGTGGTATCTACCTAATGAAGTTCCTTCATTGCCAAAGGGGCGTCAAGACAATACTCACTATAATGTTTATGGTGCGTATGTTGTTGCCGGATTACTTGCTGATGCCGTTTCTGATGCTGTTCCAGAACTTAGACAATATCGTTGCAAGTATGATGCTTCAGTTGCAAGAGATGGAAGTGGATTGTATTTTGATCTGCAAACTGCTGTAGAGAATGTTCCTTCTGGTGTTAAGACAACTATCTTGGTAGGTGAGGGAAAGTGGAAGAAACCTGTAGCAGGTAAAGATAAGAAGATAGAATATATAATGAGGCAAGGGGCCAGTTTCATAAAATAGTTGATTATAATTATTACATTATGGTCTGAACTTCAGGTCCTTATTATATTAAGTAATACTACGGTAAATATTTGTAACCTAGATTGTTATTGGGGTATTTGCAAATATTTACCGCTTTTTATTTTATTATCACGCAAGTCTTCATGCTTATTCTTTTTTCAAAAGTTATGCTTTTGCGTTCCGTTTGTTATCCTTTTATCGTGTAAAAGGTATGCTTTTGTCCTCTAAAAGATGCCCTTTTGCAGACGGCTGTATGATATATATGTTTTGTGCCGGGCGTATAGCCGGCTTTAAACGCCTATAACGTCCATTCTGTCAGCATTTTATGGCGTTGCTGGCTGCCCGTATGGCTTGCCGCACAGCCTTGCATTTATCCTGCCGTTCATGAATATTGCTGCTTCATGACAGGCCTGCCCGTAGCATCGGCTGTCGTAACCGGCAGCCGGCCGGCAGTTTTCTTCCTTTGGAATTCAAACTCCTTTAATTTCTGCCATCGGTCTTTGATTTTTGTCGTTTGCATATAATTTTCATCCTTCCCGGCTGGTCTTATATCCCGTTCCTGTGTCATAAGTCAGCCTATTTCTTTAGTAAAATATAATAATGTGAATGGTGTAAGATTGGCACCCAATATGTAAACGACTGTTAAAATTGGTCTAAAATTAAAACTTTTTTCAG
>OOCV01000071.1_pt1 | contig 100605 bp, 95 predicted proteins | sample 1671061 | NCBI WGS metagenome assembly OOCV01 (sample SAMN06348118, study PRJEB24527) | human gut metagenome | biome: human gut; feature: ankylosing spondylitis patient; material: feces | host: Homo sapiens | place: China | collected 2015-10
GGCCCTCGCCGGGGTCGCCTTGCGGGCCGGGTTCACCGCGCGGCAGAGTCAGGCAGAGCTTGCCGTCCCGGATGTCGGCGGTGGGTGTGTCGCCGGTGGTCACGCTGCCGATGCCCTCCACCGCCGCGGCGCAGGCGGCTGCGATGCCGTCCTCCATCCGGTTGAGTACGTCGGGCAGGCTGACTTTCATGCCGGTGACGAAATGCTGTTTCACATACTTCATTTTTCGTTTGCCTCCGTTACAAAGTCGTGTCATCCAAAACGGTGTCGCCCAGGGTGTCCTCTCCGGTGTCAGCGGTCGAGGCCGAGGGTCCCAGCAGCTCCACCTGCATCTGGATGCCGCCCTCGGGGACGTTCTCGGCCCAAAACGTGATGCTGCCGTTTTTGGTCTCGCAGACGCCCGCAAGCCCCGCCGCCACCGCCACGGTGAAGGTCTCCGGGGTGGGTACGGCGGAGGGGACGTTTGCCTCTCTCGCCGCCCGCAGCTGGGCCGTCTGCTTGTAGGCGTAGCCGGGTACGTCGGTGCATTCGGCCCAGCCGTCTGCCGGGAGGGTCACGGGCCAGATGCCGAGATAGCCGCCGGTGTAACTGGCCAGCAGCTTGTCGCAAAGCTTGGCGGTCTCTTTGGCCTTGGCCAATGCCTGCTGGCCCAGCTCGTCCATGGGGATGCCGGTCACTCCGTCCCGCATAAGGCCGCAGAGGGCTTCGTCGGTGCGGGTGTCGGTGAGGTCGGCGGTGGAGACGGAGGTCTGGCCCGCCGGGCGGGAGACCTCGGCGAGGCAGAGGTCATAGACCATCTCGGTTCGGGAGAGGTCCGGGCCTGCCGGCTCGGAGGACGGCGCGCCCTGCAGCACCTGCAGAGAGGTGCTGCGGCTGGTAGCGTCGTACCGGAGCACGACGCGGTCGATGCGGGGCAGAGAGCTGTCCGCGAGGGGCAGCGTGAGGGTCTGGGCCTCCCGCATGGTGACGCTGAGGCCCACCCACCGGCTGACGTGCATCCACGCCTGCCCCGCGCTGACGGTGAGGTCGGTACTGCCATCGGCGGCAGCAGCCACCGCGAAATCGATGTCGGTGCTGTAAACGCCGCTGGTGCGCCCGGCAAAGTAGGCCGCAGCATCCTCGGCGTCATAGGTGATGCCGCCCAGCGGGTAGGTAATAATTCCGGGGGAGCTCAAGCTATCGCCTCCTAGATCTTGTACCAGACGGGCGTACCCAGCCGCGCGGTGCGGGTGGTGCCGTCGGTCTGGCTCTGAATGATGATGTCGGCCACCCGGACGGTGGCCTTGTAGCCGAGGTCGGGCAGAAAGCAGTAGCAGACGTCGCCCGGCTCGAGGCCGTCGGCGTCCAGCGTCATCTCGATGCTGCCGGTGCGGAGCTGTTCGAGGAGCTTCGACGCGCCCCGATCAGCCAGCTTTTTGAGGTAGCTGTCGCTTTTGACGGTCTCGCCGTCCTCGGGCTGGATGTCCCGGGCGTCCACGATCATCTCCCGGCGCTGGGCTCCTTCGGCCTCGGTGTCGCCCACCCAGACCATGGCCCGGTCTTTGCCCTCGCCCGCCCCCAGCACGAGGGCCACGTTGGCATAGCTGCCGTCGCCGAAGGCCCAGCTGGCCTCTTGCAGGCTGCCCCACTTGGTCGAAAAGCGGTTGTTGGGGTCGGCAGTAGGCCGCCAGACCTCGAACAGGAGTTTTTTCGCGCTGTTTTTACCCATGAGAACGACCCGGAAGCCGAGGTCGCAGGCTGCACCAACCGTCTTGAAGTAGTCGAAGAGGGTATTCCCCGAGGTCTGCTGTTCAAAGGTGGTGTCAAAGCCCTTGGCCTCGGTCACCTCCAGCTTGGGCCACGGAGCCGCTGCCTTGGCGAGGGCCAGCATGGCGGCCTCGGCATTCTCGTTCTTGATGGCCGACGCGGAGACCCGCTTGGTGAAGATCCACGTGGCCGGGTAGCCGGTGACGACGAGGTTGGCGTCCTCGTTCTCGTTGGAGCGGTGGCAGATGCGCATGGGGATTTTGACCGCTGCGTCGGTGCGGACGAGCCAGCGGCCCTCCCGCAGAAGCGAGAGGTTCTCCTCGGTGGGGCGGACTTCCAGAGTGAAGCTGCCTTCGGAGTTGTAGGGCTCATCCCAGTACACCGACACCCATACGTCGATGTTCCCGAGGCGGGCGAGGGTCGTTTCATCCAAGACGTCGAATGTCATACCATCGCCTCCGGCAGGATGCCCACCGCCAGCGGGTAAAAGGAGATGGAGGCCTGCAAGCCCTCCCTGCCGCTGGCGGCGTCGGCGGTGAGGACGTTATCGCCGGGGTGCAGCTCCATGAGGTCGCTGTCCTCGTCCAGCAGGGCGAAGGCGTTGGTCTCCACGCCGCCGGAGATGAGCTTGACGGCCAGACGGTCGGTGGTGGTGCGGTAGATCTCCAGCACGTCCCCCTTGTGAAGGGTGGTGTCAAAGCCGATATGCTCCCCGGTGACGCTGTTGCGGATGGCGGGGTTGACCACAAGCCCGGTGGAGCGCAGGGTGGCCGTGAAAGGCACCGGCAGCGCCCCGGGGTTCCTGACGTTGAGAAAGTAGCTCTGCCGCCACTCGCTGTACTGGTGGCTGTCGTAGCAGACCGGGAAGCGGAACTGCGGCACGAAGCCGCCCATGACGGCGTTCTGGCTCTCGAGGCTGTACCAGTAGGGCTTGGGGCGGTAGAGGAGAAAGTCCAGCCGGGGGTAAGGGTGGAGCTGGACGGTGTAGGGGGTCTTTTGCAGCACGAAGCGGGAAAAATACTTGTCGCCGAAGTAGGCGGTGCCGGAGGTGAAGAAGGGCAGCTTTTGCAAAAACAGATTTGCCTGCCGCTCGCCATCCGGCCCCCAGAAATCTGCGATGATCTCGTGAGGCACCCCCTCCACGCTCTGGCCCTCTACCGTCACACCCTGCTGATTGACGCCCTGCGCCGTTTTGAGGGTGACGTCCACGCCCGAGAGGCCATCCATCTGGTAAGGGATGCCGTAGTCCCACCCGAGGTCGAGGGATGCCCCGGCGTCTGTCACGAGGCGGAGATGGTCATTGCGCATGGTGGGCCTCCTTTCAGTGTTTTTGGGCCTTGGCGCGGTCGGCCTCCCAGCGAGCTTCGCGCTGGAGGTCGGCGGCGGTGTGGGCCTTGGAGTAGATGTTCTGGGTGATGTTGGTGTCGCCCTCGCGGTAGCTGCTGGCAGCGGCGGCGATCTGCGCCGTGCCGGAGGCCGCCACCCGGCTGCTCACGGCCATGTTGTCGCTGAGGACAAGGGCGTTTGCGCTCTTGACCAGCTTGGCGAGGGACTTGTTGATCTCGGTGAGCTTTGCGGTGTTGGCGTCGATGGTGTCCGTCAACTTGTTCGACCCGTCGGTGATGCTGGGGGTGTCGAGGTCGAGGCCGGAGCTTCCGCCCCCGCCCCCGCCGCTGCCGCCAGAGCCGCCGGAACTGCTGTGGCTCCCGCCCAGCTTGGACACGATGGCTGCGATGGCTACGCCCAGAGCGACAGCGGCAGCGGCCACCACGAGGCCCGCCGGGATGCCGAAGAGGGTGGAGGTGAGGGCCGCGCTGATGGCGGCCAGCATCCCTTCGACGGCTGCGCCGATGGTGCCGATCATGCCGGCGAAGCCCGCATAGATGGCGGGGAACATACTCAGCAGACCACCGGAGAGGCCGGCGCTGATGGCTTTGGCCGCAGCGGCCAGCGGGACCTTGAGTGCGCCGAACACGCTTTTCAGGGTGCCGCCCATCTTGACGGCCATGGAGGAGATGTCGCCGAACTTGCCGGTGATGCCCTCGAAGAGCGTCTGCCCGATGCTCCACGCCGCCTGCGCCAGACTGCCCGCCGCGTCGCTGAGAACGCCGTTCAGCCCGTCCACCATGCTCAGGGCGAAGCTGGAGAGCTGCTGCTTCTGGTCGGCGGTCAGGCCTGAGTAGAGGGCGGATGCCGCCCACTTGCCGATGCCCACCCAGTCGCCGCTCTTCACGGCTTCCCACAGGGTGTCCACCGTGCCGAGGACGCCCTCGTTGGCCCGGTCTTTGAGGGCAGACCAGAGGCCGTCCAGTGTCTTGGCGGCGCTGTCCTTGATGGTCTCGGCCACCTGCTCGGTGCCGTCGGCGGCAATGGTCTTGACGGTCTCCACCGTGCGGAGCGCCCCGTCGATGACCTTGTCCTGCGTCTGGGTGATAACGCGCTGCTGCTCGGTGGTGCTGTCCGCGAGAGTTTTGGTCACGGTCTGGGTGGTGGTCTTGACCCCGTCCGCGAGGGCCGTGGTGGTGGCCGTCACGGTGTTCACTACGTCCCGCACAGTCTCCATGGTCTGGCTGACCGTCCGCTTGCCGTCCGCCGCGATGGTCTCCACGGTCTTGATGTCCTTGAGCACACCGTCCACCATCTGGCGGCTGGTGGAGGTGATGACCTGCTTCTGCTGGGTCGTGCCGTTGGACAGCGTCTCAGTGACAGTCTCGGTGGTGGTGGTCACGCCGTTTTTGACTGCGGTGGTGGTGTCGCTGATGGATTTGACGATGTCCGCCGTGGCCTGTTTTGTGCTCTTGGCGGCAGAGGTGGCCGCAGCGGCCGCAGCGGTGGCAGATGCCGCCGCGCCGGAAGAGCCGGAACTGCGGGCCGCGTCAGCTTGAGACTGTGCGACCCGCTCATTGTGCTTGTCGAGGCGGCTCTGGCTTGCCTTATCTCTTTTCGACTGCTGATAGCTGCCGATAGAGTCGGAATAAGCCTCGTTGTAGGCATCTTTTGCTGCACCGAGGCCGTTTTTCAGAGAGCCCAGAGCGGCGGCTGCACCCTTGATGCGGGCCACCAGCTCATTGATCCAGTCCACCACCGAACCGATGACATTCGAGGCTGTCTTTTGAATGGCCGAAAATGCTGAATCGACAGCAGAGCGGAAGGTATCGCTGGTGTGGTAGGCTGTCACCAGCCCCGCCGCCAGAGCGGCCAGAGCGGCCACGACAAGCCCGATGGGATTGGCCGAAAGCACGGTGTTCAATGCCGCCTGTGCAATTTGCAGACCGGTAGCTCCTGCGGCGGCAGCTTTATGGGCCGCAGCCATCGCGGTGGTGGCAGCGGTATGCAGCGCCGTGATAGCTGTAGCTGCTGCCACGGTCGCCTTATAGCTCAGCACTGCCGCCGTGACGGCCACGACTGCCGCCGTCAGGACGCCGATGGTCTCCTTGAGCGCGGCCATTTTGGCGTCGTCCTCGGTGATGGAGACGACCAGCTCGTTTGCCTTGACGATGATGTCCCCGAGAGCCGAGAACAGCCCGCTGGTCAGTTCACCGGTCAGCGCGGCCACGTTGTCCTTCAGCGTGCTCAGCCTGCCGTTGAAGGTCTGGCTGGCCTCCAGCATACCGTTGTAGAACTGCCCGCCCTCGCTGGTGGCAGCAGCCACGGCGGCTTCCAGCTCATTGAAGCTGACCTTGCCGTCCGAGATGCGCTTGTAGAGGGCGCTCATGCTTTCGCCGGTGGCGTCGCAGATCTGATTGAGCGGGTTGAAGCCCGCGTCGATCATCATGTTGACGTTTTCCAGCGTGACCTTCTGGGCGCTGGACATCTTGCCATAGGCCCGCACGAGGGTCTGGAGCTTGTCCGCGTTGCCCAGCGAAATATCGCCCAGACGTTTCAGTACGCCGGTGGTGTCGTCCGCCGCGATGCCGAACTGCAAGAGGGTCTGGGTGCCCTCGGTCAGGTCGGACAGGGAGAAGGGCGTGCTTGCGGCCATCCGGCGTATCTCTTCCAGCTTCTCGGCGGCAAGCTGTTCGTCGCCCAGCATGACCTTGAAGTTGGTCAGATAGCTTTCCATGCTGCGGTTGTAGTCCAGACCGCTCTTGACCACGCTTTGCAGGCTGGATGCAGCTTTCTTGGCAAAGTCCGCGATAAGCTGGCCTGCGGCCACTGTCCACTTGCTCGTGGCTTTCTCAGCCGGGTCACTGTTGAGCTTTACTTCGCCGGTGATGGAAAAATCTGCGGCCACGGTGTCCACCTCTTTCTGTGAAAAAGAGCGCAGGCACAGTGGCACAGGCTTAGAGTTTTATTTCGATTTCTTTGCGGCAGGCCGGGTTCTTGCATTTGACCCAGATGCCCCGGGCGCTGGCTTCCGGGATGGCCCAGACCGGCAGAGGCCGACCACACAGGGGGCAGAGCACCGGGGCGCGGTCAGCGCCGAAAGCGGGCCGCAAAGGCTTCGTTGCGGTCTTGCAGGGTGACAATGCGACCGCCTCCTTTCCGCAGGGCAGCGGGCAGCGCGAAGCGTTCCTTCAGCTCGGCACGCCGCTCCCGCTCTTCGCCCTGAAACTGCGCGAGGTCAGCAGTCCGGAACCCGATGATCTTCACCAGCTGGGTCTCCTCGGGCAGGTTCGACATGAGGGCCTTGAACCGCCACCAGTGGAGCCTTGCCCGGGTGAGGTCGATGCAGTAAGCCTGCTGGAACGCGGCCACGATGGCGGGGCCGTCGGTGATGTAGTCCAGCGCCAGCTCCTCGGTGCGGCTGCTGCCGGGGCGGTCGGATACCTCCTGCGGGCCTGCGGTGTAGAACTCCACCAGAGCATTGAAAGCGTCCACCTCTTCCTCCGGCGGGACGGCCACGCGGTAAAACCGGCGCATGGTTTCCCGGGCCAGCTCAGGCAGGCCCTTTTCGTCCTCCGGAAGGCGGAGATACTGCCCGTTGAACCAGACCATAGGCCGGAAATCCCAGTCGATGGGCCTGCCTGCCCACATGCGGGGCAGTTTGTCCAGCAGGACGTCAGCCATTTTCCAGAGCAGCCAGCTCATCCAGCAGCTGCCTACGGCGGGCGGCCTTATCCACCCGCTCGACCATCTGGGCGGCGGCAGGCTGGCCCGGATAGCTCACAGGCGGCTTGTGCTTGTCCTTCTGGCGCTTCTCAGCCCGGCGCTGGGCGCGGTTCTGGGGGACGGCCGCCGGGCGGGAATAACGAGCCTTCTCAGCAGCGGCTGCCTGCGTGATCTCGTCGAGGACGTCGTACAGACGGCTGACATCGTTTTCGTTCAGCCCCAGACGGGCGGATGCCCCTGCGCCCAAAATCTTGTCAAGGCCGCGCATGGAAATGCGGGCCTGTGCGCGGAGACGGTCGCCCAGGCGGACATTTTCCCGTTCGCACCGGGCTGTCTCGGCCTCGCCCTCCCGGGTCATCTCGTCCAGTGCGTCCTCCAGACGGTCGAGGTCGTTGGCGTTCATCAGCGAAAAATCAAATTCCTGTCCATGGATCAGCATTTATCGGTGCTCCTTTCTCTCAGCCCGCGATGGCGGTGTTATAGTCGAACTCAGCCGGGGTGCCGATGCCCTTGAAATCGGCGGCAAAGGTGGCATTCGCGCCGGCGCTGCCGCCCACATCGCTGGTCAGGATGAGCGCGCCTTCGCCCTTCTCGCCCTTGCCGGTGCGGAGAGAGAAGTAAACATAAGGCACCACCACGCTCTGGCCGGAGCCGAACGCGATCTTGTGGGAGAGCAGAAAGTCCTGAAAAGCATCGCCCACGTAGCGGTCGCCCTGAATGGAGAGGGTGCGCTGAACACTGCCCTTGGTGGTGACAGGGCCGGTGCGGATGTAGGTGTTGTCCGTGGTGGAGGCGTTCAGTGCGCCGCTGTGCTCCCGCACGTGGTCGGCACAGACCACCCAGTTTTTCACGTCGGTCTGGCTGGCCTCGGTCTGGACGGCCAGCAGGAAGTCGTCGGTGGTCTCCACGCCGGTATAGTCGGCGCTGGGAGTGAGGCCCGACAGCTTAACGGCTTCGGTAACAGTCATAGGAAAAACTCCTTTCGTTTCAGCCCTTGGGCTGGTAATATTCGAGCCGCAGCTGCATCTGCATCTTACAGCTGCCAGCGCTGGCCGTGACGATGTAGCCGCTGGACGTCACTGAAACGCGCAGCGCTTCCTTGCGGCCATCCAGCCTGGGCAGGTGATGCCGGTCGTTCTGGGCCAGCACCCACTCGGTCAGCTGCTCAAAAAAGCCGCTGCCCGCGATCTGGACGCTCTGGGCCTCGCTGTAGTCGCGACGGCTGACGAAGATGTAGCTCTTGGCGAGGTTGCGGCCGGAAAAGAAAACAGCCGTCACCGGGTCGGTGGGGCTGTCCTCGATGGAAAACTCGGCCACAGGCTCCGGCGAGAGGCCGGAAATGCGGAAGGCCGCGCCGTTTTCGCTCTGCTCCTCGGCGATGAGGGGGCAGGTCTTGAGCCACTCCCGCATGGCCGTGATGGTGGCTTTCTCGCTCATAAGTGTCCCATCCCTCCCCAGAAAGTCGTGACGGCCTTGGCCCCGAAGAGGGCCAGATGTTCGCCCACATCGGCAAGTGCCCGCTGGCCCCAGTAGGAGCCGCGCAGACCCTTGTATTTGTCCTCCTGCCAGGTGCCGCTTTCATCATAAGCGCCGTGCCAGCTGCGCAGGTCGGTGCCCTCGGCATGGAGGTAATACTGCTTGCGGGCATAAGGGGTATTGTAGACCAGCAGTCCCTCTTCGTAGTTGGATGCGGTCTGAACGCTGTTTTTCAGCTGGCCGGTGTCGAAGGGGACGTAGCTGTCGATGAGCCGCGCGGCTTCCTGCGCAAGGGCGAACTGGGCCTTTTGCAGGGCGGCGGTCTTTTCTGCGCCGAAGTCGGGGCGCCAGCTCAGTTCCATCCTGATGCCGTCCACCTGATATTTCAGGCCGTAGGGCTGGTCAAAAATGGGTTTGCTCATGCCATCAGCTCCCTTCCACATGAAAATGCGGCAGCGGGACGCCCCGGTCGTCCGAGACGTCCGCCACCGTGCAGCAGATGTGCGTTTTCTCGAGGGTGGCATACTCGGCCTCGGTCAGGCTGCGGACAGCGCCGCAGAGGAGCTTGCCGCCCCGCTTGAGCGTCCAGTGCGCGGCTTTTTCTGCCGGGGGCAGACGCGCCCACTGGGGATAGGGCAGATAGCCCGGCGCAGGCGGGAGGCGGATATGCACCACCCTCTGGGGGTCGCCGGAGGCCGAGGTGCGGCGCATCTCCCGCCAGCTGCACCCGGTGAGCACCTTGCAGACCGGCTGGTCGTTTTCGGTGGCCGTGTCGTGCAGCAGCATGACGACGGTGACGGGCGTCTGCATCAGAAGCACCCCCGATACAGCAGATTGTGCGGGTCACTGCCCAGTGTGTTGACGAGGATGTCCTGCGCCTCTGCCGCCAGCCGTTCGGCCAGTGCGCCGGAGGTGAAGGTCATGGACACACCATCGTTGGAGACGCTGGACGCGCCGGGCGGCGTGCAGGCGCTCTGCACGGCGTGCGCTGCGTCGATGATCTGAATGCAGGCATCCGCCAGAGCAGCGGCACAGGATGCGCACACGGCTGCGTGACGCTCTGCCCGGCCAAAGGTCATCCGGTCGATGAGCCGGGACGCCCGTGCGGCCAAAGGGGCAAAGGCGGCTTCGTCCAGCGTGCCGCCTGCCGCCGCATACTGGTCATAGGTGCAGTAATTCAAAAAAATCAGCTCCTTTTAGGCTCCCCTGTTAGGGGAGCTGGCTGCCGCAGGCAGACTGAGAGGTTCGGTCACGCTTTCTTCCTGATGAGGATGGTCTGGGGCTTGGTGACTTTGAAGGCGTAGACCTTGCGGCCCTTGACTGCGGACGCGCCGATGTACTTGCTGGAACCATTGAGGTCCTGCACATAGACGGGAACAGCCCACTCGTCGATGAATGCAAACCAGTTGGGGTGGCCAGCAATGTACTCCACGCCCTCGCCGAGGGTGGAATCCTCAAAGACGGTGAAGCCAGCGATGCGGCCCACAGCGCCGGTCTGGACGACAGCATCGCCAAGGTCAGATGCCTTGATGAACTCGGGACTCTTCAGCAGCAGACCATAGATCTCGGGGGAGACCAGCAGCCAGCGGCCTTCGGTAGGGACATGGACGGTGGAGAGCTTGGTGCGGGCGTCCACGATGTTGCCGTAGATGGTCTTCTCGGTCAGGGCGGTGGTGGTGCCGAAGGCCGTGCCTGCGGTGGTCAGCTCCACAGAGCCGTCGGAATCCACCTGCAGAGCCAACGAATAACCGGCACTGTCCAGACGGTCGGCCACCAGGTCGTCGGGGACGCTGGCGGCGTCGAAGCCGTCGATGATCTCATTGACGGCCTTGTCCTTGTCGATGTTGACGGTAAGATAGGTGGTATCGCCGCCGGTCAGCTCTGCGCCGGTCTGCTTGTCGTAGTCGTTCACAGCGACTTCAGTGTCACGGACGGGGACTTTGACCGAGCCGGCCTTGGGGCTGCCCTCATAGCGGCTGTTGCAGATAACACCGACCTTCTTGACCAGCGTTGCCCGGAGCTTGAGGTCAACCAGCTTGGAATAACGAACCTGTGCTTCGTGTGCCATAATGTTTCCTTTCTATCAGTCGATTTTGATGCCGGGGTTCATCGCTTTGAAGGCAGCGGTGACAGCATCGGTGTCGCCGGTGGGCGGAGTGCCGTGCTCTGCACCGCTGGAAACGCGGACGCCGCCCTCTGCGGCCTCGCCGAAGGCCCAAGGGTTTACCTTTGCGGCTTCTTCCAGCGCCTTGTCGATGTCGGTGGTGCGGTCTTTGGAGGACTTGAGGGCCTCCATGTCCAGCAGGGCGCGGACGGCCTTGACGCTGCGGCCCTTCTTGCCCATGATGGCGGTGTTCAGGGCCGAGTCGAAGGCGAAGCCGTCCGCCTGTGCCTGCATATCGCCCCGGAGCTTCGTCAGCTCGGCCTCGTACTCGTCCGGGGTCTTCTTGCCGTCGAACTTGGCGAGGCCGTCCTGCGCAGTCTTGAGCTGGGCCTGTGCGTTTTCGAACTGGGTCTTGAACTGTTCAGCGACGGTCTTCTCGCGGTTGATGTCAGCGCCGTTTTCGCTCATCAGCCAGTTCAACTGTTCATCGGTGATGCCGGGAATCTTTGCCTTTACGTCTTCACGCTTCATAAGTAAACCCCTTTCTTTGGGTGAAACTACGGTTTGTTGACGCGGTTCTCCGTCCGCATGTTGCCGGGCAGGGTACGCGCTGCCCGCCGCGATGGTGCCGTCTACCGGAATCGAACCGGCGGCCCGCTGCTTACGAGGCAGCTGCTCTGACCAATATGAGCGAATACGGCATGAAAAAAGCGCCCCTGCCCGGATGGGCAAAGACGCTCGCGGTATTTGGTTGTTAGTCCCAGTCAGCATAGTGCTGACACTTGAGACAGCTTTTGTGGGCTTCATCCCAGCTGCAAGGCGGCTTATCGTCGCCCTTCAGGCAAAGAATATCATCGCCGATGTTGGAAATGTCGAAGCACAAGCCGCAGTCGATTTTTCGGTTGTAAATGGGACAAAACCATTCTTCAAGCTTCACATCATCACTAATGCGGAATTCCATGCTTTTTGACCACCTCCATCAATTTCTTTCCGCCCTCATCCAGCGGGCCGATGCTGGATACATTGCCATCTTGTCCGATGGCGACAAAGCCCAGCTCAGAGTAATAACAGGTCTGTGTACCGTTTCGCTGGGACATTGCAACCTTAGAGGAGCGGATGATGCGTTCGGCATCCATTGGCCCCATACCGCGTTCAGCCCAGCGCTGCAAGACGTGGTCGCTTGCAAAATTTATCTCATTTGGAGCAGACGGGGATTCAATGAGCCGACCTTTCGCCTTTATTGTACCAGCTTCCCGCATTTGCTGCAACTCAGTATTTGCAGCATTGAACCGCTCCTGTTTCCGGGCTGCATAGCTGGCCCTGCTTGCCTCACTCCGCCCAAATCCATGTATACTTGTCCGGGCGCTGTCCACTCTGCCGCCGGTGGCCCGAGTGAAGTCTGCAAGGCTCTGCCGGGCCTGCCTCAGCTTCATGGCGCTGGCGGTGGCGTCAGCGCCGGCAGCATCCTCGGCCAGATACCGGCGTTTCCACTTGCGGACGGCCCGCTCCCGGGCGCGCTGCATCTGGCTGATCTCGTAGCGGGTGTAGAGCCCGCCGTCATACTCGATGTCCCGGGCATTGAGGGCTTCAAGGCTTTCCTGCGTCCATGCGGGCGGGCTTCCCAGCTCCGGGAACACCACGAAGAAGGTGTGGCGGCAGTTCCAGCCGCAGAGCCCCGCGCCGGTGCCGTAGCCGGTGGCCGACTCGAAGTCCTCGTAGTGCTGGCCCAAGTAGTCCACAGCGCCGCCCCGGTGGTAGCGCCTGCCCTGCCACACGGCATGACTGGGGCGCGCCCCGCCGTGGGCCGTCACCTCGACGAAGCTGGCCCCCATCTCGTCCATCCGGGCCTCCTGCAGCTTTGCTCCAGTCTGATTCACGCCCGTGAGCACGGCACGGCGGCAGGCCATCTCCAGCGTGTCCCTGTGGCCGCTGGGGTAGGTGACGTAGGGCATAGAGTCGGCAAGGCCGTCCACAGCACGCTTGACGGCGGTCTTGTAGTCGAACGCGCCGCTGCTCACTTGGAGCCATGCCCTATCCAGCGCCTGCTCAAAAGCCCCGGAGACGGTGTTGGCCGTGGTGGCGGTGAGGTTGGAGAAGCTGCCTGCCGTCTGCCGATAGCCCGCGTTGAGCAGGTTCTGCAAGGGCGCTGACTCCTCGAAGGGCGTTGGCTCTTTCCCGTAATGGTAATAGATCTCATCCTCGGCTTCCAGTGCGGCGGTCGCGGCCTCCTTCATCAGGCGGCGGATCTCGGCCTCGCTCTTGCCGGTATACCGGGCCAGAAGCTTCACCACATTCTTGCGGACGGCCTCGGTCTGCTGGTAGCGCCAGAGCTGCCAGTTCGCCGTCGGCGTCAGGGTGTCCATCTTGCCGATGCGCCGGGCCACGTCCCGCAGGATGTCGTCCTCGGCCTGCTGCCAGAGCAGGATGAGCCGGTCGGGGGCGTGGTCGAGGTAGTCCGGGGCCAGCATCAGGCACCCCCGCCGAAGGTCAGCTCAGGCTGGCGGTTCTCGGCGGCGGCTTCCTGCGCCAGTCTGCGGGCATCCTCTTCGGAGATGCCGTACCGGGCCGAGAGATACTTGTAGCGGGGCAGCAAGCCGCTGAGGGCGTCGTCCCTCATCTGGGTCATACGGGTCTCGGCGTCGGTGATATAGCTGTCGTCCCAGTTGACCGAGATGGGAGTGTCGGGGACGACTGCGGCCTTCTGCAGGTCCTTCGCGGCCCAGAGGATGGCCCGGATGATGGCGATCAGCGCGCCCTCAATGGGTATCTGGTTCTTGTTGGCGCTGGCTACGAGATCCTGCCGGCTGCCGTTGTACTCGGTGGCCGTTGTGACCTTGCCGTCCTCGAAGCTGTACCGGTGACAGCCCAGCCCGCACTTGAAGGAGAACAGGTTGAGCATATCCTGCACCGCCCGGTGGTTCTGCTCCACGCGGAGGTCGGGGTTGTACTCGTGGTACTCGCTGTGCTGGTCGAGGCTGCTTTCCTTGCCGGGCAGATGCACAAACTGGCTCACAACATCGTCGTCCGGCGGGATGGAGTGCTCCACGCCTTTATCGTCCACCACCTTGCGGCAGATGTCGGCGCTGTAGAATATTTTCTTGTGGCCGAGGCGGATGTCCTCGCGGTAGTTGTCAAAGGCAAGGTCCACGCCCTGCGCCTCTTCCAGCGCCTCCGCAAAGACGCTCATGCCCAGCCCGCTGCCGCCGTCGAGGTTCTTGACGGCTCCCGGGCTGAACAGTGCAAACCAGGGCGGAGAACCCTCTACCGTAACGCTTTCCACCGTGCCTTTCGGGGGCTTCTCGACCGGAGAAAACACCGGTGTGCCGGATATGGAGTCGGTGACGCGGAACCATTCATTGCGGATGGTGCGCTCCTTTTCGTTGCCGGTGTGGGTCTGTAAGTAGACAGCGGGCTTGCCGTCCATCAGGCACTCGGAGACAAAGGCCGCTTCGGTCACGACGCCCCGCTCTACCCGCAGAGGCAGGATGCAGGAAGCCGGGTCGTAGTCCAGCTTGAGCCGGACGTCCGGGCTGGGGACGGCCTTGCCGTTCACGACGGTCATATTTTCGACGCTCAAAACAAAAGCGCCTGTGCCGGACCAGAACGCTTTCTCGACCAGCGCGTTGGCGTTCGTCCAGAAATGCAGGTCGCGGAGCAGTCCGCCCACCTGCTGCTCATCGTCGCCCAGAAGATACCGGGCGGTGGCAGCGTCCGCAATCTGGAAAGTGGTGCGGTCGTTCAGCAGCAGATTTGCCCAGTCCTCACACACCCGCTTGGGCATCCGCAGGGAGGCGATGGTGCGCTTTTTGGTGCCGTCGACATACTCGGCGGCGCGGGTATGAACGCCGGGGACGCAGCCCTTCCACCATTGCCGCCATGTCTCGATGTGGCTGTAGTAATCGGCATCCAGCGGCCACCCGCGCGTCTTACGCAGATGATCCAGAAAATCGGTGATGTTCATGTGTTCGTCAACCTCTTGAAGTCGCGCTCGATGGTGTACTCATAGGCGTCCAGTGTGTCGATGTCGGTGCTGCCGTCGTCGAGGCGCTCATCCACGCCGGGGTGCTTGCCGCTGTAAAGGGCCGTAGCGAGAGCATCCCGCAGAGTGGCTGCCTCGGGCATGAGCCAGAACCGCCCGCCGCCCATCAGGATGCAGGTGAGCCGGATGCGGTCGGTGATCTTTATCTTGGCGCTGTTCTCCACCCGGTCCGCAAGCCAGCTCAGCCTGCAGCGGCGCAGGCGGGAACGGATGTGGTTTATCAGGGTCTGCTCGGCGCTGTCGCAGAAGATGTACTGGATCTCGCCCCAGCGGGCAAAGACCGCGATGCAGAACTCAATGAGTTTGTCGGCCAGAAAATCGGCGTCCTGCGCCACCGGGTCGATGCGCTGGGACGCCAGCCCCACGACGCCCGACCAGCCCGGGAGAATGGCCGTCGCCACGAAGGCGTGTTTTGAGCCGTTGCCGCCGAAGTCCACGCCGATACGGATCCGCCACGGGTGCAGCTGCTTTTCGGCAGGCCAGAAAAAACGCCCATCCCCGGCGGCGAGGCTGTCGGCCAGCAGGCGGTAGATGACGCCGTTGGCTGCCATCCACTGCCCGAGGATGAAGCGGTTATAGTAGACGGTGCCGGTGTACTCTTTTTTCAGGTCGGCCACGAACTGGGCCGGAAGGGTCGGGTTGTCGTCGATGGTGTAGGCCTGACAGTAGATGTCGGCATCGCTGTCGAGGAATTTTTTGAACCAGTGGGAGGGGCTTTCCGGGTTGCAGGTGCCGTCGAAATGACTGTGCGGACAGGACAGGCGGCTTTTGAGCATCTGAAAAACGCCCTCGTCCCAGGTGGTGATCTCGTCGCCGTAGGCGTACTCGAAGGCCGCGCCCTGAATGCGGGCAATGTGCTTTTTGTTGTCGGCACCGAGGACATAGACCTTGCGGCCGAAGAGCTGCACCATGTTGCCGGAGGCCGAGGTGCGGACGACGCCCACCAGCTCCGGCCCCCAGAGGCCGCGCATGGGCTCCAGCACGTTGCGTTCCAGCGTGCCGAGGGTGTTGCCCAGCATGACCAGCAGGCCCTCGCCCCGGGCTGCGCAGATGCGCTTCGGGATGGTGACGGCGCAGTCGAGATAGGTCTTGCCGGAGCGGGTCGCGCCGGTCTTGACGTTCCAGCGGTGGGAGCAGCTGCGCAGATATTCCTGCTGAAATTCAGTCAATGGCACTGTCTACACCTCCCAGCAGCTCCTTCGCCTTTGCCAGTGCATCGGCGGCGGGGTCCTCCTGCACGGTATCCTCGCCCAGCATCTTGAGCAGCACCGACGCCGCCTGCGGGTCGCCGCGCTTGGCTCTCTCGGTGACGCCCATGACGACGGCCATCTGGTTATCGATGTCCTCCGGGTCGATGGCGTCCCGCAGCATGGCGTTCACCCGGCGGCGGTCAGTCTCGGGCAGGCTCAGGTAGTAGTCGGCGGCCTCCCGCATGGAGCGCTTGCGGCGGCGTGCCGCACCCGAGGCGATGCCGCCCTGCTGTCCCAATGACCTGGCTTCGTCCTTGCTTCGCTGGTCCATCGGCACCAGATTTTTGTATCCATCTTCACGCGACACGTCACCACCTCTCCGGTGCAAAAGTAAAGCCGCCCGGGGTTTCCGAACGGCAGAAGCTGCATAAAAAATCCCCGCACATTTCTGTGCAGGGTGATTGACGCACATCCGGTGGGGTATCCTTGAACCCACTGCGGATTCCGGGGCCTCCGGTGGTGTGCCGGACTCTCACGGGGAGAAGGAGGGACTCCCATCCGGCACGCCAGCCCCAAGCGGTTTCGCAGGCCATGCGTCAGGCTGTTGCTGCGGCGGGGCGCAGCGTCATGGTGCCGCCCTTGGAATCGAACCAGCCGTGTCTACTCACACGCGCCGCGCACCAAATTGCGCTCAGGCGGCATAATAGAAGCAGCCCGCACACCATGCGGTCAATCGTCAAGGAGGACATGGTGCGGAGGCTGCGTGTATCGGTGGGCCTTTCCGGCTCTGCCGATGGTATCATTTTACACCGGAAGAGAGTGAACGCACAATGAACGGATACTGCACAGTTTCAGAGTTTCAGGTGTTCAATGGCCCGGCGGCGCAGGGCGAAAATGCCACGGGAAGTGAAATTCATGTCTGCGGCTACCTGCTCCCATTTCAGGCAGTCCAGATAGTATTTGCGAAGAGCGCAGTATTCGGCGGAGTCCAGCTGCACAAGCACGGCATCGATCTCCGCAAACAGAGCATCACAGACGGCCAGCTGCGCGTAGGCGCGGCGCTCAGCCTCTTCCTGACGCTCCACTGCGCGGGCGAGGCTCTGCCCATCTTTGCTGCCTCCCGGCGCAGCGCTGAGGTTCTGGGTGATGTGCCGGGTGGCTTCCTGTGCCTCTGCCAGCCGGTAGGAGAGCCGCTGGTAGAGCTTTTCGGCTTCCCGATAGCGGGAGAGCCAGCTTATTTTCTCTTCATAGTTCATGCCAGCTCCTCCACCTGCACGAACACGCCGCAGATGTCGGCCCAGAACTTCTCGACGATCTCGCTGCACACCTGGGCGTCGTCGTGCCAGAAGTGCAGGCGGGTCATCTCGTCCTTGAGGGCTTTTTCCAGATTGTCAGTGTCGGGCTTGGAAGTGCGCCAGCTGCCGTCCGGACGGCCCTCGGCGGGGAACATCCACTTGACCAGCAGACGCACCGGACGGCCCGCCGGGATGGGCTTCTCAGGGGCGTGGGGCGCAAGGTAGGCGTGGAGCTTGGCACGGGCGGCTTTCAGTTCAGAGCTGTCATGCAGCACGGCGCAGGGCTTACCGCCCTTCATGTAGGCATGCAGCTCTTTGGCGTTATGGGTAGTGGTGGGCGGACGCATGGGGATAAAAAACTGTGTGGTCATTTCGTACCTCGTTTTCTTTTTTTGTATCAGCGGCCAACGTGATGGGGAGGGTCCCCGGAGAATGGGGGCTGTGTTCGCCCCATCCTCTGGGATACCCCATCACACATTGCAGTGCAGTCATGCTATTATATATAGGCTATTTTGCACTGCAAATGTTGCAGTCATAGCGGCTATTTCTGCAATTTTGCAGTTTTTGCTGTCGTGCAAAATAGCGGCTATTTCTGCATTTTTACAACAAGATGTAATTGCAGATATAACAGAGTGTTTAACCTCTGCTGCCGGGTTCCTTGCGGCCAACCTTCTCGCCGTCGATCCAGAAGCGCCCATCTTCTTTCAGACGGCTCTTGACGGTGCGGGGCTTCAGGTCCATATACTCGCCGAGGCTGTAGACGGTGACCTCATCGTCCATCATGCAGGCTTCAAAAGCGGTGTCCAGCTCAGCCTTCCTGTCCTTGGACTGCTTGGCCTTGTCACCCCAGCGGCGGCTTGCACCTTTCGCACCCAGCGTGCGGAAGTCGCTGTCCGGCTGCAGATCTTCCAGAAGCCCGCTGTCCAGCTTATGCACCGGATAGTCAAACCAGAGGTTGACCGGGGCAAAGCTTGCAAACTCGCGGAGAGTGCCTTCGATGCGCCAGGCAGTCATGCTGTCGGCTTTCTTCTGAGCCGCAGCCACTTCGGCGTCGATGGCCCGCAGGTCGGCGAGGCCAAGCTTCTCTTTGGCGATGGTGAGCATCCGGCTCTTGCTGAGGGCGTCATCCGGGCCGTAGGCGTCGGCATGGCCGCGCTTATCCAGCATCGCTTTGATGACCCGGCAGGCGGCCTTGTTGTGCAGCTGCTCCCGGATGGCGTCGGTGATGGTCAGCTCAGTCATGTCCAGCATGGCATCCGGGTCGCGGGCAAACACGCCGGAGCCGGATGCTCTGTCCATGCTGCGCTTGCCGCCCTGCGCACCCTTGGAATGATGGTGGCAGTAGATGACGGCGCAGTCCAGCGCGCGGCAGACCACATCGAACTGGTTGCAGAATTTCGCCATCTGGTCGGCGCTGTTCTCGTCGCCGGTGATGACCTTGTAGATGGGGTCGAGGATGACGGCAGTGTAGCCCTTTTTGCCTGCCCGGCGGATGAGCTTGGGGGCAAGCTTGTCCATGGGGACAGACGCGCCGCGCAGGTTCCAGATGTCAATGTTCCGCAGATTGTCCGGCGCAAGGCCCATCGCGGTATAGACGTCCTTGAAGCGGTGCAGGCAGGACGGCCTATCAAGTTCCAGATTGATATAAAGTACACGCCCCTGCGCACAGGAGAAGCGGCCCAGCCACGTCTTGCCCTCGGCGATGGCGATGCACAGCTCGATGAGGGCAAAGCTCTTGCCCGCCTTGGAGGGGCCTGCCAGCAGCATCTTGTGGCCCTGGCGCAGTACGCCGGAGATGAGGGCATCGGCCAGCGGGGGCAGGTCGTCCCAGTCGTCGGCCAGACATTCGGTGTCGGGCAGGTCATCGGTGCAGGCCTCCACCCAGTCCCGCCAGTCCTCCCAGCAGCTTTTGCCGACGTTCGTTTCAAGCAGGGCCTGTTTCTGCCCCGCCCGCAGGATGCCGGGCATCCGGGAGAGGCGGGAAGGGTTGCGGTTCTGCTGGTCGAGGGTCAGGCCGTTCTTCTGGCAGGTGGCGTAGAGGTAATCGACCCGCTTGCGGTACTCAGCATAATCCGGCGCATTGACTCGGACGATGGCGTGGATGCTCTTGCCGCCGGAGTAGACCAGCGCGGCGCAGGGCAGCTCCATCTGGTGGATGGCGGCCAGCTGCTTGCCGGGCTCCATGTTGTCACACTCCACGAGGGCGTAGCGGTAGCTGGTGACATTGGCATCCTTCCGGCCTGTGCCGTCCACCGGGTTGAAGCAGATCCATGCACCGATTTCCGGGTCGCAGTCGCCCATGACCTTGCCGACGTCGCCGCCGCAGGCATCCAACTCTTCGATGAGCTGCCCGGCAGTTCTGTCCCAGCAGCCTTTTGCCGGGCGTCGGCGGTCGGCGGCCATGAAGCTCTCGGTGACATAGGCCACATACTCGTCCGGCTCGAAGAGGGCCTGCAGGTAGCGTTTGAGCTGCTGGGCAGGCTCCCATGTGTCGGGAAGGTGAAGCTCCTGCTCTTCGACCCAGCGGGGGTCTACCAGTGCGGGCTGCTGCGGGCCGACGGTCAGCTCATCGCCCCAGTCCAGCGCACGGCCTGCAGGGCCGGACCAGCCGTGCTCATAGGCCAGCTGGAAGATGCTGCTCTGGGTGACGGGCTTCGAGCTGCCGTGGAAGCTCTCCCATTTTTTGATGCACTCGCCCTTGTGATACCGCCCGCCGTCCCGGGCGCTCCACTGCTCCCACACGGCGACGGGCAGACCGGCTTCTTTCAGGCCCATGCCCACCATGAGCCATTCTTCATAGGTCAGGGCGGACGGGGAGACGAAGTCCAGCGCTTCTTTGATGTCATTTTCATGTTCCATTCGCATTACCATAGTAACATATCATCTGCGATGACCGGCTCAGCAGACGGGATATAGTTCTTGGGGTCAACGCCCTTCGGCGCGCCCCGCCAGCCGCCGGCGGCAATGCGGTCGATCATCTGCCGTGCGGCCTCGAAGCTCCATGTGCCGACGTGCCGGAAGCCGTATTTCTCCAGGCAGCGTATCTGCTTTGGGGTGGTCAGGCCCTCGTCCCGGCGCTTGCTGAGACGGTCGAGCAGGAGAGCCGCTTTGCCCGCAGACTCCACGGCGTCGGGCAGGATGCCCAGTTTTTCCAGTGCGGCAGTCTGCTTTGCACTGGGCGGGCCGGCCTCCCAGCCAAAGGCCGGCACATAGCCGGAAAGGTCTTCGGCCTGAATGCTCATCTCGTATTGCAGCGGGTCAACCAGCTTCGCCTTTTTGCGGCGCTGTTCTTCCAGCTGCTTGGCAAGGGCTTCTTCCCGCTGGGCCACCACATCCTCGCTGGCCTGTGCGGCGGCGTCCTCAATATCCTGCGGCCCGCCGCTCTCGGCCAGATTGTCGGTCATCTGCCGGGCCACGACCCGGTCCTCACAGACAAGGTCGGCGGGGCGGCAGAGCTCGTGCTTGTCGGTCATCCAGAGGAAATCGAGGAGCAGCAGGTCTTTCTTGCCCGGGGAGAGGCGGGTGCCGCGCCCCACCATCTGGCTGTAGAGGCTGCGCACCTTCGTGGGCCGCAGCACGACGACGCAGTCCACCGAGGGGCAGTCCCAGCCTTCCGTCAGCAGCATGGAGTTGCAGAGCACGTTGTACTTGTCGGCTTCGAAATCCGAAAGCACCTGTCTGCGGTCGGCGCTCTGGCCGTTGACCTCGGCGGCACGAAAGCCTTTGGTGTTCAGCAGATCGCGGAATTTCTGGCTCGTCTTGATGAGGGGCAGGAACACCACCGTTTTGCGCCCGGCACAGCGTGCTGCCATTTCGTCAGCAATTTGGCTCAGGTAAGGGTCAAGGGCAGTGCCAAGCTCGCCTACGGAATAATCGCCGCTGCTCATGCCCACGGCGGAGATGTCCAGCTTGAGGGGGACGGTCTGGGCCATGATGCGGCAGAGGTAGCCGTCTTTGATGGCATCGGTCAGCTTGTACTCATAGGCCAGGCTGTCGAACACCTCGCCGAGGTTCCGCATATCGCCCCGGTCGGGGGTAGCGGTCACGCCCAGGACCTTCGCACTGCCGAAGTAGTCGAGGATGCGGCGGTAGCCGTCGGTGATAGAATGGTGGGCCTCGTCGATGATGATAGTCCCGAAGTAGTCCCGGGGGAAGCGCTCGAGTCGTGCCGGCCGCTGCAGGGTCTGGACAGAGCCGACCACCACCCGATACCAGCTGTCGAGGCAGGTGGACTCGGCTTTTTCCACTGCGCTGACGAGACCGGTGGAGCGCTGAAGCTTGTCTGCCGCCTGCTCCAACAGCTCGCCCCGGTGGGCGAGGATGAGCACCCGGTCGCCCGCCCGCACCTGATCGGCGGCGACGGAGGCGAACACGATGGTCTTGCCGGTGCCGGTGGGCAGCACCAGCAGGGTGCGGAGACGGCCATTTTCCCACTCGGTGTGGATGCTCTTCCGGGCGGCTTCCTGATAGGGGCGCAGAGCCTGTTTTTCTCCCATCAGAATGCCCCCTGCGTCCAGCCCTGAGCGGGCGCGGCTTTCTCTTCAGGCGGCGGCAGGAAGCGGATGACTTCATTGCTCTGGCCGGGGTCGCCGCTCTTCTTGACGTAATCGTGGACGCCCAGCTTGCAGCGGCCTTTGGCGCCGACGACCTCGTTCCAGCGGGGGCGGAAGGTGTCGCCCTTCCTGCACTGGCCGATGCTCTCGAAGAACGCGCCCAGCAGGCCCTGGGTCTTGGTGTGGAGGTAGAGACGGTGGGTGACGGTGGTATCGCCCAGAGCGCCGCCGAAGATCTTCAGCGTCAGCTTTGCCATGGAGCAGGGCGGCAGCTTGGCGCTGCCCTCGAAGCGGGCGCGCTCCATCCCGGTCACTTCGAAGTAGTATTCGCCCTCGGGCAGGAGCACGAAGTCCTGCGAGACGTTGGTAAATTCGTCGTCCCAGCCAAGAGCGCGGTCGGTAGTGGTATTCATATTGTTCATAGTATCGTCCTTTCCGCCTAGCCTCTGTCGCAAGGCCCGGCATTTCATGGTTTTTATAAGCTTTCCTCGTTCAGCATCCGCAAGACCGGCTTGCCAAGGGCTCCCCTGTTAGGGGCAACGGCGACGACCGCCGCCAGCGGCGGAAGCAGGGAGGAGCTGTTGGGGCAGCGGCCAGCAAGACGCAAGCGGAGCGCAGCGGATGCTGAGAGCCGCAACCCGGCGTGGGCGCGGAGCGCCTAAGAGGAAGAAATCAGAAAGGCAGGTCCCGGTTGTCCAGCACCATCTGAAGCACCTGCGGCCATGCGGCCACGAGACAGCCCTCCACAAAGTCGGCGGGGTAGTCACTGATGGGCATATCTTCCGGGAAATAGCCCCGCTTGCCCACAACGAACTGTAATTCTTCGGGGGTGACGTTGTTGGCACTCATCAGCGCGGCCAGCTTTTCGGGGACGCCCAGCGCCATGAGGTCGGGCGTCAGCAGGGCTTCGGGAACAGTCTCCCGGGGCGATTCCGGCTGAGGCTTGGGCTGCGGTGCCGGTGCGGCCGTTGCGCTGGGAGGGGGAAGAATGTCCTTTTCGGCGGGTGCTGCGGGCTTCGGGGCGGCAGGCGGCGCAGAGGCCGGACCGGTGATGCAGTGGGCGATGCTGGCGTAGTCGAAGGGGACTTCATCCGGCAGGCCAAAGCGGTTCTTGGCGTCCCAGCAGGCGTGGTGGGTGGTGTAGAGCACCCGTTTGCCGCCGGTGGCTTTGTTCTTGGCGTTGGGGCCGCTGCCGCTCTTTTCTACGATGGTCTGGTAGTTGGCGAAGAGGAGCATATCGCACCACTCCCGCAGGAGGGGTTCGGTCTGCTTGGTGGTCTTCATGGTCCAGCGGTCATAACTGCCCGCCGCGTCCGGCTGCTCGAACTTGGTGATGGCCGCGTGGGCGAGGATCAGCACATGGTGGCCGCTGTTCAGCACCTCCTCGAGGGCATCGAGAAGCCGGCCGAACTCCTCCTTGACGTAGGTGTAACCCTTGCCGTAGCCGAAGCCCTCGAGGCCGTCCACCTTGGCTTTGGCGCAGATGGCGTCGATGGCCAGACGCTCGGCCCAGTCGGCGGTGTCGATGACCAGCGTACCGCAGGAAACTTCGCCCCGGGTGACGGCCCGCACCTCGTCCAGCAGCATGGCCCAGCTGGTGGGCTGAGGCAGGCGGGCAACATTGAGCCGCTTGGTGCCGCCCTCGGTGTCGATGAAAACGGGGTCCGGGAAGTGAGAGGCAAATGTGCTCTTGCCGATGCCCTCGGGGCCGTACAGCACGACCTTGACCGGGGTGTTCAGAATGCCGGTGGTGATGGAATAGCTGCTCATCAGAAAGCTCCTTTCGTCCATGTTCTGGTCTGCGTGGGTGCGGCGGACAGGACAGGCAGGTCAGCACCCTTGACCATGCCGTCCTCAATGATGATCTGGCACTCGCTGCTGGTGGAGACGCGGGTGGCGATGGCCTGCAGACCCTCCGCTTCGAGCCAGCGCCCGAACTCTTCCAGCGTGGTCATGTCCATCTGCTCCAGCTTGTCCAGAAGGACAAAGCCGCAGTCCGGGTTGAGCCGCCGGACGATGGCAGCGGCCACCCGGAGCTGGTCGCTGCCGGACATATCCCGCCAGTGCTTGCCTTTATAAGTAAGAGCGCCGTCCTCCACACTCAGCTCCGGCAGGGGCAGGTCGGCACCGTTCAGCAGGTCAAGACGCTCTTTGCGCTTCTGCTCGATGGCATCCGTAAGCTTGTCGTAGTCGCTGGCGTACTTGGCGGCTTCGTCCTCGGCGCGGGCTTTTTCGAGGTTGGCCCGGACTTTCCGGTTCGTCTCCTCGATGCTCTGGATAGAGGCTTCCAGTTCGGCAGTGGATTCGTCCTGAAGGTCTTCGGCAGATTTCCGGGCGGCGTAGAGGTCAGTGGTCAGCGCGGCCTGCTCTTCCGTCAGATGTGCAAGCTCTGCTTCCAGCTGCTCCCGGCGCTGTGCAAGGGTGCGGCTCTTGGTTTCCAGCTGAGAAAGCTGGCTGCGCTTGCGCTGATTCTCCCCGTTTCGGGCCAGAATATCCTGCTGCCGGTGGATAAGGTCAGAGGCGCTGAGGGGCTGTTCGGGAGCGTCGGGGTAGGAGATGAGCTCGTCGGCAAAGTACTTTTTCTGCTGGGCCAGCTGGCCGGTGAAGGTGCGCTTGTCGTAGATGCTTTTGATCTCCATATCCCGGAGATGCAATTCATTCCCGATGCCGATGATGCGCAGCAGGATGTCAGCCTTTTCCTTGTCGCTGGCCTCCATGAAGCGGGGCAGATCGAGGGCCAGCGGCTCGACAAAAGCGTTCAGCAGCTGCTGGCCGCTGCGGCGTCCGGTGGGGTCGGTGACGGTGAGGCTGCTGTTCTTGCCCTTGCGCTCCACGACGACTCCGTTGGAGAGAGTGACGCGGAGGTGGGCGGGAGCGACGGCACCATCCCGCTGGGCGGCGTTCGGGCGGAATTTTTCGCCGCCAAGCGCCCATGCCAGCGCGTCGAGAACGCTGGTCTTGCCCTGATTGTTGTTGCCGCCCACGAGGGTGAGACCGGTGGGCGCAGGAGTGAGCGCAACGGCCTTGATGCGCTTGACGTTTTCGGCCTCGAGGGCCGTGATCTTTACAGACATCTGGATACCTCCCCTTGAATTTGTCCTAATGTGCGTACGAACTGATTGATCGCGTTTTCCCGCTGTTCACCCGGCAGCTTGCCGAACATCGGCTTTATGGACTGCGCGAGATTTGTGATGGAGCGGCCGGCCAGAAGGATGCTGTCGTAGGCGTCGCGGGCGTCGGCCTCAGCATTAGCCGCCGTCTGGTCGAGCTGAGCCTTGAGGTCGGCGGTCATGCCGTCGGCCATCTCTTTTGCCTGCCGGACGACTTCGTCCTTGTCCACCACAGCTACGATGGGCTGCTTTCGGGCGGCTTCGGCCTCGGATCTCCACTTATCGGCCCGACGATTGGCCGCTTCGGCTACCTGACGGGAGCCTTCCAGCTGGCTCTCGGCGGTTTTGGCACGGGCTTCGGCCTTGCTCTGCATCTTCCATGCTTCCTCTTCCCGGGCTTCGGCGGCGTCTAACCGGCTTTTGAGCTGATCGTTCTGTTCGGTCAGACCTTTAATGTCGACGTGGGCGGCTTCCAGCTGTGCATTGGCGGTGTTCATTGCGTCCCGCGACTCCTGCTCCTGAATGCAGGCGCTCTTCAATCTGGCCTGCGTTTCGTTCAGCTTGTACTCTTTGGCCTTGAGCTGGGCTAAAAGCTCCTGCACCCGCTGGCTGTCTCCGGCGGCGTCTACCAGCTGCCCAGCACAACCGCTGCGGGCGATGAGGTTCAAATCTTTGCGGGTCAGCTCGGGCAGCTGTTTTAATTCCGCAACTGTTGCGGAATTAAAAGCGTCACCGTTTTTGACCATCGTGCGGGCGCTGCCTTCGCTGAGTCCCTTGCTCTCATACCACTTTGTCCATGTACCGCCGCCATACCGGCCCGCCTTGGCAGTCAGCGCGTGGATGCGGGCGAGGTAGATGCAGGAGATCAGGTATTCGTCCTGCGCCGCGCCGTAATGCAAATCAAACTGCTGGTCGGCTTCGGTGGCCTGCTGGGATAAATCGCCCAGAGCGGAGAAGTCAAAGCTGGGGGCAGCTGCGGATGCAAAAGAAGTCTCCGCAGGAACAACAGGGACCGATGCGCTGCTCTGCGGGGACAGCGCGGGGATCAAGCCGTTTGCAGCCGCCTCGCTCGCCGAGGTGGTCGGTGTTGCCGCCGCCGAACTGCTGGCAGCAGGGCTTGTCATGGTCGCAGCAGCATCAGCAGTCGGGGCAGGTGTACATGAGAAAATCTCCTTTGCTTTTTTGATGTCAGCAAGGATCTTTTCCATTTCCTGCTGCGGTGTCATGTCCTTGCGGCTACCATTCGGAGTAAAGAACTGACCAAGCAGCTCTCTTTTTGCGGCAACGCCTTTCAGATTCTGGGTGCAGGTGATGGTCAGGCAGTAACGGCCATCAGATCCATAGTCCGATGCACGAATATCTTTGGAAAACGAGCCAAAAATCTCTCTGTCTGGATAAGTGTCTTTGATCCAGGAGGAGACCTGAGACAGAAAGTCGAAGTCCAGACTATGCACTCGACAAGTGCATTTATCCTTGATAGAGCCAGCGAACTCTGACGCATAGGTGAGGGTCTTACTCATCCGGCATTCGTAGCCCTGAGTCTCCCGGCTGACAGTTCTAGCACTTTCATCCCATTGATAGTTTCCGTATGGCATGGCGTAGGGGCATCCCCAGCACTCATGGCCGGGTGCATAGCCGGATAGGCGGTTGCCAGTGGTACTGGCATCGGTGGATTTCTTTACTCGCCGTCCGCATTTGCAGATATAGGTAGTCACACTCTCACCTCCGTGTCCTTCAGGCGGTCCAGCATCTCGGCCTGCAGGTCTTTGTTCAGGGGCTGGAAGCGGTTATTTCGCCAGCCGTAGCAGAGGATAGTGCCATAGATTGGCTGGCCGCGATAAGTACGGTTCAGGCTCTTGCCGTAGATGGCGTACACCAGCACCGCCGGGGTGCGGGGCAGAACTTTCTGCTCGCAGGGACACTGCAAAAGCGCTTCCATGCCCTGCAGCGTGTCCGGCAGGGTAGTCACGACCGGGTCTTTGCCCGGCTCGATAAGAATACCTTTCATCTCTTGCTAAAACCTCCAAAGTGTGTTACTCTTCGGGGTGATGGGCGTTCAAACCATCATCCCTTTGCAGGCTCGCCGGTGTTCCAGCACCGACGGGCTTTTTGTTTACTCGTCATGTGCTTCACTCCAGCACAAGGCTCTTGACATACGGCAGCCAGTCACGCCAGCATGGCTTGGAAAGACTGCGGTTGACAGCGTAGTAATAGGCTGCATTGCTGATTTTGGAAGAGCCTTTCAACCGCTGCTCTTTGACCATGTGGTTCACCTGATTGCGAGACAGGCCCATGCCCATCAGGAGCTTTTTCATGCGCTTCGTTTTCATGCGTCCCTCCGGTTCTGCCGGTACTCCGGCGCTTCGGTGCGGGCGTGGCGGCGGTCGATGTACCTGCGGCGCTGCACTTCGCGCTCTGCGGCATGATCGCCCAGCTGGACGAAGAACAGCGCCAGCAACAGCAGCACCATCGCGGTGATGAAGTCCGTGTCGGAGATGACACCGAGGGCCTCGATGCTGCCTGCAAAGCCAAGTGCGTACAGCATCCCGACGGCACCGCTGGCCACCGCCAGCCAGTACCAGACGCCAGATTTGATTCTCATGCGGATGCCTCCTTTTTATTTCTGCGGCACACCCAGCTGCACCAGCAGGGCGGGGACGTTGATCATGATGCACCGGCCACTCTTGAGGTGAGGAATGGTGCCTTTAGCAAGCTCTTTGCGCAGGTAGTATTCCGAAAGCCCGGTGGCCCGGGCAGCATCACGGACATTCATGAATGGGGTAGAAGGGACGGGAGGAGTATGCTTCCTCATAGCGGTCACTCCTTTTTCTCGGTGGTGAAGATGTCGGCCATGATCTGGTCGAAGCCGGGCAGGCCAAAGGCGATGATCTGAAGCTGGTCGATGCGGCTGTCCAGCTCGGCTTGTGCCTTGGCCACAAGGCCTTCGGCCTGACGGAGGCTGTCACAGATTTTGCCATAGTTGGCCTTGGCCTGAATGAAGCGAGCTTTGTAATCGTCGCGGTGCTTGATGAAGTCATTGCGCAGGTCAGTGACCTCCGCAAGCTGCTCCTTTGCGGTGCTGACAGCATGAATAGCTGCGGTCAGACGCTCGTTGGTGGCTTCCAGCTGCTCAATATGCTGCTGGGCCTTGACGGTCTCGTATACGCCATTTTTGCGGATGGCGGGCAGAACCTCGCTTGTGACCCAGTGCTTGAAGGCTTTGGCCTTCGGCATCTTGCTGCTCAGGATCAGGCTGTACAGGCCGGACTCGTTGATGATGAGTATATCCTGCTCGCCGCCGGGGGTGTCACGTTTCGTTACACCCTTGTCCTCGGGGTCGATGTGGTCGGCCAGCGCTTTGCGAGGATTCTTGTAGCCGAGTGCGGTTGCAACGTCGGCGCCAACCAGCCACGGCTGGCCGTTGAGTTCGACGTTGCGCACCCGCCCGAACTCGGGGTTGGAGAAGATCTGTAAGTCGTTCATGTGTTTTTGTACCTCCTTGTAGGTGGCTCCCTTTCCGTGCTATACTGTTGCAAGGAAAGGGGGTGAAGTGTAAGTGGACAAAATTATTCAGTGGGTGACCTGCAATCAGGACTGGATCACGCCAGCGATTGCGGTTTTTGGAGCAGTGTTGTCTGCATGGAACTGGCTTGAAAGGCATCTTGAGAACAGAAAACGCGTGGTCATTGAAGTAAAAAATGTTTTTTGCTTTGGGCCAGAGGCTAAAACCGGCGGATATACGGAAGTGCTCCATTTGTATATCATCAATAAATCTCGAGAGCCGATAACGCTGAGCCAATTACAGATGAGTTGTGATGCTCAAATCAATCGGTTTGGAGAATACCGGATGGAACTACATAGCCAAAGCAATAAAAAGGGAAGCGTTGAAGTGATTCGTAGAAGATGGTTCTCTGATACTTTCCCAGTTAAGCTTGAGGGGTTGGGGTATGTGCATCTGCTACTTGCGTCAACCGGAGATGTACGCTGCATCGAGCAGGGAAAGAAATGCCTCATGCGAATCGATAGCAATAAAGGAAAAATCCGCAAAGAAATTACCTGCGCTTTTTCTGAATGGGATTTGCTGCCACTATGTAAAGAGCCAAGTCTCACAGTAGAAGCGCTGCTACAATAGCTTTATTGCAGGCAGGAGGGACATTCTTCTTCTGTCAGGGCTGCCCGAAGTGTGACGGCATACTTTGCGGACCGGCAAAAAAGTTTGCTCTCAACCTCCACTCCGTCCCGGCTGACCAGTTCTTCCACGAGCTGTGCAATTGACACATCTTTCAGCACCCCGCGCCCTTCTCCCTCTTCAAGCGATTCCAGCAAAGAAGTCAAGTCGCCTGCCAGCGCCTTGGCTTCTTTTATTTTTTCACACAGGAGTTCAACAAGCTGAGTGGTTTCCTGAACGCCTGTGATGTTGACCGTGATATTGACCACGGGCTCTTTGTTATTGTCCATGTGGTTCACCTCCTTTCACTGATATTACGTAAACGTAAGTTTACGCGAAAAAAATAGCATCGGTCTCCTGCGGAGTAAGATGCAGTGCGGCCCGGAACAACTGAATCTCGTTTCGGGTGAAGTCGGACTGACCACCCATTTTACGGGACAGAGTTGCCGGATTGATGCCCATAATCTGGGCTGCATCTTGAGTTCTTATGCCATGCTCGATACATTTGGCACGGAATAAATCGCGGTTGAACATTTGCTCACCTCCTTTGCGCAAGAACAGTATAACTCTTGCGTATACGTAAGTCAATACGAAAATGCAAGTTTTCTTTGGGAAATTGCAAAAACACATTGCAAAAACGCAATATAATGATATAATAAAGGCAGAAAGGAGCATCAGATCATGGGGAATTACTTAGCTGACCGACGAAAAGCTCTTGGGTTAACGCAAAAGGAAATCGCAGAGCTGGTAGACGTATCAGAAGCAACAGTCTCCCGCTGGGAAAGCGGTGAAATTGCTAATATGCGGCGTGACCGCATTGCAGCTTATGCGAAGGCACTAAAAACCACCCCGAGTTTTATTATGACAGGGGATAGCGCTGATAAAGAACGTCCAGCGGGAGCCACGCCTTATAATGCCCAAAACGTTGCCCCGCTGTTGGGTACTGTCCGTGCAGGGATGCCGATGTATGCCGAGGAAAACATTGAAGATTACATTCCCATCCGGCAGACAGACGGTGCAAAGTATTTCTGGTTGAACATTCGCGGGGACAGCATGAATGCTGCCGGCATGGATGACGGCGACCAGATCCTTGTACGTGAACAACCGGAAGTGGAAAACGGCCAGTTGTCTGTGGTGATGGTCAACGGCAACGAAGCGACTGTAAAATACTTCCGCAGGGAAGGCGATCTCGTGATCCTGACCCCGAAAAGCTTTAATCCGGTGCATCAGCCGCAGATTTATGATCTGAAGAAGGTGCCGGTGCGGATTGCAGGACTGGTTGTGGAGTGCCGGAAGGTGTTCCGATAAATGGTAAAGAGGAACTTGATATGTCGAGAAAGAACAAGGTTGGATATTCAAAAAAATATGCGAGTGCTGCGAAATCGTTTGACCGAAGCATGAATCGATTGGCACATTCTGTTTCGCGTGTGGCATTTAGTAGTAAGTCTACAGCAAAATCAATCCCAAAAGCATCCCGGAAATCACATATGGATGAACCTGAGTTTGAAACGAAGTACACTAGTATCCCACAGCCAGTGACTGTTGTCTGTGTTCTGATTGGAGTGCTGGTTTTTCTTGCCGATTTCAAAGATGGCGGATTTCTGGTTTCACTCATTTTTGGATTTATAGCATGTGGGGTTTCTCTTCTAATTCTTTGCGTTATATATGGAGGAATCGCGGGAGCAAAGGAATTTCGTTCTCAAGATAGTGATAAATGCGAAGGACTACTCGAATCGGTCTATAATCCCAATCCTGAATGGATGGGGCAGACTGGCCTTGTTGATTCTCGCGCGAATGCAAAGGTCTTGGCTCCACAGTTTCTGAAGCAGGCTCAGGAAAGCGCTAAAATCCTTCAGACGACCACGGAACCGGCTACCTTTTTTACAAGATATGACTTTTGCGTTGGACGCTTGATGGAACTTGAAAAGTGCAAAAAGTACGGTGCACAGGTAAGCACTACTGATGATTTGAAGAAGTATCGCAGCCTTGGCTTCCGAGATGATGCTGTAAAGGAAATCATTCATCGAACGGAAGAAAAGTATCAGGCAAAAATCGAGAGCCTGAAAACAGCAAAGGCAAAACAGAACTGGGCAGAAAAATATTATCAGGAATTTGAACCATATTTGCCTTACATGACAGACGGCCAGAAGTCTGAGCTTGGAGAAGCAAGCGCATATCTGTTTGATCTGGCTCAAAAATAAAAAACGCCCCCGGTGTTGGCGCACCGAGAGCGTTTCCAAGAACAGCTTGTTCACGAGGAACAATACAGCCCTAAGACAACTGTATTGTACCACCTCCGGGCAGGCTTGTCAAAGTGTACCCATATGGAGGTGTATTTTTATGGCGAGTTTCAAGGAGAAACTTGACAAAAACGGAAACCGCATCTATGAGGTGCAGGTCAGCAATGGGCGAGGGCGGCGTGTCTGGCGCACCTTCCGCCCAGAGCCGACATGGAGCAAGCGCACCATTCAGCGGGAGCTACAGAAATTCGCCGCTGAATTGGAGCAGCAGTTGGCGGATGGGGAAGTGCTGACCCGTGAAGAGACTGCGCAAAAGGCTGCTGCGGAAGCCGTAGAGGCGGCCAAAATCAAAACCTTCCGGCAATATGCTGAAGCCGTCTATCTGCCAGAGAAAGCCGCCACGCTGGCGGAAAAGACCCGGGCCAGTTATACCCAGCTGTTGGAGCAGCATGTCTTTCCGGCTCTGGGCCATGTGCTTCTGCCGGAGATCACCCCGGCCATGATAAAGGCGTTACTTTCCAGTCTGTCAGAGGAGCTTGCCTTCGCCAGCGTGACAAAGGTGTATGCTGTACTGCATAACCTGTTTAAGGCTGCCTTGCTGGATGATACGATAGACCGGAATCCAATGGACAAGGTTCCGCGCCCCCGGAAGTCGAAGGATGCAGCCCTTCCTACAGAGCACAAGGCTTTTACTGCGGAGGAGACGCGGTATATTCTGCGCTGTCTGGATAGCGAGCCGCTCAAGTGGCGGGCGTTTATCCTGCTGCTTATCGATACGGGCTGCCGCCGGGGCGAGGCCTGCGGGCTGCAATGGCAGTCGGTGGATTTTGATACCAACACGATCACCATCGAGAGGAATCTACAGTACACCTCCGAGCGGGGCGTGTACGAGACTCTGCCCAAAAACGGCAAGACCCGCGTTGTAGACGTCTCGTCTGACGTGGCCGCGCTTTTGCAGGAGCTGCGGCAGAGTCAGCCGGTAACGGTGCGCTGGGTGTTTACGCAGGACGACAGCCCGGAGCCTATGCACCCAGACACTCCAACTCGTTACTTCCAGCGATTTGGCAAACGGTATGGGATAGAGCACTTCCACCCGCACAAGCTGCGCCACACGTCCGCCAGCCTTGCCATCACCAACGGTGCCGACGTGGTAAGTGTCGCCGCACGGCTGGGGCATTCTGACAGCAGCACCACGCTGCGGATGTACGCCCATGCCAACGAGGACAGCATCCGCCGGGTCGGTCAGACCGTAAGAGAGGCCTTGAAGCAGCCAGAAAAGAGAAAGGCTTGAATTTAATGCTGCTTCGTTGCGTCTCTTGATGACTCATATTCGTCCTATAAACGAGATGCTAAAAAACCGCAACTTGACCGCAACAAAAACCGCAACATCCTCGAAAAATCGAAGTAATTAACGAGATTGCACGATACAGAATCAGACAAATAAAATGATTGCATCACGCAATTTATTTGACAATGAAACAACATGACACAACACGTTAGAAGTCCCTTTTATAGCTCGTAATGAGCAGGTCGTCCGTTCGAATCGGATCAGTAGCTCCAAAGTAAAATCCCCGAAAAGTGGCTTCGCGCCTGGCTTTTCGGGGATTTTTGTTTGTGCGGAGAAATGCCTTTCGAGGGGAATGTGGGCGGTAATTGCCCCTGTTTCCGGGAAAGTTTTTCAACGAGGTGGCTCAAGAGGTGGCACAAAAAGGGAACAGAGGGAGTAAAAATAAGCGGCTCACCCTTGCGGGGGTCATCGCACACTTGGACATTGCGATTATACCTCTTTGAAAAGGCTGATAGAGCAGGTTTCGAGTGCTCTGCCAAACCGCCATATGCGGTTGAAAAATTTTGTGCAATTTTCATAGTTTTCTTCGCGCTGTTTTGGTGGTACAATAGAAGCAGAATCTAGTGACATTCAGGAGGAGCCGCATGGCAGAAAAGAGCATTGAATTAGACAGCGTAGAGATCGCAGCCGCTGTATTCGGGAACTGTGACCGGAACATCCGTATGCTGGAGAAAGAATTTTCGGTGACGGCGGTGTGCCGCGGTACGATGCTGCGCATTTCGGGCGAACCGGCCAATGTTGCAGCTGCGGCCCGTGCTGTGGAGGGGATGCTTCTCCTTATCGAGAACCATACGCCGCTGGAAGACCAGACGGTGCGCTACTGCCTGAGCCTTGCGCATGACGGCGAGGAAAAGCGCGTCCGGGAGCTGACCGAAGACTTCGTGACGGTGACGGTCAAAGGCCGGCCCATCCGTCCCAAGACCCTGGGCCAGAAAGAGTACCTCAACTCCATCCGGAACAACGCCATCACCTTTGGCGTCGGCCCGGCGGGTACCGGCAAGACCTACCTTGCTGTGGCAATGGCTGTCAAGGCGTTCAAGGCCAAAGATGTCTCCCGCATCGTGCTGACCCGCCCGGCGGTGGAGGCAGGCGAGAAGCTGGGCTTTCTGCCGGGTGACCTGCAGCAGAAGGTAGACCCCTATCTGCGGCCTCTGTACGACGGCCTGTTCGATATGCTGGGCGCAGAGACCTATGAGCGTCTGGTGGAAAAGCAGATCATCGAGGTTGCACCGCTGGCCTATATGCGCGGCCGGACGCTGGACGATTCCTTCATCATCCTCGACGAAGCGCAGAACACCACCCCGGAGCAGATGAAGATGTTCCTCACCCGCATGGGCGTCGGCTCTAAAGTGGTCGTTACCGGCGACGTCACTCAGATCGACCTGCCCGACCGCACCCGCAGCGGCCTTGTGGATGCACTTCAGGTCCTCAAAGGCGTGAACGGCATCGCGCAGTGCTACTTCACCGAAAAAGATGTGGTGCGTCACCGTCTGGTGCAGGAGATCATCAAAGCCTACGAGGCCGCTGCCCACCCGGCTAAGCACTGAACCCTATGAAAAAACAACCCCGGCGGCATACCACAGAAACCGGGACATTCGCTCAATAGAATGTAGAAACGAAAGGAGCGGACGATTTATGTCCAATAAAGTTTTGATCACCAACTCGCAGAAAGCGATCAAAGTCCCCTCGGGCCTTCGCATCCTCATCCGCCGCGCCTGCAACGCGGTGCTGGAATATGAGCATTTTGACGACCCGGCGGAGATCAGCGTGACCTTCGTGGACAACGCAGCCATTGCTGAGCTGAACAACCAGTACCGCAACAAGCCGATGCCCACGGATGTGCTGAGCTTCCCTCTGGGGGAGAACGGCGTCTATGACGTGGACGAGAACAACGGCTGCAAGATGCTGGGCGACATCGTCATCAGCATGGAGCGCGCACAGGAGCAGGCGACTCTCTACGGCCATCCGCTGCAGAGAGAGGTCGCTTTCCTGACGGTCCACTCCATGCTCCATCTGCTGGGCTATGACCACGAGAACGGCGGTCTGGAAGCCATGCGGATGCGTGAGAAGGAAGAAGCTGTCCTCATCCAGCTGGGTCTGCCCCGCACGGTGAGCTACACGGAATAAAAAGACAGGAGTTCTATTTTGAAAAACGAAACACCGATCCAGGGCCATTATGATACATCCTCTGTGTTCGTGGCGGTCATTGGCCGCCCGAACGTGGGCAAGTCCAGCCTGACGAATCTGCTGGTGGGGGAGAAGGTGGCTATCGTCACCTCCAAGCCCCAGACCACCCGTACCCGTATTACTGGCGTCATCACCCGGGGGCCTCTGCAGTACGTTCTGCTGGATACCCCCGGCGTGCATAAGCCCCATAATAAGCTGGGCAAACGGATGGACAAGACGGCCAGCGACTCCATTGCTGATGTCGATGTGTCCATGATGCTGTTCGAGCCCTACGGCGCGCTGAATGAATCGGAGATGGTTCTGGTCGAGGCTCTGAAAAAGGGCGGCCCGGCCATCGCGGTCATCAACAAGACCGACCTCGTCAAAGACCCGGCGGACCTCGAGGCCCGCAAGGCGGAGCTGAAGGCCCTGGGCGTCTTTGATGATGTCTATACCGTCAGTGTCCGCGATAATGACCACTGCGAGGAACTGTTCGACGCCCTGAGCCGCTATGCCGTGGAAGGCCCGCATTATTTTGACGATGATGCCTACACCGATATGCCTGAGAAGGAGCTTGTAGCAGAAGTTATCCGTGAAAAGGCTCTGCTCTATATGCGGGACGAGATCCCGCACGGCATTGCGGTCGTGGTCGAGCGCTTCAAGGAGCGCCCCGGCACCGACCTCGTGGACATCGACGTGAACATCTACTGTGAGCGGGAGAGCCACAAGGGCATGGTCATCGGCAAGGGCGGCGCGATGCTGAAGAAGATCGCCAGCGCAGCCCGCACCGACTGCGAGGAATTCCTCGGCTGCCGCGTCAACTTACAGTGCTGGGTGAAGGTCAAAGCCGACTGGCGCGATAACGAGTTCATGCTCAACAATTTCGGCTTCAAGCAGCAGCCCAACCGCTGAGTCTCATAACAGGACAGATTTCCCGGGGATAGCGCAGTACCCTAGAGGTGATACTATACCTTAAAGAAGGGAGCGTTGTCCGATGGATGTGGAACTCAGCTGGCAGACGTTTGCCTGCACCGGTGATATTCTGTGTTATCTGGACTACAGGCGGCAGCTCGCTCAGCAGCGGCTCACCGCCCCGGCAGGAGAAAAAACAGATGGATACCATTGTGACCCCGGGCCTTGTCCTGAAAGAGACCCGGTATAAAGAATCAGACCGGATCATCACGCTTCTGACGCCGGGGCTGGGAGTCATCTCGGCCTCTGCGCAGAGCAGCCTGCGGCTGAAAAGCAAACTGTTCAGCGCCTGCGGGCTTTTTTGTTACTCGGAGTTCGTGCTTGTCCCCGGACGGAATATGTATACAGTGCGAGAGGCGGATGTCAAAAACGTCTTCCATGGCATCTCGTCCTCCATCGAAGGGATGAGCCTTGCCATGTATATGGCGGAAATGGCCTCGGCGCTTTCGCCCACAGGAGACGAAGCCGCAAAAGAACTGAGGCTTCTCCTGAATTGCTTTTACATGATAAGCGAGAAAAAGGCCGACCTCCGGGTCATCAAGGCCGTATTTGAGCTGCGTACCATGAGCGAGTGCGGATTTCTGCCGCAGCTGGTCTACTGCCGCGACTGCGGCACCTACGACGGCCCGGCCTTTTATCTCGACCCGGCGGAGGGCTGTCTGCTCTGCGAATCCTGCGCCCAAAAGGCGGGGAAGAAGTGCAATCTGGACGCCGGGGCGCTGTTTGCGCTGCGGCATATCTGTCTGGTAGAAGATAAAAAGATATTCGGCTTCCGTATTTCCGTCGGCAGTCTGGCGAAGCTCTCTGCAGCAGCAGAGCAATATGCGCTGACCCATCTGGACAAGCCGTTGAAAAGCTACGCCTTTTTGAGATCCGTCCTGCCATAACCATTTGAAATCGATTTGAAATAAGGAATTACTATGGAAACAAGTTATTTGAAAACGCTGGAACTGGACAAGATCATTGCCCGGGCGGCGGAGGGCTGTGTGTGCAAGGAGTCCCGCGAAAAGCTCCTTGCCATCGAGCCTCAGTGCGACCCCGATGAAGTGCGGTATGCGCTGGAACAGACCGATGCCATCAATTCACTGCTCATCAAGAACGGCTCGCCCCGCTTCGGTGGAGTAGAGGGCGTCAGTCAGCTGGCCGCCCGCGCTGTCAAGGGCGGTGTCCTTTCAATGGGTGAACTGCTGATGGTGGCCGGTGCGCTTCGCAACTTTCAGAACCTTGTCAGCTGGTATGGTTCTTCGGAACACGATGCACTTCCGACGGACGACTTATTCTATGCGCTGGCTCCTCAGCCTGGCCTCGAGCAGCAGATCTCGAGCGCCATCCTTGCACCGGATGCAATGGCAGATACGGCATCGCACACCCTGAACGACCTGCGCAAAAAGATCCGTGCGACTGAAAACAGCATCCGCGACCGTCTGGAAAGCATGGTCCGGAACATGGACACCTCCAAGTACTTACAGGAGAGCGTCGTCTCCATCCGAAATGGCCGTTATGTCGTTCCTGTCAAAAGCGAGTATCGCGGTGAGGTGAGCGGTATCATCCATGACGTCTCGTCTACCGGTGCGACGGTCTTCGTCGAGCCGCAGGCTGTTGTGGAGGCAAATGCACGCATCCTTCAGTACCGCGCACAGGAAGCCCAGGAGATCGAGCGTATCCTGGTAGCATTTACCGGTCAGGTCGCAGCCATTGAGCCGCAGTTCCAGTACAGCTATAAGGCCATGCTGGAAATCGACGTCCTGCTTGCAAAAGCCCGCCTTGCACTGGATATGAAGGCGTTCAAACCCACTGTCCGGACGGATACGTCGTTCTCGCTCATCCGGGCGCGTCATCCGCTCATCGACGCAAAGAAGTGCGTACCTGTCGATATTTCGCTGGGCAGGGAATATGATTCGCTCATCATCACCGGCCCCAACACCGGCGGTAAGACCGTCACTCTGAAAACGGCCGGTCTGCTTTGCGCGATGGCACAGTGCGGCTTCCTCATCCCGGCGGATGAGCGCAGTGAGATCTGTGTCTTCGACGAATTCCTCGTGGACATCGGCGATGAGCAGAGCATCGAGCAGAGCCTGTCCACCTTCTCCGGTCATATGAAGAAGATCACCGGCATCCTTGAGCTTGCCATGCCCCACACGCTGGTGCTTCTGGACGAGCTTGGTGCCGGTACCGACCCGGCGGAAGGTGCGGCGCTGGCTGTTGCCATCATCGAAGAGCTGCGCCGCCGCGGTGTGCTCCTGATGGCCACAACGCACTATGCAGAATTGAAGGTGTTCGCTCTCGAGACAAAGGGCGTCGTCAACGCCAGCTGCGAGTTCGATTTGGAGACGCTGCGCCCCACCTATAAGCTCAGCGTCGGCGTTCCGGGCAAGTCCAACGCTTTCCTTATCAGCGAAAAGCTTGGCATCCCGGAGCGGGTCATTGAGGCGGCACAGCAGCATCTGTCCGCAGAAGACAAGCGCCTGGACGCCGTTCTGGGCCAGCTGGATGATTTGAAGCTCCAGCTCAAAGCCAGTCAGGACGAGGTGGAAGGCCTGAAAAACGAGGCCGCCCACCAGCTGGATGCAGCCCGTCAGAAGCGCGATGAGCTTATCCAGCAGGGCGAGAATGAGCTGGAAGCTGCCCGCGCCAAGGCCCGCGCACTGGCGCAGGAGGTCGAGAGCAAGGCTTACGCTCTGACGGATGAGCTGCGCCAGATCCAGAAAGACGAGCGGATGAGCACCCAGCAGAAGGCCCAGCGCGCCCGTGAGATCGCCAAGAAAGAGTCCGAAAAGCTCTTTATGGGGACCGAAGTGGTACACAACCCGGTCAAGGAGTTCGTGCCGCTGAAGGAAGTCAAGGTAGGGCAGGAGGTCTGCATTGCAGAACTGAACCAGCTGGCTACCGTGCTCTCTCTGCCGGATAAAAACGGCGATGTTCTCGTACGGGCCGGCATCATCAAGACGAAAGTGCCGCTCAAAGGCCTCAAGCAGCCGGAAAAGCTGGTCAAGGAGACGAAGCCTCAGACCAAAGCCCAGCAGCGTTACTCCCGCCTGACCGGCGATGCTAACCGGCCCAATGGCAGGGTAGAGCGAGTACAGCGCACGGCAAAGATGGAATGCAACCTGCTGGGTCTTACCGTAGACGAGGCGCTGCCAGAGGTAGATTCCTTCATCGACCGTGCGATTTTGAACGGCCAGACTGTGGTATACCTCATCCACGGCAATGGTACTGGCGCACTGCGCACGGCCATCCATAAGCATCTGCGGGGAAACCGAATGGTCAAGAGCTTCCGTCTGGGCCGTTACGGCGAGGGCGAGAGCGGCGTGACCGTTGTCGAGCTGAAGTAAGCCGATGGCAGGACGTTCAAATCCAAGACACGCACGCCGGAAAAGACCGGGCGGCCCGTCCACTGCGACGGTCATCGGCCTTTTGGTGTGCGTCGTCTGCTTCAGTGCAGCATTTTTCCTTTGGAAAGCAGCGCTGTTCGGCTCCGGGCGAAATGAGAGCGGGGAAGAGCCTTTCCGGCCTGTGGTGGGCGACCCGCCTTACCGGGTCTGCATTGATGCCGGCCACGGCGGAAGCGACCCGGGCGCAAGGGGAGTCGTCGAAGAAAAAGAGATGACGGCCCAGACCTCCGAGGCTCTGCTTGCGCTGCTGGAGGCCGACTCTAATTACATCCCGCTGCGTTCCCGCGAAAGCTATGATGTCACCGCAAAGCCCAGCGAGCGGGCGGAAGCCATCAATGCCCAGAGCCCGCAGCTGCTGCTGTCCATCCACGGCAACTCCGCGCCGGAGGGTTCTGCCGCTGCAGGCTTTGAGTGTTATCCGTCCGTTCCGGGCCGTACATGGCATCAGGAGAGCTATTACTTCGCGCAGCAGCTGGCGCAGGGAATGCAGGCCGCAGACGCAAAGCTCCGCGGCCACGGCGGCATCCGGTACATTTATTATCAGGGCGAGGTAAAGCAGCTTGTAGAGAGCACCCATACCGAAGTAAGGGACGAGCGAAGCTTTACCTTGTTGGAAGATGTAAACTGTCCGGCGGTTCTGGCAGAACAGTGCTTTGTGACCAGCGAAGAGGACGTTGCACAGTTTGGCAGCGAAGAAGGCTGTAAGACAGTGGCGCGCGCTTACTATGAAGCGATCTGCGCGTACTTCGGAACACAGCCGCTGGATACACCGCTGTAAAGTCTGATGCAATGGACGCTCGCATGAAAGCGGTCTTGTCCAGCTGTATTTTACGATGCCTGCTTGGCAGGCGATCCACGCGTCCCAAACGAAATGATATAAAAGAACAGCAGAGGCTCCCAAAACCTGCACCGATGACGGAACGCAGGAGAAGGGGGTCTCTGTTTTTGATTTTTATAATATTTCGTATAATGCAGGTTATACGAAATATAGGGGAGTGAAAAAGCCCTCTTTTCCGGATTTCGGGCCTTTCCAGCGGCTCCTGAGCCTTTTGGGCTGGCTGGGCCGTTTTTTCGCGTTTTGTACAGTTGTGTTATTTGAATGCATTGCTTTGTATGTTTGGTCAGCTTTTTTGTTTTACAATCGTCCCGCTGTTGTCTGTAAAAACTTTTCTGACAATAGCCATCACTTTTTGATTCCAGCCGCTCATATTTTTCAAGAGCGTTCGGTCTGCGTGGTTCCATCAATATATCCCAGCTGAAGCTTCTGGTTTTTCTCGTAAAGTCTCAGAACCTCTGGAATGTCCTTAAATCGAAGCATCCACACCGAATAACCTTTGAAAAATCGTGTGGGTTCATTCGCGTTCATTCGTATCGGCAAGGCTCGAAACATCCACCCGGAAACCTTCCTGCGCGGCACCCTCAAAGGCTTCCATCGGGCCGTCCGGCGCATCATTTTCAGGCTCATCCGATGAAGGATCGGCAAATTCCCCCTTGCTCTCCCCTGTCTCCTTCGATGTTGTATCCAAGCTTGCCTTCTTGACTTCACCCAGCGGATTCTGCTCAATCGCTGCACGCACCTGAAATTCCTGCAGGTGTGTATAAATTTGTGTCGTGCCGACGCTGCTGTGTCCCAGAAGCTGTTTGAGGGTCAGAATATCCACGTTGCCGGTCTGATACATCAGCGTCGCGGCAGTATGGCGGAGCTTATGGGTGGAAAAACCGCGCAGACCCGCTGCTTTCATAGCGCCGGTGACCAGCTGCTCTACCCGGCGGTTTGAGATGCGCTCCTTGCGCCGCCGGGTGATAAAGACCGCTCTCTCTTTGGGGTTCAGGCCCTCCATCGTGTTGCGCTTGTTCAGATAGATCTGCAATGCCTCCATGCAGGCATCATTCAGGTAGACCATCCGCTCCTTGTGGCCCTTACCGAACAGACGAATCTGCCGCTGTTCCATGTCGATGTCGCCGAGGTCCATGCCGACAAGCTCCGAAAGACGCATCCCACAGTTCAGAAACAGCACCACCATGCAGTAATCCCGCTCCGGGAAATCGCTCTGGGTCTGGGTGCTTTCCAGCAAGTCCATCGACTGTTCTGCGGTCAGATATTTGGGCAGGACTTTATCCTGCTTGGGCGGTTTGATGGAGGCTGTGGGGTTCTCTTTGAGCAGGTCTACCTGATTGACCAGATAATCATAAAAGCCGTGCAGACTGGCCAGCCGCCGGGCCGTCGAAGACTTTTTGTTGCCGCACTCGCTGTTCAGAAAGTACAGATACTCATAAACGTCTTCCTTGGTCACACTGCCCCAGAAAGCCGTATCGAGCCCCTTGGGGTCGATGTCCTTTATCTCTGCATCGCCTGCAGCAAGACCGCGCCGGCGCTTCATAAAGCGGCTGAAATTGCGCAGGTCGCAGTAATAGCTGAAGGCCGTGTTGGGGCTTTTGCCTGCGATGACTTCCAGATAGCGCACATACGCGGCGATGTCCGGCGAAGCATCATCAAAAGGCTTATGTTTTTCGGGATTTTTCTCGTCCAGATAAATCGACATGGTTTCCTCTTTTTATGGTCACAGACGGTCGGATTTCAGGGCATGGATGGCGTCCGAGATATAGGCGGCACCGACAAGCTTCATGCCGGGATAATCGGCGGCGCTCAGATGTGCAAGGCTGTGCTTGGGTACGACGGCACGCTCAAAGCCGATACGTTCCGCTTCCCGCAGACGCTGCTCCAGATTCGGTACACTGCGCACCTCGCCGCCAAGGCCGACTTCACCAATGGCGATGAGCTTATCGCTCACGGGGCAGTCCAGAAGCGAAGACACCATGCTCAGACAGACGGCAAGGTCGCAGGCGGTATCCCGCAGGGTGATGCCGCTGACGATGTTGATATACACGTCCAGATTGCCGAAGAAATAACCTGCACGCTTTTCCAGCACGGCGATGAGCAGGTTCATGCGGTTGTAGTCGTAACCGCTGCAAGCCCGCCGGGGTGCCGGGAAATTCGTCTTGGTCGCAAGGGCCTGTATCTCGCTGAGAATGGGGCGGCTGCCTTCCATAGTACAGGCGACGCAGTTCCCGGAAACGCCCAGCGGACGGCCTTCCAGAAGCATCTGGGACGGATTTTCGATTTCCTCAAGGCCCTGCCCTGTCATATCAAACATACCAAGCTCGTTGGTGGAGCCATAGCGGTTCTTAGCCGCCCGCAGGATGCGGTATGGCAGCATTTTGTCTCCCTCAAAGTAAAGAACCGTATCCACGATGTGCTCCATGACCTTCGGGCCTGCGATAGCACCGTCCTTGTTGACATGGCCCACGATAAACATCGGGATCTCCTGCTTTTTGGCGACGGCCAGCAGGCGGGCCGCACTCTCTTTCACCTGACTGACCGTGCCGGACGAAGACGAGATGTCCATACACCGCATGGTCTGGATGGAGTCGATGACGACCAGTTCCGGCTTTTCTTTCTCGATGAGGCCGCAGATCTCGTCTACGTCGTTTTCTGCCGCCAGATAGATGTTATCCTGCGGGACTTTCAGGCGGGCCGCACGCAGCTTGACCTGACGGACGGACTCTTCGCCCGTGATATACAGCACCGTGTGCTGGTTGGAGATGGCACCGCAGAGCTGCAACAGCATCGTAGATTTGCCCACGCCCGGCTCACCGCTCAGCAGTACGACGCCGCCCAACACGATGCCGCCGCCCAATACGCGGTCAAGCTCGGAAATGCCCGTCAGGATGCGGCTCTTTTCCTCGGTCGTGCTGATGTCAGCCAGACGCCTTGCCGTCAGCGATGTGACGCCCTCCTGCCGGACAGGCGCAGCGGCTTTGCCGCCGGAAAGCCCGGCCTTGGGCGCTTCGGCGACCACATCCTCATTCATGGTGTTCCAACTGCCGCAGCTGGGGCAGCGGCCCATCCAGCGGGGGCTTGTCTCTCCACAGTTGGAGCAGACGTATACGGTTTTCAGCTTCGGTTCTTTCATTCTGGACTCCCTGTTTTCATTTCATGAAAATCATTTTCTTTATCATACCACATCCGGCCCAAGGCCGCAAGAAAGCCGGGCGCTTATCCGGCCTGCATCAGACGATTTGCAAGACACACAAGGCCGGTGGCCGCACCGCAGAGCGGGCAGAGACAGACCGCCAGTAAGGCGAATTGCCCCACCAGGAGCCGTGCTCCTGCCGGATGGCTTCCCTTATCCCCTCTGCCGAAAGAGAAGGCGTGGATGCGGCTGCTGACCTGCAGAGCCGAAGCACCGAACAAACAGAGCGCACCCGCCGCCAGTGCCGTCGGAAGGCTGGCTGTGAGCAAAAAGAGAACGAGCTGTTTTGCCCCGAGGCTATTCAGAAGCTGCGCCGAGAGCAGGCCGGAGCCTGTCCCGTATAACATCGCAAACAGAAAGATGGGCAGCGGCCCCACTGCCGAAAGCCCCAGCAGGAGGAACACTGCCGCCGCCCCGAGGACGACGGCCAGCTCTGCCCCAAACAGTCCCACCGCCTGTGCTGCACTGGACGCCGCAAACACTCCGCGCCAGCAGTCCAGATAATAGGCCAGCGTCTCCATCTCTTCAGCGTCGCACAGCGCCTGCAGGACGCCCGCCATCAGCGTACCGAAGAGATAGGCCGCCGCCAGAAGGATGCAGTCCCGGCTGGCCTGAAATGGCTTCCGCCGGGGAGCTTTCTGAGGCGGAAGCTCCGCCAACGGCTTGGAGGCAGGCGTCATGGCTTCTTTTTCTGCCAGAGACTCGCCCGCTGTATCTTCCGGCAGCGTCGGCACAAGCGCCGCTGCATTTGTTTCCGTTTCCTGATAGACCCACATCGTGCTTTTTCCCTCCTGCTTTTGTTGTGTATGGCCGCTGTAGCGTGGACTGAGCATTCAGCGCCGCTTTCGCTCCGTGCGCAGCATTCCGAGGACCCCGCCCAGAACCCCCATCAGCAGGACAAGCCCTGCCCGGACGAACTGCATCGTTTCCCACTCACTCTGGTACAGTGTACCCAGAATAAAAAGCAGCCCTATAAAGAGAGCTCCTTCCGCTGCGCCCCAGACGAGCCCTTTGCCCTTTTGCAGAATGGCCATCAGCAGGCCGCCGAGAAAGCTGCCGAGACAGACTGCCGCCGTGGCCAGCGGAGCAGCGGCCTCCTGCGTCAGGCCCTGTTTGACCATCAGCCAGCCGAACCCTGCCAGGCTCACGGCTGCTGCCGCACTGCCCACTCCGAAAACGACCAGCAGCCCTATCGCCGGGAACTTCTTGGTATCAGACATAAAAACGCGCCTCCCTGCACCTACTGTATGCAGGGAGACGCGTCCAAAGCACGGATCCGGAAAAATATTACTTCTTGGGGGCGTTGTCCATGTTCAGCTTCTCGACAGAGCTGATGGCGTTCTTGGTGAAGCGGATCTTCACACGGTCAGCGCCAGTCTCCAGCACAAAGGTGTCGTCCTTGATGGCGACCACACGGCCGATGACGCCGCCGATGGTGGTGACCTGATCGCCGATCTCCAGAGAAGAGCGCATTGCAGCGTCCTTCTTCTCCTGCTTCTTCTGGGGACGGTAGATCATGAAGTAGAGCATCACCAGCATTAGAGCCAGAGTAAAGAAAAGGCTGATGTAGCTTTCGGTCGTAGTCAGAAATTGCATGGGGCAAAATCTCCTCTCAAATTCATATGACCTTATTATACGCGCTTATCCGGCATGTTTCAAGGCTAAATCTCAAATTCGTGTGTCGAGCAGCTTGACATAGCGGTCATGGAAGGCGGTAAAGGTGCCTGCATCCAGCTCATCGCGGATGCGTTCCATCAGGTGATTGTAGAACCAGAGGTTGTGCATGACGGCCAGACGCATACCCAGCAGTTCCTCTGCCTTGAACAGGTGGCGGATATAGGCGCGGGAGTAGTTCCGGCAGGCCGGGCAGCCGCAGGCGGGGTCGATGGGGCGCTCGTCGCGCTCGTACTTGGCGTTCTTGATGTTGATGATGCCGCCCCAGGTGTTCAGGTGGCCGTGGCGGGCGTTGCGGCTGGGCATGACGCAATCGAAGAGGTCCACGCCGCGGGAGACGGCCTCGATGATGTTGCCGGGAGTGCCTACGCCCATCAGGTAACGGATCTTATCCTTAGGCATATAGGGCTCGACCGCGCTGATCATCTCGTACATCACCTCAGTGGGCTCACCCACAGCGAGGCCGCCGATGGCGTAGCCGTCCAGGTCCAGGTCGGCGATCTGCTTCATGTGCTCCACGCGCAGGTCGGCGAAGGTGCAGCCCTGATTGATGCCGAAGAGCAGCTGGTCGGGGTTGACGGAGATGCCTTCATGCTTCAGGCGGGCCATCTCATCCTTGCAGCGCTTGAGCCAGCGGGTGGTGCGCTCGCAGCTGGCTTTGGAGTAATCGTGCTGGGCGGGGTTCTCGACACACTCGTCAAAGGCCATGGCGATGGTGGAACCGAGGTTTGCCTGGATCTGCATACTTTCCTCGGGACCCATGAAGATGCGGTGGCCGTCGAGGTGAGAGGCAAAGGTCACGCCCTCCTCGGTGATCTTGCGCAGCTTTGCGAGGCTGAACACCTGAAATCCGCCGCTGTCGGTGAGGATGGGGCCGTTCCAGCGGGTAAACTTGTGCAGACCGCCCATCTCTGCCACCAGCTTGTCGCCGGGACGCAGATGCAGATGGTAGGTGTTGCAGAGCATGACCTGCGCACCGATGTCCTTCAGGTCATGGGCAGACAGGCCGCCCTTGATGGCGCCGGCGGTGGCAACATTCTGGAATGCGGGGGTCTGCACCGTGCCATGCACGGTCTTGAACTCGCCCCGCCGGGCGTTGTGCTCCTGCTTGAGCAGCTTGTAGGTCGTCAAAGAAGGCATAATATTTTTCCTTTCTGCGCACGGAAAACAGCCGTGCATCCTGCCGCAGGGGGCGTATGCTCTCGCTGCGGATACAGAGTCGGGATATTACAGCGGCGAAGCGCTATAATAGTTACAAGATCAGCATCGCATCCCCAAAGCTGAAGAACCGATATTTCTGCTCGACAGCCACCTTATAGGCGGCCATCGTCTTTTCGTAGCCGTACAGCGCCGACACCAGCATGATGAGGGTGCTTTCGGGCAGATGGAAGTTGGTGATAAGGCCGTCGATGCAGTTGAACTTGACACCGGGATAGAGGAAGATGTCGGTGTTGCCGCTGCAGGCTTTGATCTCGCCGTACTTGGCGGCGACGGCTTCCAGCGTGCGGCAGCTGGTGGTGCCTACGGCGATGACACGATGGCCTGCGGCCTTGGTATCATGGATGAGCTTTGCAGTCTCCTCGCTGACGGAGTACCACTCGCTGTGCATCTTGTGGTCGGCGATCTCGTCTTCCTGCACGGGACGGAAGGTGCCGAGGCCGACATGGAGCGTCACCTCGGTGATGTTGACGCCCTTGGCGCGGATGGTATCCATCAGCTCTGGCGTGAAGTGGAGGCCGGCAGTGGGAGCGGCAGCGCTGCCCAGCTCCTTGGCATAGACAGTCTGATACTGGCTCTGGTCGTCCAGCTGCTTGGTGATATAGGGCGGCAGAGGCATCTTGCCGAACTCGTCCAGCTTCTCGTAGAGGGTCTTGGTGTCATAGTAGAAGGTGACGAACTTATTGCCGTCTTCCAGCGTCTCGTCCACGATGGCCGTCAGGCTGCCGTCGCCAAAGCTGACCTTGGTACCGGGCTGCATCCGCTTGCCGGGCTTTGCAAGGCACTCCCACTGGTCGCCCTTCACCTGCCGCAGGAGCAGCAGCTCGCAGACAGCGCCGGTGGGCTGCTTGATGCCTACGATGCGGGCGGGCAGGACCTTGGAGTTGTTGACCACCAGCAGGTCGCCCGGCTCGAGGTATTCGGGCAGGTCGTGGAAGATGCGGTGCTGGATGCTGTCGTCTTTCTGGCTCAGGACCATCAGACGGGCTGCATCACGGGGGGACGCAGGCTCCTGTGCAATGAGCTCTTTGGGTAAATCATACCAAAAATCTTTTTTTAACATAGTTAGCATTTGCCTTTCCGATGATTGACACGAATGCCGTATCAATGTTATCATAAAATCTGTATAGCGGTATCTATTATATTGCATAGACGTCTGCTTTGCAAGCGGAGTCTTATGCGAATTGGCTTTTTTGAAAGGAAAGGTGCTGGAAATGGATAAACAGTATAAAGTGGGCGTCGTCGGTGCCACCGGTATGGTAGGCCAGCGTTTTGTTACTCTGCTCGAAAATCATCCCTGGTTCAAGCTGACGACTCTGGCCGCTTCCGGCCGGAGCGCCGGCAAGACCTATGAGGAGGCTGTCGGTTCTCGCTGGGCCATGACCACCCCGATGCCGGAGAGCGTCAAGAAGATGGTGGTGCTGGATGCATCCAAGGTGGAGGAGGTCGCCTCTCAGGTGGACTTTATCTTCTGCGCCGTCAATATGCCGAAGGACGAGATCAAGGCTCTGGAAGAGGCTTATGCCAAGGCAGAATGCCCCGTCGTCTCCAACAACAGCGCAAACCGCTTCACTCCGGACGTGCCGATGGTCGTGCCTGAGATCAACGCCGACCACATCGACATCATCCCCGCTCAGCGCAAGCGCCTGGGTACCAAGCGCGGCTTCATCGCCGTCAAGTCCAACTGCAGCCTGCAGAGCTATGTCCCTGCCCTGCACCCCCTGATGAAGGATTTCGGCGTCAGCAAGGCTCTGGTCTGCACCTATCAGGCCATTTCCGGTGCCGGCAAGACCTTCGACCGGATGCCTGAGATCATCGACAACGTCATCCCCTACATCGGCGGCGAGGAAGAAAAGAGTGAGCGTGAGCCTCTCAAGCTGTGGGGTCATATTGAGGGCGACCACATCGTCAACGCCGAGAAGCCTGTCATCACTGCCCAGTGCTTCCGTGTGCCTGTCTCTGACGGTCACACCGCCGCTGTCTTCGTGAGCTTTGATAAGAAGCCCAGCAAGGAAGAGATCCTCAAGGCCTGGGCCGAGTTCCGCGGCCCCGCACAGGAGCTGGACCTGCCCAGCGCACCCAAGCAGTTCCTCCACTACTTCGAGGAGAACGACCGTCCCCAGCCCAAGCTGGACCGCAACACCGAGCACGGCATGGCCGTCTGCATCGGCCGTCTGCGTGAGGACACCCTGTTTGATTACAAGTTCGCCTGCATGAGCCACAACACCCTGCGCGGCGCTGCCGGCGGCGCAGTGCTGCTGGCTGAGCTGCTGGCAGCCAAGGGCTATTTTGACTGATCTGCGCGCTTTTTGAACTTCAACGCGCTGCAAAGGAGTTTTTTGCTATGAAGAATCCTGTTTTTACTGGTGCGGGTGTTGCCATCATCACCCCGATGTACGAGGACGGCAGCATCAATTTCGATGAACTGGGCCGCATCGTTGAGGATCAGATCGCCCGCGGCACCGACGCCATCGTCATCTGCGGCACCACCGGCGAGTGCTCTACCATGACCGACGAGGAGCAGCTGGCCGCCATCAAGTATACCGTAGACCTCGTGAACCATCGTGTGCCTGTCATCGCCGGTGCCGGTTCCAACGACACCGACCACGGCTGTGCTCTGGCTGCAAAGTCTGCCGCCTGCGGCGCAGACGCTCTGCTGCTGGTGACCCCCTACTACAACAAGACCTCTCAGGCTGGCCTTGTCGCCCACTTTACCGCAATGGCAGAGGCCGGCGGCATTCCGGTCATCCTGTATAACGTGCCTTCCCGCACCGGCCTGAACATCGCCCCCGAGACGGCCAGGGAGCTGAGCAGGCACCCGCTCATCAACGGCATCAAGGAAGCCTCCGGCAATATCGGTCAGGTGGCAAAGATCGCGGCCCTCTGCGGCGACGAGCTGAACATCTACTCCGGCAACGATGACCAGGTGGTCCCCCTGCTGTCTCTGGGCGGCAAGGGCGTCATCAGCGTCGTCTCCAATGTCAAGCCTGAGCTTGTTCACAACTGCTGCAAGGCATGGTTCGACGGTGATACCGCCAAGGCCCGCGAGCTGCAGCTGGAGATGCTGCCCCTGTGCGATGCGCTCTTCTGCGAGGTCAACCCCATCCCGGTCAAGTACGCCATGAATGTGCTGGGCTGGGAGGCTGGTGAGTGCCGGCTGCCCCTCGTGGAGCCCAGCGACGCACACAAGGAGCAGATCGAGCAGGCTCTGCAGGCTGCAGGCCTTATCAAGGAATAAACGATTTTATGTGCAAATGCCCGGCGAGACAGATCTCCGGGCATTTGCCGTATGATAAAAAAGAGGATCATAACAATGACGGATATTATCATTCAGGGCATCGGCGGCCGGATGGGCCATGTGCTGTGCGAGATGATTGCCCAGCGTGAGGATTGCCGCGTCGTGGCCGGCATCGACATGAAGGACGGCGAGATGAACGGCATTCCCGTGTACGACAGTCTGGACAAGCTGGACGGCAAGGGCGACGTCGTCATCGACTTCAGCGCTCCGGCAGCGGTCGAGAAGGCTCTGCCCTACTGTGAGGCTCACAAGCTGCCCATCGTGGTCTGCACCACCGGCCTTTCCGAGGAACTGCAGCTGAAGCTCGTCCAGCTCTCCCGCAGCATCCCGGTGTTCAAGAGCGCCAATATGTCCATGGGCATCAACGTCCTGTCCGAGCTGTGCAAGCGTGCATCGGCCATTCTTGGTGCAAACTACGACATCGAGATCGTTGAGCAGCACCATCACAACAAGCTGGACGCTCCCAGCGGCACGGCTCTGATGCTGGCTGACGCCATCAACGAAGAGAACGACGGCGCATATCATTACGTCTATGACCGCTCCTCCGTCCGCCAGAAGCGAGACCCCAAGGAGATCGGCATCAGCGCCGTGCGCGGCGGCAGCATCGTGGGCGACCATGAGGTGTTGTTCTGCGGCCCGGATGAGGTCATCACCCTCCGCCATACGGCATATTCCCGCAATATTTTTGCAAATGGCGCAATAAATGCTGCCGTTTATCTTGCAAAAAAGGAGCCCGGCCTGTACAATATGAGTAACATGATCGCAGAGATGTAAGCTTTTCTGCACATGGCATCATAAGGCACGGTATCGTGCGTCAGGAGACGAGCCTATGGCCAAGCACGCAAAGCACGCAGCCCCTCCCCGCCGTCGGCGTTCCGCCCAAAAGCACACCTCGCATAAGGGCGTCACCCTGTACACACTGGGGGTCCTGCTGGTGGCCGTATCGGCGCTGCTCTTTCTGCGCTTCTGGCCCCGCCGCAGCGTGGATACAGTTCCTCCGGCAGTGGAGGTGGAGTCCCCTGCTGTTTCGGAGGAGCTTGCTGTGCCTGAGCCGCAGCCTGTCGTCACGACATTGCGCTTCTCGGCTACAGGGGACAACCTCATTCATGAGCCCATCTATTCGCAGGCCGCCCGGCGGGCTGCAGAGGGCGAAGGATACAGCTTTGATTACTGCTATATGAATCTGCTCGATTTCTATGCACAGCAGGACATCAACTGGATCAATCAGGAGACACTCTGCAGCAAAGAGCTTGCGCCCTCTACCTATCCCTGCTTCTCGACCCCCGGCGAGTGCGCCGAAGCGCTTTACCGGGCAGGCTTCCGGGTGTTCAGTCTCTCGAACAATCACACCTACGATAAGGGAGCTGCGGGCATTGCCGCCACCCTCCGATTCTGGGAGACGATGCCCGAGGATGTGATCACCACCGGCCTGTGGAAGGGCGAGGCGGACTATGGCCGCATCCCCATCCAGACAGTAGACGGCGTAAAGATCGCGTACCTTTCCTACACCGAGCACACCAACGGCATCCCCCGGAACAGCAAGATGACCGCAAACATCATCTACACCAGCCAGCAGGATGTCATGGAGCAGCAGGTGCGGGCGGCCCGGCAGGAGGCCGATTTTGTGGTAGTCGGCGTACACTGGGGCGTCGAGGACAGCCACAACATCACACAGGCGCAGCGCACCTTAGCTCAGTCTCTGGCCGACTGGGGCGCGGATGTGATCATCGGAACCCACCCGCACGTCCTGCAGGACGCCGAATGGCGCACCGCAGCCGATGGACGGAACGTATTTGTGGCCTATTCGCTGGGAAATTTCCTGAGCACCCAAAGCAAGCCTGACCAGCTCATCGGCGCGGTCCTGACGTTGGAGCTGGAGCAGACCACCGAGCCGGACGGCAGCGTCCATTGCGCGGTGCGCGGCCCGAAGCTTCATGTGACCGTGACCCACTATGACGCCGGAAAGTCTAACGTCCGCACGTATCTGTTCCGGGATTACACGCCGGAGCTTGCACAGGCCCATGGCGTCCGCGCCGCGTATCCTTCTTTTGGGTACGATTACATCCGCCAGACGGCACAGACCTACATCAACAGCGAATTTTTGGAGCTTGCATAAAGCTTGTATCAGAACGCCCGATGGGCAGAATGGAGTGTTTACTATGTACGGTGTATCCAAAATCAATATTGAGCCGAGCCTGATGATGATCAGTGTGCAGGATGCCGAGTTCAAGGGCAACACGATGGCACGTTATCTGCAGATCTTCGCCGACACTGGCGTCGTGGTGGATATGATCAGCCAGAGCGCTCCCCACGGCACCAGCATGGACTTCAGCTTCACGGCATCCAGCAGCGACCTGCCGCTGGTCATGAAAGCCATCTCTGCGGCAAATCTGGACAAGGACGCCAAGGCTTCTCCCCTCATCAGTGTGGGCTACTCCAAGCTGAATCTCTTCGGTGAGGAGATGGTCACCAGCTGCGGCGTCGCCGCCCGCGCCCTGAATGCTCTGGCGATGGCAGGCATCGAAGTTCTGCTCATCACCACCAGCGATTTGGACATTTCCCTTCTGGTTCGTTCGGAGAACGAGGACGCAGCCTATGAGGCCCTGAAAAAGGCTTACGAGCTGTAACAACGATATAAACAGCACCCGTGTCTGATAAAACAGGCATGGGTGCTGTTGCAGCAAAAGACCCGGCGGGTCTCCCCTCTGCGGAGAGGAACCAGCCGGGTCTTTTTATTTTATCAGAAGATTTACAGGCTCACCTTGTGGTAGACCTTCTTGCCTTTCTTGATGACGATGCCCTTGGACAGCTGCTCAGCAGTGAAGCTGACCGTGGGAGCAGCGACCTTCTCGCCGTCCACCAGAACACCGCCCTGCACGACGAGACGGCGGGCCTCACCGTTGGAAGCAGCCAGACCAGCCTTGACCATCAGGGTCAGGATGCCGATGGAGCCGTCGGTCAGGTCAGCCTCGGTCAGCTGAGTGTTGGGCATATGCTCAGCATCACCGGCAGCACCGCTGAACAGGGCGCGGGCTGCATTCTGGGCCTTGGCGGCCTCTTCTTCGCCGTGGACCATCTTGGTCAGCTCGAAGGCGAGGATCTCCTTGGCCTCGTTGAGGCGCTGGTCCTTCCAGGTGCTCATCTCGTCGATCTGCTCCAGCGGCAGGAAGGTCAGCATACGGATGCACTTCATGACATCCGAATCGCCGACGTTGCGCCAGTACTGATAGAACTCGAAGGGGCTGGTCTTGTTGGGGTCGAGCCAGACGGCGTTTCCGGCGGTCTTGCCCATCTTCTTGCCCTGAGAGTCGGTCAGCAGGGTGATGGTCATAGCATAGGCGTCCTTGCCCAGCTTGCGGCGGATAAGCTCCGTACCGCCCAGCATATTGCTCCACTGGTCATCGCCGCCGAACTGCATGTTGCAGCCGTAATGCTGGAACATGTAGTAGAAGTCGTAGCTCTGCATGATCATGTAGTTGAACTCGAGGAAGGACAGGCCTTTCTCCATGCGCTGCTCATAGCACTTGGCGCGCAGCATGTTGTTGACGGAGAAGCAGGCGCCCACGTCGCGCAGAAGCTCGACGTAGTTCAGATTCAGCAGCCAGTCGGCGTTGTTCAGCATCAGAGCCTTGCCGTCGGAGAAGTCGATGAACTTCTCCATCTGCTTCTTGAAGCAGGCGGCGTTGTGGGCGATGTCCTCCTTGGTCAGCATCTTGCGCATATCGGTGCGGCCGGAGGGGTCGCCGATCATGGTAGTGCCGCCGCCGATAAGAGCGATGGGCTTGTTGCCTGCCATCTGCAGACGCTTCATCAGGGTCAGGGCCATGAAGTGGCCTGCAGTCAGGCTGTCGGCGGTGCAGTCAAAGCCGATGTAGAAGGTGGCCTTGCCGTTGTTGATGAGGTCGATGATCTCGTCATCGGTGATCTGAGCCACCAGGCCGCGGGCCTTGAGTTCTTCGTACAGAGTCATAAAAATTTCCTCCTGTTTGTCGGGCAGAGGGAAAATAAAACGCCCCCTGCCAAAATAAATTTGGCAGAGGGCGATAAAATTCGCGGTACCACCTCTGTTTGCCGCCTCTTCACAGAAACGGCCTCACGAGTGCGCACCCCAGAGTAGAGTGACACTCCTGCGTTTGTAACGCTCGCACGCGGCACAGCCTACTATTCGTTCAGCCTGCGGCTCAGGGACGTATTTCGCCTGCGTCTCTGCAGCCCCTTTCACCAGCCGGGGCCTCTCTGGGCAGAGCGCATCAGGGTACTCGGTTCCCATCTTCGCCTTTCAACGAGATTCAGTTTAGCACATCCCTGCCGGAATGTCAAGCGCTGGCTTTTTTCTTATTTTTCTGCGTTCCGGCCCAGCATTTCCCGGGCATTGGCCAGCGAAAGCTCTGTGACATGGTCGCCGGAGATGAGGCGGGCCAGCGCCTCTACACGGCCATTCTCGTCCAGCGGGTGTATCTCGGTATAGGTACGCTCGTTCGTGATATTTTTCTGGATAAGCAGATGGCAGTCGGCCAGCGCAGCAATCTGCGCCGTATGAGTGATGCAGAGGATCTGATGGCCCTCGGCGCTCTGACGCAATACCTCGCCGATACGGCTGGCTGCTTTGCCCGATACGCCGCTGTCGATCTCGTCATAGATGACCGTCGGAACGGCGTCTTTATCAGCCATTGCGTTTTTAATGGCGAGGGTAATACGGCTCAACTCACCGCCTGAGGCGATCTTTGCCAGAGGCTTCGGGGCTTCGCCGGGGTTTGTGGAGATATAGAACTCGATGCTGTCCTGCCCATGGCTGGCCAGCGGCCCGCGCGAATGGCGAAGCGTCATCCGCACACCCGGCATGTTCAGGAAGTCCAGCGTACCAGAGATGCGCTTGTTCAGCTCATCGAAGGCTTTCAGACGGGTCTGGGTCAGAGCTTCGGCCTTTTCCCGCGCAAGGGTGTAAAGGCGGCGCTGCTCTTTCTGCAAGTGCTCTACCCTCTCCTGCGAGGACTGTATCATCTCAAGTTCTTTCCGCGCCCGTTCGCCAAAGGCAAGGATGTCCTCTACGGTGTCGCCGTACTTCCGACGGAGCTTATAGATAAGGTCGATGCGCTGCTCGATCTCGTCCAGCTCTGCATCGTTGGTGTCGTAGGCGTCCAGACGGCCAATGAGGTCTGCGGCGACATCCTTCGCGGTGTAATAAAGGTCAAGCAGCTGGCCCGCACCGGCAGACAGCTCTCCGTCGAGCTGTGCCGCTGCGTCCACAGCGTTGGAGGCTTCACCCAGAAGGTCAACAGCTCCCGGGGCCTCGTCACCGCCGGAGAGCAGCGCGTAACACTGTGCGATACGGTCCCGGATGGTGGAAGCATTCGCCAGCACTTTGCGGCGGCTTTCCAGCGTCTGCTCCTCCCCTGCCGTCAGGCCGGCATCGTCGATCTCCTGCACCTGATAGCTCAGCAGGTCGATACGGCGCTGCTTTTCGCTCTCGTCGGTTATCATGGCGTCCAGCGTCTTTTTGACGCCGACCAGTTCCCGGTAGATAGCATAATACGCCTGATATTCAGCACTGTTCTGGGCGTAAGCATCCAGAATGCCCTCATGACGGGCCGGGTTCAGCAGGCCCACGGAGTCGTGCTGACCGTTGATGTTGATAAGCCCGCCGCAAAGCTCCCGCAAGACGGCGGCAGTGGCCGGCATCCCGTTGATACGGCAGGTGCTCTTGCCCTCGGCGGTGATCTCACGGCTGAGCAGCAGGGCCTCCGAGCGCTCATAGCCTGCCTTTTCGAGGCTGTCGAGAACAGCAGGCGGCACGTCCTCGAACGCCGCCCGGATGACAGCCTTGGCCGCGCCGGTGCGCACGAGATCCTTGGAAGTGCGGTTGCCCAGAATGGCGTTGATGGAGTCGATGAGGATGGATTTGCCTGCGCCCGTCTCACCGGTCAGGACGTTGAGGCCCTTTTCGAAATGGACGTTTGCCTTCTGGATAACTGCAACATTTTCGATTTGCAGGCTGCTCAGCATAGTTTCACTCCCGCGTTTATTTCTGCCCGATATGACGGGTCAGTTCCGAACAGATGGTCTTTGCGTCCCGCTCCGAACGGGCCACGATAAGGAATGTATCGTCGCCGGAAAGCGTACCGACGACATTCTTCCATTTCAAGGCGTCGAACACCTCACAGGCAGCGTTCGCCATGCCGGAGTAGCACTTCACCAGCACGACATGTCCCGCAAAATCCACCCCCAACACCGACTCGTGGAATATCGTCTCGAACCGGCCCTGCATCTTGGGGTTGAGGCTTTCGTTATGGCTGGAAACGTAGCGATAGCCGTCGGCGGTGGCAGCTTTGACGAGGCACAGCTCCCGGATGTCCCGGGAAATGGTAGCCTGTGTCACCTCGAAGCCCTCCTGGCGCAGATGCTCAAGAAGTACCTCCTGTCGGCTGATGGGATGCTCCTGAATGAGGCGGAGGATCGTCTGCTGACGTTCCGTCTTGCCTTTTGCCTCAGCTGGATTGTTTCGGCCCATATTCCTTGCCTCCTCTTGTTATTATCTCCGGCTGCGCAGCTTCTGGTCGATGGCCTGAAACTGGTCTGCCCTGCTGAAGGTGACGAGCTGTACGATCTGGTCAGAGAGGCGTATCTCCGCCGTCGAGCCGGCACTGAGCGGATATTCCGCTGCGCCGTCGCAGCTCAGGAACACTTCGTTGTCGATGACCTGCCCCACACAGATGTTTATTTTGCGCTCCTGCGCAAAGACCATTGCGGGGCTGGTCAGACTGTGGGGACAGATGGGCGTGACGACGATGCCCTTGGTCTGCGAGTCCAAGATCGGCCCGCCGGCCGCCAGTGAATAGGCTGTAGAGCCTGTGGGGGTCGCCACGATGACGCCGTCACCACGGTAATGCTCTACAAGGATGTCGTCGCAGTAGATGCTGAAGTCGATGGCCTGCTGCAGACGGCCTTTCGTCACGACCACATCGTTGAGGGCATGGCCTTCCCAGCCATCCTCGCCCAGCACCCGCACATAGAGCAGCATCCGGCTGTCCAGAAGATACTCTCCCCGCACCAGAGCGGCAAGTTTTTCTTCCATTTCATCCACCTCACAGGTGGCGAGGAAGCCGCAGCGTCCGATGTTAATGCCGAGGATGGGTTTTTGATATTGCAGCGTAAAATTTGCCTCGTGCAGGATGGTACCGTCGCCGCCGATGGTCAGGATGACGTCGGTGCGCGGAAGGCATTCTTCCAAAGGAAGGTACTGTACACCTTCCACATAGCAGGACTCTTTCAGGTCATCCTGCATCAGGACGACAGCCCCCTGCATCAGCAGGAGCTGCGCTGCCCGGCGGGCAGTATCGGCAGCCTGTTCCTTTCCGGGGTTTGGCGAAATGTAAACAGTCATAGGGCGGTTTATTCCTCCGTCTCCCAGCAGATTTACTTGTCCAGAGAACTGTGACTTGCCGCTACGACCTGCTCGGCAACAGAGTCATCCAGCACACCGGGCTGTTCGCTCTTCTGGACGAACATCAGGTACTCAATGTTGCCCTCAGGGCCTTTGACGGGGCTGAAATCCAGTCCGCGCACGACGAAACCGTTTGCAGCGGCATAGCCCATCGCATTGTGGAGCACTTCGCGGTGGGTGGCAGGGTCGCGGACGACACCGTTTTTGCCCACCTTCTCGCGGCCAGCCTCAAACTGAGGCTTGACGAGGCAGACGCCCATTGCGTCGGGCGTCGTGATGGCCTGCGCCACCGGGAAGATATGATGCAGCGAGATAAACGACACATCTACGCTGAAAAACTCAATAGGCTCTGCCAGCATATCCAGCGTGACATTGCGGATGTTGGTGCGCTCCATGTTGACGACGCGCTCGTCGGTGCGCAGGCTCCATGCCAGCTGACCGTAACCGACGTCCACGGCATAGACCTTGACCGCGCCGTTCTGCAGCATACAATCGGTAAAGCCGCCGGTGGATGCACCAATGTCCATACAGACCTTGCCGTTCGGCGTCAGAGGAAAGCACTGCATTGCCTTTTCCAGCTTGAGGCCGCCGCGGCTGACATAACCGATGTCGTGGCCGCGCACCTCGACCTTGGCGTCTTCCTTTATCATCTCACCAGCCTTGTCCACCTTCTGCTCGTTGACAAAAACGACACCGGCCATGATGAGGGCTTTGGCGCGCTCACGGCTCTGGATCATGCCGTGCTGCACCAGATATTGGTCCAAACGAATTTTCAAAGTGTTTTCTCTCCTTTCGGGTCTGCTTCCCGCACGGCCTCGGCCAGATGTGCGGCATCCAGACCGGTCGCCTGTTTGATTTGAGGCACCGTCGCATGAGGCAGACACAGCTCCCTCACGGCACGGTGGATATACCGGCCCTGCCAGCCAGCATCCTGCAGGGCGCGGGCAAGATGTTCGCCGATGCCGCCGCAGGCCACACACTCTTCGGCCATCAGAACGACGGGATAGGCAGAAAGGTCATGGATCAGTTCTTCCTCAAACGGGAAGATGCGCACCAGCTTATAAACATCGCAGGGGATGCCCTCTTTGGCCAGCATCTCTGCCGCTGCAAGAACATCTTCTACCTCGTCGGCGTAGCTCACCAGTGCGGTCTTTGCGCCCGGCGCGGAAACGAGCTTATCGTATTCTTTGCCTGAGCAGCCGTATTTTGCCAGAGCTTTGCTCTCTCCGCCGCGGGGGTAACGGATGGCCCGGGGACCCTGCATCTCATGGCTCAGCAGGATGGGAAGCCAATGCCGCAGTTCTTCGTAGTTTGAAGGCGAATAGATGGGCATTCCGGTCTGGCTGAGAAAAGCCGGGTCATAAATTCCCTGGTGTGTCTCCCCGTCTCCGGGGACGAAACCCGCACGGTCCACCGCGAAGACGACATTTTCATGCAGAAGGTTGACGTCATGGATGATCTGGTCGTAGCTGCGCTGCAGGAAGGTCGAATAAATGCAGACCACCGGCAGCATCCCCTTGCTGGCCAGACCGGCTGCAAAGGTCACGGCATGCTGTTCGGCCATGCCGACATCGAAGAAGCGCTCCGGATGGGCATGACTGAAAAACTGCAGACCTGTGCCATATTTCATGGCGGCAGTAATGGCACAGAGGGTCTTGTCGGTGTTTCCGGCGGCGCTGAGCGTCCGGCCAAAGGCACTCGAGAACGACTCCGCCGGAGCGACCTCGGGGTCGGGGATGCCGGTCGGGTCGAACTTGGAAACGCCATGGTAATTGCCGGGGTTCGACTCAGCGGGCGCATAGCCCTTGCCTTTTTTCGTCACGACATGGAGCAGCGTCGGCCCGGGCTGAGCGCAAACGGTCTGGAAAATGCGCTCCAGTTCCGGCTCGTCGTGGCCGTCGATGAGGCCAAAATAGTGAAAACCCATATCCTCGAACATCGTGGAATGGCACATGGCCCGGCGGATCGCTTTTTTGCTGTTCTGAAGAGCGCTTTTGATGGGCGCTCCGATGACAGGCACACCGTTCAGGAAGCTGTTGACATTTTCCTTGGCCGTAAAATAGCCGTTCGTGGTGCGCAGATGGCCCAGATAGCCTGCCAGCGCACCGACATTGTGGGAAATGGACATTTTATTGTCGTTGAGGATGACCAGGAGATTGTCCAGCTTTCCGATATTGTTCATTCCCTCGTAGACCATGCCGCCGGTGAATGCACCGTCGCCGATGATGGCCACCACATGGCCCGGCTCCCCTTTCAGCTTTTTGGCCCATGCGATGCCGATGGCAACAGAAAGGGCCGTATTGCCGTGTCCGGCGATAAAAGCATCATGGGCGCTCTCATTGGGATTCGGAAAGCCCGAAAGGCCGTCCAGCTTCCGCAAGGTGCCAAAGCGCTGATACCGCCCGGTCAGGAGCTTATGGGTGTAGCACTGATGTCCTACGTCAAACACGAAAGCATCCTGAGGAGTCTCAAAGACACGGTGGAGTGCTACCGTCAACTCCACCGCACCGAGATTGGAGGCAAGATGACCGCCTGTTTTGGATACGCTGTCCAGCAGAAACTGACGGATCTCGCCGCAGAGCTGCTGGATCTGCGCGCTGCTTAAGCGCTTCAGGTCACGAGGCTGTGAAATATTCTGAAGCAATGAAGGATGCATAAAATGACTATCCTCCTCACATTTCAAATTCCGGATGTTTTTTGATTAGACAAGGTGCATGGGATACAGGCAGCCGACCACGATGCCGACGACCATGCCGGCCATGACCTGCAGGGGCGTATGGCCGACCATCTCCTTCAGATGCATATTCTGCAAAAACGGAGAGTTCTTTTCGCTGATGTCGATCCACTCTTCGATCATCTGGTTGAGCACCTTGGCCTGCTCGCCCGTCTCGTGGCGTACGCCCATTGCGTCGTGCATGGTAATGATGGCGACCACACTGGCCACGGCAAAAATAGCCGAGCTGACTCCCTCGCTGCGGGCTGCGGCAATGACCATCGCGCAGACGGTCGCGCTGTGGGCACTGGGCATACCGCCGTCGCCCCACATCCGCTCGAGCTGGAGCTTGCCCAGCAGGATAAAGTTGATGATGGTCTTGAGTACCTGTGCAACGAACCAGCCCACGATGGAAACGGTCAATATCTCGTTGACCGAGAACAATTCTTTGATAAATTGCATAGTTTGTTCACCTTCTTGAATTTTATCGCAATCCCGCAGCCATCGTCTCAAAAAGCAGCGCATTTGCGGTAAGTAGTCCTGTGTGATCTCTGAGACGATTTCGGCGCAGAATGCGGCTGGCTCAGCTGCGGCGGTTCAGCAGTGTGCGGGCCAGCTGCTCCAAAAACGCACTCTTTTCGCCGAATGCGTCGCGCAGCGCTGTGCAGGTCTCGTCATTCAGCTTTTCCGCCAGCTGCATGGCACCGTCAACGCCGAACAGGGTGACAAAAGTCGTTTTGCCGTTTTCGCTGTCGCTGCCAATGGGTTTGCCCAGCTGCTCGGCGGTCCCGGTCACGTCCAGCACATCGTCCACGATCTGGAACACGAGACCGATGCCATAAGCATATGCTTCCAGCGCCTTACGCTGGACCTCATCGGCCTGTGCTGCAGCACCGCCCATCTGGATGGCTGCATTGATGAGTGCGCCGGTCTTGTGGCGGTGGATGAGACGGAGCTGTTCTTCGGTAGCGGCAAGCGCCTCATATTTCAAATCGAGTTCCTGACCGTACACCATGCCTCGGCTGCCTGCACCTGCGCCCAGCGCCTGTGCCGCGTGGACACAGACAGAAGTGGGAGCAGGCGCACCGGCGACTGCCTCAAAAGCCTCGGTCAGCAGGACGTCACCGGCCAGCATCGCGGTGGATTCGCCGAATGCCTTGTGGCAGGAGGGCTTGCCGCGGCGCATATCGTCGTTATCCATGCAGGGCAGATCATCGTGGATGAGCGAATAGCAGTGCAGCATCTCGACTGCGGCTGCAAACTGCTCAGCTGCCTCGGCATTGCCGTGGAGCATATCACACACGGCCAGCACCAGCACAGCGCGAATACGCTTGCCGCCGCCCAGCAGGCTGTAGCGTGCTGCGCGGCAGACGTCAGATCCCTCAGGAAGATAGCGCTCGCACGCCTGACTCAATGCCTTTTCTGCACGGGCCAGATATTCGTCATACTGTTTTTTATACTCTGCGCTCTCCATAATGGTTCCTCCCTGCAAGCTGGTTGCTTTTATTCTTCTGTTTCGGGGTCTGCCTTTTCGCTGCGGGCGGCGTCGATCTCCTCCATTTGGAGAGACGCTTTTTCCAGCGCAGCATGGCAGTATTCCATCAGCGAAGCCGCTTCTGCGTAGAGCTTGACCGACTCGGAAAGGGTCGTCTCTTCGCTCTGCATCTGGCTCAGGATCGTTTCCAGACGGGCCATGCCGTCTTCAAAGCTTTTGGGTGCTCTCATTCAGTTCCTCCACGGACATGACCGTACATTCTGCTGTGTGTACTGCACCGCGCAGGGTGAGCTTGTCACCTGCAGCAAGTGTATCAGCACTGCAAAGTCTGCCTTTGCTGTCGTATACCATCGCATAGCCGCGCCCCAGTACCCGGTAGGGGCTGAGCGAGTCGGCCAGCGCAGCGGCGTGGCGCAGCCGCGCCTGCCGCTGCTGAATGCAACTCTGTGCTGCGGCCTTGAGTTTTTCTTGCTTCACGGCAAGCTCTGCCTGCCCACCGGTCAATTTCCGACGGGTCATATCATAGGAAAGCTGCTGCTCAGCCATCATCAGACGACCAGACGCTACATCCAGACGGTTCTGCATCGCATTCTGGCAGCTCTGTTCCAGCTGGGACAGCACCCGCAGAAGCTCTGCACGGTCCGGCACGGCTAGTTCTGCCGCAGCCGACGGGGTCGGCGCGCGACGGTCCGCCACAAAGTCCAAAATGGTAAAGTCTATCTCATGCCCGATGGCGCTGATGAGCGGCACTTTGCAGCGGTAGGCTGCCCGGGCGATGACCTCGGCGTTGAAGACCCAGAGGTCTTCCCTGCTGCCGCCGCCCCGGGCTACGATGATTTCGTCCGCCCGGCCGCTTTTGTCCAGCTTTCCAATGGCATCTGCAATCTGCTGCGCCGCCTCAAAGCCCTGCACATTGACCGGGCAGAGCAGAAGTTTTGCCGCAGGCCAGCGCCGACCAATGACATTGCGAATGTCCTGCAATGCCGCGCCGGTCTTGCTGGTGACGACGCCGATGCATTTGGGATACGCGGGCAGCGGCTTTTTGTGCTCTGCCGCAAAAAGTCCCTCCTGCTCGAGCCTGGCTTTCAGCTGCTCAAAAGCAAGCTGCGCCGCACCGATGCCGTCCGGGAACATCTCGTTGACATAGATCTGGAATGCTCCGTCCCGCTCATAAAGAGTAGCACGGCATCGCACGACTACCTTCATGCCCTCTTCCGGGCGGAAGCCCAGCCGCCGCGCATCCGAGCGGAACATCACCGCTTTGACACTGGCGCTGGCGTCCCGGAGAGAAAAATAACAGTGGCCGCTGCGGGCGTTCTGTACGAAGTTTGCGATCTCGCCCCGCAGCGCCAAATCGAACAGGATGTCATTTGCATCCAGCAGCGTCTTGACATACTGGTTCAGGGCCGAGACAGTGATCACTTCAGCCATAGCCCGGCCTCCCGTGCGGCGAGGATAGACACGCCGATGGCGTTGTCACTGGAATACTGGCCGGGTACGAAATACACCTGCGGGAGGCGCTGCTGCACCCAGCTGCGGATGATGTCACTGCTCATGACGCCGCCTGCACAGACCACAGCAAGCCCGGGATATTCCTTCTGAGCCGCTTTGGTCATCTTGACCACGGTATCTGCCACGCAGAGCAGGCAGTACTTGCAGACATAGGCGGGGCTTTTGCCAGCTGTCAATAAAGCATTGCACTGGTTTTCCAGCCCGGAAAGGCTGCATTCCATGCCGCGAACGCTGGATCTCGGTTTTATCGTCTCATCACATTCCGCGGCAAGACGGGAGACTTCGACGCCAGCCGGAAATCTAAAGCCCAGCTTGACGCCCACACGGTCCACAGCCTGTCCGGCGTAGAGGTCGGAGCTGGTCCCCAGCGTCTCGATATGCTTCACTTCATCGCAAAGAAGCAGGTCAGTCGTGCCGCCGGAAATGTGGAAAAGCAGCGTCTTTTCACGGAAGAGTTCTTCTCCTTTGGCCGCAAACAGTGCCGCCGCCGCATGGCCCTGCTGATGGGTCGTGCGGATGAGCGGGATGCCCCGGGCCAGCGCGAACGCCTCGGCAGCGCTGACGCCCGCCAGAAAACAGGGCATATAACTGCCCTCTACCGGGCGCGGCTTTTCCGACACACCTACGGCTCTGATTTTGGTCAAATCGAATTCACCGCTCAGTTCTGCCAGCATCTCGGGCAGGGCGACTGTGTGATGAAAAAGGGCGTCGCTCTGGCGCAGGCCCAGCTGGCCCTCCTTCACCGGAAGGAAACGCTTTTTTGCGCAAACAACCTCTCCGGCTGTATTAAAGACGGCCAGAGAGGTTGCATAATTGCTGGTGTCGATGCCCAGCGTATAGCTGCTCACAGCTGCTCAGGCTCTGCGTCCAGACCCTGCTCGCGTGCCACCGTACCCAGCAGGCCGTTGACGAACTGATAATCCTCGTCTGCGCCATACTTTTTGGTCAGCTCGACTGCCTCATTGATGACGACGCCAGGCTTTTTCTCGTCGCCGTACAGCATCTCGGCCAGACCCAGACGGAGCACCGTCAGGCTCACGCGGGGCAGGCGCTCCATCGTCCAGTTGCGCAGATGGGCGCTGATGAGGTCATCCACCTCTGCGGAATGCTCATAATAAGCCCGCAGCAGACGCTGGCCAAAGACATCCACCGGATGCTCTTCATCGCACTCGTGGTGGTTGTCCAGAGCCTCCTGCAGGGGAATGTCACCAAAGGTCTGAGAAAATGCCAGCAGAAATGCATTTTCGCGTGCTTCACGACGGGGCAGAATATTTTCCATAATGTTCCTCTCACAGCGGCAAGGCCCTCCCTTTTGCGGGAAGGCCGGCCGCAATTTTCTTTTACATTTTGTTTCTCGGCTCAGGCCTGCGGCTCAGCCGCCGGGGCCAGACCGGCAATGACGAGGTCAACGCGGCTGACCGTGACATTGGTCATGTTCTGGACGGCAGACTTGACGTTTTCCTGCACCTTTTCGGCCACAGCCGGGATGCGTGCGCCAAAGGCTGCTACAATTTCCAGAGTGATCTCTGCCGTGCCGTCCCGCATCTCTACGGTAACGGGCGACTGGACGTTGGCGCGCTCGAGAAGGTCTTTCACCTTCCGGTTCTGCTTGCCGCAGGACACCTCTGCCACACCCTCGATCTCCAGCGCTGCACAGCGGGCGATCTTGCCGATGACCTCTGTGGAGATCTGCAGACTGCCGCCTTTAAGATCCATGTTCTGTAAATCCATTCTATGGCCCTCCATCCAAAATGAGCGAATGCCCATTTTATTTTATGCGTTCTATGCAAAGAGAGGATCCCTTTGCAAAACCTTTGATGTCATTATACCATTTTCTCCGGTTTTATACAACACCTTACTTTACTTCCACCACAGTAATATTCTGCGCAGTCACCTCGCTCTTGCTGAGCACGATGTCCCGTATCTGGGCCACCTGTGCTGCCGTCAGCGCGTCGCCGGAGGTCATCACGGTCAGGTCAGCCCGGCCGGACTGCAAAAAGCAGAGGCAGTCGGAAAAGCCTTTCGCCTTGACCAGCGTTTCTATTTCATTTTCTGCGTTGAGGTCTTCGAGGTTGGAAGTCAACTGCTGGGTATAATCTTTTTTCTCCTCGGAGGAAAGGCCCGAGGTCTTGAGGGTCTTCTGGATCGTGTCCATCGCTTCATCGTGAGCTTTCTGGCGCTTGAGACGGGCTTCCTCAAAGAATTTCGCTCCTGCATCGTTGGCTACGCTGACGAGCTGGGCTTCCCCATAATTCTTGTTGGCACTGGATACCGCTTCAGCCTCCGTCATCAGCCCGTCGGTCACGGGTGCCGCCACAGGTTCACCCTCCACAGCCACCGCCGAGACGTTGACAGCCTCTTCATCCACACCGATGCCGGTGCGGGCATACTGCCAGTTAAGGTATACCGCCACGACCAGCGCGGCCGCAAGGGTCAGCGCTGTGACCCTGCGTGTGTTTTTGGTGATAGCTCTCATTTGTGTCTCCTCCTTGCATAACTTATATCTCATCGCTGCAAAAAATCATTCCCGGCGCCGCTCTACGCAGATGCGGTTGGACGGGACATCCAGCAGCGCCCCCACCAGCTCGGTGATGCGGGCGGCGACCCGGACATCTCCCCCGCCCTCGCACACCACGGCCACCCCGCACACTCTGGGGGTGCAGACCGTTTGTGCCAGCGCGGTCCCGTCGTCCAGCAGCACATGGGTCTGTTGTTCCTGGGTCTGTCCCGAGAGCGTGTCCAGAGCATAGATGGTCTCCTCTCCGCTTTCCAGTGTTACCATCACGGTAGTCTTTCCTGCGCCCTCTACCTGCGCGATGAGGTCGGAAAGCTGCTGCTCGAGCTGCTGGCGGTAGACGTTGTCATCCACCGGGGCGGCGCTTGCTGCGGCGGTCTTCTCTGAAGGGGCGAACAGCTCCGACAGCAGGATGAGCAGCATGGCCGCCGCGCCCAGCAAGACCGCCAGCCGGGCGCGGTTTTCCTTCTGCGCGAGGTCCTTCAGCCGCGAAAAAAACTTGTTGTTCATGGCACATCCTCCCCGCTGGGGCTGTTCCATTTGATGTATTCCGGTCCCAGCTGAAGCTGTCCTTCCAGCAGCGCTTCTATTGCCCGCTTCTGCGAGGCAGTGACGGCGTCCCGAGGGACGATCTGTACCTCAGCCGCTTCCACGCCCTCAGCGGTCCGGCGCAGACTGATATTCAGCCTGAGCGAAACGCCCGCCTCGCTGAGACAGCGTTCTTCGAGCGTACGGGAGAGCTCTTCTGCCGTCTGTGCCAGAACAGCATCCTCCAGACTGCCTACCGAGACCGCCGACACCTGCGGCAGTTCCAATGCGGCAAACTGCGCCTTCGCGCCGGGCAGAGCATCCGCAAAGACTACTAGAATATATAGCCCCGCCACCGCTTTTATGCACTTCTGCCCCCAGCCCTGCCCGACAAAGCGGGAGAGCAGCTCGGCGCAGATACAGGCCGTACAGAAGACTGCCGCTGCCCGTTCCAGTGCCTGCATCATGAACCACCTCCTACGATGAACAGCAGGGCCACCCCTGCCGCCGCCAGCCCGAAGAAAAGCGCCACCACCGCTGCCATACAGCGCACTGCCTCGGCAAAACAGTCGAATAATGCGCGGCAGCGGGAGATGCCAGTGAGACTGCAGAGCAGGCTGCATCCCATCAGAAGAGCCAGCTGTATCATCAGCCCCAGATAGAGCGGCACGAACTCCGCACCCAGCACCGACAGAGCTGCCAGCCCCAGCCCGCTCTTGAGGAGCTGTATCCCCGCGAGGATGGATTCCGATGCACTGCTGAGAGTCTGCCCGATGATGGGAACGCTCCCTGCCAAAAGCTGGCCGGTACGGAGCGAAAAGCGGTCCAGCTGGAATGCTGCAGCCCTCTGCAGTCCCAGCAGTGCCACCAGAACCTTCCCGGCCCAGCCCAGCGCCTGACGGAGCGCACTGCCGGCGCCTTTGCAGAAAATGCCGAGGGCTGGTTCAGAGCTGACGCAGCAGGCCATGCTGAGCATCAGATAGCAGTGGAGCAGCGGCTGAACGAAGGTCGCTGCCAGTTGAGCCAGAAAGCAGAGTGCCGTCAGCAGCGCTCCACTGGCCGCACTGCCTGCTGCTCCTTCCTCTCCCATCGTGAGGACACCGGCATAGACGGGAAGGAACCCCAACAGAAAGCTGCGCCAGCTCTCCACCTGCTCACAAAGCTTCTGGGCTTCTTCCAGCAGGCTTCCCCAGAGCAGGACGCCGCAGCCGCCTGCCGCCACCAGATCCAGCAATGTCCCATCGGTGCATTCCCCGGCGAGGAGCCCCAGCACCGCTGTCAACGTCAGGAACAGGAGCACTGACGTATAGCGACCTGCCGTCTGGCGCACCAGTGCGCCGAAGGATCGGGGCAGAAAGCTTTTCAGTGTTTCCCACGGTGAGGATGCCGCCTTTTCGAGGTCGATGCGGCTCTGCTGCAAATAGGGCTCCCAGAGAGAACTGCCCGGCAGAGCTGTGCTCGAAGCGGCCATCGCCGCCGGGGCCGCGAGTGCAAGGCTCGTCCACAAGAACAGTATTGCCAGACTCAAACGGAAAAGCTTGTCTCTTTTCATCCTGCGATGCTCCCTATCTTCTGGCCAATCTCTTCCAGCAGGGGCCACGCTGCCGCAAGCACCAGCACCCGGCCGGCCAGTGCCGTACACCACGCCAGCGATTCAGCCCCTGCCTCCTCGCAGAGCGAGTGGGCGTAATCGGCCAGCAGGATGACACCTGTACACCGCAGCAGACAGGAAAAGGCGTCGCCGCCTGCCCGCTGTTCCAGTTTTGTCAGCCCGGAAAGCACGGTCTGCGCCGCCGTGCTGATTTTCCACAGCACAAGGACAGCGGTTCCCATCGAGACGAACAGCCCGAAAGCCGGGGCGCTTTTCTGGAACAGGGTGTACAGCACAGCCCCCATCACCGCAAGTCCCAGCATCGTGAGGGCGCTCATAGCGCAAAGAGGGACTTGATGGTGACAAAAAGCACACTGATCTGCTTGACCAGGATGGACAGCACCACCACCAGCCCCGCCAATGTGGTCATCATGGCCTGGTCTTCCCGGCCTGAGCGGATGAGCAGCTGGTTGAGCACCGCCACGATGATGCCGATGGCCGCGATCTTGAAAATCAGGTCGATGTCCATACACATTCCCCCTATCTTTCATCAGAGGCAGAGGATGGCCGCCGCCAGTCCGGCAGCAAATCCCAGCTTGTGGCTCAATTCCAGCTGCGGGCGGGCGTGTTCCTGCGCCTGCTGCAAAAACAGCGTGAACCGCTCCTGATAAAATGCCAGCTGCTGGCACTCCTGCTCTGCCTCTGTGCAGCCAAGGCCCGAGAAGCACTCGATGAAACAATCGCGTTCCGGGCGCGTCAGACCGGGCAGCGGACAAAGGCTCCGGAAACTTTCGCCTGTGACAAGCCCCTCCTGTTTCAGTCTGCGGAAAAGCAGGGTGAGGTCCGTGTGACGATAGCTGATCTCCTGCCGGACGCGCTGCAAAAGCAAAAGCGTCTTTTCCAGCGCCGCCAGATGCTGCCGCGTATTCTGGCAGGCCGCATCTCCTGCGCACCAGCCGCAGCCCAGCCAGAACAGCGCACAGACGACTCGAAGCGTTTTCACGAAACACGCACCTCTTTCAGCTGCCCCGGCGCAGTGCGGCCTTTCAGAAGCACTGCCACATGGAGCGCACCGCACTTTTGCAGATACTGCACCTGCGGACGGCGGGCAGCTTCTCCCCAGCTGGCGGCATGAAGTGTGGCGATAAATTCCACCCCGCTGAAAAGCCCCTGCTCCAGCGCATAAAGCTCGTCCATCCCGCCCAGCTCGTCCAACAAGATGACCTGCGGCGAGAGGGTGCGCAGAGCCATCTGCACCGCCTGTCCCTTGGGTATGCCGCTGAGGATGTCGAGCGGAAGCGCCGCGCTTTCCTCCGAGGGGAATATCTCTCTTCGCTCGTCGATGACGGCCACGGCCCTATTCTGTTTTGCAAGTTCCCGGGCGACACCTCGCAGAAGGGTCGTTTTGCCGCTGTCGGGTTCCCCCATCAGGAGCATCCCGATAAATCGCTGCTGCAGAATATCCCGGAGTTTCTGTGGCAGAGGAAATTCCCGGTTCCGGGCAACGCGGATATTTACCGAGCGCAGCTCCTGCAAGACGGCGCTCTGCCCCGGTGCGCAGTAAAACTGTCCGGCCAGCCCGGCGCGACACCCACAGCTGAGCGTGACATAGCCCGCCGCAATTTCTGTCTCGTGGCTGTGTACCGACCCGCCGCAAAGGGTAACGAATATCTCTTCCATCTGCAAGGGCGTCAGCCGGAGCTTCTGCAAAGCAGGCAGCTCCGCCGGGCAGCAGGGCTTTCCGCCGATGGTCAGCTGTACTCCGCAGCCGACCCGGAGGCGTATCTCATGTACCTGTTCTGCAATGCCCGGCGGCAGGGCGCTCAAAGGCCGCGCCAGCCATGCAGGCAGAGCCCGAACGGCTCGATAATACTCGTCCATCCTGTTTCTCCTTCGGTCTCGTCATTTTGGTTTCTTGCTCCTACTGTATGCGGCGGCAGAGTTTTTAGAACGCAAAAAAGGCCCACACAGCGGGGACACCCACTGCATGAGCCTTTTGAGTTGATTCTATTTAAGCTTCCGGTTCATCCCGCAGCATGGCAAGGAATTCTTCCTCCGTCAGCACAGGTACGCCGAGGGCCTGTGCCTTGGTCAGCTTGGAGCCTGCCGCTGTGCCGGCCACAACGTAAGCCGTCTTTTTGGAGACCGAGCCGCTGGCTTTGCCACCGTTTTTGACGATGAGAGCCTCTGCCTCATTGCGGGAGAGCGTCTCGAGGGTGCCGGTGACGACCAGCGTCATTCCAGCCAGCTTGTCACCCTTCGGTTCACCCTTCCAGGTCATGTTCACCCCGGCGTCGGCCAGACGATGGATAAGGTCTGTGGTGCCGTCCTTGGCGAAGAACTCTACCACGCTCTGACCCATCACGCCTCCGAAACCGTCGATCTCGCTGATTTTTTCAATATCTGCCTCCCGGATGGCTTCCAGTGTGCCGAAATGCTCAGCCAGCAATGCAGCGGCCTTGTCGCCGATGTTGCGGATGCCGAAGCCGAACAGCAGCTTGTCGAGGTTGTTCTGCTTGGAATTTTCGATGGCGTGGAGGAGATTCGTTGCGCTCTTCTCCTTGAACTTTTCCAGTGTCAGCAGCTGCTCGAGCGTCAAATCATAAAGGTCTGCCGCCGAGTGGACGAGGTCCTTTTCCACCAGCTGTGTCGCCACGGCAGTTCCCAAGCCGTCGATGTCCATCGCATCACGGGAGGCAAAATGGATGATGTTGCGCAGAGACTGGGCCGGACATTCCGGGTTGACACAGCGCAGGGCGGCTTCGTCTTCGAGATGGACGACCGGTGCGCCGCAGGACGGGCAGGCTGTCGGCATCTGGTAAGGCTCCGCGTTCTCCGGGTGATGGACGACGCCGATGACCTCCGGGATGATGTCGCCGGCTTTCCGCACCTGAATGGTATCGCCGATGCAGAGGCCGAACTGGCGGATGAAATCCTCGTTGTGGAGGGTCGCGCGGGCCACCGTCGTACCGGCGAGGAAGACCGGGTCAAAGCAGGCCGTCGGGGTCAGCACACCGGTGCGGCCCACAGCGACCTCGATGCTGCGCAAGGTCGTCTCCTTGACTTCGGGCGGATACTTGAACGCGATGGCCCAGCGGGGGAACTTGTTGGTAGAGCCCATCAGATCGCGCTGGGCGAAGTCATTGACCTTGATGACCGCACCATCCATGTCGAAATCGAGCTTTGAGCGGTTCTGGCCGATCTGCTCGATTTCCTTGATCGCGTCCTCAATGTCGTGGACGATGTGGTAGCGGGGAGAGACCGGCAGACCGAGACTTTTGAGGTAATCGAGGCTTTCCGCGTGGGTAGTCAGCTCCTTGCCACGCACCTGCTGGACGTTGAAAACAAAAATCGAAAGGCCGCGGCTCCCGGTGATCTTGGCGTCCTTCTGGCGCAGCGAACCGGCGGCGGCGTTGCGGGGATTCTTGAAGGGTGCTGCGCCCTGCAGCTCCTGCTCGGCGCAGAGGTGCTGGAACGCCTCATGGGGCATATAAACCTCGCCGCGTACCTCGAGAAACTCAGGGGCATTTTTCAGCTTTTTCGGTATCTTTTTGATAGCCCGGACATTGGCGGTGACGTCCTCGCCCACGACACCGTCGCCGCGGGTAGAAGCACGGACCAGTTCACCGTTCTCGTACTCAAGGCTGCAAGAGAGACCGTCGATCTTGATTTCAACGACATATTCCGGCTCGATACCCGCGTCACGCACTCTGCGGTCGAAATCACGCAGTTCATCGTAGGAAAATGCATCCAGCAAACTTTCCATCTTGACGGCATGTGTCACTTTTGCGAAGCGCCCACTGGGGGTGCCGCCGACGTGCTGGGTGGGTGAAGCCGGAGTGACCAGCTCCGGGTACTGCGCTTCCAGCTCCTTCAATTCCCGCGTCAGGGCGTCGTATTCAAAGTCCTCGAGTTCGGGGGCGTCCTGGTCGTAATAAAGGCGGTTATTCTTCTCGATAACAGCGCGCAGTTCCTCTACGCGCTTCTTGGCTTGTTCCAGTTCCACAGTTCCACTCTCCTGCCTGACGCGGGACAGAGCGCCGCGTCTTGATTCTCTTGCGATAGTATACCACAAAACGGTGTTTTTCGTAAACAAAAAAGCAGAGCTGCGTTCCCCCTTTTACTGAGAAATACAGCTCTGCGCTATGTTCAAAACTCAAATCGAGATCGTATTGCATACGTCCACGAGGACCGGGTCGATGCTCTTGGTCATCTCGAGGGCCTCATCTACGGGGTAATCCACCAGCTCCTCACCCTTCATGCCGACGATGCGGTTATACTTGCCCTGCTCGAGCAGGCAGACGGCGTGGTAGCCCATAGCAGAAGCGTTCACACGGTCACGCAGCGTGGGAGAGCCGCCACGCTGGACGTGGCCCAGAATGGTGGCACGGGTGTCGATGCCGGTGCGGGCCTGGATCTCATTGGCAATCTCCTGAGAGTGGCCGATGCCCTCGGCCACGATGACGATGAAGTGGCGCTTGCCGGTGCGCTGGGTCTCGACGATCTTATCGAGGATGTCGCGCTGCATATCGAATTCCTTCTCGGGCAGCAGCACAGCCATAGCGCCGGAGGCGATGGCGACGTTCAGGGCAATGTAACCAGCGTTGCGGCCCATGACCTCGACGACGCTGCAGCGGTCATGGCTCTGGGTGGTGTCGCGCAGCTTGTCGATCATCTCCAGAGCAGTGTTCATAGCGGTATCGTAACCGATGGTGTAGTCGGTGCAGGCAATATCGTTGTCGATGGTGCCGGGCAGGCCGATCATCGGGATGCCGCGGTGTGCCAGCTCACGGGCGCCGCGGTAAGAACCGTCGCCGCCGATGACCACCAGCGCATCGATGCCCAGCTCACGGCACTTGGCTGCGCCTTTATCCTGGCCCTCTTTGGTCTTGAACTCAAGGCAGCGTGCGGTGTAGAGGATGGTGCCGCCGGCAGAGATGATGTTCGAGACACTGCGCAGATTCATTTCGAAGCACTCGCCGTTCAGCAGACCGTTATAGCCGCGCTGGATGCCGATCATGCGGAAGCCCTTGTGCAGGCCGGTACGGACCACGGCACGGACAGCTGCGTTCATGCCGGGGGCGTCGCCGCCGCTGGTGAGAACACCGATCGTCTTGATTTGCTTTTCCATAGAGAGATTCCCTCCAATTTGTTTCTTCACATACCACTCGGGGCGCGCGCATCCCCTTCTTCCACAGATGCGGCCCGACTCGATGCAACATATTTGCTATGGCTTGCCTTAGACAATTATATCACAAAGTTAATCATTTGAAAACAGCGCGGGCATAATGATTGATGCACAGAAATGTCATTTTGTTGCAACATTGTGTTCGCCAAGCAGACGTTTCAGCTCCTGGAACAGCAGTGGATGGCCCGAAGCATAGAGTCTCCGGGGCGCGGCGAGCTTCTGCTTGACATCCTCGAGATAGAAAATGACGGGCATATCGCCGTCGAATATCTCAAGGAGATTGATGACCTTTGCATACTCGGGGCAGCTGCGGGACGGCAGGCGGACATAGAGCCGCTGGGCGGCATCCCGCATGAGGTTGGGGCGGTTGGCCTGCGGGCGTTTGGGGTCATAGCCCTCGATGGGCGAGATGCTCTCAGCCATCAGCTTGGAAGGCTCATCTTCACGCACAGAGAGGCGTCCCTCGATGACCACGACGGCATTCTCCTTGAGCGCATCGCGGAAAGTATCCAGTACCCGTGGGAAGACGATGACCTCCATCGTACCGGTCAGGTCCTCTACGCTGGTGAAGGCCATCATCGTGTTGGACTTGGTGGTCATCATCCGGTTTTTGACGATGGTACACACGATACGGACATGATTGCCGTCCAGCTTGTGAGCGTCCTCGCCGGTGAGCTCCTTAATGCTGTTGGACGCAAAGCGTGCCGACTGTTCCCGATAGGCGTCCAGCGGGTGGCCGGACAGATAGAGGCCGCTGACTTCTTTCTCCTGCTGGAGCAGTTCGGTGTGGCTGTACTCCGGGAAGGGCTTTATCTCGTAGCTGTCGGTGTCGGAGGTCTGAGATTCGCCGCTCATCACCGAGAACAGGTCCAGCTGTCCCTCAAGATTGCGGCGGGAGTCGCTCTCCACGCTCTTGATGATGCCGTCCACGGCTTCCACAAGGCTGTGGCGGTTGACGCCCATACTGTCGAAGGCGCCCGCCTTGATAAGGCATTCCACGGCCCGGCGGTTCAGCTCAGTGCCGTGCATCCGCTTACAGAAATCATAGAGGCTCGAATAAGGCTTCTCTTTTCTCTCTTCCACGACTCGCTCGATGAGGTTGCGGCCCACATTCTTGACCGCATTCAGGCCGAAACGGATCTTGCCGTTGTCCGCCGTGAAGCCGCCGTTCGAGATATTGACGTCTGGCGGAAGCACCTTGATGCCCAGGCGGGCGCACTCGCCCGAATACTCGATGACTTTGTCGGTATTGTCAAGCACACTGGTGAGCAATGCGGCCATAAACTCGCTGGGGTAATGACACTTGAGATAAGCCGTCTGGAATGCGACGTAAGCGTAGCAGGCAGCATGGCTCTTATTGAAGGCGTAGGACGCAAAACTCGACATTTCATCGTAGATCTCGTTGGCGACTTCCTCGGAGATGCCATTGGAGACACAGCCCGGGCATTCGTGGCCCGGCTCGGTGCAGCCATGGACAAAATGCTCGCGTTCTGCCTCCATCACCGCGTGCTTCTTTTTACTCATGGCACGGCGGACGTTATCTGCCTGTCCGAACGAGAAACCAGCCAGCTCACGGAATATCTGCATGACCTGTTCCTGGTAGACGATGCAGCCGTTGGTGACGTCGAGGATGTGGGCCAGCTGTGGCGTTTTATAGCTGATCTTATCCGGCTCGTGGCGGTTGCGCAGGTAGGTCGGGATGGAGTCCATCGGGCCGGGGCGGTAAAGACTGATAAGAGCGATGACATCTTCAAGGTTCTGCGGCTGTAGACCCACGAGGACCTGTTTCATACCCGAGGATTCGAGCTGGAACACGCCCTCCGTTTCACCCTGACCCAGCATCTTATAAGTCGCTGCATCGTCATAATCCAGCTTCTGGATGGAGAAGGACGAGTCTTTTTTCTGGATGGCCGCCTCCGCGTCCCGGATGACCGTCAGGGTGCGCAGGCCGAGGAAGTCCATTTTCAGCAGACCCAGCTCTTCGATCTCGGTCATATTGAACTGGGTGACAGGCAGGCCGTCGTTGGTGGCCAGGGGCAGATAATAGTCTGTCGGTTCCGGGGTAATGACGACGCCGGCCGCATGGGTGGAGGCGTGGCGGGGCATTCCTTCAACCTTCAGCGCAGTGTCGATAAGTTCTGTGACCTGCGGGTCGCTGTCGTACATCCGCTTCAGCTCCGGCGAGACCTCCAAGGCGCGTTTCAGCGTCATTTTCAGCTCCATCGGCACCTGCTTTGCCACCACATCCACGCTCTGATAGGGCATCCCCATCACACGGCCCACATCGCGGATGGCGTTGCGGGCGGCCATGGTGCCGAAGGTGACGATCTGAGCCACATGGTCTGCGCCGTACTTCCGGTTGACGTAGTCGATGACCTCCTGACGGCGCTCGTAGCAGAAATCGACGTCAAAATCGGGCATACTGACACGCTCGGGGTTCAGGAATCGCTCGAAGATGAGGTTGTAGCGGATGGGGTCGATGTCGGTGATGCCTACACAGTAAGCCGCGATGCTGCCCGCGCCCGAGCCGCGGCCCGGGCCTACCGGAATGCCCTGACTCTTGGCGTAGTTGATATAATCCCAGACAATGAGGTAGTAGTTGGTATAGCCCATCGACTTGACCACGCCGATCTCATAGGTCAGGCGATCCTTATTGGACTGTGGGACGTCCGGGCCGTAGCGGCGCTCGAGGCCGTCCCAGCAGAGCTTCTCGAAGAACTCCTGATTGTCCATCCCGTTCGGGGCTTTGTAATATGGAATTTTGGTGTGTCCAAAGTCGAAGTCAAAATTGCACTGGTCCGCAATTTTCTGGGTGTTGGCGCAGGCTTCCGGCACCATTGCGAACAACTCATACATTTCATCCGTCGTTTTGACGTAGAATTCGTCGGTCTGGAACTCCATCCGGTCAGCGTCCTGAATGGTCTTGCCGGTCTGGATGCAGAGCAGGATGCTCTGCATCTTGGCGTCATCCTTCCGCAGATAGTGGGAGTCGTTGGTGGCTGCCATCGGGATGCCGGTCTCACGCGCCAGTTTGATGAGCTGGGGCAGGACGATCGTATCCTCTTCGAGGCCGTGGTCCTGCAGTTCGATGTAGTAATTGCCCTTGCCGAACAGTTCCTGATACCACAGGGCCGTGGACTTTGCCCGCTCGTAGTCTCCCGCCAGAATGGCTTGCGGGATCTCGCCTGCGAGGCAGGCAGACAGACAGATAAGCCCCTCGTGATACTGCTCAAGAAGCTGCTTGTCTACACGAGGCTTGGAATAAAAGCCCTCTACGAAGGCAGCGGACACCATCTTGATGAGGTTCTTATAGCCTGTCTCATTCTTGCAGAGCAGGATAAGATGGTTGTTGCCGTCGATTTTGTTGACTTTATCGAAGCGGGTGCGGGTGGCCACATAGACCTCACAGCCGATGATAGGCTTGATGCCTGCCTTTTTTGCGGCCTTATAGAACTGGACACAGCCGTACATGACGCCGTGGTCCGTGATGGCGATGGCATTCTGACCGCACTCCTTGACGCGGTCCATAAGCTGGTCGATACGGCAGGCACCGTCCAGCAGGCTGTATTCGGTATGGATGTGGAGATGAACGAAGTCTCTCCCCTGACGGTTCCCTTCGGTCACATCGCTCATGCTCCTGCCTCCTCTGTTTCAGTGTGTTCTTCGAGCCGCTGACGCAGGGCGTCGGCCAGCGCTTCCAGCTTTTTCATCCGGTGGGAAAGGCCCGATTTGCTCATGGGCGGGTCAAAGCATCCGCAGAGCGCCGTCAGCGATAAATCAGGATATTCCAGCCGCCGGGCTGCTGCCTGCTGCAGCGCCTCGGGCAGCGTTTTCAGCGCCCCCTGCGCTTCCAGAAAGCGGATGGCTTTGAGCGTCTGGGCGTTGGCACGGGCCGTCTTGCCCAGGTTTGCGGTGTCACAGTTGGTGTGGCGGTTGATTTGGTTCCGCATCTGCTTGACAGCCTTCTGGGCGCTGAGCTGGGCCGATGCCTCCGCCGCTCCCATAAAGGAAAGGATGCGCTCCACGTTGTCGCAGCTCTTGACGTAAACAAGGTTCACGCCGTTGCGGCGGGTGCGGTGGGGCGCAAACTCGTGCTCCGCCAGCAGGGCTTCGAAGTCGCGCGCAAGGTTCGTGCGGCTGGTGAGGAACTCGATGTTATACTCCTTTTGCGGGTCAGTGACCGTGCCGCTGCACAAAAAAGCTGCCCCGATGTACGCGCTGACGCACGTCTGGCAGCGAATCAGTCTGGGGTCTATCTGCAGGCTCGTCTCGGTGCCGGTGGTACCGAAAAGCTCGTGCATCCGCGCCACCTGCTCCGGTGCGCGGATGCTGAACTCATAGACCACCCCGCTGGGACGCTGCTTCTCGATGATGTCGCCCTGTACGCCGCAGCGCGCAAACAGCTGGGAAGCCACCTGCGTCGTCAGCTCCTGTTCCGTCTGCAGCACCAGCCCGCTGGCGTCGAAGTACTTGGCGAAGCAGGCAATTCCATAGGCGGCAGCGCGGACGCAGCAGTCCTTCTGCAGACTGCGCCGGGCGATCTCCTCCCTTGCCTGGGATGCAAAACTCATGATATGTTTATCCTTTCAACGGACAGAATCGCGGTGCTGGATGCCGGGCTTGTAGCCAAGCTTTTCGCAGTATTCCGCGATTTTCCGCGCAAATGTGATGGAGCGATGCTTGCCGCCGGTGCAGCCCACTGCGATGGTGAGCTGGCTTTTGCCTTCCTTGACGTAGAGCGGAAGAGCATATTCCAGAAACGATTCATAGCGCTTCAAAAGTTCCTGCGCCTCCGGGTGGCTCATGACAAAATCGACGACCTCTTCATCAAGACCCGTTTTATGCTTCAGTTCCGGGACATAAAAAGGGTTAGGAAGACAGCGGACATCCAGCACAAGATCTGCCTCCGGCGGGATGCCGAACTTGAAGCCGAAAGACATGACCGTCAGTCGCATGGCGCTCTTCGCGCCGCCGTTCTGGTTGAACAGGTTGCAGATGCGCTCTTTGTTCTGCGAGGTAGAGAGCAGGCCGGTATTGATGGTATAATCTGCCCGGTCTTTGAGGGGCTGCAAGATTTCGCGCTCCCTGCGGAAGGCTTCCCGGGTGGAAAGGCCGTCGGAAATGCTCATCGGATGGCGGCGGCGCGTCTCACTGTAGCGGCGCATCAGCACATCGTCCGGGGCATCAAGGAACAAGATCTCATATTCTATCCCCTGCGCGTCCAGCTGAGAAAGAGCTTCTTCGATCTCTTCCGGCGTGCGGCAGCCGCGGATGTCCATACAGAGAGCCACCCGCTTGAGCTGGTTGTCACCCGCTTTCGAAAACGCCGTGATGCTGGGCAGCAGTGCCGCCGGGATGTTATCAATGCAGAAAAAGCCGATGTCTTCCAGTGCATTCATGGCGACAGATTTGCCTGCACCGGAAAGGCCGCTGACGATGAGAAGATTCATTTTGCACGCCTCTTTCTTTTATGCTTCCACCACACGAATTTCTTTTTCGAGGTCATAGCCGGTCTTTTCTTTCACGATGGCACGCACCTCATCGCACAGAGCCAGCACATCTGCACAGGTCGCTCCACCCAGATTGACCACAAAGCCGCAGTGCTTGTCACTGACGGCTGCGCCGCCATGGCGGTAGCCCCGCAGACCGCACTGGTCGATGAGGGCCGCCGCAAATGCGCCCACCGGCCGCTTGAAGGTGCTGCCGGCACTGGGCTTGTCGAGAGGCTGTTTGTCTTTGCGGCGGGCCATCAGGTCGTCCATCCTGGAGCGGATGTCGGCGGCATTGCCTCTTGCGAGGCGGAACTTTGCCGAGAGGATGCAGCCGCCGTTTTTTTCGAAAATGCTGTGGCGGTAGCTGAGGTCGAGCTGTTCTGCCGGTACCTCAACGCTCTCCCCTTCTGCGGTCAGATACCGCACGGAGACCAGCACGTCCTTCATCTCGCCGCCGTAAGCTCCGGCGTTCATGTAGACAGCACCGCCCACCGTACCCGGGATGCCGTAGGCGAACTCAAGACCGGTGAGGCTGTTTTCCAGCGCCGTCATGCAGAGCGACGAGAGCATCTTGTCTGCACCGACAACGACAGCATCGTAAGTCAGGGATGGGTCTTTGCCCGGGAAACAGATGTTTTCAAGAATGCCGATCGCGCTCTTCATGGCCGATACATTGATGACAGCTCCCCGGTAGCCCGCATCCTCAAACAGGATGTTGCTGCCGTTGCCCAGCAGATAATATTTGACATTCGCTTCCTTCGCCAGCTTGATGGCGGCGCAGAGCTGCGCCTCATTTTCCGGCAGGATAAAGACATCTGCCGGGCCGCCGATGCGGAAAGTGCAGTGCGCACTGAGCGGCTCATTTTCTTTGTATGCAATGCCCGCAGCGGACAAAGCCTGTTTCAATCGTTCCATTCGTTCTCCCTCTATCGGTAGAAAATCAGTCCATCGTGTCGTTCAGGCCCAGACGGATGAGCAGTTCCTTGGCGGCGTTATAGCCCATCTTCTTCTGGCGGTTATTGATAGCCGCCGTTTCCAGCACGACTGCGAGGTTGCGTCCGGGCGAAACGGGGATGATAGTGCTGGGGATTTTGACGCCCAGAATGTCATAATACTCGCTTTCCAAGCCGGTGCGCTGATAGTTTTTGGTGGGGTCCCATGCTTCCAGCTGGACGACGAGGTCGAGGCTTTCACTCACCTTGACCGCGCCCACGCCGAACACGCGGGCCACGTTGACGATGCCGATGCCGCGCAGCTCAATGAAGTGGCGGATGTTTTCCGGCGCAGTACCCATGATCTGACGGTTGGAGACCTTGCGCAGCTCCACGGCATCGTCGGCAACGAGGCGGTGGCCGCGCTTGACCAGCTCGATGGCCAGCTCGCTCTTGCCGATGCCGCTGTCGCCGAGAATGAGGATGCCTTCACCGTAAACTTCCACCAGCACGCCGTGGCGGGTGATGCGGGGAGCCAGTTCAAGGTTCAGCATGCTGATGAGGCTGCCCATCATGGTGCAGGTCGTCTCGTTGGAGCGCAGCAGGGCTACACCGTGCTGTTTTGCAAGTTCCTGCATCTCCGGGAAGGGTTCCAGCTCCTCGTTGCGGCAGAGGATCACGGCCGGAGGCTGCTGGCGGAACAGCTGGTCGAGGCGCTCACGGCGCTTTTCCGGCGTAAGACCGGCCAGAAAGTTCATCTCCGCAAGGCCCATGATCTGTAAGCGCAGCTTATCGAAATAATCGTAGTAACCGGCCAGAAACAGACCGGGACGGTTGACCTCTGCGATCTCGACGCTGATCTTGTCCAAATCGCAGGGCGTATAGATAACCTCGAGGCTGACCTTCTCGACCAGCCGCTTGAGCGAAACAGCGAAATTCCCCATTCGTTTTTCCTCCTGCATCCTCTGTGCTCCGCCATACCAAAAGGCAGCACAGTTTATCCTTCTTTATATTATAATCGAGACGGACAGCAAAAACAACAATTCTTTCAGGAATCTTTTCTGGTTTTGCGCCAGCGCTTGCATCCGGGGGCCAAAACCATATAATAGGAGGCAGGGATAGAGTTTACTTTACATGAGTTTTACATTTCGCCGGTTTCCGATTTTACATTCCACTCGTATACTCATAATCAGGGATAGGACCGGTGAAATCCAGTGCAGGTCGTGTAAAAAGTTGAGACATGCTCCTGCACGGGTCCTCTACGGCCGCTGTCGATGTACAAACGCAAGCTTCAACAAGTGAGGAGTAAAACATGACTCTATTCAATGTCTTTTCTCTGCTGGGCGGTCTGGCTCTGTTCCTGTTCGGCATGGACATCATGGGCAAAGCCCTTGAGAAACAGGCCGGCGGCCATCTGCAGAAGATCCTGAGCAAACTGACGGATAACCCCCTCAAGGGCTTCTTCCTCGGTCTGTGCGTGACTGCCATCATCCAGAGTTCCAGTGCTACCACCGTCATGGTGGTCGGCTTCGTCAACAGCGGCATCATGGAGCTGCATCAGGCCATCGGCATCATTATGGGCAGCAATGTGGGTACCACTGTCACCAGCTGGCTGCTGAGCCTTTCCGGCCTGCAGGGCGACAGCATCTGGATCCAGATGCTCAAGCCCACCTCCTTCAGCCCCATTCTCGCCTTCATCGGCATCCTGCTCTATATGGGCAAGAACGAGAAGAAAAAGGGCATCGGCACCATCCTCATCGGCTTTGCCATCCTGATGACCGGCATGACTGCCATGTCCAATGCCGTCGAGCCCCTGCAGGGTGAGGCATGGTTCACCAACCTCTTCGTCCGCTTCTCCAATCCCATCCTCGGCGTTCTGGTGGGCGCACTGGTCACCGGCATCATCCAGAGTTCCAGCGCCAGCGTTGGCATCCTGCAGGCACTGAGCGCCACCGGCGTCATCACCTACGGCAGCGCTATCCCCATCATCATGGGTCAGAATATCGGCACCTGTGTCACCGCGCTGATTTCTTCTGTGGGCGCAAATAAGAATGCCCGCCGTGCCGCCATGGTCCACCTCTACTTCAACATCATCGGTGTCACGGTCTTTCTGGCCGGTTTCTACGGTCTGAACGCCGTGGTCCACTTTGATTTTGTGAACGAGACCATCGCCGCCTGGGGCATTGCTGTGGTCCACTCCGCCTTCAACATCGCGGCCACCCTCATCCTTCTCCCCTTCGCAAATGGTCTGGAAAAGCTGGCCATCCTCACCATCCCCGACGACGCCGAAAAAGAGAGCTTTGCTCTGCTGGATGAGCGTCTGCTGAACACCCCGGCTGTGGCCGTGGCCCGCGCCCACTCTGCTACTGCTGACATGGCCGAGCTGGCCCGTGTGGGCGTCATGCAGGCCATGAGCCTGACCCACACCTGGGATGATACGCTGGCCCAGAAAGTCCGGGACGAGGAGAGCAAAGTTGACCAGTACGAAGATGCCCTCGGCACCTATCTGGTCAAGCTGTCCAGCCGTGAGCTGAACCATGCGGACAGCCAGAGCGTGAATACTCTGCTCCACACCATCAGCGATTTCGAGCGCATCAGCGACCATTCCGTGAACCTTCTGGAATCCGCGCAGGAGATGCACACCAAGGAGATCAACTTCTCCACCGACGCCCGCGAAGAGCTGCAGGTGCTTGAGGACGCGGTGCAGGACGTGCTGAACCGCACCACCGACGCCTTCCGCAAGGACGACCTGCATCTGGCAAGCAAGGTCGAACCTCTGGAGACCGTCGTGGACGAGCTGGTGCGTGCCATCAAGGCACGGCACGTCGCCCGCCTGCAGGCCGGCAGCTGTTCCATCGAGTATGGCTTCGTGCTGGAAGACCTGCTGACCAACTACGAGCGCGTCTGCGACCACTGCAGCAACGTGGCAGTTGCACAGATCGAGGTGGCACAGGACAGCTTCGACACCCACGCCTACCTCAACGACCTGCGCAGCGGCCATGCCTCCACCAAGGAGAGCGAGCAGTTCCAGCGCCGCCTGAACCGCTACCGTGAGCGCTATCTCTTCCCCGACGAAAACGTCACCGAAACGGAGGACAAACAGGCATGATCTATATCGTAGAAGACGATTCAGCCATCCGTGAATTAGAGCAGTATGCATTACAGTCCAACGGCTACGAGGCCGTGGGCTTCGAGTCCTCAGAACCCTTCTGGCAGGCCGTCCACACCGCGCCGCCGGAACTGGTCATCCTGGACGTGATGCTCCCCGGTGAGGACGGCTTTTCCATCCTGAAAAAGCTCCGCGCCGCCCCTTCCCTGCGTCGTCTGCCCATCATCATGATAACGGCCAAGTCCAGCGAGCTGGACACCGTGCGCGGCCTCGACTGCGGTGCAGACGACTACATCACCAAGCCCTTTGGCATCATGGAGTTTCTGAGCCGGGTGCGGGCGGCCCTCCGCCGGGCAGAGCCCGAGGCGCGGCCCAACGTCTACAGCTTCCGGGAGATCCTGCTGGACAATGCCCGCCACAGCGTCACTGTCAGCGGCGCACCGGTGGAGCTGACCTACAAAGAATACAGCCTGCTCCGTCTGCTGCTGGAAAACACCAACCTTGTCGTCACCCGCGAGACCATTTTGCAGGTGGTGTGGGGTACTGACATCTCGGTGGAGAGCCGGACCGTGGATATGCACATCCGCACCCTGCGCAAAAAGCTGGGCGACGCCGGAAAGTACATCTGCACAGTGCGGAAGGTGGGCTACAAGCTGACGGACAGCGAGGAGGAGCTCGAGCAATGAAACCACGCAGCATGGAAGAAAAAATAAGCTATCTGCTGTTTCTGATGGGCTTTGCGGGGCTGGCGTGTACCGCTGCGCTCTGCATCTTTGTGTTCCACAAGGCGTTCCGGGAGCAGGCCTGGACAGCCCTCGAGCGGGAAGCCGACCTTGTGGCTGTCGGCTGTGCGCAGGTGGACGCCCCCAGCCAGCTGGAAACTTACGTGGACGGCTCGCTGCGCATCACTCTCATCGCCTCGGACGGCAGTGTGCTTTTTGAGTCGGCCACCAACCAGCCGATGGAGAACCATCTGAGCCGCCCCGAGATACAGCAGGCCATGAAGAGCGGTGTGGGCCGCGACTGCCGCGACTCCCAGACGCTGGGCTATGAGACTTATTATTACGCCATGCTGCTGACGAACGGAGACATCCTCCGGGTGGCGCAGGATTCTGAGACGATCTGGTCCATTTATGACGCCGCTCTGCCTGCCATCGTGCTGAGCTGTTTCCTGATGATGGGCGCAGCCGCCATCATTGCCGGACTGCTGACCAAGAGCCTTGTCCAGCCTGTGCTCAAGATGACCGATGACCTTGATCACATCCAGGAGAATGTCCCCTACAAGGAGCTTATCCCCTTTGCTGAGAGCATCCACTCCGACCGGATGCTGCGGGAAAATAACGAGAAAATGCGGCAGGAGTTCACGGCCAATGTCAGCCACGAGCTGAAAACGCCTCTGACCAGCATCTCCGGTTATGCAGAGCTCATCGAGACCGGAATTGCAAAACCCGCGGATACGCCGGATTTTGCCCGCAAGATCCATGTAGAGGCCAGCCGGATGATACAGCTGGTCAACGATATTCTGCAGCTCTCCCACCTCGACAATGTGAGCGAGACGGGTGCTGCGCCTGCAATGGAAACGGTCGATCTGCTGGGTGTGGCCCGAGAGTGCGTGGAGCGCCAGAAGGTCAACGCCCGGCGCTCCTATATCTCCCTGACCTACCTTGGCGAGAGCGCCCCTGTGGCAGGCAGCCGCAGTCTGCTGGATGAGCTGTGCCAGAACCTCTGCGACAACGCCATCCGCTACAACCGCCCCGGTGGAAAAGTCCAGATCACCACGGCCTGCACCCGGGACGGTCACTGCACCCTGACCGTGAAGGACAACGGCATCGGTATCCCGAAAGAGGCGCAGACCAGCGTGTTCGAGCGCTTCTACCGGGTGGACAAGAGCCGCAGCAAAGCCACCGGCGGCACCGGTCTGGGTCTGGCCATCGTCAAACACATCGCTCGCATCCACAACGCCCGCATCAAGCTGGACAGCGTTGTGGACGAGGGTACCACCATCACCGTGATCTTCGAAACGGCTTCTTAACATTTCATGAGTTTCACGTCTGCCCGAATTTCCGGGCAGACGTTTTTTGTTGTGAGCGCAAAGTGACCGTCACGCAGTGCCTGATGAGCACCGAATCCGGAGATGTCCAGCCCCAGCGTCCAGCAGCGGCGGACGGTGTCCGCACAGAGGGCTTCCAGTTCTGCTTTGGCGTCGGCGGGCAGGGCATTATTGCGTGAGAGCGCGTTCACCCGGAGAAGGAAGCTCTCCCCTTCCCGCTCCACGCCGCAGAAAGCCCGGCGCAGGCGGAGCGGCCCGGCTTCCAGAAAGAAACGATGCTCCCCTGTATCCGTCCAGCTTTTGCCCTGCAATAAGAGCGCCATTTCCGTCTGGGACTCGGTCAGCTGGCCGGTCTGTTCCGGGGTAACGATGAGGGCTTCGGGCCTGTAATGTGCATCCTCGTCTTCCAGCTCCACGACAGGCAGGATGAAGCCGCCGCTCTGCTGATAGAGCCGGGGCGCGGCCGGGGCAGCGTTTTTGACGCATTGCAGGAGATTTTCAGGCAGGACGTCTGATCCATTGGCCCGCTCTTTCAGTGTCTCTACCGAAAAGCTTCCCCCGAACACCCGGGACGCCAGCCGCCCGTAGGGTCGATGGAGAAACAGTTCTTCACAGGCAGACAGCGTCTGTCGCACCGAATCCTGCCCGGCCAGAAGGTATTCGCAGAGCCGCCAGTCCGCCCGCTGGGGCAGGGCTTCCTCGGCGGCAGAAATGGTAGAAGAAAGCTCGGGGCCCCGGCTAATACAGAGACGGATAGCGGCTTTGGCCTCGGAGGAATCGGCGGAGGCTTCCGGGAACTGATACAGCAGACCCACTGTCCAGCTGTCGCCGTTCGTCTCGACGAGAAGGGCGCGTATCATGCTTTTTTCGGTGTTGTCCCAATGCAAAAAGAGGCAGAGCCAGACGACGAGGACGCCTGTAGCCATCAGCCGCAGCCAGCCCCGGCGGGTCATCGTGCAGCCTCCGCATTTACAGGCCCTTCGGCAAGGCGCTCACAGAGCAGCCGGACAGCACGGACGATAAAGCCGAAGCGGAAGATCGCCGCCGCCAGCCAGAGGAGCAGGAATGCGGCATCAAAGCGGGAGATGCCGCCGAAGCTCCACGCCCGCAGCAGCTCATAGCCCGGGTAAGCCTGCGGTGCGCCGAAAAGAAGGGCCAGCCCCAACGCATAACCTGAGGAAATGACGGCAGCGATGACTGGAAGCCACACGACAGGCTTTTTGCTGATTTTCGCATTATTTTTGCTCCTACAGAGAAGCGGAAAGGAGAAATATTCCGGGTAAAAAGGGGCATCCGGAAGCACAAACAAATGTGACGTCTCACCTGTCACGAGCACCTGCCATTGCAGCTGTCCGGCCAGCCCCAGTACACAGAACACGATGCCCAGCACTACGAGCCACCCGAGGACGGAGGCCATCCGGTCATACAGCTCACAGCCGAGGCTCCACCCTGCCCAGAGAAAGAACGGCAGCAGACCGATGAAGGCCATAGACGCAAACTGTTCCCAGCAGGTTTGTTGGAGCATTGCAGCCGTCCGGACAAGTTCGAAGAGATACCAGAGCAGAAAGACGGCACAGATGCACTTTCCTGCAAAGCCCGGGCGGATCAGACGGGAGGCGTTGACCGAGGCAAGCGCGGCAAGGAGCACGAAGGCCGCTGCCGCCAGCACATTGCTCAGCAGAACGGCGCGGACGGAACCGGTCTGCCCTGCCCCGAAGATGGCGCGGCCCAGCTCTGCCGCCGCGACGCTGAGTGTCAGCGTCTGGGCCGAGAATGTCTGTTTTTGCTGCATTCAGGACCCCCTCCTTTGCCAGATGGTGAATGGGCGGCGGGACAGCGCCCGATAGTTGCGGCGGACGACGCCATCACCCGAAAAGACTGCGCCCGAAAGATAGGGCACCCCCATCGCGGAGATGGACGTCAGTGCGGCCAACACGCCCAAAGCCGCACACACCAGACCTACCGGCCCGGCCAGACCGGCGGCCAGCGTAACTCCCAATCGCAGCAATGTGGCCGGTTCGTACAGCGATGGCGTCACAAAGACTGAGATGGCCGTGATGCTGGCTACGAGGATGACCGGCGTGCTCAGCAGTCCGGCCCCGATGGCGGCGTCACCGATGATGAGTGCTGCCACAAGGCTCACCGAGTGGCCCAGCGTCTGGGGCATCCGAAGCCCGGCCTCCCGGATGATCTCCAACAGGATGATGACCAGCAGCATCTCGGCAAAGAGCGGCAGAGGCGTCGCCTTTTCTGCCGCCGCGATTTTGAATAATAACTGCGGTGGGATGAGCTCGGGCAGATAGACCGCCAGACAGACAAAAACGCCCGGCAGAAAGATGCTGAGATAAAACGAGCCATACTTCAGGACGCGCAGGAACGACGAAAAAACTGCCGTGGTGGCGTAGTCGTCGAGGCAGTCGAAGTTCTCGCAGAAAAGGGACGGCAGCACCAGCGCCGAGGGGCTGCCGTTGACAAGGATGATGATTTTCCCCTCACAGAGCTTTGCGGCGGCGGAAGCCGGGCGCTCGGTATAGCTCACCGGGGCGAACAGCCGCCACCTGGCCGGGAAAAGCCACGGTACAAAGTAGCTGGAATCCAGCAGGACCTCCGGCTTTGCCTCCTGGAGCGTCCGGCGCACCCGCGCCACTGCCGTCTTGCCGGCCTTGTCTTTGCAGTAGCAGATGGCGTATTCGGTCTTCATGGCACAGTCGGCCTGTGCGGTCTCCATCACAAGGGTGTCGGTGCGGATGAGGCGGCGCAGCAAACTCAGGTTGACCCGCAGCAGGTCGGCGAATCCCTCCCGGGAGCCGCGAAGGTTTCCTTCCCCGGAGGGCTCTTCCACCGAGCGCGATTTCAGCCCCTGAACCGAGAAGACAAGCCCCTTTTTGCACCCGTCCAGCAGAAGCACGGCCATGCCGGCGGTCATGCGGCGGATGAGGTCGTCCATGTCCTTGACCGGGTTGTCCTCGGCGGGCAGACCGGAATGGTTCATCAGCAAATCATACACCTGCGTGCCGGTGTGAGGCATCCGCTCCGGCTCGAGGCTGGGCGTGTGACGGGTGGCGGCGTCCAGTAAAAGCGACCAGAGTGACTCGAGGCTGGCCATATTGTCGAAAAGGACGATGGCCCCCGGGCAGTGATAAAGCTCGATGCGCTTGGCATAAAAATCCGCCGAAGCGCCAAACCTAGCGTTGAGCGCCGCCAGATTTTCTTCCAGCGACGAAGAAAGCTGCAGCATACGGTATCCCCCTTTGCCTGCCAGTATTCCCCCACCAACGGTGCTTATTCAACCCACAAGGAGGGCCTTCTCGTGAAGCTTCTGATTTTCCGTACTCTGCTCATCTATCTCTGCGTTCTGTTCGCCATGCGGCTGATGGGCAAGCGTCAGCTGGGCGAACTGCAGCCCGAAGAGCTGGTATCCACCATCCTCATCTCAAATCTGGCGTCCATCTCCATCGAGTCGGAAGAAGTGCCGGTGACGGCCAGCCTCATTCCCCTTTTTCTCATCGCGGCTTTGGAGCTGCTGGGGTCGGCGCTGAGCTTCCGCAGCCAGAAATTTTTCAACCTGATGTCGGGCCGTCCCAAGACGGTCATCCTGGACGGACAAATCGACCAGAACGCGCTGCGCACCCTCCGGCTGACGACTGCCGACCTGCTGGAGGCACTGCGCGGCAAAAACATCTTCGATCCCCGGGACGTCTCCTACGCCGTAGTGGAGACGAACGGCAGTCTCTCGGCGGCACTGCGCCCTGAGAAAGAGACCGCTACCCTCGCCGACTTACAGCTGAAAGTGGAGCACAGCCATGCGACCATCCCTTTCGTGCTGGACGGGCAGGTGCTCGAGGAAAATCTGCACTGGTGCGGCAAAGACCGGGACTGGCTCGAGCGGACAGCGCAGGCCAATACCCTGCTGCCGGAAGAAATCCTGCTTTTAGTGGGCAACGAGACGGAAGACTATTTTCTGCTGAAAAAAGAGAGCCGCCGCAAGGGCAGCTCCCGGTGAGAGGTGTGGAATGAAGCGAATTTATGCGTGTCTGTGCATCGTGGCAGTACTGCTGGGTGTGGCCTTTTACAGCAGCTGGCGGGTGCAGAAGTTTGCTGAGGATATTTCGGACGACATCGACAATGCCATGGAGGCCATCCGGGATGAGGACCTCCCTTCCGCGCGACAGGCACTGGCCGAGGGCGCTGAACTCTGCGACAAAATGCGGGAAGGGATGAATCACCTGCTCCGCACACAGGACTTCACAGAACTGGAAGCTGCCCTTCGCGCCGCAGACGGGCATCTCGAACTGAACGCCCCCGAGGAAGCATTTGGTGAACTGCGCCGGGCGCAGGTTCAGGTGGAGACGCTGGAATGGCTGTCGCGTAGACTTGTGTAATTAAATCATTGGGACGCGGTTATATTTCGTGTAATCCATATTATTCGAAATTATATCGTCTCGCTTCAGCATGAAATCGGTCTTATAAAACGGATTTTATCAGCAAGGCTATTCGAAACTTTCATTGTGCTATCGTTATTTTACTCTGCAGTGATTCTATTTGTAAGAGACTGCCATTGAGTGTCCCTGGCTATATAGATTTTTATATGCCCCATCTTTCAGCGTGTCTTCCGAAAGATACAGACCTTATAGAAAGGGCTCTTTTCCCGTGTCCAAGAGGCGCAAAAAGCGCCCCATCCCCTGCCCTGCGGCAGAGAATGGGGCGCTCGTGCTTTTTACACTTTACTTCTTACGGTCGCCCATCAGCTTTTTCAGCTCATTGAAGAAGCTTTCGACGTCCGCAAACTGCTGATAGACCGAGGCAAAGCGGACATAGGCCACCTCATCGATTTTCTTCAGCTCCTGCATGGTCAGCTCACCGATGCGCACACTCGTCACCTCGCGATCGTAGGTGCTCATCAGGGTCTGCTCGATGCTGCTGACGGCGCGTTCCAGAGACTCGTAGCTCACCGGACGCTTGGCGCAGGCCCGAAGCATCGCGTTGAGCAGCTTCTGCCGGTCGAACGGCTCACGGGAGTTATCCTTTTTGATGACGATGAGCGGCACCGTTTCCACGACCTCGTAGGTCGTGAACCGCATATGGCAGTTCAGGCACTCCCGGCGGCGGCGGATGCGCTCGCTGTCTTCGGTAGGGCGGGAGTCGATGACTTTGGATTCCTCAGCGCCACAATAGGGGCATTTCATGGTCGTTCCTCCTAGATTCAGGACAGATTTGCGTCAGGATAGAAGCTCAGTTTTTCTTTGCGTTTTTGCGCTCGCTCCAAGCCACCCATGCGGAAGTGGAGACACACAGCGAAGTGTACACGCCGCTGAGCATGCCCATCATCAGGGGGAAGGCAAAGGTGAAGATGCTGTCCAGACCGTACAGCTTGGAGACGATGCACATCACACCCAGAGCCATCACCGTAGTGACGGTGGTGATGATGGTACGGCGGGCAGACTGGTTGACGGAATGGTTGACCAGCTCTTCGAAGCTGGCCTTCTTGCCCAGCAGGCCGCGGTTCTCACGGATACGGTCGTAGACGACGACGGTATCGTTGATGGAGTAGCCGAGGATGGTGAGCATGGCAGCGATGAAATTGCCGTCCAGCGGGGCGCGCAGCAGCACGAAGGTGCCGAACACCACCATCAGGTCATTGAGCAGGGCCAGAACAGCCATCATGCCGCCGGTGAGGCCGCCGATCTTCTTGAAGCGGTAGGCGATGTAGGCGAGGATGAGCACCAGTGCGAACACCACGGCCACCAGACTCTTCTGAAGGAACTTGGTACCCATTGCGGCGCTGACATTGCTCAGAGAGAGCTGTGCAAAGGAGTTGTCCGGGCAGCTCTCATTCAGGGAGTCCAGCAGGGTCTGCACTTCGTCGGTGGTGACAGTCTCGGTGCCGGGCATCGAGATTTTCAGAGTCTGCTCCCCTGTCGCGACGTTCTCGCCGGTCTGCAGAGTCAGGCCGTTGCTGCCCAGTGCCTCGGAGGCGGTCTTCTGGACGGCAGACATCTCAAAACTGTTCTCGTAGCTCAGGGTGATCATTGCACCGCCGGTGAACTCGGTGTCCAGATGGACGCCCAGCACCACAGCGCAGAGGACGATGGCTGCCATCAGGCAGGCGGAGAAGGTCAGGAAGCGCTTGCGCAGGCCGACGAAGTTGACCTGCTTCTTCTCTGCCGGGGTCTTGCCGGGAGCATCGGCACCGTAGAGGCGGGGATCACGCAGAGCCTTGATCGAGGCAGCGCCCCGGATCATGGTACGGGTAGCGAAGATACCGAACACGAAGTTGAGCAGCACACCGGTGAGCAGCGTGTAACCGAAGGCGTAGATGGTACCTGCGGTCGAGGGGCCGAAGGCGAAGAAGACGAAGTGCAGGGCCTTGGCGAAGAAGCCGTCAGACGGGCCGAAGGCACCCATCAGCACGATGGCGACGATGACGATGGTCACGTTGCCGTCGATGATGGGAGTCAGGCCGCGGGCAAAGCCACTCTTGAGAGCGCCGTCGAGGCTCTTGCCGCTGCGCAGCTCTTCCTTGATGCGCTCGGCAGTGATGACATTGGCGTCAACACCCATGCCGATGGCGAGGATGATGCCGGCGATGCCGGGCAGGGTCAGGGTGAAGCTCTCAAACACCGGGAAGTAACCGGAGACGAAGGCCAGCGTAGCCGCCACCTGACCGGCCAGAGCGATGCAGGCCAGGAAGCCGGGCAGACGGTACAGAGCCGTCATCAGCACCACGATGAGGGCGAAGGCGATGACGCCGGCCAGCACCATGGCGCTCAGGCTGTTCTCGCCCAGACTCGGGCTGATGGTGGAGTAGCTGTCCACCGTCAGCGCAAAGGGCAGAGAGCCGGAGTTGATCTGGCGGGCCATCTTGACCACGTCTTCCTGCGTGAAGGGGCTCGACGCAGAACTGGTGATAATGGCAGAGCCGTCGGTGATGGCGGCGTTGACGCTGGCGGTGCTGACGTTCTCGTCGTCCAGCCAGATGCTGATGGTGCCGCCGGTCTGATACAGGCGGGTGGTCGCGTCGCCGAATGCCTTGGCGCCCTCATCGGTAAACTTGAGCGCCACATAGTACTCGGAGCTGCTGCCGTTGACGGGGCCGTACTGGGCAGCTGCGCTCTCCACCATCGAACCGTCGAGGACGAGCTCTCCGTCTGCGCTGCTCCCCTCGCGGAAGGTCAGATAGGCGGTGGTGCCGATCTCCTCAATGGCGGCTTCGGGGTCGAACTCCGTCTCGCCCGACTGCCACGGAAACTCGAGGATGAGGCTGTCGGAGTTGTTGTCCACATACAGCTCATAGTCGGTCACATTGAGGGCGACCAGACGATTCTCGATGACCAGCTGAGCAGCCTCGAGCTGGTCGTCGGTGGCGTCATAGCCGTCGGAAGGGACGAAGGTGACGTTGACGCCGCCCTTGATGTCCACACCAAAGCGGATGTCTTTCGCGCCCTTGATGTAGGTTGTGGTCACATCACCGTACTTGACTGCGACGCCAAAGAATGCCGTATAGACGAACGCCGCGATCAAAAGCACAGTGAGGACAAGTTGCCATGCTTTGCCTTTAGTTTTCATATGAATCGGGAAACCTCCAAATATAATAAGAAGCTGTTTTCATAACCATTGCACACCGCCTGAACTGCCTTTTGGCGCACTCTGGCTATGAAAACAACTTCCAAATCCCCGCTGCGCCGTCAGAGCGGCAGCACAGCGGGGATCTTGTGCGATGAATCAGGCTTTCTCAGCCAGCAGCTTCTCGACTGCGGCCAGACGGACGCAGACGCAGAGCAGGTCGGACGCAGTCTCCACTTCGTCCAGGCTGGGATAAGTGGGCGCGATGCGCAGATGGGCATCGTCCGGGTCCTTGTGGTAAGGGTAAGCGGAGCCTGCGCCAGTGAGGGTCAGGCCGCAGTCCTTGCACAGCTGGGCCACACGCTTGGCGCAGCCGGGCATGACGTAGAGGCTGATGAAGTAGCCGCCCTTGGGGTTCGTCCAGTGGGCGATGTCGCCGCAGGGAGTCAGCTCCTCGTTGAAGGCCGTCTTGACGGCATCAAAGCAGGGTACCAGACGGCGGCGGTGCTTTGCCATGTGGGCCAGAACGCCTTCCTTGTTCTTGAGGAAGCGGACGTGACGCAGCTGGTTCATCTTATCATAGCTGATGATCATGACCGAGAAGCGCTTGCAGATGTACTTCATCATGGCTTCGCTGCAGGCCAGTGCAGAAACGCCTGCGCCCGGGAAGGTGATCTTGCTGGTAGAGGTGAACATGAAGACGCGGTCCTCAGTGCCGTACTTCTTGCACTCGTTCAGCAGGACAGGAGTCTCGATGATCTCGTCCGTCAGGTGGTGGACGATGTAAGCCTCATCCCAGAAGATCTTGAAATCAGGAGCAGCGGTCTTCATCTTGGCGAAGCGGTCGATGGTCTCGTCGCTGTAGGTGTAGCCGTCGGGGTTGGAATACTGAGGCACACACCAGATGCCCTTGATGGTATCATCCTCAGCCACCAGCTTTTCAACAACGTCCATATCCGGGCCGGTCGGGGTCATGGGAACGCTGATGAGCTCGAAGCCGAACTCCTCGGTGATGGCGAAGTGGCGGTCATAGCCGGGTACCGGGCAGAGGAACTTGCGCTTCTCCACCTGCGACCAGGGGCAGGGAGACTCGGGGAAGCCGAAGCAGTAGCCCATAGAGATGAGGTTGTACATGATCTGCAGGCTGGAGTTGCCGCCCACAAAGACTTCCTCAGGCTTGACGCCCATCACGTCGCCGAACAGCTCACGGGCCTCGTGCAGGCCCTCAAGGTCGCCGTAGTTGCGGGCATCGGTGCCGGCGTCGGTGGTGTAATCGGTCATCTGCAGCAGCCCCATTGCCAGGTCCATCTGGTGAGGGCCGGGCTTGCCGCGGGCCATATTCAGCTTCAGGCCCATTGCCTGAAATTTCTTGTACTCTTCTTCCAGAGCTTCCTTCTCAGCAGTCAGTTCGTCGCGAGTCATCTCAAAATAATTTGCCATAACACACACTCCTTTATCGTACTTTCTGTTTCCCACAAAATGTCCGGCGCTTCCATCCGCAGAGCAGTCCCATGCCAGTGGGCCGTCCCGGTATTCCCCTTGCAGTTCCAGACTTTTATAGTTTACTACAATTTGGTCTCGGAAACAAGTCAGATGGCACAAAAAAGCCCCGCCAAAAAGCAAAAAGCTTTCAGCGGGGCTGCTCTTCCCTGCTGTGCGCTGACGCTCAGCTCAGGGAAGTCTGGCTCTTATAGCGCTTGCGCACCGCACCGTACTCCATGTGCGCTTCGCCGCCCTCCACGGTGTCCTCGTCGATGGTGACGCGGATGATGGTGGGGTCGTTCGGCACATCGTACATGATGGGCATGAGGATGTTCTCCATCACGCTGCGCAGGCCGCGGGCGCCGGTCTTGCGCTCGATGGTCTTGCGGGCGATGGCATGGAGAGCCTCGTCGGTGATGTCCAGCTCCACGTTGTCCATCGACAGCAGCTCTTTATACTGCTTGACCAGACTGTTGCGGGGCTCTTTCAGCACGCGCACCAGCGCATCCTCGTCCAGGTCGTCCAGCACGGTGATGACCGGCAGACGGCCGATCAACTCGGGGATGAGGCCGAACTTGACGAGGTCGTGGGGTTCGACCTTCCGCAGCAGGGCCTTTTCGGCTTCGCTGGAGTTATCCTTCAGCGCACTGCCGAAGCCCAGTGCAGACTTGTCGGTGCGGCGGAGGATATACTTATCCAGACCGTCGAACGCACCGCCGCAGATGAAGAGGATGTTGGTGGTGTCGATTTGGATGAACTCCTGCTGGGGGTGCTTGCGGCCGCCCTGCGGGGGGACATTGCTGACGGTGCCTTCCAAGATCTTCAGCAGAGCCTGCTGCACACCCTCACCGCCCACGTCGCGGGTGATGGAGGGATTCTCACTCTTGCGGGTGATCTTGTCGATCTCATCAATATAGATGATGCCGATCTGAGCTTTCTGGACGTCGAAGTCTGCGGCCTGAATGAGCTTGAGCAGGATGTTCTCGACGTCCTCGCCCACATAGCCGGCCTCCGTCAGGGTGGTGGCGTCTGCGATGGCGAAGGGAACGCCCAGCATCTTGGCCAGCGTCTGGGCCAGCAGGGTCTTGCCGACACCGGAGGGTCCCAGCAGCAGGACGTTGGACTTCTGCAGTTCAACGTCTGAGCCCTTGCCGCTCAGGATGCGCTTATAATGGTTGTAGACCGAGACGGCCAGCACACGCTTGGCCTCGTCCTGACCGATGACATACTGATCCAGACCCTCCTTGATCTCTGCGGGGGTCTTGATGTTGATGGCGAGATCATCTGCGGGCTGGATACGCGCCCGGCTGGCGCTGCCGCGGCTGGGGCGGGAGCTGTTGCTGCCCGGATGATCCGGCTTGTCCGAGAGCAGGTCGGCGCAGAGGCCGATGCATTCGCTGCAGATGTTCACGCCGGGGCCGATGATCATCCGCTCCACTTCGTCCTGATGTTTGCCGCAGAAGCTGCAGACCAGATCCTTTTCGTTTTTATCTCTGCCGGAATTGTTATTAGCCATAACCGTTTTTCCTTATCCTGGGTGTATTGCTTTCTGCCGCTCAGCGGTGGGTGATGACCTCATCAATGAGGCCGTATTCCTTGGCCTCCTGCGCAGAAAGGAAGTTGTCGCGCTCGGTATCCTGCTCCACCTTTTCCAGCGGCTGGCCGGTGTACTCGCTGAGCAGCCGGTTCATCTTGGCGCGGGTGCGGATGATGTGGTCCGCGTGGATCTTGATGTCGGTAGCCTGTCCGGACAGACCGCCGCCCTGACCGCCTGCAATCAGCGGCTGGTGGATCATGATCTCAGCGTTGGGCAGAGCGAAGCGCTTGCCCTTGGTGCCGCTGGCCAGCAGGAATGCGCCCATGGAGGCAGCCATGCCCATGCAGATGGTGGAGACATCGCACTTGATATACTGGATGGTATCGTGGATGGCCATACCCGCGCTGATGGAGCCGCCGGGGCTGTTGATATACAGGCTGATGTCCTTATCGGGGTCCTGCCCTTCCAGATACAGCAGCTGTGCCACGACAAGGCTGGCAGAGGTGTCGTTGACATCCTCGCTCAGCACAATGATGCGGTCGTTCAGCAGACGGGAGAAAATATCGTAGGAACGCTCCCCGTGCGCCGACTGCTCGACAACGTAAGGAACAAAACTCATAGGGTTCGCCTCCTGAATGAAAATTATTGTATTTGCAAAATTGACCGATACGGCAAGCGCACATGGGCCGTAGCCGTATCGGTCAATTTCAACAACCTTAGCTTACAGAGCCGGGATCACTCCCTGCCCTGTGTGACCTTGTGCGCCAGAATTACTGAGCGTCCTCGGTCTTCTCGGCCTCAGCGGCCTTCTCCACGACGTTAGCGTGGCTCTTGATGAAGTCGATCGCCTTGTTGATGGCCAGGTCGTGCTTCACCTCATCGACATTGATGAGCTCACGGACCTTGTCCTCTTCCATCTTGTACTGGTCAGCGATGCGCTTGACCTCTGCGTTCAGCTCGTCCTCAGAAGCCTCGATGTTCTCGGCAGCTGCGACAGCCTCCAGAGCCAGACGGATCTTGACCTGCTTCTCAGCCTGAGGCATGAAGGAAGCACGGAACTGGTCGACGGACTGGCCCATATACTTCAGGTAGTCCTCGAGGCGCAGGCCCTGCTGCTCCATGCGGAAAGCAAAGTCGTTGACCAGCTCGTCCATGCGGACATCGTACATAGCCTGGGGGATCTCAGCCTCCATGCCGTCGATGACCTGATCGACCAGAGCGTTCTCGACAGCCAGGTCATCCTGCTTGTCCAGCTGCTCCTGGTTGTTCTTGCGGATGGAAGCCTTGAACTCGTCCAGAGTGTCGTACTCGGAGCAGTCCTTAGCCAGCTCGTCGTCCAGAGCGGGCAGCTCCTTGTACTTGACCTCGTGCAGCTTGATCTTGAAGACAGCGGGCTTGCCAGCCAGCTCAGCAGCCTGGTACTGCTCGGGGAAGGTGACGTTGACGTCGAACTCCTCGCCAGCAGCGTGGCCGACGATCTGGTCCTCAAAGCCGGGGATGAAGCTGCCGCTGCCCAGGGTCAGGCTGTAGTGCTCAGCCTTGCCGCCCTCGAATGCGACGCCATCCACAAAGCCCTCGAAGTCGATGTCCACGATGTCGCCGTTCTCAGCAGCACCCTCGCGGGTCAGCTCACGGGCGTTGCGCTCCTGCACACGCTTCAGCTCGGCCTCAACAGCCTCGTCAGAAACAGTATGGACAGTCTTCTCAACGGTCAGACCATTGTATGCGCCGATCTTGACTTCGGGCTTGACAGCGACCTTGACGGTCAGGGTAGCGCCCTCAGCCTCGCTGGCGGAGTCAACGCTGACCTCAGGACGGCCGACCGGCTCGATACCGGCAGCCTTGACAGCCTCTTCGTAAGCTGCGGGGAACAGCTCGTTGATAGCGTCGTAGGTAAAGACATCAGCGCCGTACATCTTCTCGATGAGAGCCTTGGGAGCCTTGCCCTTGCGGAAGCCCTGAACAGGGTACTTCTTGCCCTCCTTCTTGAAAACATCGGCAACTGCAGCCTTGAAAGCCTCAGCGTCGATGGAGAACTGCAGCTCTGCCATGCTCTTCTCGAGCTTTTCGCACTTGATGAAATTCATTTGTGTATCCTCCACTCAAATATTCTATTGCGTTGGGGCAGCGGGAAAACTGCCGCCTGCAACCGCGCACCGCGTCCTTGCTGTTTGCGAAATGCGGGGACGCGCGCGCTCAAATTGGGTGCAACAATCGCGTTACAACTTATTATAGCACGGTCGTGATAGAATTGCCACCCCAAATTTTGACTTTTTGTCATTTCTGCTGTTCTGGTCTCTGCCTCAGTTGATGCGGTAGGGGCAGAACCGCAGACCATCAGCGCTGACAAGCTTGTAGCGGATGCCGTCCACATCGCCCTGCACCGCATAGCGGATGGCATTGCCGTGCAGATGGCCGTAGTAGCAGGTCCTGATGCCGTAGGCTTTCAGTGTGGCCACGATCTCGGGGGCGCTGGTGCCGGTGTAGACCGGCGGGTAATGCAGGAACACCAGCTTTTCCAGCCCGGGTTCTGCGGCGTCGAGGCTCATCTTCAAGCGGCCTATCTCCCGGTTCATCACCTTTTCGTCGTGAGGCTCCCCCACATCGAACAGCCAGCCCCGGGTGCCGCAGATGGCGTAGCCCTCCACGGAGTAGGAGTTGTTGTGCAGGATATGGAGCGTATCGAAGCCCTCGGCTTTCAGGTAGGCGTTCATCTTGTTGGCGGTGGTCCACCAATAGTCGTGATTGCCCTTCATGATGAGCTTCTGGCCGGGCAGCTGCTGCAGAAATCCGAAATCCCTGCGGGTATCGGTAAGGCGCATGGCCCAGCTGATGTCGCCTGCAAGGACAATGGTATCCTCGGGCTTTACGAGCTTGCGCCAGTTGGCCTCCAGCCGTTCCACATAGCCGTTCCAGCCGGGGAAAACGTCCATCGGCTTGGAGCCGCCCAGGGAAAGGTGGGTATCGCCAAGCACAAAAAGTGCCATAGTTTATTTACTCCTGTTCTGGTTTTCGTCAAGCCTGACAGCCCAGTGCCACCTCCGCGATCTGAGCCGGGTCGATGACGGTGCTGAACCGCTCAGCCTTCTGGCGCAGGACGGTGAGACTTGCGGGAGCGGTGCGGCCGGTAGCCTCTTCCAGCGCCTGCATGGCCTCGAAGTCGTTCTCGGGGGCAGTGTGGCCCAGAGCTTCCAACACGCTGCGCGGGAACTTGAAGGGCGAGGCGGTGGAAAGCACCACCATCGGCACGCCGTCCCGCTTCTTCTGAGCGGCAACATGGAAAGCCACCGCCGTATGGGTATCGCAGAGGTAGCCGTCCTTCTCGTAGCGGGCGCGGATCTCCCCTGCCACCTGTTCCTCACTGCTCCAGCCGCAGTCGAAGCTCTCCTGAATGGCCTTCAGCGTCTCGGGACGGACGGTGTAGCCGCCCGTCTCGTTCAGGCTTTTCATCAAACCGGCCACTTCGGCATCGCTGCCGGTGACGTGGTAGAGCAGGCGCTCAAGGTTCGAGGACACGAGGATGTCCATGCTGGGCGAAGTGGTCTTATAGAACTCCCGCTTTGCGGTGTAAGTACCGGTGGAGAGGAAGTCGGTCAGGACGTTGTTCTGGTTGGAGGCGCAGACCAGCTTGCCGACGGGCAGGCCCATCTGCTTTGCATAGTAGCCGGCCAGAATATCGCCGAAGTTGCCGGTGGGGACGCAGAAATCGACCTTGTCGCCGAAGGCGATCTTTCCCGCCTTGAGCAGCTGGGCATAAGCGGCGAAGTAATAGACGATCTGCGGCACGAGGCGGCCCCAGTTGATGGAATTGGCGCTGGAAAGACGGATGTTCCGCTCGGCCAGTCTGGCCGCAATGGCTTTATCCCCGAAGACCTTCTTCACGCCGGTCTGGGCGTCGTCGAAGTTGCCGCGCACGGCATAGACAGCGACATTTGCGCCCTCCTGCGTGGCCATCTGCAGGCGCTGGATCTCGCTGGTGCCGCCCGTGGGGTAGAACACGGCGATCTCGACGCCCGGGATGTCGTGGTAACCGTCCAGCGCGGCCTTGCCGGTGTCGCCGCTGGTCGCCACGAGGATGAGGGTCTTTTCGGTGCGGGAGAGGTTCTTCTTTGCCTCCACGAGGAGCTTCGGCATCAGCTGAAGGGCATAATCCTTGAAGGCACAGGTCGGGCCGTGCCACAGCTCAAGGGCATAGGTATCGCCCTCCACCGGAGCCAGATGACCGGCCTTGCCGCCGAAGGCCTCACCATAAGTCGTGCGAGCAGCCTCAGCGAGGAATTCTTTCGAGTAGTCGGTCAGATATTCGCTGACGACGGCAGCGGCCAGCTCCGGATAATCCAGCTGGCACAGTGCCTCCACGTCCACCTGCGGAAAGCTTTCCGGGACGAACAGGCCGCCCTCATCCGACAGGCCCTGTGCGATCGCCTGAGAGGCGCTCACAATGCGGGAATGGTCTCTCGTGCTGAAAAATTTCATCGTTATCGCTCCTTTTTGCCAAAAGGCCCATCACCTGGCCTCGTCGTGCGGCAGCGGCCCAGAGCCATTTTCTGCCTTTTCCCACCGGCACTTCCTGCTATTTCGCGCAAAAAGCACCCTTTATAATATGTACCATCCAGCGCCCGCTGTCAAGAGGGACGACTTCGGCCACGTCGAAACGCACCGGCTCGTCGCTCTGATGGGTGCTTTGGAGGTACCATGCGGCGGATGCGATGATACGGCGCTGCTTGGCGGCGTTGACCGCCGCAGCGGGGGTATCCAGAGAGTCTTTGGCGCGGGTCTTTACCTCGCAGAACACCAGTGTTCCGTCCGGTTCCCGCAGGATGAGGTCTATCTCCCCCATCCGGGTGTGATAATTGTGAGTGATGAGGGCCGCGCCCTGTTTCTCGTAGAAACGCGCGGCGGCTGCCTCTCCCCTGCGGCCTGTCCCGGCCCGGTCCATCACTTGCCCTCGGGCCAGTAGCCCTGCTTTTTGAGGAAGCTGCGGCGGTAGAACGGCTGAATGCCGTACTGGGCAATGAGCTCGTAGTGGAGCTTGGTGCCGTAGCCCTTGTGCTTTGCCAGCTGATACTGGGGATACTGCTTGTCCAGCTCCAGCATATAGCGGTCACGGCTGACTTTGGCCAGAATGGACGCTGCGCCGATGCTGGCGCTGGTGGCGTCGCCCTTCACCACCGGCTGTGCGGGCATGGTCAGCCCGGCCGGGATGCGGTTGCCATCCACAAGGACGAGGTTCGGCACGATGTCCAGCCCCTCCACGGCCTGACGCATCCCGCCCATGGTGGCATTCAGGATATTGTCGCGGTCGATGATGTCGGGGCCGACGAAGACGATCTTGTAAGCCAATGCCTTTTCAACGATTTGGTCGAAAAGAGCCTCCCGCTTTTTCTCGCTCAGCTTCTTGGAGTCGTTGATGCCGTAGACCGGAGCCTCGGGGTCAAGGATGCAGGCGGCCACGCAGACCGGGCCGCACAGCGGGCCGCGGCCCGCCTCGTCTACGCCCGCAAAGCAGCCGTACTGTGCTCGGATGTCGGCATCGTAGGCGTAGAGCGGCGCGGAGATCTCCTCATCCGTCCGGCGCTTCATTCCTCGTCCTCCTCGGCAAAGTCGGCCATGTCGTCCCGCTGGGGCGGGCGCTCGAGGGAGATGCGGCCCCACTTGCAGGCGCGGAACTCATCCACCAGCATCACGGCACAGCGCTCGGTGTTCACCTCGCCGCCCCGCACCAGCAGACCGCGCTTGCGGCCGATGGCCTCCATCAGCTCGTAGGGCGGCAGAGCCAGCGTCTCGGCATCCAGCTTGTAGCGCTGGGCCACGAGGTCGGGATAGTTGCGGCGCACCTCATCCAGAAGGTTCATGGCCAGCTCCTCGACATCAAGGATGTCATCCTTGATGGAGCCGATGAAGGCCAGATTCGAGGCGATGGTCTTGGAATCAAACTTCTTCCAGAGCACACCGGGCATATCCAGCAGGTCGAACTTTTCGGTGCTGACCCACTGCTTGCCCTTGGTCACGCCGGGACGGTCAGCCGCCTTGGCGCGGGCAGAGCCTGCGAAGGTATTGATGAAGGTGGATTTCCCCACATTAGGGATGCCGCAGAGCATGACCTGCGTCTTGGCACCGGCCATGCCGCGGTTCTGGCGGCGTGCCAGCAGGCCGGACAGTTCCTTTTCGATCGCGGCCTTGACGGCGTTCGCGCCGCCTTTCTGCTTGGCACTGATGGCGACACAGCCCGCATCCGCCTCGTGGAAGTAGCGTATCCACTCTTCCGTCACGGCGGGGTCGGCGAGGTCCGCTTTGTTCAGCGCATAGAGCTTGGGCTTGCGGGCCGTGATGCGCTCGATCTCCGGGTTCAGGCTGGAAAGCGGGATGCGCGCGTCCAGCA
>OOCV01000084.1_pt1 | contig 93657 bp, 65 predicted proteins | sample 1671061 | NCBI WGS metagenome assembly OOCV01 (sample SAMN06348118, study PRJEB24527) | human gut metagenome | biome: human gut; feature: ankylosing spondylitis patient; material: feces | host: Homo sapiens | place: China | collected 2015-10
AGATAAGAAAACTTGCAGATTTATCAAAGACTTTTATTGATTAAATTACTGAATACTAGTAGATAATAATCTTTTTAAGGGACGACTATGTACGTTTCGTTTGCAGTGCCGGTTATGCTGCAATGCCTTCTTTTTGGCTTTTACATACAGGATATGCTGCGGTTGATGTATACAAAAATAGATAGGCGCGCTAAAAATGCGTTGTAATAAATAATGGTAAAAATAAGTCTTTTTGATAACGAACGGCCGCATAAATCATAAGATTTGCGGCCGTTCTCGTTTGCTATTATAAAAAAGTGTATTATGCGTTAAAGCTCTTTCAGCTGTAAAATAGTCAATAGAGTTCTCTCTTTGAGTTCTTTTTTCTCCATCTCTGTAAGAGGGGGAATGTTAAATCTGTTGCCTGACAGAATCCTGTCAACCATTGTTTTAATGTTCTGTTTTTTTGCCATCTTATATTATTTTATAATATGACGGCAAGCAGTTTGTTTTGTACTCTTTATACAGCCTCATTTCTTGCTGCTAAAAAACGCAATCTTAGCAGACTTCTGTGCATGAGGTTACGCACCGACTGATAGTTTATGCCCATAATCTGGCAGATATCGTCATATTTGCGCTGCTCAATATAGTAGAGCTTTATTATCTGCTGCTGCCTGGGCGACAGGCATTTAACATATTCTGTAAGGGTGCTGTTCTTTTTCTGCTCTTCTTCTATGCGCTCCATGTTGTACGTCTCGCTGTCGAAGAGCGGCTTTACGTTGTTATCGTTAATCTCGTTGTCGCAGACATGAGTGTTGTGTCTGAACTCGTCGTTGATTCTGTTCCTTAATGATACATACAGATACGACTCAATGTTGATCACAGATTCAAGTTCACCGCGTTTGGTGTACAACTTGACAAAGACGTCCTGTATGCAGTCTTTAATCATTTCGCGGTCGGAGGTGAATTTGGTTCCGAATGCGAAAAGGTTATCAATTGTTTTGTCGTAAAGTTCGGTAAAGTTAATCATAGGTTTTCTCGTTCTTTTGCTGCAAAATTAGTGATGAACGGCTTAAAAGAATGGGAAAAATTGATTTATAAATACGAAAAACAGGTATTGACGTGTAAAATCAACACCTGTTATCAGTAAATTCTATGATTTCTTATAATCTTTCCAGCCAGTAGGCTGTGTCTTTGGCTTTACCGCTTATTGTGTATGTGCCTGAAATTTTTTCGCTCTTCTTCACAGTTTTTACCAGTCCGCTTTTCGTGTCGACGGCATACAGTGTGTATTTTCCGTTCTCAACGTTGAGCGTAATGTCGCCTTCGCCATGGGCATATATCACATATCCAACGGCAGGGTTGCCTATCACCTGAGTGGCTGAGTTGCCTTCGCCGCTGATGTAGCTCATCTTTGTCAGGTCTGTCAGCAGTTTGTCGCTGCCTATGGCCACGTTTGGACAAGAGCCTCCGGCCATGAGGATGGCCCAGCCGTACTGCGGATATTGCTGCGAGAAGAATGTTACGGCCTTTTCGGGATACTTTGTGCGGTATTCCTTCACGGCATTATATGCCTCGGCAAATCCGGTCTTGCCTACCTTCATCTTGCGCATGAACTGTCGCGGAGCAAGGTTCTTGCCTGCCTCTGGCGCCCAAAGTCCCTTGGTGTTGTAGTGCCAGTATCTTATGTCGATGATGTCTACCACCTTCGACAGCTCCGGATCGGCAAGTATGGCGTCCTGGGCGTCCTTCGTGCAGCTCAGCGCCACCATAGGATGCAGGCCTGTCTCTTTTTCCCATTCAGCTATTGTCTCGAGCCAGAAGCGTGTGAAGTGCAGCGGACCTGTATATTCCTCGCTCAGCAGCTGCACCACGTTGCCCTTGTCCTTGAGGTTGTCGAGACACTGACGGATGTACTGCTTGTGCAGCGGTCGCAGTATGGGGTTGTTGATGTCGTAGAACTGCTCGGCCATGAATATACGCTTGTCGCCTGTGAAAGGCACAGGTTCGGGAAAGTTGGTGCCGTTGACATTGTTCACCGGACGCCACGGACAGTCTACCCAGTGGGCTCCTGCCTCGAGTATGTTGTGCTGAAAATAGTTCTGGTTGAACAGCAGTATGCCTTTCTCTGCACCTTTTTCGGCAAACTCGTTGAGTCGCATCCAGTACCATTGGTTAGGCTTTGTAAGGTCGTAGCAGCTCAGCCCGTCCCATGCGGTGCCTTGACCTGTACGGCTGAAAGCCTGCTCGTAGAACGGAGCCCAAACGTCGCCGTCGGCACGGCGCACGCGCTCATGGTCAGTGCGGCGCAGGTCATACCACAGTCCGTAGTGGTGGTCTAAGATGCAGAAGTTGTTTTTGTCGAGATATGTCACCACAGAGTCTATGCGGTCGGTCCAGCCGGTGCCCTCGCGTCCCGGCACGAAGCGTGTTATGGCAGGGCGTGCGCCTTTCTTCACGAAGTTGTCCTTCACGCGTCCGGCCCACCATGGTATCTGGTAGTTGTTGCCCGTTATCAGCTTGCCGTCGGCAGTGATGTGGCCGTTCTCTATTGCAAATTTCATGGCTTTGCCGCCATTTTCAGCCACGTCATACTTGCTTCCTTTCACGCTCTCAATGTCTTTCACGCCTTTGGCCGATGTGCTTGCTGTGTAGGGCACAGAGTCTATCCACATCTCCATAGTCAGTCTTGGCTGTGTCAGCGACACCTGTGCCATGATCTGCGCCTGTGCAATCTCAGGACTGCTCGATGCGTTGGTGTTTCTGGGCAGTATGTATCCGTTTATGGCTTCTTTGCCCATGCGCTTCTCGAGCTGTGCGTAGAAGAGGCTGCGCGGCTGCACGTGGTCGTTGCTGCTTGTCCATTCGGCGTTGCCTGTCAGCGTGCCCCAGCATCCGTGTGCGCTGTTGCGGTTGTCGCTGTCGGGCGAATAGCAGTAGAGAGTTGAGCCTGTACACTGCCACATCATGCTGTTGGCCGTGTTCCAGCCCGTTCCAAACTGGAACTGCTCAAGATTCTTGAAGCTTATGTCGTTGCCGTCGATGTTCACAATGTCAAACAGCAGTCCGGCTGCCCATGAGCCAATGCTTCCGCTGAAGCCCAAAGAGTTTTCGCCCTCACACTGTACAAAGGCGTTGGGGCCTGCCGCACAGAAGCCTGCCGCAAAGTCGTGTATGCCCTGGCGCGACACGCAGCGCTGTATCAGGGTCTGCTGTCCGCGTGTTATGAACACGCATCTGCGCCATCCTCCTGTCTCCGACACGGGCTCGCCTGCAATGCAGTCTTCAACCGTTATGCGGCTTGTCTGCTTCTGCAAATTTACTGCGCTGCCTGCGAAGTGCCTGAATTCCACACGTCTTACCCAGCAGTCGCGCGCATTGTCAGCCCAAATCGCGTCCCAGCAGTGGTCTTCGTCCTTAGGGTTCCATGAGTTGTGTTCCGACATGAGAGTAAGGTTCTCAACGCCACATTCGCTTATCTCCGCGCTGTTATATCCCGTAACAACGAAGCCCCCGCCGTATTTCTTGTCGAGCGTGGTTGTTATCGGCGCGTCGAGCGTTATGCTGTTGCCGTTAACGGCGCTGACGGTTCTGTCCCATGTTATGTCGATGTCTGTGGGTTTCCATCCGGTGTAGTCGAGTCCTCCGCCGAAGTCGTTGCAGCAGAGCGACGCTATCCATTCCTTTGTCGACGGCCTTACAATTCTTATACGGCTGCCTTTCTGCATCTTGGCGGCAGATGCCAGCGTCAGCGTAGTGGCTCCGGCCATTGTCTTTTCGCCTGCAACGGCAATGGTGTCGCCTCCAGTCATCTTCATTCCGCCCTCGATATAGAGCAGTGCACCTCTGTCATAGCCCTGCTTTATTATGGTTGTCTTGCCGCGTCCGGCACCTCTTATCACCACTCCCGATGTGCTTATGCGCAGCGGTTTGCTTATTCTGAAAGTGCCTTCGCCCAGCAGTACGGCTCCGCGGTGGCCGTTCTTGTCGGGTTTCAGTGCCGACACGTAGTTGATGGCGCGCTGCAGTTTCTCGTAGCAGTCGGCCCCGTCGCTGCCCACGAAGACAGCGTTTCGTACATCCGGAATGGCTATTTCAGACGCATGATATCCGCATGCCGAATAGTCCATCGGAATGTAAACCTCTTTTTTTGCCTTGCCTGCCATGGCCTTAACTGTGCACAATCCGGCTATCAGCAGAATGGCAAGGCAGCGGCTTGTTAGATTTTTTTTCATATCAGATTGACAAATTGTTTGTTTCAGTAATTACCTATACTTACAAAACGACGCGTATGTTTTTTTATTGTACTTATTATTCTGCGCCAATTTTTTTCTTTTAACCCAAATCTGTCATAGAGATTAGGCAGGATTTTTTCGTTTAATATGATGTGGATGGCCGACGGATTTTTCGTAGGTATGGCTGCTTACGTCAAGAACAGACGGACCGCAATCCGGCAGAAAGAGTAACATACACGGCAGAAGGCATCAGTCTGCTTATAAAATCAGACTGTATTCGGTCTGCCGGGCTATTCGCGTTTAGGCTTGCAGCAGGCCTCATTATCCAGCCGCGGCTGCCATTGTTAGGCCCTATCAGTGGGTTATGGCTGAGACTGATTGCTTCTGTGTGATAACATGTTGATATTCAATGCGTTGCAAAATGCCGTCTTTTGGCTCCTAAAAGATGCCCTTTTACAACGCAAAAGGTGCCCTTTCGCAGTGCAAAAGGACACCTTTTATATTTTCATCAGCCCCGGCCTCTCTTTATATGTTGCAGAAACTGTCATGCCGGGCCGTCTTTCAGACCTTCCGTGCAGTCTCTGTGGCCGCTGATTCAGAGGTTATTTCATGTGTTCAAGGTCGACAAACTTGCCTCTCACTTTGCGCTCGGCTATCATCTTTATCAGTTTCTTATGGCGTTCAGGTGCAATCCATTTGCGTGCAAATATGTTAGGAATGGCCACGCCGATGGCTATGCAGAGAATAATCAGCGACGCCCTTATGCCGTTATGTATGGCGATGGTAAGCTCGCCGACCACTCCGTGCATTTCTATCAGTGCAAAGAGAGCCCTGTACATGAGCACGCCCGGCACCATCGGGATGACACTCGGGATAGACAGGCAGTGGTGAGGCGTGTGGAATATGTGAACGGCTTTTATGCAGATGATACTTATGAGCGACGAGCCTATGAGCGAGCCAAGGATTAGGCCCCAGTCGAGTCCCACGTTGCCGTTGCTCGGTCCGAGATTCACGAAGTTACGCGTGCATACGGCTATTATGCCTCCTATGGCTACCACCCAGAGCAGACGCCGCGGTATGTTGAATATCATAGAGAAGCCCATGGCCGATATGGCTGCCGCCACGGCATAGGCTAGATAGCTGTTGTGTGGCGTCATGCTGAGGTCTTTCACAAAGTTGTCTATGCCGCACACCTTGATGGCTATTACTATGCCGAACGACATGGCCGCCACTATCATGAGCGTGTTGACGGCCCGCGTTATGCCTATGCTGATGTGGCTGTCGAGCATGTCGCTCACAAAGTTGATCAGCGGTACGCCCGGAACGATGAACAGGGCGCAGGCCATGAGCGGATGCCAAGGTGTGTCGCTGTGTGTGAAGGGTATCAGTGCCGACGGTATGTGCGACTCAATCACCGGCAGCGAGATGTATGCTGACAGGCATGCCAGCAGTGTGGAGAAAAATGCTGCAAAGGCAATGTTGACGTATTCGTTGGAGCCTGTCGAGTTGAGCCATGCTCTAAGGCGGAAGCCTGCTATGGCTGCTATCGAAGAATAGATAAACGCAGGCCAGTCGCAGCCGAACTGAACGCAGAAGCCGCCGCAGGCCAGACCGGCTCCTATGGCTGTGAGCCACGGGCTGTAGTTGCGCTTCTTGTTCTTTATTCTTTCCAGCTCCTTCTCGTATTGGTCGAGGGTATAGTCCTCTTTGATGGCCCTCCACGACAGCTTGCTTATGGCAGATATGGCGTCCATGTTGATGCCGTGCCTGTCGCAGCGCTGAAATTTAGAGAAAGAATGGGTCTTGTCGCTGAGGTTTACCATCAGCATGTTGTAGGTGATGTGAATGTGCAGCTTCTTTTCCGGCAGGCCCAGATATGCCGCCGTGCGGTCCATGTTGCGTATTATGCGGCTGGTGTCTGCCGAACTTTCCATCAATAACTGACCGGTGCGCAGCAGCAGGTCGAGTTTACGGCGTAACACCTCCAGGGAGTCAGACTGCTGAGTTTCTTCCATAATCTTTTTGCCTTTATTTTAATGAAATTTGACGAATAGTCATACCTATGCTCATTTTCAGGGTGCAAAATTACAAAATATCTATGTAATTAAGGCAAAATAGTCTTTTCATAATATACATTTTGTTTTGTCAGCTGGTGTTTTTTGACTTTTGTTACAAGTATGTCATTCTGATTTTGCCGCATCATGGTTTTGCTTTGTGCTGATCGGTGCCGCTTAGGTTGTCAGCAAGGGCAGAAATTACGGTCAAGGGCTGTTGGCTTTCACTCGGTATAAAGTAAATTGCATGCAGAATGCATGAATGTGTCGGTAGGGCAGGGAGTGGTGCTCGCTTACGGTGGGAGTCGGCGTGTCTGCGGCTCGTGTCTGATGTTTCTCCGTCAGCCTTGTGTATGGGATATAAAAAAGAGGCATGCCATTTGCGGCATGCCTCTTTTTATATAGATTAGCTATGTTTATTCGTCTGCCAGCGGGTCGAATGTTCCGGCTGAACCTCCGTGCTGACTGTCTTCCCAACCGATGGTCTGCTCCAGAGCCTTGTTGTTGTTCTGTGCTCCCTGTGTCAGTCCGAGGAAGTAGTAGCGAGGCAGGAAGTTCATGTAGAGCTTAACCTTGTTCTGGTCGTAAGAGTCGCCCTTCTTGTCCTTGCGAACGAGGTTGTCGCTGTACCATGTCTTCAGAGTTTCCAGCTGCGGGTTGAGCTCCTTGCGGAGGTCTACTGCTGCACAGCGTGTTCCGCCGTTCTTCAGCAGCGGGTCGCTGTCGGCTGTTGTTCCGCCAACACCATACTTGTCGGCTACGCGGAATTCCATGTTCTCACGGCGCTGTCCGTTGAGCTGCTTGAAGCCGAGCCATGTACATGTGTTGCCGCCCCATCCTGTCAGTGTCCATGTTGAAGGCGCACCCTCAACCTTTGTTGCACCACCATCATAGAGCATCCAGCGGCGAAGGTCGTCGAAACGCTTGCCCTCGTATGCAAACTCTATCTGGCGCTCATAGAGAATGGCTGACATACATGCAGCCTGGTCTGACTCAAGGTTGCTCTGCAGTCCGTAGTTGTTCTCGCCGGTGTAGCCTGCGCGGGCACGAACCTGCTTCAGGTAGCTTACGGCGTCTGTCAGCTCACCTGCACCGCATGCAACCTCAGCAAGGTTGAGCAGCACCTCTGCGTAGCGGAGCTCGATGTAAGGCTGAGCTGAATAAGCAAATCCGCCGTTGCTTGCTGTACCGGTGAAGGTGTACATAGAGTTTGTATTTACGTCGTAGTCGTCAGAACGCTTGCGCACGTAAACGCCAGAGCAGTTTGTCAGCAGGTTGTCTGCACCATAGTCGTTTCCGCTCTCAGGGTCGCCCTGGTCGTCGAGGTCTGTATACCATACGTAGTTCCAGAGTTCATAGTTCTTTCCGTCGTCATACAGCGGGTTGTTAGGATCAGCCTCCTGAACGCTGCTGTTGCCGTTGTAAGCCCAGCGGAAGCCGGGGAATGCGAATGTGCGGTAGAAACGCGGGTCGCGGTTCATGAACGGATGTTCGCGGTCGTATGTCATAGACGAAGCCTCGAGCTTTGTGTAAGTGTCGGCAGAAGCCGGGCGCTTACCGTCAGCCATCGGGAACATGTCTACCAGCATTGCAGAAGCGTTCTTGCCAGAACCTGTTGTGTTCTTCGGACGGATGTAGCGCTCCCAGTTGCTGTTCTTCTGACCGTCGCCGGCCTGTACAGTGTTGTAGAGAGTTACGAACACAGCCTCAGGGTTCTTGTCGCTCTGGTTGAACTGCAGTGCGAAGTCTGAACCGTTTACGTTGTTTGTAGATGTGAACAGACCATAGCCGCAAGAGTTGATAGAGTCGAGCTCGGCCTTCATCTGTGTGTATGCGTTCTTCCAGCGTGTCTCGTCGTTGGCACGGTTGAACAGCGGGCTAGCCCACAGCAGCAGCACACGGCCTTTCAGCGCGAGGGCTGTTCCTGTTGTTACCATACCCCATTCGTCGCTCGACCAGCCGCCGTTCATAGTCTTGTCAGCAAGCATCTTGGCTGATTGGTCAAGGTCGCTGAGGATGAAGTCGATACAAGCCTTTGCTGAACGGCGAGGGTTAACCACACCTTCAACAGGGTCCTGAACCTCAGTTACGATAGGCACACCTCCGTAGTATTTCACGAGGTTATAGTAGCACCATGCACGGAAGAAGTAGAGCTGTCCGAGATATTCGTCCTTCTTCTCCTGTGAGAGGGCGCCGCCTGAGATGCCTTCAATGGCGTCGTTGATGTTGCGGATACGTCCCCATGCGTTGTTCTGAATGTTGTTCGGAGTACCGAAGAAATAGTCAGGAACAGATGTTCCGCTCATTACAGACAGCGGGTTCTGCGGATCAACGAATGCTCCGAAGCCGCTGTACTCCTCAGTCGACTTTGCCTGAGTGTCGTTGCTTCCTGTAGAAGGATACTGCCATGTGGGGTCGCTGTTAACCGTAGGCAGACACCAGCTGTAAACGTCGTATACACGGCGCAGGCATCCCTCTTCTGTGTCGTAAATACCTGTATTTACGTTATCGTAGTTCTTCTTTTCCTCAAGGAAGTCATCACTACATGATGTGATGGTCATGCTTGCGATGAGGCCAAGTCCGAACACTTTTATTATATTTGTTTTCATTGATATAATTCTATTAAACGGTTATATTTTCTTAGAATGTAAGATTTACTCCAACTGTAAACTGACGCAGTGTAGGATAAGAACCGTAGCTGCACATCGGATCCATGAAGTTGTCTGGATAAGGATTATAGAAGCTCAGCAGGTTCTGGCCTGTAACGTTTACGCGGGCTGACTGTATACCGATTTTCTTCACGAGGCTTGACGGAATAGTGTAGGCCAGTGTCAGACGGCTCAGTTTTACTCGTGTTCCGCTTATTCTCCAGAATGATGATGTTATTGCGTTTACGCTTTGGTAAGCGAGGTTAGGCAGGCTTCCGTTGCGGTTGGCAGCTACTACGAGGTTGCCGGCTGCATCGTATATGTCCTGATATGAGTACATGTTGTCAACATTCCAGAATGAAGGCATGTTGGTGAACTCGAGGTCGTCTACGCCTGAGCCTGACTTCAGTGCAGAAGCGTCAACGAAGCTGTATCCACCCCATGAAGCGCTCAGCTGGGCTGTGAGAGAGAATCCCTTGTAGTCGGCGCCGAGGTTCATTGTAACGCTGTAAGGATTGTTGCGGTTAGACAGACATACCTGGTCGTTGTCCTTGTCTACCACGCCGTCAGGTCCTGCGTATGTTCCGTCTTCCTGCTGCGGTCCGCGTACATCCTTATATATAAGCATACCCGGGCGAACCTCGTCTTTGCTCATTCCGAGGTAAGATGTGATGTTGTATTTGTCGAAATACTCCTCAATATCCTGGAATGAACGGAACATGCCGATGCACTGCATACCCCACAGACCGATGTCTGTACGTCCGCCGCGCTGTATCTGACGATAGATATAGTCTGTGGCGAAGTCCATGTTCAGCACCTTGTTGTCGCTGTAGCCTGTGTTGAGGCCGATACGGTATTTGAAGTCCTTGCCGATCTTGTCACGCCATGTAGCGCTCAACTCGTAGCCCCAGCTGTCCATCTCGCCAAGGTTTACTGCTGCCGACTGTGTACCGATTGTTCCCTCGATAGCCTGGCTGATGTTCATCAGCATGTCGCGGTTCCACTCGCGGTACATATCGTAAGTAACGCTCAGACGGTTGTCAAGTACGGTGAAGTCGAGACCGAAGTTGGCTTTGTAAACCTTATCCCAGTGAACATCCTTGTTTACGGCAGAGTTGTTCTTGTTGATGGTTATACGGTTCTCGCTTTCGTTAGAGATGCCTGTACCGAACACCGGACCGCGGTTGGCGTCCTGGGCGTAAACCTGCATCCACTGCCATGCGGCTGTGTTGTCACGTCCTGTCATACCGAATGATCCGCGAACTTTCAGGAAGTCTACCCATGGAAGAGCCTCCTTGAACCATTTTTCTTCAGACATTACCCAACCTGCGCTGAATGACGGGAATACTCCCCAATAGTTTACCGGGGCGAATTTCGTTGAAGCGTCAGAACGGATAAGGAATTCTGCCAGATACTTGTTGGCGTATGCATAGTTGATACGTCCGATGTAAGAGAGAGTTCCTGACTCGCTGCGGGTGAAGGTTATAACCTTTGTCTCGCCCTCAGCTGAGTTTGACTGTCCTGTTGTGAAGGGGTAGGGGTCTGAAACCATGGCATAGAGATACTCGCTCTCTGCTTCTGATTTCTCTATTGAGAATAATGCTCCGATGCTGTGCTCGCCGAAGTCTCTGTTATATGACGCCGTAAAGTTCATCTGGTAGTTGTCTGTACGTGTCATAGAGCGGTTCAGCTGTGACGGGTCGCCGTTGGCTATTGTATGGGGCAGCAGGTTCGCCTCTGTGATAAACTGGCTGTAGTCCTGACCTTCTACCGGAGTATACAGGTGGCTTCCGCTTCCGGGGCGTGTCTGCATTGTGTACACTTTGTATTCAGAGCCATACTGGTTGGTCTTGTCTGTGTTGATGCTCTTTGAGTAAGAGAATCTCAGCTTCAGTCCCTTCAGTATCTTGCTCCATCCGAAGTCGTAGTTGATGCTTCCCTGAATGTTGATGTTAGAGTTCATTGTGCGGCTGTAGTCGCCGTTGTTTCTCAGTTCTGAGAATGAGTAGTTCTGGTCATCGTCCACCTGAGTGTTGCTTATTCCGTATGCTGCGATTGGCAGGCCGTTGACATACTCCGGAATATAGCGCGGACGTGTGAGCAGGATGTTGTAGTCTTTTTCGTTAGAAGTACCGCCAACCTTGATGTAAGGTGTGTTCTTCTTTCCGTAGTCGCCTGATACACTGAGGTTTGCACCCAGCCACTGGCTTACCTTAACGTCTACTCCTGCACGGTAGTTCCAGCGGTTGTAGTCAAGGTTGCCGAGGTTACCGTCCTGGTCGAAGTAAGAAAGACTTGCAAAATAGCTTGCACGGTCAGTTGCTCCGCTGAGGTTTACGTTATGCTTCATCGTAACGCCAGTCTCCCAGTATTTGTCCAGCAGGTCGTAGTTGAGGCCCTTCATGGCGTTGAGCTCGTCTGCCTGATAGAGGTCTGTAAGATGGTTGAGCGATGTGTTCTTCGGGTCGGCTGCTGCAACAGCGTTGTAGAGACGGCCATACTCGTATGCGCTCAGCATCTTGGGATGTGATACGGCGTCTGTGAAACCGAATGTACCGCTGTATGAGATGCGCGGTGCGCCGAGCTTACCCTTCTTTGTGGTAACGAGGATAACACCGTTGGCCGCACGTGCACCGTAGACGGCTGCTGAAGCGTCCTTCAGCACAGAGATGCTCTCCACTTCTGCCGGGTCGAGGTTGTTGAATGCCTCTGCACCGAGGTTCTGTGTTGAGTTGCCCACCTTTACGTCGTTAGGATAGATGTATCCGTCGATGACGAACAGAGGCTGCTGTGCCACGCTACCTACGTCGCCGAGCGAGTTGGTGTCACGTATATACATTGTTGCGTTTTCGCCCGGACGGGTGTCGCCGCCGCTTACGCTCAGACCGTTGACAAGTCCTGACAGACTGCTTGCCAGACCGCCTGAGGTCATGTCCTGAATCTCGTCCATCGGAACAGTTGCAACAGAACCGGTCAGGTGAGCCTTCTTCTGCACACCGTAACCTACTACGACAACTTCTTCAAGATTCTGTGAGTCTTCCTGCATTTGTGTTCTTCCGCCGGGAGCAACGGTCTGTGTAAGATATCCGATGTAGGATATTGTCACCTTGCTGCCCTTGGGTGCAGAGATGGTGTAGTTACCATTTATGTCGGTTATCACACCGGTGCCCTCCTTGCCGCTTATGCGGACAGATGCGCCAATGATAGGGTCGCCGTTTTCGTCAACGACTGTACCCTTCACCGTCTGGCTTTGTGCCAGTGCCGGTGTGGCAGCACAAACCATGAGGCCGAAGCATAGAGCTTTTATGAATTTTCTTTTCATATCTTATGTTTTTCTTTTGTTATCGATTATTATTCTGCAGCCGGAAGCCAGCGTGGGTCGCCGGCCATGCCAGACAGAGGTGTTCCTGTTGGGGTGAAGTTGACACCGCAGTTAACGGCATTGAAGTCTAATGCCTGGAGTGTTTCCATTGTCGGGAATCCGGGGTCTGCTTCTGTGCAGAGTGGATTGCCGTTGTTGTCGGTACGGCTCGTGTCGTTTGTCTGTGGAGATGTCTTAACCCACCAGATATAGTTGTTAGTGGTTGTTTTTATTGTGTTTGTCTGTATAAATTGGTAAACACGGAACACATCATAGAAGATGTTGTCGGTCATGGTGGTTGTAATCAGGTTCGTGTTTGCAAGGTTGTTTGCAAAGTCTTTGCCTGTGAACACATTTGCGACAGTATTGTGTGTAAATGTTATCGTAGCCTTCTGGTCTGTACCGAAAATCTTTTGTGGCTGTGCATTGCTTGAGTTGCTGTATCTCAGGAAGTAAGCGCTTGAGTTCTCTTTCAGGTTATAGAAAGTGTTGTTGCTTATCTGGATAGACTTAATCAAGCCATTGCTTGCTCCATACATATTGATAACGCCATTTGAGCCGTCGTTGTCGAGCTGGATAATACAATTCTCGATAATGAGGTTAGTTAAGCTCCAGTTTGTCTTGTTGCCGTAGATGAGGCTCTTCTTCAGGTTCTTCACATTAACATTCTTCAGACTTACTGGCTTGGTCATAACATATCCGTTCTGGTTTGCTCCTGCTGCCTTATATCCAAGAGCTTCTGTTGAGAGTGACTCGCTTGGCGTGTCGCTCATTGTGAACAGGCCGTTGGCAGTGTTGTCGGTGTTGTCGATATTTATGTTTTGCATCTTGAAGCCATTGCCGAAGATGAAACATGCACCGTCCGAGCATGTTATAAGCGCGTTGTTGTCGCCAATTACGCGTATCATGCTGTTCTGTGCGCCGAAGTCAACTTTTCCTGACATGGTGTATTGTCCGCCCGGTTCAAGGTCGTATATCAGGTCGCTCTCCTGCAAATCCGGCAGAGGATTGTTTTGGAAGTATTCATAGAGGTCTGTGCCGGAAGGTATTGAAGCAAATGCAGCAGCAAAGGTGTTGAATGTCTTAATTACAGGCTCGCAACCCTTGTTGTTTCTTTCCTCGTTGCCGAGAACCTCCAGAGACAGTTCGTAGTTGTTGTCCTCAACACGTGCTACGGCGAATGAAGTGCCGTCGTAGACAGAGTCTATCAATACTTCTCCTGCAGTAGTGTTAGTCAGGATGGCATGATAGCCGCCTGCACCATAGACTACCGGCCAGCTGATGGTCTGTTGTGTTCCATCTGCGCTTGCCGTGATTTGGATGTCGTCTGTTGAAGGAGCCTCAAGCTGTGTGTTGTATACACCGCTGTCGAAGCTTTCTTCGTCGAAACCATCCTGCGCACATGAAGCAAAGAGCAGCACGCCTGCCGCAAGCGACATCAGGGCGTATGCCTTTCTTCGTAGTGAAAAATGATTTTTCTTCATAAGAATGTTTTTATTAATGTTATACAATATAATTAAATTTGTTTTTTCAAGTATGTCTTGCCCATGGCATCAGGGCATATTTTCTCCTTTACAATTCTTTGACGGATATAATAGAAAAATGTAACCAAAATATAATAAAAAATAAAAACAAAAGGTTGCATTAAACCATTTGTCGCTTTTGTCTCCGGTGTAAACGGCTGATTTATAACATGATACGTCTCGGATGGTGCATATTTGTCGCATGGCAGACATGGAAGTTATATGTTTTTTTATCCTTCATGTATGAGTTTTGCCGGTTGTGTTTTGATGTCCGTATTAGATATGGCATGCTTCTGCTTGTCCGTTTGCGCCCGTTTGGTGTGTCTGCGGGCATCTCGTCAAAAAGAACAGCAGTATGGTGCAGCTGCCGGAGTGGCAAGTCATAAAGAAAAACTGTGATTAGCAGAGTCAGGATTAATCATATCCTCCAAAAGCAAATAATCCTCCTAATGACAGGCGTGCTGTCTTTAGGAAGATTATTTGTGCGTTATGTATAAAAGATGTTTATTGGTTTACGTACGATTCGTACACAATCGTCATCAGGCTTATTTTCTGATGAACTTCTTTCCGTTCTGAATCAGTATGCCCTTTGCATCCTTGCTTACGCGCTGTCCGGCAAGGTTGTATACAGGAGCATCTGCGTCAAATGTGTTGTTTGTTATGTCGTTGATGCCGCTTGTGCCGGCTTCAAATTCAACATCGCTTACACCGATCTGTGCGTTGTGCAGGAACACCATGTAGGTCTGGTCTGCCTTCATAGGTATGTTCAGCCATCCCCAGATTGCCTGGTTGCCGCCTTTTGCACCCCAGATATACAGGTCGTCACCTTCTGTTCCCTTTGTAGGGAGGTTCATGTTGTAAGCCTTTGTGCCGTCTTCGTTTGTCACGCCATTCTCATATCCGCCCAGAGTATAGTCAACTTTAGGTGTCAGAGCCTTCTGTGTCTCTTTGTCTACAACGAAGAGCTTGCGGCTTCCTTTGTTGATCCATACACCGAGTACGAGAGTTCCTTCAGCCTTAGCCTTGAACTCATAGTAGAGTCCTGACACGGGCAGACCCTTGCTTCCGTCCGGCTCGTAGTATTCGTATGCAGGGCGGTATGTGCCTGTAGGCTGGCCGTCTGTAATCACTTCTTCTGCCCAAAACTTTATATAAGGGTTACCTGTTCCCTGTACGTAAGGAAACTCGATGTCGCCCTGGTTGCCGGTCTTCCATTCTATGGCATTCCATTCTGATACGTTTGCGTCTTTGTCTATTTCTTTAGGAGTAGTGCTGCCTACTGCTGTCATTGTTACATTTGTAAGATCTACGGTAACAACAGATTTGCCGTTCTGAGTGTCGATAACAGCATTCTGGAATTCTTCTGCCATTACTACGTTCTTGTCTGCATCATAAGTTGCAGCAGCATAATAATCCTGAGCGTTTGCGCTCATTGCTGCAAGTGCAACTGCTACTAAAGTAAAAATTTTTTTCATAAGCTAATTTTATTAAGTTAATAGATTTTCTGATGTTTTTCTCTTTAAACGATTACTGATTTGCTTTGTAATCAAAAGCAAAAATGCTATTAACTAAATTTAACCTTCGTGCGTCCCGATTATGCGAAGCGCCTTTTGCGAAAATGGGCACAGGCGCTTTAACCCTAATCGGCTATCAGCGTTCAGAAACTAAAAGACGGGCTGAAAGCATGAAGACACAAAACAGATAAAACAATGTGCGGTCTAATGGCCAATTGTGCTTAAATGTCAATAAGCGCAGCTCAAATAACGTAGTGACTATCCGAATCTCGCAAATCCTTACCCCAATTCATTTCGTCGTTTTTTTTATTAGCGCTAAACTGGCGGCCATTGTGATTCGGCAAGATTCTGATACAAAAAACTTATCTTAATAAACTCATCACTCGTCACAATAGCTTTTAATATGCTGATTTACAGATTGTTAAGTTGTGATGAGTTGCTTTCCGTACTCATCACGCAACAGACCGTTCACCTCGGATGTGATGAGTTGGAAATGCAACTCGTCACACTCTAAAGCCTTGACTACAAGGCTCTTATGCAGCTTTGTGATGAGTGATGAGTTTTTTCTTAAAATCTTTTTCATATCTCTTTTCCTTTTTGCGTCGTTACATGGCCATGCAGCTTGTAAAAGCTGTCCTTTTACATCGTAAAACACCACGTTTCATCATCTAAAAGCATACCTTTTCCAATGCCGTTTGCCGTCTTTTATGTCCAAACCAGTAATTAATATTCAGCAATGTTAATGCTTTATGTTATTGGTCAGCCTGTGCTTTTGCCTTATCTTAATAGTCTTTCCGTTCGCTTTTTCGCTGGCATAATGGGCTGTGTCAAGAAAAAACGTACGAAAAGACCAGCAAGGATGGCTGAGAGCATAAATCATCTTGTTTAATTAAAATCTATTTGCCTGACGACGAACTGTGGCAATATAATATAAGGTGTATGTATTGCCCGCATACTCTATGCGCCTCGGATCTGCGCCGTAGGATGCGAAGTCACCTATCTTGGATACAATGCGCTGGCTGCCTATGTAGATGTGCTTGGTGTAGCGTCCGCCCTGGTTGGCAACGAGGTAAGGACTCACGTAGAGTGAGAACCTGGCAGTGTTGGTGCGTCCGCCGGCAAACTCTGAGTTCACATACACCTGCTCGCTCTCTCCGCTGGTCTTCACCGTGCGCTCGCCGTCAGCGTCATACCAGTAGTTGGTCACGAATCCGTCGTCGTCAGAGGCCAGCAGACGGTTCTCTTCGTCCCATTTCAGCTTGCGCTCATGGGCTTTCTCATCTGTCGTTCCGTCTTTCTTCGTGCGTCCGGTGTTGACGTAAACAAGGTTTCCGTTCGCGTCATACTCATAGGCATGGCTGTTGCGCGTCTTCTGGCTCTCGTCCGGAGTGGCTTCCGTGCGGTAGTTCACGTCACTGACGTTGTCAAGCTGGAATTTCTTTCCATCTTCCTGTCCGTAGGTGTTATAGATTACATTATTTATTTGCATATAATTAAATCATTTTCTATTATTTTGGAAATTTGATATTTAGAATCATAGTAATATATACTATATGAAAATTTGGGTCCGGGATTATGTAATAAAAACCTGGTAGTCTTGAATAGCCCATTATTTTCTTTCTCTATTTCCATTTTAAAAGTTATTTCTTTATTTCTTATAGAAACTATAGTGTCTTTAATTACGGAGAAAAATAATGTAGAATCTTTTGAATTAAAGTATTCGCCATTTTTATAAAAGAAATGTTCAGCTTCCTTCTTTTTTGACGATTTTATTACTATTTCATTTTTTGAGTACGTTATAAGATAAGAGGGTCTTTCATAATAAGATAAACGTATCTGTTTCTTGTCGCACGAAGATAGTTGTATCAAAAATGACACTACTATCATTGATAAAACAGTCTTAATAATTACCGAATTCTTTTTCATGTTTTCTTGTTTACTATAAAAACTTTTGTAGGAATAATTTCTTTATCAAGCTCTTTTTATCTGCTTTAATCAATAGAATGTCCTTATTTATATTCTAACATTGTATCTTTTATTACTTTGGATATGCGATATTTAGAATCATAATAATATGTAACATATAAAAATATGGGGCCGTCGTCTGTAACTGTATTATGCACTATATAACTGGAAGTCTTAAATAGCCCTTCTTTTTCTTTCTTTATTACTACTCTAAGAGAAGTTCCGCCATTATTATTATTTAATACAGTATCTCTAATTGTTGAGAAATATAACATAGAGTCTCTTGATGAAAAGTATTCGCCGTCTTTATAAAAAAAATGACTACTCAACTGATGTGGTTCTGATGAATTTATTATTATTTCATCTTTTAAATATGTTATAAAATAAGATAATGGTTCATCAGAAGATAAACGTATTCTCTTTTTATTGCATGATGATAGTGGCATCAGAAGTGATGCTACTATCATCAATAAAACAAATTTACTAATTACCAAATTCCTTTTCATATTTCTTTTGTTCACTATTAAAAATTTTCTTTGTAGAAGGATATTTCTTTATTAATTCTCTTCTTACTTGATTGTAATTCGAAACACCTTTATGTTGTTTGTTTTGTTTTGCTAAAGCTTCATGATCTATATTTCCATGTGGATCTTTGGATAATTCCTTTTTTACAGCGTTTATTCCGCCAGTCTCATAAGCATTGATTATTTTATCTATATCACTCCCGTGCAAGGCTAATTCATGACTAATCGTTTCTACCAATTCATCAACGGATTTCCCTTTAATACTCAATTTTAGTACTATATTAAGTTTTCCGTCAATTTCCGATGCAGAAAAAGTCCCTTCTACATCGGACATGAAATAATTCTGGTCTTGATATGTATACATATCATATTCTTCTATTCTAAATCTATATTTTGAATATTTTCCATTACCTTTTACACCATATTGAGTATAGTTTTTTTCCAAAAAAGCTCCGATAAACTGCCGTCCATAACTTGTTTGACCAAACATACACATTGCTGAAATATATTTTCTATTACTTAGATAAGGAATTCCAATTGCATATCCTTGCCTATCCATATTTTGAAAAAGAATTGGATATATATCTTTTCCATCATAGTCAATTAATATTATCGGATTGTTTATACAATAACAATAAGTGCTGATATTTATATATTTCTCTTGCTTGGCATCCGTACTCATCCATACGCTCAACCTCGGATCATAGTATCTTGCACCATAGTAATACAATCCAGTCTCCTCATCGAATTCTTTCGCGTTGAAGAGGTAAGGCGTATTCCAAATGTTGTTCCGCTCTTCAATGAACACTTCGCCGAACGGCACGTACTCTATGTGCTGTACCACTTCACCGTCCAGATTGGTGATGTAGCTGCTGCCCAGGTGGTCGGGATGGTAGTAGAACTGCAGGTCCTCGTATGCGTCGCCTTCCTGGAAGTTGTTCTCCGGTGCGTTGGCCTGAGCCATGGCAGTTTCCATCGTGCCGTCGTCACAGCAGAAGCCTTCACCGTCCACATAGTCATCGTTATCCGTTCCGTTGTACGGCACGCCAAATATATGAAAAAAAACTGTAATTTTATTCTTTTAAAGCAAAAAAATGTACTTTTATCATAGAGGATTTGCTGTCGTAGCGATGTTATTGCAATATTGGAAAGAAAGTTAGTTTTGTCGTGCTGTCTGTTTATATATAATCAACGTGCCTTCCGTCCATTCCGGTTAATATAAACGAATGGGACGGAAGGCAGGCTGATGCAGAGTGCTGTTTATGCAGTTCCTTAGCTCGTTTTTAAGTCTTATTTCGTGTCATAGCTTTATTTCGTGCTGTAGTTCCGGCTATGCTATTGCTGCTGCGCCTGACGCTTTTCGGCTCTGTATTCCTTTGGCGTCATGTCATATTTCTTGCGGAAGCACTTGCCGAAGTAGCCGGCGTCGCGGAAACCCACCGAGTAGGCTATCTCTGTTATGCTGTCGTCTGTTGTCTCTATGAGGCGCGCAGCCTTGGTCAGCCTTATCTCCTTTACGAGGTCTACCGGGGCAAAGCCCGTCAGGCTCTTCAGCTTCTTGAAGAAGGCAGAGCGGCTAAGACCTATCGTGCCGGCTATGGTGTCGATGTTGAAGTCGTTAGAGTTGAGGTTCTCCTCAATAATCTCATGAATCTTGTGTACAAACTCGATGTCCTTCTTCACGAGGTGCTGTTCGTAAGAGTCGTTGGCAGCCTCGGCCGTGCTCTCCACGGTGGTCTGCACCACCATCTTGCGCTGGAAGATGCGCTGCTCCTCGAGCAGCTGGTTTATTCTGGCCATGAGGTGACTGCTGCTGAAGGGCTTTGTTATAAAGGCGTTGGCTCCGCTCTTTATGGATGTCAGCTTGTCTTCCTCGGTGTTCTTTGCCGTGAGCACGATGACGGGTATGTGACTGATGTTGAAGTCTTGTCTTACGTTGCGCAGCAGCTCCATGCCGTCCATGCCAGGCATCATGAGGTCGGTTATTATTATGTCGGGGTGGTGCTGATAAATCTTCTTCAGTCCTTCCTCGCCGTCGTGCGTCGTAAATACGTTGTATTTGTTGCTTCGCAGCTGCAGCTGCAGCATGCGGCACATGTCGATGTTGTCCTCTATGAGCATTATTGTAGGCAAGTCGTCCTGCGGTTCTTCCGCTTTCTGCTCCTGTGTGTCCTGTTCTGCTTCGGCCTCGTCAGCTGTCTTGCTGCCAGCCGTGTTGTCGTCGAAGTAGACCTCGATGTCCTTCTCGTCGAAGTGTTCGCGGCCAGTAGGCAGTTCTACAGAGAACACCACGCCCTTGCCGCCGTCGATGTTTTCGGCCCATATGCGTCCGTGGTGCATGTTGACATACTCTCTCGACAGCGAAAGGCCGATGCCCGTGCCGGCATAGGCGTTGTCGTCAGACGTCTTGTTGCTTGCCTGCGAGAAGCGCTCGAATATCACCTCAAGCTGCGACTTTGGTATGCCCACTCCGTCGTCTTCAACCCTTATCGTGCACATGTGCCTGTCGTAGTCGTGCTCGAGCGCTATGCATATCTTGCCTCCCTCGCCGGTGTACTTGAAGGCGTTGCTCAGCAGGTTGTTGAGCACTATGGCTATCTTTTCGGCGTCGCACCATGCCGTAACGTGTTCTTCAGCCTTGTCGAACACGAAGGCTATGTCGCGCTCTTCGGCATGCATTCTGAACTCCTGCATGAGCTGCTCTATCATGCTGTTGAGGTCGACATACGACACGTGCATCTTCATCTTGCCGTTCTGAATCTTGCGGAAGTCGAGTATCTGGTTTACCAGCTGCAGCATCTTGCGCGCGTTGCGGTCGATGAGGCTAATATATTCCTTGCCCGTAGGGCTCAGCTTCTCGGTGTTCTTCAGTTCCTCTATCGGGCCCTTTATGAGCGACAGCGGCGTGCGCAGTTCATGGCTGACGTTGGTGAAGAAGCGTATCTTCAGTTCGGCCAGACGGTCGTTGATATACACCTCGTTGCGCATCTTTATCATGTACATCACGAGGCGCAGCGCACCATAGAGAGCCAGCAGCGCCAGCAGGGTGTATATGGTGTAAGCCCACCATGTGGCCCACCACGGCGGACTGATGATTATCTCGATGACGCGTTCGGGCGAGTTGTTGTCGTTGACCTTAACCCTGAACTTATAGTGGCCCGGCGGCACGTTGGCATACGAGGCTATGCGGTTGGTGCCGCTGTTGTGCCATTCGTCTTCGTATCCGTCGAGTATGTAGGTGTAGGGTATAAGGCTGTTGTCGGCGTAGTAGGGGGCAGAGAACTCAATGGTGAATGTCGACTGGTCGTGGTCGAGCACAATCTTGTCGGCATACTTCAGCGAGCCTTCGAATATCGGCGGATTGAAGTCCCACAGCTCGCGGTTGACCACCTTGAAGTTGGTTATGAAGGTGGGGTATCGGGCATCGTTGTCGTTTCTTACTGCCTCAGGGTCGAACGACAGCAGGCCCTGGCGGCTGCCTATCAGAATGGTGCCGTTGTGCAGGCATATCGATGTGTTGTCCTCGATGTTCACCTCGGGGAAGCCCGCAAACCTGTCGTAGCTCTTCAGGTAAGACGAGCCCTGCTTCATGCTTGCCAGTCCGTTCTCGGTGCATATCCACAGGCAGTGGCTCTTGTCCTCGACGATAGACGATATGACGTCGCCGCCCTGCTTCTCGTTTATCATGTATGTCTTCAGCACGGGCTGGCGGTTCTTCTCGTCGTAATATTCTATCTTGTTGAGGCCGCTGCCGAATATGCCCATCCAGATATATCCCTTGTGGTCTTTATACATCGTGAAGATGTCGTTGTCGGTTATTCCCGACTTGTGGCTTTCGCGGTAGGTCTCAAACTTTATGTCAGACGGCTTGCTGAACTTTCCGTCGAACGACATCAGTCCGTCCGTTGTGCCCACCCACATGCGTCCGTTGCGGTCTTCGGTTATGGAGCGCACGTCGGTGTATAGCTCGTAGCGCGGATACTGCCTGAACCCGTTGCGCTTGTTTCTGAATATTATTCTGCCGCCGCGTTCCTCTATGAGGTTCAGTCCGCCGTAGAAGGTGCACACCCATATGCGCCCGTGGCTGTCCTGATAGGTGTAATACACGCGGTTGCTGCTCAGCGAGTTGCGGTCGCCCCGCTTGTTGGTATACCGTGTTATGCGCAGTCCCTGTGGCGCCATGGCGTCGGGCGTGGCCTTTATCAGTCCGGCGCCCTTTGTAGAGAACCAGTAGTTACCCTTCTTGTCTTCCATTATGTGGTAGACTGGGCCTATCTCGTTGCTGCTGAACTTTCGCTTTATGTTCCTGGTCTTCAGGTCCATGCAGAACAGCTCGCCCTTGCGCGTGCCTATCCAGAGGTCGCCGTTGCGTGCCTGATATACGGCACGTATGCCGTTGTTGTCGCTGTCGTTGTCGGTTATGAGCATCTGCGGGAACATAAACCTGAAGTTGTATCGCGGGAAGCACACCTTGTAGACACCGCTGCTGGTGGACGACAGCCACAGGATGCCGTTTGCGTCGATGTCGATGTCAAAGAAGTGAGGCTCCGACGTGTAGTTGCTGAAGTCTTTCTGCCGGTTGATGTTCTGCACCATCCTTGTCTGATGGTTGTAGCGCCACACCTCGCCGTTGCGCATCAGTATGAACAGGCCGTTGGCGCCAGTGTCTCTGAACTTCATCTCGGCAAACAGGCTGTCTGTGGGCATGGTGAACGTCTGCGACGTGGCTGTCTTGGGGTCGTGGCATATAAGCAGGCCCCTGCCGGAGCACAGCCACAGCTTGTTATATTTGTCGGTGAACGACTGCGTGATGCCCGATGCCTGCGATGTTATGAGCCTCGGTTCCGAGCCTCTGGCAAAGGAGTAGAGCCCGTCTTTCGTGGTGAAGTACACCTTGCCGTCGATGATGTTTATGCTCGACACGGCAGACTGCATCCCCTTGAAGGCATATTGGTTGGTGTGACCGTTGGCGGTGTTGATGATATACAGGATGCCGCGTGCAGTTCCGATGCACAGATACTGCTTCTTTTTCTTGAAGCACGTTATGTCTCTGTCCTTTATCCTGCCCAGCAGCGGGGCGCTGTTTTTCTTCGTAACGATGTTGAGCACCAGGCTCCTGCTTATCCAGTAGACATAGCGGCTGTTTTCTCCCAGGATGTTGGTCTTCAGTTTCATTGTGGCAGGGTCGATGTGGCGCCGCGAGTCGAATATCTTTCTCACCTCAATCTTCTTCTCCTCGTTGACGTATGCCTCAAACACGTCCTTGTTGCGCGTCAGCAGCATTATGTGGCCGTTGTCCATGGCCTGTATCTTTATCACCTGCACGTTGCGCGACTGCTTTTTCAGCTCGTTGTATATGTCGTGGTAGGTTTCGTCATACTTGTTGAACATATACAGATGGTTGTCCGTGTTGCGTATCCACAGATATCCGTTCTTGTCGCCTATGATGTTGCGCACCTTGCGCGGCGGCATGTCCGACCTGTGGTTGGTGCGTGTTATGAAGGGCGTGAACGTAGTGCCGTCGAACGAGCACAGGCCGTGCCATGTGCCGAACCACACAAAGCCGTCGCCGTCTTTCTGCGCGCAGTACACCGTGTTGCTTGGCAGTCCGCTCTCCTTGGTGTAGTGCTCCACTATCATGTCGGGCTGGGCCGCGGCGACAGCGGGTAATAACGTTATCAGCAATATAAGGCGCAACAGGGATTTCATCTTTATATGGTGTTAATTTTTTTGATTCTGTAGGTTGTTTAGAGATTAACAAAATGTAAGGTGATAGTCAGCCGGCGCCGTGATGCAGGCATCCGTGTCCAATGGCGTCAGACTGCCGTATATAGCTCGTATAAACTTGTCTTGCAAAGATAATAACAAAAAAACATCTGTGCAAGAATTAAGTGATGAAAATGTCTGTGTGTCAGATTATTGGTGAGCAGCGTAAATTCTGTGGCTATTGTTTTTCAGTCTTGTCGTGCCGGTTCTGTTTGCCTGTTCTGCAGCGGCCCCACGGCTCCGTCTGCCTCATGTCATTCCGGCTTATGGCTGCGGTCATGCCCATGGCATATTGGCATTCAGCGTCAGTTGCAGGCAGCGTATAGGTATCCGTAGGGAATCTTTGAGTTTCTTTTTACAGAAGCTCTTTTGATGAGTTATATCCTACATGTTGTTATGGACTGTTTTTGCTCTATTAAAACTGTCGATGCAAAGCAGGTTGTTCTTTCCGCAAAACCATTGTGACACATGCATTCTGTCCATAGCCAGTGACACGGCCAGACTACCTGCAATAATGATTGCTACGGCTATGATAAAAAACAAAATGCCTGTTGGATCGAATTTGAATATCTTTACAAGAGGTTTTGTAAGAATTGTGAACATTGGTGAAAATAATAATATGGATAATGTATTTTGACCAATGAAGTGGCTAAGTGTTTTTATTTTGTCAGGCAGATGTCCATATGCTGATAGCGAAAGGCATATTATGAGATATGTCATGGTCACGCCTTTTAATGTGTATTTATACAGATTGTCAGGGGTAGCGCACAGCAGCAGAAACGGTATTACTGCTAATACAGACGGCCGGAAAAAAGAAGTGAACATTATGCCGCTTTGCCTTATTGCCGCACCGGCAAGAAAGTATATAGCATTTTCCATTGCCATTATATGCAGTATATCAGACAACAGCCAAAAACTTATTCCGAGAACAATCAGCAGCGACACCGTGTTAATTCTTTGCTTTAATGTGTTAACGGCGTAATATGCGATATAACAGACAATTAAGGTATGCAGATACCAATACGGACCGAGAGGATGCAGCAGCAGCTTTTCGGCAAAAATGCTGGGTGTGAGTTGGCTTATATGTTCACGTATGGGAAGTATTGATGCCATTATAATATAGCCTGATTCCATTATTGCGTAAGGAACGGCGAGCCATTTTATATGTCTTGCCAGTTTGGTCAAGGGCTTGTTCATATTGGCCAAGTATCCGGAAATAAGCAAGAATACAGGCATTACAAATGTCAGGATGACAGCTTTGGCATAAGGAAATCTCTCCTCGAAATACACCAGGTGCATCAGAAGCATTAATATTATGAATATGCTTTTCAAATAGTCTAATTGTTGTATACGGTTTTGCATTTTTCGAGTGATATATAGAATATTTAAGGTTTAATATGTTGTTTCATTGTTTTCATTCGTGTTGTTTGGTGTTAATGTTAATTTATATACAAAATTAGGCGTTTTATAGTTACGATATGTGTTTTTTTGTTAAATTATACAAAATGGTGTATTGGCTTGAATAATGATAAAACTTTAGCCAATAGTTATAGAATTTTATATTATTATGCGTATTTTAATTATGTAGTATGTTATAATTTGTTTTTTTTGTTTCTTGTCTTTTAATTGTTTTACGTCGTTTTCTTTTTTTGATGGCATGTACCGATGGGATGATGATCTTGGGCACGTTTATTGCCTATTGAGAACTTGGCAGACAGAAAACTTTTTGATTTTGACGCTCTCAGAATGGCCTCCGTCAGCGCAGACACGGCTTTCGGACGGAAAAACGCTGAAATTTCGTGATTTTGTTAAGTAGTTGATATAGCGTGATTTATGCCGATAGAGACGTCGGGGCGTGAATGTTAAAAAATATAACTCGGCCACTTACGGGTGAAAAACAATAGGTTTTTGCCTCGTAAGTCATAGACTTGTGCCTCTAAAAAGCCTGATTATGGGCATTAAAACCATTGGTTTTGAGGTGTCAGACGGTGCTGATTGTAAATTAAAGTTAAATCCTGAAGGCTTGACGGTCTGTTTTTTTAACATCCGTTATAAGTCCGTTTTCTATTTTAAAGAAAACTCTGTACATGAAAAATGTAAAGACTTTTCTTTTGTGGAGCTGGCGTTTCTGCTCCGTTTCGCTGTCATCAGTCTGGCTTGTGCAGACGAAATGCCCCGCTACACATGCACCATTGCCGCATGGCTGTTGCGGCAGATGCAGTGTGTAGCGGGGCAGGGCATGGTTGCGGCCGATAATTGTGGCCGTTAGTGTCAGTTGAATATCTTGACGCCTATGAACAGCGTGCGCGGCTGAGTTGGGCCATAGAAATATTTTGAGTCGCGGTCGGCACCCTTGTCAAGGTCCTTCTGAAAGGCGTTGAATATGTTGTTAACGCCGCCGTTGAACTGCAGTTTCAGATGGTCGTTCAGCACGAAGGTGTAGTTGAGCTTCAGGTTGAGGTCCATGAAGTCGGGCGTCTTCTCCATCCTGTCTTTCTCTATGTATCCCGCAAAGTGGGGCACGAGCATGCTGCCCGTGTAGACACCCGACACAGAGAAGTCGAAGTTCTTGAGCGGAGCCGACGTGAAAGTGAAGTAGCCGTAGCAGTCGGGCGTGCGCGTCATGCGTTTTGTGGGCGCCACGTCGGGGTCGCTGCTCCATGCCAGCGCCTCGGTGTAGCGGCTCTGCTGCACGGTGAAGCCCAGCTGCAGCTGCGCCTCCTTGCCGTGGGCTATCTTATAGTCGATGTTGGCTCCGTAGACTCTTGCCCCGTGGCCGTTGCGGCGCTCCTGTATTTTGGTGCCCGTGGTCTCGTCGAATCCTGTCTCTTCGAGATAGAAAACGTCGTTGAGCATGGTGTAGAAGCCCTCTATGAGCAGGTTTGAGCTGAAGTGTCCCAGATTGAAAGCCCAGTCGACCGAGCCGCTGAAGCTGTTTGAGCGTTCGGGCTTCAGTCCGTCTGCCAGCTTTATCATCATCGCCTCGCCGCCCACGGCAGCCACGTGCAGGTCTTCGTCGTAGGCCTGCGGCGCCCTGAATCCGGTAGACCATGTCAGTCGGCCCTGCAGCCTGTCAGTGGGTTTCCACAGCAGGTTGACGCGCGGACTGAATATCACGTTGTCCACGAGGTTGTGCTTGTCGAGCCTGAATCCGGCAAGCAGCGTCAGATATCTCATCTTCCATTCGTTCTGCAGGTACGCCCCGGCAATCCTCACATACTGTTTCAGGTCGCGGCCGTAGCCTGTCATGACGTCGTGAAGTCCGTTAAACTGGTATTCAAAGCCTCCCGTCAGCGTGGCAGGCGCGAACAGCATGCGGTCGAAGTTGCCCGAGTACATGGCTCCGCCCACGGCCGTAAGGTCGTCGGTGGTGCCGTAGGCGTTGGCGTCCATGCCCGCGCCGTAGTAGCTGTCGCGGTCGGTATGCTGCACCGAGCCGTACACGGACAGCTTGTGCTTGTATTCGTTCATGAATATGTCGTAGGTCAGTCCGCCGCTGTTTATCACGTGGCGTGTCTGCTCGGTTATGTCGGTTTCGTGCGGCTGCAGGTCGAACTTGTTGCCTCCGCGGCGGAATTCGTTTGTAGTGTGGTATTCAACGCTGAGGCGGCTGAACTGCGTGGGGCGGTAATATCCCCTCAGTCCGAAGGTGTTCATGTTGAGCTTGCCCAGCTCGGAGAAGCCGTCGCCGTCGGCGTCATACGGGTTGCGGTTCCTGTAAGCCTGGTAGAATGCCACGCCGTATGTGCGGTCCTTTGACACGAGCGATGCGTTTGCGCCGAAATACTGCTCCCATGTCTTGCCGCCGAGGTTAGACATCGTAGAGTTTACCTGGAACGAGTTGTTTATCGGGTCCTTGGTTATTATGTTGATGGTGCCGCCCACGGCGTTGGCGCCAAACAGCGCCGAGCCTCCGCCGCGCACCACCTCTACGCGCTCGATCATGCTGACGGGTATCTGTTCGAGACCATACACGCCCGACAGCGCACTCATCACTGGGCGGCTGTTGATGAGCAGCTGCGAGTAAGGACCTTCAAGACCGTTGATCCTAACCTGCGGAAAGCCGCAGTTCTGGCAGTTGTTCTCCACGCGCAGTCCCGACTGGTAGCTGAGCGATTTGGCAAGGTCGGTAGAGTTGACCGTCTCAAACAGCTTGCTGTTCATCACGTTCACCACCACCGGAGCCACCCTTCTGTTAGTCTCGTTTCTGTTGGCCGACACCACCACCTCGTCCATCATGATGTCCTCTTTCTCCATCACGAAGTGCAGGTCTACGGTATATTCGTTGCTCACCACAACGGTCTTGGTCTGCGAGGCATAGCCCATGAGCTGCACTTTCAGCGTGTATTTGCCTGCCGGCACGTCCTTCAGGCGGAAGTGCCCGTCGTCGCCCGTAACGGTGCCCATGCCGTTCTCCACAATAAGCACCGTGGCGTAGGCCAGGTTTTCTTCTGTTCCTTTCTCAATGACGTGTCCTGTTATGATGTTGCCCTCTTTCACCGTACTTGGCTCAACGGGATGGGCCATCCCTGCCAGCGGGCACAGCAGGCCCGCCAGAAAAAGTAATATTTGTTTCTTCATTTATTTCTTAAAAAATACGTAATATCCGGCCATGACGGCACGGCATGCCTGCGTCGTCACAGCATAAATAATAATGTTGAGATAAACCCTGATCGGTCATCGGGCCGCTTGGAGGTTATTAATGCCATAGGATATAACCTTTCCGGCCGTATTTTCGCTTTCTTGTTGCCGTCATGCCGTCTGCTTTTTCGCAGGCATAGTTCACCATGCCGGCAAAAAGTCATACGTCAGTCAGCCCAATGCAAAACAAAAATCCAACCGAATGCCAACGGCCGATTTCGGGATAAAATGACTTATGAAAATGAAGAAACGGGAGGCGCGCGCAGATATATGCCCGAATTGTAGTCGGGCGTGGCGTGTGCCACTGCATATTCGCTGTAGCTTGTGTGAATAAACTTCACGTCGGGCGCCTCAATCTTGGCTGCAGGTCCGGCTTCGAGCGAATTAAAATGTGTGAGGTGATGCAGCACGAGCGTCTGCCCCGTAGGGTGGCTGTGCTTGTCTTTAAAGGGATGTGAGTGAACCACCATCACGCCGTTGACCACATGCACGTGGGCATACACCGAGATTATGGCATAATAAGCCATAAACACGGTAAGCAGCATGGCAGCGCATGCTCTTGTCAGCGTTCGTGAGCGTTGTGTCATATCCGGCGGCAAAGATACATATAAATTATGAAATAAAATGATAAACGCAAAGAAATAAGAATTAATCTGCTTCGGAATCGGTAAAGGTGTTGTTTTTCTCTATGACCTATATATTTTTTCAGATTAACGGGCGGTAATACGAATAATTTTATATATTTGCAGATATGATGTCGGATGGCAACAATCGTAACATACTCAGGCCGATGCCTTAAATAAAATATGGAGAACTTATAAAAACTTATAAATTATGATGGAAACAATGCCAAAACCATTTGTCGCCATAACATATTACGCGTTATACATTCTTGGCGTATTGATACTTGTACCGGCCATTGCTTATGTAGCCGGTTGGATTTTTGAGAATTACGTACTCAACAACAACATGCCGATAGAGGATGTCATGCAGTTGGGCAGTATGGACAGCGCCACGCTGATTCTGAGCAATCTGTTTATCGCCGCACTCTTTATAAAGAGAAAATATGTGAAGCTGCCGTCTTTCGGTCAGCATGGCTCAGATAACTCTCCGGCATCAGTCTATCTGATGGCAATGCTGATGATGTTGGTTTCAATATTGCCGCTCAACCTTTTTGTCTCGGCCCTAAACCTTAACGACTATAGCGAAGCCGTTGCAGCTGACGGACAGCTCTCTTTTGCAAGTATAATAGGCATCAGCATACTGGCTCCGTTGGCAGAAGAGATAGTGTTTCGCGGAGGTATAGAGGAAAAACTGCTCCAATGGAAGACAAATCCGTGGATAGGTATTCTGATTTCCGCCTTTATGTTCGCAATACTGCATTTCTATCCAAGCCTGATTATCGGCACGTTCATAAGCGGAATACTTTTAGGCTGGGTTTATTATAAAACTCGCAACGTCATGGTGTGCTTCGGCATGCACCTGGTAAATAATTCTGCATCATGCGTCATAGATTATATAAGCCCCGGCAGCAGTTTCTATGCCGACATAATGAATCAGACCAGATTCATCATTATCGCCATATTCTGCCTGCTGATATTGGTTGCCTTAATTAATAGATTCAGAAGAATGTCATAAAAAGTTTTTGGGCAGATATTCTCATGGCGCTAAAGAGCTAAAGGAGTGATACGTGATAATTGAATTGCTGATCTTTGTTGCAACAGGTCTGATGTGCCGGCAGTGAATAAAATTCATGTATTTTTTATAGACATCATAACAGGATTCAGTGGAAATAGTCAGCAAAATCTATTCTGAAAGATGTCCAGTTAATAAATATCAAAAGAGAAATGATGAATCATCCATTATCTTTTCCTTATTTTGTATTGGCCATTGTTGTTGCAATATCCTGCTTTATTGCCTTTTTTTATATTTCTTACAGAAAAAGTGAAAAGTTGCGTGATATAGTAGGGTTTACATTGCATCCTCAGGAATATTGCGCCAATGATTTTAGAATTGTCAGTATTATAAAGAGTTTCCTTTGGTTCTTTATAATACACATGTCATTTTCTGTCGTTTATCATTTTGCTGACCTCATATTTTATTCAAAAGGCGTAGAAACGAATATTGGCGATGCTATACAAACTTTACCGCTATGGGTTGTCCTTATATTGCCGCCTATATTGGAAGAAACTGCTTTCCGGCTTTCTCTCAAGCGCAAGAGACTATACATTGCGTTATCGTGTACGGCAATAATGTTTTTTGTATCTGCCGTCATTTTTTCCACAAAGGTTTACGATGTTACATGGCAAAGATTCCTTTCATGTGTAGTTGTTGTACTAATAGCATGGCTTTGGGGATATAAATGGATATTAAAGCTTAATTTTAAAACTTGGTTATGGGCTTTGGTGTTATTCTTTTCCATATTGCATATTATCAATTATGACCTCAGTACGATGGATACGGGTGAATTGATTAGAGTTGTTATGAAGGAGGCTGTTAAAATACCAAGTGCTTTGATGTTCTGTTATATCAGACTAAAGCATGGCTTTACTACATCAATAACCCTACATTTCGCTATTAATCTTTCAGCTTTTTTGCTTGGCTCTTTGGTCTGATAGATATTCATTTTTGTAAGGTATGTTTAGTGAAATAATATTTTGGCTATAAAATTATTTAAGCGTAACATAATATGAAAAACAAAATAATTCTGTTGTTGTTTGGTATGTTTGCGTTTGTGGCAGATGTCGTGGCTGCAGATACATCACGATATGTGGAGTTCGCCCGCACGTATGGCATAGTCCGTTACTTTTCGCCCAATCCATATACACAAGACTGGTCGGAAAGCGACTGGATGAAAGTGTGTGCGCTGCTTGCAGACAGGGCGGAGACGCAATCCCTAGAGACATTGTTCAAGCCGCTTGCCCCTACAATGTCGTTCACTGCCGTGCCTGTTTCGTCCTCGGGTGAAAATGACACATGCTCAGGTGGCCGTGCCATGTATTACAGCTATAGCGGTTCGGGTGAGCTCAATGTTCCTTTTCTTGCCAAGCTGCTTATGCCCGGACTTGCCGACTATATACCATATTACAAAAAACTCTCAACAGTTTCCGACAATACCGATACAGCAGTCGTGCCTTTGGCTTGCAGATATTACTCTTATCCTGTTGGCAAAGGGAAATACCTTAACGTACAGCATGCGCTGCCCGAAGAAAAGTTTGACGGCAAAGCAACACGCCGTTTGCTTGCAGACGCAAAGGACTATTGGAAGAATCATCAGATTGACGATAAGGCTTTGTCAAAAAGAAGGCGATTCATTTTCGGACTGCTGTCGGACAAGGCGGTGAGAGTGGCTGATATAACAGTACGCTGGAATATTGTAAGACATTTTTATCCGTATTACGAAGAAGACAGTCTCGATTGGGACAACCAGTTGGAAAGATATCTGCAAAAAGCCGTTCAAATGGCAGGCGTAAATTCTTTTGAGTCGCTTGTGGAATGGTATGATACGCTTTGCCGCTTTATGAATCCAGTTAAGGACGGGCATATGTTTGTGCGCAGAGATATGAATATTTCAGGTATCATGTCAACCTATCTGCCCGAATTTTACGCTGAAGCCGAGACAAAGGTGGTGAACGACACACTGCTTGTAAGAATGGGGACAGACAGCGAACAGCCGTGGCGCAAACTCAATGCTGTAAACGGTCAACAGGCATCTGAGCGTTTGCAGTATTGCAGACAGATAACCAATGCCGCCACAGAAGTCCATTGCGACAAGATGGCTGTGGAAAAGATGCTGTCTTCAGCCGAATACGGTAAGCCTTTTGTTATTCAGACTGTCAATGCTTTGGGACGGGCTTATGAGGACACTCTATATGCACGGAGCCAGAATATTCCGAAGATGGAGAAGGAAAAACAGCCTGTAAGGAAATTAGAGAATGGAATATTGTATGTAGACGCCACGTCGCGCGAGCTGAACGAGAAACTGTTTCTGTCGGCATTGACGCCCGATGTCAGAGGGTTGTGTTTCGACCTGCGCGGACTTCCCACTTATCAGTTTGAAGACATTCTGGCTCATCTGATTGCATCCGACGTAACGGCTCCGGCCACTGAAGTTCCGATAAACAATTTTCCATATCAGCAAAATGTTACATGGCGTGTAAATAACGAAACGCTAAAGGCGAAACAGCCGTATATAGCCCTGCCTGCAACATTCTTGTGCGATGGAGCAACTGTAAGCTGGGGAGAGACAATATTGATGATGGTGCGTCATTATAAATTGGGTAGGATTGTAGGGCAGAACACCGCCGGCACAACGGGCGACATGACGCAGTTTTTGCTGCCCCTGTTTCCTTTCTCAATGACAGGGATGCTAATGCGCTGCATGGACGGGGAACAGCATCACGCAAAAGGCATTAAGCCCGACATCACAATTCCCGTTTATGCCACAGACTATATGAATGGCTACGACAGAATTTTGAACGTGGCACTGAATATGGACGAATGAAGAGGATAAAGATATACGGACGGAATTTGAATTGCTGACGGCAATATAATTTATTGTATTATTTCGCTGTTTTGTTATTCCTGTCAGGAATTTTTATTACTTTTGTTCCTGCTAATAACATGCCCCTGAGAGGGGCGGTGTGCCGGCCTCATGGTTATGAGCCGGAGCAATGGGCGTGAGCCTGGCAGAGGTATACGCCATGTAAACGAAAAGCTAGATAAGAACAATGTCAGCAGATAATTCATATAACGGTAAGATTTCTTTCGGCGAGAAGGTAGGCTATTCGTTGGGCGACCTGGCTGCCAATCTGGTGTTTCAGATGATAATGATATATCAGCTGAAGTTTTACACCGACGTGTTCGGACTCAACGGAGCCATTGCCGGCTCAGTGCTGCTTGTGGCGCCTATGGTGAGTGCATTTGCCGACCCGATAGTGGGCATACTGACCGACCGCACAAGCACGCGCTGGGGCAAATATCGTCCGTGGATACTGGCATCGGCCCTGCCGTTCTGCCTGTTCTACATCCTTGCTTTCCACAGACCCGACATACAGGACAAGACGCTGCTGGCCGTTTATGCCGCCGTGTCGTATGTGCTTCTGCTGATGATGTATTCGTTCAACAACACGCCTTACGCCTCGCTCGGCGGAGTGATGACGGCCAACATAAAGGAGCGCACAAGCATCAACACTGTGAGGTTTGTGGCAAGCACCATAGCCCAGTTTGCCGTGCAGGGCTTTACGCTGCCGCTGATTGACCGCCTTGGCGGGTCGGATGCGAGTCGCGGATGGAGCCGCACCATTCTGCTGTTTGCCTTCATCGCCTTTATCTGTCTGCTCATAACATTCTTCACCACTAGAGAGCGCATAGCCCAGCCGCCGCAACAGAAGGCAAGCGTTAAGGAAGACGTAAAGGAAACCTTCGGCAACGTGTCGTGGCGCGTAATGTTTGTGCTGTGTCTTGCCGTATATACCTCACTGGCGATGTTCGGCTCGTCGATGAATTTCTATTTCCAAAGCTATCTCGACCAGCGCTCGCTCTATGAGTTTCTGCATAACTTCGGACTTGCCGATACGGAGCGTGAGGCTTATTCGGCAGGTTTCTCGCTGTTCAACATACTCAACGCCATAATGCAGTTCGTCGGTGTGGTGTTCCTTTCGGGATGGCTTGCCGGCAAGTTGGGCAAGAAGACCGTATATATAGTGTGCCTGTCGCTCACCGTATTGTTTCAGGCTCTGTTCTATCTGCCTTCGCCCGATGATGTTGTGCTTGTTTATCTGCTGTGTGTATTGAAGAGCCTGGCCTATGCCCCGACGATACCTCTTATGTGGGCAATGGTGGCAGATGTGGCCGACTATATGGAATATCTCAACCGCCGGCGCGCAACAGGCTTCTGCTTCTCGGGCATAATGTTTGCACTGAAGATGGGACTCGGCTTCGGCGGAGCCTTGTCGGGCATACTGCTGTCGGCATTCGGCTACGTGTCGGGCGGCACAGCCGTGCAGAGCAGCGGGGCTGTTGAGGGCATACGCCTCGTGTCGAGCATAGTGCCGGCAGTGGTGTTCGGCATAGCTTTGGCGTCGGTAGTGTTTTATCCCATAACAAAGCGTTTCAACGAGAAGATGCAGGCCGAACTGGCAGAGAGACGTAAAGCGGTAGAAGGGCAGGGCGAATGACCGTTTGCGGCAGTATATAAGAAACAAGAAAAGGAGAAAGGCTGAATATGAACGCTAAACATTATAATGTGGTGGCAGCTGTAATACGCAAGGACGGAAAATATTTCTGCGTGAAAAAGGGTCGCACAAAATACAGTTATACAAGCTACAAATACGAGTTTCCGGGCGGAAAGATTGAGCCCGGCGAAACGCCGCAGGAGGCCTTGAAACGCGAACTTGCCGAGGAACTTGATTATGACATATCTGTAGGCAGCCTGATTGTGGCTGCCCGTCATGATTATCCCGACTTTTCGATAACGCTCAATGCATATCTCTGCGAGCCGCTGTCAGACGGGTTCGTTCTCTCGGAGCATGTAGACTATGTGTGGCTCGGCGCTAAAGAGCTGCGCTCAGTCGACTGGGCAGAGGCTGATCTTGCGGTGGTTAGATGTATAGAAGAGTCAGATTTGCGCTGAAAAGCCATTGATGCCGTCGGCCGTTTTGCCGTTGATGCCAACTTTTTGTTATTATTCAGCTGCTTTCAGGTGTAAGTATAAACTGTTGTTTCGGGGTAGTCAGGTCGCTCCGCCCAATGTTTCTGTGTCATCATTTTGTGCCGAAAAGTCCTATATTGGCGGTTAATTAATTTGAGCAAATCATATTTTCTGTGAATTGTTTCATCTAATCAGTAAATTAGATACAGCTTTTTTATCTGATTATACGTATTTTTGCAAAAGAAAAAACAGCAGAAATATCGTTGCTGACGATAGCCTGTTAAAGCCGGACGCGCAAGAAACGTTCCGCAGCTCTACTGACAACGAAAAAAAAAATTATAAAAAGATTACATATTATGAAACTGATTGAGAACACCGAATTTGGCGGCGAACGCCCGTTGTTCGCGTCGCACGACCTGCACATCAACAACGTAACCATACGCGAAGGCGAGTCGGCCATAAAGGAATGCAGCAACATTGTGGCCACCAACTGCCGCTTTGAAGGCAACTATCCGTTCTGGCATGTCCACGGATTCACGATAGACAACTGCTATTTTGCCGTTGGCGGACGTTCTGCATTGTGGTATTCAGACCATCTGACGATGAAGAACACCGTGATAGACGCGCCGAAGATGTTCCGCGAGATGAACGACATCGACATCGAGAACGTTGAGATAAACGACGCCGACGAGATTTTCTGGCGCTGCAACCGCATCAACGTGAAGAACCTGAAGCTGCACGGCGGCACTTATCCTTTCATGTTCAGCAACGACATACGTATAGACGGCTTTGAGAGCGACAGCAAATACGTGTTCCAGTATGTAAAAAACGTAGAGATACACAACGCCAAGATAACCACGAAGGACGCCTTCTGGGAGGTGGAGAACGTTACTATCTACGACTCAGAGCTTAACGGCGAGTATCTTGGATGGCACTCGCGCAACCTGCGCCTTGTAAACTGCCATATCTCAGGCGAACAGCCGCTGTGCTATGCTCACGACCTGGTGTTGGAAAACTGCACGTTCGACAGTGAGTGCGACAGGGCCTTCGAGTATTCTACGCTCAACGCCGACATACGCGGAGCCATCACCAACATCAAGAATCCGACATCGGGCGTTATTGTGGCCGACTCAATAGGTTCGGTAACTATCGACGAGAACATCAAGGCACCAGCCAACTGCGAGATAAAGACCAGAGGCTGACATCATTGCTTATGGTGCTGACGTATATAGGGCAACGTGCCGGCCAAAGGGCTGGCGCGCTGCTTTCGGTCTGACAATTATTACTATTTACCAAACAAACTGCCTATGCCACAGCCACCCGGCCGCCTTGCGGTAGCTGCAGCTTATTTCCTCATATACGTTGTATGGGGCTCCACATATTATTTCATCGGGGTTTGTCTTCACGACTTTCCGCCGTTCGTGCTCGGCACGGTGCGTTTCGCCGTGGCAGGTCTGGCCTTGCTTGCTGTATGCCGGTTGCGTGGCGAGCGGCTGTTGCGCCGTGGACTTATCTTTAAGTCGGCCGTGTGCGGCATCATTCTTTTGTTTGTCGATCAGGGCGTCATCATGTTTGCCCAGCGCTATGTCAGCAGCAGTCTTGTCGCAATAATGGCTTCGTCTACGGCTTTGTGGATAATGCTGCTCGATGTTCCGCAGTGGCGTCGCAATTTCAGAAGTGTCTCCACCCTGGCAGGCATCGTGCTTGGTTTTCTTGGTGTGGCCATGCTCTATCTCGAACAGCTCAACATGCAGCGTCACGGCGGCAGTCATTATGAGTATGGCGTGCTTCTGCTTATAGGCGGATGCATATCGTGGGCATGCGGCACGCTCTATTCAAAATATCACATCCGCGGCAATGATGACGGCGGACTGTCGTCGTCGGCTTGGCAGATGCTCGGTGCGGGCGTCGTGTTTGCCTTGTGCGCAGGATTGTCGGGCGATTTCAGCAGTTTGCAGCTCTCCGCAGTATCAGCCGTTTCATGGCTTTCGTTGGCCTATCTTATAGTATTCGGTTCAATGATGGCATACACGGCATACATCTGGTTGCTGCGTGTGCGTCCTGCCACCGAAGTTGCCACTCATGCTTACGTCAATCCCGTTGTTGCTGTAGTCATCGGTGCCGGTCTTGGTCATGAGGACGTAACGCTGATACAGCTCGCCGGTCTTGCCGTGATACTGATAAGCGTGATGATGGTGAACAGGAAGTAATTTGATAATTGAGAATGGAGAGTTGAGAATGGCAAATTATGATTTGCCTTGTGAATGTGAAGAGCAGGCGGGGAGCGCGATGCGTAATTAAAAATTAAAAAGTAAAAATTAAACAGCGCCATACGAAAGTGAACAGTGAAAAGTGAAGAGTGAAAAATCCAAATGTCTTGTGTCTATCCCTGGATAAGGATTCACAAAGCATATGGCTCTAACTCCTAGCCAACTTGTTGGCGATAACTCCTTTAACTACTTTAACTCCAAATGACAATACTCCTAAAGGCATACGTCTTTTTTCGCTATGCTCAAGGAACTTCTCCTTAACTTCATAACTCCTTAACTCCTAAAAAATATATCCATGTCCAAAACCAACTTCTCCCCAGTAAAGCCGTCGGAACGCTATGTCATTCTCGACGCACTTAGAGGCTTCGCCTTGCTTGGCATCTGCCTTGCCAACTATCCCGAATTTTCGCTCTATACGTTTCAGCCGGCCGACGTTGCCGCGTCAATGCCTTCAGCCGGTGTGGACAGGATAGTGCGATTCTTGCAGTATGTGTTCATCGACGGCAAGTTCTACACCCTGTTCTCGCTGCTCTTCGGCATGGGCTTCTCGATAATAATAAGTCATGCCGAGCAGAAAGGCAACGGGGCTTTCAGGCTGTTCTATAGGCGCATGGCCGTGTTGCTTGCTATAGGATTCCTGCATCTTATGTTCATCTGGAGCGGCGACATACTTATGCTTTATGCCCTTATGGGAATGGTGCTGCCGTTGTTCAGAAACGTGAGCAACCGGAAGATGCTTTCGTGGGCAGCCTTCTTCCTTTTGTTGCCCGTGGCTGTCGACACACTGACACAGATCTTCGGCGTCAGTCTCTCGGCTCCTGCCGTTGAGGCTCAATGGCATTACTGCCGCAAGTACGGCATAACAGAAGAAAACTTCGGCTATTGGCTGCGCGATGCTGACAGTTATGCTCAGGTGTTTCAGTTTCTTATTCAGGGAGCGTTGGTGAGAGTGCAGGAGTTTGTCGACGGCAACCGCTACTTTAAGGTCCTCGGCCTGTTTCTGATAGGCTATTACATAGGGCGTCAGAAGATATACGCCGACCTTTCTGCCCACCGGCACCTGCTGCGCCGCGTGTCGGTTATAGGCTTCAGTGTCGGTTTTCCTTTGTCTGTAGTCTATGCATGGAGCGCCGTTGGCGGTCATCCTTTTGGCAACGCTGCCCACTCATTGCTTTACGCTGTCAGCGTCTATCCGCTCGGTTTCGCCTATATGTCGTCCCTCTGCCTGCTTTATCTCCGCAGCAGCAGTTCGGCGGTATGGCGCGCCCTTGCCGCTCCCGGCCGCATGGCTTTGACCAATTACATCTGTCAGTCTATAGCAGGCATGTTCCTTTTCTACGGCATAGGCTTCGGCCTTGGTGCCGGCGTGGGCCTTTCGCTTACAGAGATTATAGCCCTCGGCGTGTTTGTCCTTCAGATGTTGCTAAGCCGTCTGTGGCTCCATTACTGCCAGTTCGGCCCCTTAGAGTGGATTTGGCGCATGCTCAACTACGGCAAACCTCTTCAGTTGTTCAAGCAGAAACAGAGAGGGTAGGGAAGGTTGATTGTCGTAGCTTTGATAAAAATGTAAAATGTTATATGTCTGTTTTGCTGCTTTAGGCGTATAATGTCTGCACCGTCTTTGGCATATCAGATTTTAAGTGCTGAAAATTGAAAGGAAAACATGTGTTTATGGTTAAAAGATAAGCAAGAAAAATGTTTTTGTAAACAAATGTGTAAGCAAATAATAGTGTTTAGGTTTTAAATCATTAACCTATCGTTTACTCATCGTAAGTGGGCCACTTTTTAACCGAAAGTGGCCCAGTTTTTATTCGTTACCGGGACACTAATTTTAGTCAATAGCAGTGTACTGGACATACTTTTTATTGGAGGAGATTGACAACTTATTTAGTACGCCATCTTCCTGCCGCCAATAGTAAGACTGATAAAGTCATGCATTCGGTAACCATTCTTCACTAAATCACTATGTTAGTTAATACATTGAAATATTGACAGAGTTAAATGTGGAATTAAGTTTAATCATTATATTTTGTCTTTTTAAGTTAACAAAATGTAATCTAAGCCTATATTTAAATCGTAATGTTATATATTTGCAATAAAATTTGAGTAACACATTAATAAATGTGCGTTTAAGGATAATATTTTTTAGTATAAAAAGATTGTTTATTTTTTAATTTTTGATTTTAATGAAAAGATTTTTAGCTTCAATCGCTATTCTTCTTGCATCGGTGTGGGCTGTTTCAGCTCAACAGCTGTATTTTCCGACTAATACAGCCATTCAGCAGAAGGGTGACTACAATTATGTTTACAAGTCTATAACCAAAAATGATTATCCGATGGGATGCATGGCAACGGCTATGACCATTATAATGGATTACCATAAGTCACCAACAAAATATGATTATAATACAGTTACGGGTGCCAATGGCCTTGCCCAACTTATGTATGATGCGGCACAAAGCATAAACACACAATATGGGGAGAATGAAAGTTCAGCAGCATTATCTGAAGTTGCTGTTCAATTGGTTAATTCTTTTGAGTTTGACAGAAACAGTGTTAAGTATTATCTTAAAGCCAGTAGTGGTATGACTGATGAAGAATGGGTGGCTCTGATAGTACGTAACATAAATAATGGAATGCCTGTAATATATAGTGCCGGGACTGAGCCTACTTCTACCGATACTTCAGAATCTGAATCTGGTTTTAGCGTAGGAACTATAAGGCATGCATTTGTAATTGACGGTATTAAAAGGGACGTAAATACCACATATGGTTATAAGTTTCATATTAATGGTGGACAAGGCGCTGATATAGCGGACAATTCTCAATGGGTTGATGACATTTTCAGTGTGACAATAGGAAATAAAACTTATGGTGATACTCCTGAAATGGTATGTGGCATTCGTACGGAAGAGCAAGCTCGTGCAGATGTATCATCACTCAAACTAGTGTCTAATGAAGGCTCTCGTGGTTTGTCAATGTCTGTAAATAATATCGTTTCAGGACAGCCTTTTGATGTAACGGCTTCAGCTCTACAGAATTGGGATTTGGATGGTAAGCCGTTTTCTGGTTACATTTTTCCAGTATTAGTACGTACAGACGATAGTGGGAAGATTATAATTACACAGCCAGATAACACATTAGAAATAGCAAAGCAGTATAACAGTGCTGATGGATTTTCATATCGCAGAATATTAAATTCATTGCTTATTTCGGGAGTAAAGTTTACTGCATCGTCAGATGTCGACTTGAGTAATTATTCTTTACGTTTGGCAACAGCAGATAATTTAAATACAGGTGAACGTGCCTTAAACATCAGGCTCGTCGAAGCACTTGCAGGTGAGAGCAGTGATCTTATTACATCTATACCGGCAGTTAGTGCAGGTGTCGTAAAAGTTAAGTTTGAAGTTGCTCAAACAGGTGGCGTTGATTTGCTGCAGCGTGTCATTACGAGTACAAGCCTCACATATGAGAGTATCAATGGACAGGAACTTGAACTCGCATATGGCACCCCATTCCTGTTCTTTGCTAAACGTACATCGTCAGCTGTTTCAGACAATGAAGTAATACTTACTGTTAATGGTAAGAAGTATCTTATGAAAGACTATTTTGCCAGCAAGAATTTCGCTAATCTTTTTGATGGAGCATTCTATATTACTCCTACTGAAACAATGACCATTCAAGCGCAGATTATAGACAAAACAAAGCTTGAAAATGTAAACGTAGATTTAACAGGAAAGGCAGGGTATTTGTCTGATGTTATAAATAACAAAAATGTTAATCCGTGTAACATCGGAGTACTTACTGTAAAAGGAGACATGAATGCGGATGATTTCTATTATATTCGAGACAACATGCCTATGCTTGAAACACTTAATTTATCTGAAGTCAACATTGTGGCGAGCGGAAGTCACCCTGCAAATGCGGTTCCAGAAGCGGCTTTCTATAAAGAAATTTATAATAGCGATGGATATACACTTGCACTAAAAACAGTATATCTGCCAAACAGTTGTACTATTATAGGTGCTAATGCTTTTATGTATTGTTCAAAGTTGGAAGAAGTACATATTCCGAAAAATGTTAGTAATATAAACTACAATGCATTTTTCAGTTGTAGAAGTTTGCACGATGTTTATGTCTATAATCCGGTACCATATTATATTAATTGGTGCGTATTTAAGAATATAAGTGATAATTCTACTTTACATGTACCTTATGGAGTTAAAGATCTCTATGTTGGCTCAGATAATGCCAATAAGTTGCCTGGTACAATTTATTCAATCAACGAATGGTACAATCGTTGGCATGACGGAAGTTCACAAGGGACGTGTAAAGAGATGGGGAAAGAGGCTGAAGGCCAAATGAAGGTGCAGCTGATGCGTACTAGTTTTGTTACATTCCGTGAAGGAGGAAAAAAGCCTGGATCGGCAATCTGGTCTAGTGATACATACGAAGTATTACCAACCATTTCTTCTCCAGTATCATATACGATGTGGAAATTGCGTGCCTTGGTATCATATGCAGAAAACGGACAAAATAAAGAAGAATATGTATATGGGACAGCAGATAAAGAATATTATACATTCAATCTGACTCAGAAACTTAATGAACTGAAAACAAGAGGCATTAATGATGTTAATGTTAAAATGGATATATACCTCAATGTTACAGAAGCTGTTGAAGAAAGGGCAAAAAAAGGACAGAATTATTTTTATCCATATATCTATGATGGAATGGAAGTAACGTTGATAGGAGGTTGGACAAATAGTGATGGTGATGATAAACTTGACCTTCACAATTTCTATTTCGGACTGCGCAGTGGCTATGCAACCAATTTGCCTAAGGCAAAGGCTATAATAACTCTTGATAATGCACGTATCGGTTCAATACAGACTGGTACTGTTGATATGGATATTGTGCTTAAGAACAATAATGAGATGGCCGGTCTATACTATTCTAAGTTCGAGTCTTTCCTCATTGATAATGGTCATACAGTATCGATACAAGGTAATGGTACTTTGAAACTGGCAAATGATAGTTATGATGGAAACGACGGACCTCGTGCGTACTCAACTGCAGGTGGTGTGTTAAACTTCCAGCATGGCATTACTGTTAGCAATCTGGAGAATATGACATTTGAGAATATTAAGGTTACATATACTAGAACTTTTGATAGGGTGATAAAAAATTCTGCAGGAACTTCTGGATATGGTTGGGAAACGTTGGCTCTACCGTTTAATGTACTTCGTATTGAGAATGCAAACGGACGCCAGATGTCATGGGCTACATCAACAAAAACTGGTGATTTCTGGTTGGGTGAGATGACAGACAATGCTCAACAGCTTACATTCTCTTCAAATGTGGAATCAATTGAGGCTGGTCATAGTTACATAATTTCCGTACCGGATGAAGGTAAGAACAGTCTTATTGGTATTCCTCTGACTTTTGTTGGACCGACATTGGTTAATGGCGAAAAATTGGTGGATAAAGGAGATTTTGCTACTCCTAATTATAATAATGGAGGATTGAATGTTGACATGACGCCATATCCTTATGCTTTAGAACTTCCATCTATATATTATGTCATGAATCGTGACGGAAGTTCATTTTATAAGTGGGACACTGCAAGTACAGAAGATGCCAATCTTGTAACACTTCGTCAGTTTGAAGCATACTTTGAACCAAAAGACATTGTTTCAACCATGTTTAAGTCTTTTTCTTTAAAAGGTGACGTGATGAAGGATGAGACTACCGTAATTGCCGGCGTTGCTGATGGTAAAAATGATGGTTATAAGGTAAATTCTGACAAAGGATTAATTGTTGTCGAATCAGACTCCCCGCGCAAGATAAACATATCTACAGTTGACGGACGTTCATACTCATATAATGTCAGTCAAGGTACAACAAAGATAAGCATGCCGGCAGGTGTTTATATCGTAGGAGGAATTAAAGTATTGGTTAAATAATAAAATGTAATTAAATATGAATAAATTGAAATATATTAAACCTACAATTGAGGTTGTAGACATTAAAGGTAGTATAAGTATATTAGCCGGATCAAATCCGTCTAGCAACCCTGATTTTGATGATGATTATGCAGGTGTTGGTTCAGATGATAATCCTTTTCCCGGTTTTGAAAAAAACAACGCAAGCAGTATTTGGGATTAATGCTATATTATTGGTAGTATAAGATTCTCTTTATTAAGCGGAAAGCGGGATGGCTTCAATAACTAGTCGTTCCTTTAAAAAAACATTTTTGCGAGATATTGTTCTGACACAGTATCTCGCATATTTTTTGAAGCATGCACCAAATAGCTTTCATGGCTCTTTTGAAGTTATAGGCCACTGCAGCTAGAAGCACGTTCACTGTATCTCCCGTCACACCCTTATAAAAGTTGTGGCCTAACCGGTAATCTGACTTCAAGTGACCTATTGTCGGTTCTATACCTGCACGCTTGCAGAAGAGTTTATTTTTTATGTTTCTGATAACGGCTGTCTGATTTCTTGGAAACATCGGGAATTATAATCTTCGTCCCGTTAATTTCCTTCTAGCCTCAGTATCCCCTGTCACCTGCCAGCACTTTGATTTTTTGCCCGGTTAACCGTTCTACCTGTTCCGTGGAAGTCCCGATGCTGTGACCGTCATATTCATTGCGGAAGGACATGGCGCCAAGAATAATGCCTGTGACAGAACGTATGATGAGAACCTTTTTTATTATCTTCCTATGCAACTTTGCATCCATGGGGTGAGTGACATCCTTTTCATGAACCATAGAATCAATAAAGGCCGTATCATGATGCAGGTCTTCATCATTCTCGTTATTCACACGGATGCTTCCGAAAGTTAAGTTCAATTCTACTTCACCGATACGCTTGCGGAAATGAACCTGTTCTGAAGAGGTACATGGGACAGACGGAGTGAACTCCTGCATCCTACAAAAATACTGATAATAAGCGTTTTCACACCATTGTTCTACCAAAGACTCATCTGACAGATTACGAAGGTGCTTCAGAATTAGCATACCACACATTAAACGGATTGGCTTGCCGGGACGGTCGTTGGACTGACAATACAAAGGTTGAAAACCTGTTTCAAATTTTTCACAATCTATTTTGTCCGCCAACTGGTAAAGTGGGTGCTACTGGTTCAGTATGTCAGACAGGTTGCTGAATAAGGAAGGGCAGTTCTTTAAGCATTTATTGGTGCTTAAAGAATAAATTATATGCAAATATTTTATTGTTGATATACGGTTATTTGCATGAAAAACGAGAAAAATGATATGTGACAGATATTCCATATAATAAGTTGGAAAATGGTAAACATATTTTAATTTGGCTGAGAAATCTTAAAATGTTGTTAAATTTATTAAGCCTATTTTGGATAGTAAAAATAACTGCCGTATAATTTGCAATATGAAAACAAAACGAGTAAGATATGGCGGAACAATATTTACAAAATAAACGAGAAAATGTTTCGATAGGATGCTATAGGAAACCAGATGACATTTTGACCTCAGGATATGCATTAAAGAATGAAAAAGCAGATAATTTCTAAGGGACGTTGTCTGTGGTAGCACAAAAATCAAGTATGAGAAACTATTGGCTTACTTTTTGCTGGTGATGAAAATGGTGCCAACAAAGATCCGACAATAAAAACTGAAACTTGAAACACCCCTATTTTGACATAAATATGTTTAACTTAAAAAGCATTGCCAATGAAACATAGACAAAAAACTACAAAGACAAAGGCTGCAACAGCAAAGGTGCTGACATTGCCTGACCTGTATGACATGTATGATGAATGTAATTTCAGATTCTTCGGTGGAACTTTGCCGTGTCCTCAGCTGGATTTTATGCATAAGAAAGATCCTGTAGGTTCTTTTACATGTGACTATTATAATGACGTAATTCTATCTGCCTGTATCATGATAAGCGACAGGTATAAATATACAGATGCTCAACTACGGACGCTAATGACCCACGAGATGATACATTATTTCTTATACTATAATAATGTAAACCCGACGTGGAGTCATGGTAAGGAATTCAGGACCATTGCAAAATACATGAATGTTGTTTATGGACTGAATATAGATAAGTATACTGATACCTCAAACATGGAAATGATTCAGAAAGAATCTTTCTTTTCCAGACTATTCTCAAAACGGAAAGCATGACGTTGTAATCATCAGGTTATGACAGAATGGCATACACAAAGAATAAACAAATTGATTATAAATTATTATTAACTATAAAAACGAAAAGTTATGAAAAATATTAAAGCGACATCGGAGATTCTGAGCGTGTATAACAACATGCTGGCTAAGGCTGATAAACTGACAGACGAGAAATTGAGAGACGAAGCACTGGCTGAAGCAGAAAAATACAAAAATGGTTTCGACTGGTCAGATGTTATCTTCTATGAGGATGGTAAGGCAGGAGTAAAAAATGTATTGGGAGAAATTCTTGTTCCGGCTAAGTTTGACAAAATAGCATTCACATATTGCTATTTCGTGAAAAATATGCCTTATATTGTTATTAATCATGGCAACTTCGGAATGGTAAAATCTGACAGCTCCGGAGAAATGCTTGCTCCATGCGAGTATCATGAGATTGCACCGTTGATATATTATGGCTGCTTTATTGTAATGGCTGACGACTATTGGGGCTTGATAAATTCCAATGGACGGATTGTGGCACCTGTTGAGCATGATGACATTCAGATACTTGAAGATCAGTTTGCTGTGTTTAGAAAAGATGATAAGAAAGGACTTTATGCCTTTGAGAATGATGTATATGTAAGTCCTGAATATGATGACATAAAGCATGACGACATAGATGAGCCGATTAAATTTATCCGTGACGGAAAGACATTCTATATAGACACGGAAGGTAATGTCTACGACGACGCAGAAGACAGCGAACACTTATTGCTCGGTGTTCAGAGTGATCCCGTATAAAGATTAAATTAAGATATAACGTTTTCGCATACATCGGTGCGAAGGCGTTATATCTACATATCTTTTCTCGTCAAGATATGTTCTCGTGTCTTCTTCAGCAAAAACATACAGGTACTATTTACAAACAAAAAATATTGAGAAAATGAGACATACATACAATTCAGAAACCGAATTAGCATCAAAGAGCAAGGGTAAGGCAACCCGCTTGAAGCCGATACCAAAGAAAGATATGACAATGATGAATTGTCTTGAAAGAATATTGGAGATTGTTGCAGGTGAGTCGTTAAGTGCGGCGTCAATAAAGAGAGCACAAAGGTATATTCAATATGTTGCCGAACGTCAGAAACTAAACAGTATGCAGACTGTGCTAATGGCTCTTTATATTAACTTCAGCAATGATCCGTGCATAACTCTTGCCGATATCGCAAGTGAACTTAAATGTAAAAATCTGAAGATATTGTGCTATCAGAAGGAGATTGACGAACTGGAGAAAAAACGTATCTTGCGTAAATCCGGCGCACATGGCCCGTTTGACGGTTATAAGATAAACGACGGCGTGATGGACGCTTTGGTGGCAAATGAGCCGTATGTATGTAAACCGCGTAAGGCTTCTGATTTGTATGAACTGTTTTCGTTTGTATATAATTTGCTCAGTTTACGCAAGATGGAAGAAATTGACACGGAAGAACTTGTTGTTGAAATAAACGAGTTGTATGATGAAAATAAAGAAATATGTTTTGTCGATGGGCTCCGTAAGCTAATCTTGGAGGATGAATCTGTCCTCTTGTTGTCACAGATGGGAAGATGTCTTATGAACAGCAACATAAAAAATGTTGCGCTGGATAATTTTATTTATTTGTTTGACGAGGAGTCTGTACGCGCCCGTCAGTTAAGGGCATTGCAGAACGGAAGTCATGAACTGATGAAGCTTGGACTGATAGATTTTTCAATGAGCAATGGCTTTAAAGACCGCGGAACGTTCATGCTTACCGACAAGGCACGTAAAATTCTTCTTGACAACGTAAAGATTGCATGTTATGACGAGGTGAATGACGAACATACGGACATATTGAAGCCTGACGCGATTAATGAAAAGCAGATGATATTCGATAATACCGTCTCTGAGCAATATGACAGACTGTGCGGACTGCTTAGTGATAAGAATCTGAATACTGTTCGCCAAAGGCTTGAGGAGAAGAATATGAGCAGAGGATTTTCTATACTTTTCTATGGTGCGCCGGGAACCGGAAAGACTGAAGCTGTTAAGCAGATAGCCAGATGTACCGGGAGAGAGATTATGCAGATTAATATCTCACGGATGCGTTCTATGTGGGTTGGGCAAAGTGAAAAAAACATAAAGGCTGTTTTTGACAATTACAAAGAGATGTGCAAGCGTTCTGAGCGTATTCCGATTTTGCTTTTCAACGAAGCAGATGCCATTATCAGTTCTCGAATTGACAATGCAAAAAACTCTGTTGACAAAATGGAAAATTCTATTCAGAACATTATACTTCAGGAAATGGAGAATTTCGACGGCATACTCATTGCTACTACTAACCTTGTTAAAAATTTCGACAAGGCTTTTGAACGACGTTTCTTGTATAAAATAGAGTTTACAAAGCCAACAGAAAAGGCCAGAAAGAAATTATGGCAGACTATAATGACAACTATTGATGACAGTTCTGCTGCGTTTCTTGCAGGTAAGTATCAGTTCTCAGGAGGTCAGATCGAAAATGTGGCGCGTAAAGCTGTAGTCGATTCAATCCTGTATGGCGAAGATAATGTCAATCTTACTAAGATTGAGGAATATTGTAAAAACGAGGTTATAGGAAAATCAAATAAGGTAAGAATAGGATTTTAGCTTTTTGCTTCGTGTCATAACCGGTTGGTAAGCAACAATGTTTTTTGTTCTTTATTTATATGTTGCTTCTGCCGGTTATTATTGTTGTTGCTTGTTTCCTCATGGCGTATTGTGGTGCGTCATGAGGACAACATATGAAAGTTCTGGGATTTAAAATATCCAACATTCAGATAGACTGTTTTTATATTGTCTGAAAAATTTATATATTTGCTTCTAATTAATATTTATGAATTGAAATTGGCTGGAAAAAATAATATGCAAAACACAGATATTATGTATCATGGCTCACATAACTATTTTACTGAGTTTGACTTGAAGCATGTCCTGGAGGGAAGCGGAAAGATTAAGTTCGGTTATGGTGTGTATGTCACTTCAAAATATAGTTCTGCTGCCCATTATTCAGGTCAAAAAGCACAGTCAGAAGGTGAAAACTTTGTCTATACCGTGGCAGTGCCTTCATTGACGGATGATAATTACATAATGTTTAAGCAGCCTGTTAATGCAAAGATTGTTATGCGTACAGAAAATGTGCTTGGTGAGAAAATTCCTGATAAGGTTAAGGCTGACGGGAAATTATTCCGTAAATATCTGGCAAACACACTTACTGGGAATGATGACTTTATCGGAGAGAAAGCCGCTGCCGAGTTTTTGGATAAAAAAATCGGTGTCGACTGTATTGTATGGCCATATTCGTGGCGAAATCCTTCTCTTGGTACAAATCGTGCGATTTTTAATGTCAACAAAATAGAGATAATAAGGATTGACCGGGTTTGTCTGGATGCAAGTAAACATCTTATACAAGACTCTGTTGTCCCGGTTTTTCAATTAAACAACGAAGTATAGCAGATATGAGTTTTTATAGCATAGCGCCATTCATAGAAAAATACTATCCACAGTATTATTCTATCAAGGATTATCCGAAAGAGCAATGTGTAACCATACATAAAGTTAAAGAAGAGTGGGGCATATTAAGTAACTTCGGACGGACTCCAATAGTAGTTAACGGTGTTGAGTTTAAGTCTGCCGAGCAGCTCTTCCAGATGATGAAGTTTAAGGATAAGGATGTTTTGTTGGATATATATGGTGCCGGCAATCCGAAGATGAAAGCAAAGAAATGGGAGAGAGCTTACAGGCGCAGCGATTGGGGACAGATGATTGTTGACGCAATAAAGTTCTGTCTTCAATGTAAGTATGATCAAAATGCAGATTTCAGGGAAAAACTTAAAGATACCGGCAACAGATATATAGTTGAGGATCAGACAACGTTCCGTAAAAAGTATGCAGATACTTGGGGCGTAAAATTGGTTGATGACAAATATGTCGGTCCAAATCTTCAGGGACGTCTGCTTATGGAATTAAGGGACAATGGTAAGTTGACTTATCTTTTGCCTGATGACGCATTGGATTTTGTCAATTTGCTGAAATAAATTATGCGGATATTTTTATATTAAGCTGCTTTTTAGGTGGCTGTGTTAGACATAATAATAAGCCCCGAAGCGTCATTGGTTTTACATTCTTGTGTGCGTAAATAATGATGTTTCGGGGCTTATTGTTTTTTTGCCTGATGTGTGTCACTCAGGAGTATTATTCGTCCTCATCCTCCTCAACAGCCCGTGCTTCCTTAAATTTCTCTTTCATAGTCGGGTTGTTGTATGTAAGTTTCTTTATCGTCAGGCCGTCTGCCTTGTCGTTGGCAAGGCGGAGGTTGCGCTCGGAGCCTACGAGGGCCTCTTTTATCTTTTGCAGGTGAGTTATCGACTTGTCTATCTCGTCGATGGCTGTCTTGAACTTCTCGCTCGCAAGGCGGTAGTTGTTGGCAAACTTCTCCTTGAAGTCGTTGAGGCGGCTCTCAAAGTTGGTTACGTCTACCGACTGGCTGCGCGCAATGGCCAGTTGGCGCTGATACTCTATGCTCTTCTTTGACGTCTGCACAAGCAGCGTTATCAGCGGGAGGAAGAACTGTGGACGGATGACATACATCTTAGGATAGCGGTGCGACATGTCAACGATGCCCGTGTTGTACAGCTCACTTTCAGGTTCGAGCAGTGACACAAGTACGGCAAACTCGCATTTCTTGGCTTTGCGGTCGTCGTCGAGCTTCTTCAGGAAGTCCTCGTTCTTATGCTTCGTCGCAGTCTGATCCATTTCGTTCTTCATCTCAAACATAATGGAGATATATTCAAAGCCGTCTTCATAGTCGCGGAAGATGAAGTCGCCTTTGCTGCCGCCCGATGCGTCGTTGTCTTTCTCAAAGTAGGCATTGGGGAAGAGCGGGCGCATGCGGTTGAACTCTGTGCTGCAGTGTATTTCGAGTGTCTCGCCGACCATCTTTGTCGACATCCTTGTCTTCAGGTCTTTGTAGTAGTCAACCTCTTCCTGCTTCTGTTTCAGCTGCATTTCGTAAGTCTCCTTTATGCTGTTCTCACGCAGTGCGGCCTCATTCTTCTGCAGGCTCACCATGCCCGTAAGCTCAACAATCTTGTTGTCTTTCTCCTTCATGGCGTCCTGCGCCTTTCGCTGTTCCTCAAGCACGGCTATCTGACAGGCATCCTTACTCTGCGAAATGGTGGATTTCAGTTCCGAAATCTCCTTGTCCTTCTTTGCCAACTCCCCGGCCAGCTCGAGCGCATTAGTCTGTACCATGCTCTCAATCTTAGCCTTCAGTTCGGATATCTCCTGATTCTTTTTGTTCATCTCCCCGGCCAGTTCGAGTGCCTTGGCCTGTGCCGTGCTCTCAATCTTTGCCTTCAACTCAGATATCTCCTGGTCTTTCTTGTTCATCTCTCCGGCCAGTTCTAGTGCCTTGGCCTGCGCCGTGCTCTCAATCTTAGCCTTCAGCTCTGATATCTCCTGGTCTTTCTTGTTCATCTCTCCGGCCAGTTCGAGTGCCTTGGCTTGTGCCGTGCTCTCAATCTTAGCCTTCAGTTCCGATATCTCCTGGTCCTTCTTACTCATCTCTTCAGCCAGTTCAAGCGCCTTTGCCTGCGCCATGCTGTCTATCTGCGCCTTCAGCCGTTCTATCTCAGTATTCTTTTCTCCTATTTCAAGATCCTTTGCCGACAGCTGCTGTCCGAACGTCTGTTCCGACTTCATCACGTCGGCCTTCAGTTCTGCTGCATATTGTTTCCTCACCTCTTCAAGTCTGCGGTTGAGTTCGTCGTTAAACTCGGCGTTCTTTACCTGACTGACGATAGAAGCATAGTCGGCCTCGTCTACCTGAAACACGCTCTGACATTTAGGACATCTTATTTCTTTCATATCATCGAGTTTTTGTTATTTCTTACACATTTATAATCTTTATCATATCTGCCAGTTGTACAAAGTAATCATTTGACCAGATATCCAGTTCTTTCGGATTCCTGACAAAAGGCAGGACGTCATTTTTAACCTGATTTATATTGGCAGTTGATAATTTTTCTTTCAGCAACGCGATAAATGTATCCATGTCAATTTCCTCATTATTAAACTGCTTTACGCGTTCTGACAGATGCTTGAAGTCAAGTGGTACATTATGGCGTACATACCATTCAAAATCATACCAGTCGCGTCCCTTTACTCGATTTTTCCAGGCACGGTACACCAGTGCATGCATTTTGCCTGCAAACAGGTCGGGCAAAACAAAGCAGCGTGTCATAAATGAATGTGGCTGCAACAGCAACTTTTGCTCAGTTTCAAATTTCAGCGGTGGCTGTGTGTCAACCTCAATTTTTATTTTTATCGATTTGTCTGTACGGAAAGATATGTCGTAAACATCAGTGTTGTCTTTTAGAAATGCCGATTCAATCTTTCCAAAACTCTTTTTGTCTTTCTTTTTTATTTCCACGTTTCTTCCCACAACGGCAAATTCATCGATGATGGGCTGAAAATATTTCTTGAAATCAAATTCGTCGTCAGGTGCCAAAAGAGAGAAGTCCATGTCTTCGCTAAAGCGTTGAAGACCATGGAAAATACGAAGACATGTACCGCCATAGAACGCAGCCACGTTGAAGAAACCTCCGTTATAAAGACCGGCAAGTATTATTTGCTGGTTAACCTCAAATATGGCATTGCGTTTCTTCTGTTCGGTAGAAAGGTCGTATGCCGAAAGCATACTGTCGTAAATGTCATTTGTCATTGTTTAGCAGTTTTATTAAGGTTCTTATTGATTCCGACTTTTTGCCAGTCTTGGCATATTCTTCAAAGATGTTTACGTTCATCATTAAGAAGTCGTCCATCTCCATACGTATGTCTTCTTCAAGATACGTTTCAGCATCTTTTATGGATCTTAGATTTACGCTTGGTGAGTTGGCAATCAGGTCACATAGTGCTTTTTCCGGTGTAGCCATCACGAACGCATATCCGTCCTTTTCAATGCTCGACAGTCCTATTGAAAATGATTTTCTTGGGATGTATGTATATTCAAACCGTCCAAATGCAGTGGCAAAGCTACGTGAATGTTTTAGCGTCATTGACTGCATAGTGTAAACCATTTCAGGTATGAGGCCATAGTAACGCAATGCAGAAGACATAGATACATATGACGGGGTGTAAAGATGATTGGCGATAAGCTCGGTAGACAGAGGCCTGTCTGATATCTCAGGATTACATATGTACAGTCCTCTCTTAAGGCGGATAATATCTCCGCTTTTCTCAAGTTGTCTTATTTTTTGGCTTCCTCCTTTTAATTGTGGATACAGTGATTCAATTATTGAGGACGTTACCGGTATGTTGCCGAGTTTTGCTAAAACATTATTCATGATGTACGGATAAAGTTTACTCAAACAAGATGTCTGGTAACCATGCTTATTTAGATTAGCATGGATATTGAGAACATTGTTTGTTTTTGCAAATATAGTAAAATTTTGAACAGTAATATATATAAAACATACTTAACTGTTCAAAATTTTACAACTTTTATGCCGTCTTAATGTTTTAGCTTCTGTTTGCTCTTCATTCTGAGGAGCAGGCGAAGGGTGAAGTTTTTTGGAGTGTCAGTCTTCCGTCAGTTATCCTTTTCTTTTTTATCTTCCAGACAGTCAGCGTCATCTTCTTCATCCTCGTCGTCCTCTTCCGCTTTGTTCGGAATAACGGAGCCCTTCGGGTCGTTAGTCTTCTCGGTGTTCATCCATTGGCGTATGGCTGCCATTCTGGGCAGCAGGCGGATTACGGGCAGGCGGTAGTGGTGAATAATGATGAGCATCATCATCAGTATGCCTATGGCCGTCATGTAGCCGTAGCACTCCTTTATGGATATCATCACTGCCTGCTTGGATATCACAGCCATCGTGTCGCTCCACGACGGCAGGTCGAACGGCATCACCGTTCCGTCCATGTTGTCGGCCGCGTTGAGGCTATTCTTTGATATCGACCAGTTGTATAGTCGCTGCACCGTGGCCGAGCCTAAGGCCGTTCCTATGCCGCAGCGTATGTAGCCTATGGAGTTGAGGCCGAAGAAAAAGTGAGAGAAGGGGAGCGACTGCGACAGATATACGTTAGACGCCGAGCCTATCATCACCTCAGACACGCCAAAGGCAAACAGAGGGATGAAGAATGCCTCTCTGTTGGTGTCGCCGTCGATGAGAAAATACATCGACACTTCGTAAAAGGTGAGCAGCATAAGCGCCACAATAAAGTATTTCTTGAATCCCCAGTGCCACTTTACGAATGTGGCAAAGGCCAGCAGCGAGCCTACCACCACGCCGTAGAGTATGGGCCAGTTGAGCGATATCGTGTTGAGCGAGTCGTATTTCAGCACAGATGACAGATATATCGACTGCAACAGTTTGGGCGCAGCCTGAAGAATGCCAACGCCGAGCAGAAGCAGCATGAGGTGCTGCACTGACCTGAACTTGAATATAGACAGCGGCAGATACGGCTTTTCGTGAAACTTCGACCGGCACAGGGCTGCGGCAAAAAACGCCAGCGTTATGCCCGTGGCCTGCCATATAGTGCTGCTCGTCCACCAGTCGTAATGCTCGCCGTAGGTGAACAGCCACATGCCTGATATCAGGAACGCGCTCCAGAGGAAAAGGCCTATGAAGTCGACACCCTTCAGCGACAGGAACGGACCCGGACGATGGTCGGGCTTCATCATGAAATATACTATGCCGCAATGAATCATCATCAGCGCTATGACAAATAGGTTCATCAGTCGCCAGTTGCCGTAGTATGTAAGATATGCCGTCGTTATGCCAGAAAGATATGTTCCGCCGCACACCATGATGTAGACAACAGGGAAGAACACGGCATAGTTGCGCGACGGCGTTACGCATAGACGGAACACGCTCGTGCAGCCAAACATGCCCAGCATCTTGCAGAAGCCCGCAATGAAGGCCAGTCCCCATATCATCCACGGCTCGGTTACCGACATGGTAAGTGCGTTGCATATTATTATTCCGATGGCAGAAACGAAAAACAGCTGCCGCGTGTACATATAGAATTTCAGCCTGTACATTACCGGGAAGCACACCGTTATGCCGCCCAGGGTGCAGTAGCCTGCCATCTGTATGTCCTCGTTGAGCAGCGCTATCTCGCTTACAATCTGGTTTGAGTACGACGTGTTGATGCTTCCCACATACTGATACAGGAAGCCGAACGCCATATACAGCCAGAAGCGCAGCCGTGGCGGCACCCAGTCTTTATACATCAGGAGCTGCCGCGTGCGTATCACGGTGTTTGTCGTATGATATAGCTTGGCCATTATCAGTCGATCATTTCACATTCAACGTTCAGGCCGGCACGCAGCCGCCTTATGTTCTCTTTGCTGTTCTCCTTCGTGAAGCGTATCTTCACCGGCAGCCTCTGTTCCACCTTCACAAAGTTGCCCGTGGCGTTGTCCTGCGGCACTATGGAGTATTGTGCCCCCGTGGCATTCGACATGGCCTCTATCACGCCCACATATTCAATGCCCGGTATGGCGTCTACGGTTATCCTCACGCGGTCGCCTGGCTTCATCTTTGCCGTCTGTGTCTCCTTATAGTTGGCCACAACCCACACGTCGTTTTCGTCAACCACCGACATCAGCGTCTGTCCTGGCTGCACGAGCTGTCCCTCCTGCAGCGTTATCTTCGATGTATATCCGTCTGCAGGTGCCGTTATCACGGTGTACGACACGTCCAGTGCGGCATAGTCCTTGCGCGCCTTGGCCAGTTTTATGCTTGCGTCCTGTTGTCCCAGTTTCTTTGTCTGTTCGTTCTTGGTCAGCGACGTTGAGCGCTTCTGCCTGCACAGCATGTCATATTCGGCCTTTGTGCTTTCATATCTTGTCTTCACGTCGTCATACTGTTTCTGCGTCACGGCCTTGTTTTTCAGCAGCACCGAGTAGCGTTGCAGGTTGCGTTCGGCGTTCTCCAGTTCGGCCTTTGTGCCCAGTATCGACGCCTCGTTCACGCCTATGTTGCTTTCCGTGGTGCTTATCGCCGAGCTCATCACCGTCTTGCCCGACACGGCGTTCTGCAGTTCGGCTTCGGCCTCTGCCAGTTTCAGCCTGTATTCTCTGTCTTCGAGTATCACCAGCGTGTCGCCTTTATGCACGAAGGAATATTCCTCAACGCATATCTTTTTGATGTAGCCCTGCACGCGTGCGTTCACCGGCACGATGTGTCGGCGCACCTGCGCGTTGTCAGTGAAGGTTGAAACGTTGAATTTTATAAACTGTACACATATCCACCATATACCTATTGCCAGCACAGCCAGAACCACGATGTTCTGGATCATTCGTCTTGTTTTGCGGTTCATGTTTAAAAGTTTCCTGAAATATATTTTAGTTGATAATAATAGTACACCACATTCACGCGTGCGTTAACCAGTCTTACCTCGGCGTCGAGCTTTGACGTCGATGCGTCGAGCATGTCGGTCAGCAGCGACAGGTCGGCCGAATAGCGCTGCTCCACAATCCTGTAGTTCTCGTTGGCCAGTTCCACGTTCTTTTTCTGCGTCTCCACCTGACGGCATGCCTCGGTGTAGTATTTGTACATCTGGTCCACCTTTCGGTCTATCGTTTCCTTTTCGGCCTGGCGGTTGTCCACCAACTTTGCCGTCTGCATCCTTGCGGCGTTGAGCGAGGTGTTGTCTTTGTAGAAGGCCGACAGGTTCATCGACAGCTTCACGCCCACCCACCATGTGTTAATGTTGTTGTTCTTCATGGGAGCGCAGTTGGTTATCGGCCCTTCGAGACTGTTGCCTGCCGTCAGTCCTATCATTGGCATCATGCGGCTGCGCACAATCTTCTCTTCGGTCTTAGCCTGCGAGTAGGCCAGGTCGAGCCGTTTCAGCTTGGGCGACATCTCGGCCTCTTGTCTCCAGTGGCTTGCTCCAAGGTCGGGCTGGTTCATCTCGTCCGTGCCGAGCCATGGCTCTATCATCGTGCCTTCGTCAAGTCCGAGATACACCAGCAGACTGTAGTTAAGATGCTCCACGGCGTTGGCCACGGTACTTCTGTCGTAAGTAAGGTTCGACAGGGTCAGTTCGTAGCGCGTAACGTCGTTTGCCAGTGCCAGCCCTTGTTCAGAGCGCACCTTCATCTCCTCAATCAGTTGTTTTGTCAGCTTGATGTTCTCGTCGTACACACTCAGCAGGTTGCGGTTTTTCAGAAGACAGAGATAGCAGTCGAGCACCTCCATTTTAATGTTATCCGTAACAATCTTCAGGTCGGTAGATGCCATCTGTGTCTGATATCTCGTCTTCTGTATTCCTGCCGTTATCTCACCTCCGGAGTAGAGAGGCTGATAGAGCGAAAGAGAAATCAAGTTGCCCAGATGGGGCATTGCCGAACGTGTAGGGTTCGAAAAGTCACGTTCCAGAATTGTTGCATCCCCCAGATAGTTTACTCCTGCTTCCAGACCGATGTCGGGCAGTCGCTTTGCCCTTGCGTTCTTTTCTAGTTGTCTGGAAATGTTCACGTCCTTTTGTGCCGCTTTAACTTCTACATTCGATTGTTCCACTCTTCTAAACAATTCGTCAATTGTCATCCTCAACGGTTTCTGAGCGGACACCCGGCACGCCATAACACTGCTGCCGGCAAATAATAACAACACGGCTAATCTCCGTAATCTCATACTTTATGTCGCTTTTTTGGTGTGCAAAATTACGGATTTAACTTTGATTAAGACTATTCTATATCCGCCCTAAATTTGTCATATACGAAACAAATAGCCTCATTTTGTCCATTTTTCAGGTTCTTTCTGTGTTATTTCTCTTACCATAAGCCCCAATGCCATGTTAATGATAATGTCTTAATAATTCTGTTATTTGTTAATTATTTTTGCAATTGTCTTGTTGGGTATATTGTTATTGGGAGTTAAAGGAGTATTTTCTAAGTGAAGAACGAAGAGTGAAGAGTGAAGAATCCAAATGCCTTGTTGGATATTGTAATTGGGAGTTAAAGAAGTTAAAGGAGTTATCGCTCACTAAGGTGAGCTAGGAGCATATTTAAGTGAAGAGTGAAGAATAAATAGTGAAAAATCCAAATGTCCTGTGGCTATTGCCAATGCATTGCAATCGATAATAACCAACAAGACTAATGTGCCGGCGGATCTGCGCTCCGCCGGAATTAAATATAAGGATCTCCTGATCCGCTTAAAGTACCGCTTATTTAAGTTAAGGATGATAAGTTAAAAATCCAAATACCAAATTGGTATAATGTTATAAGGTAATTTTAAATAGGAAGTGATCGAACAGTTCTGGCGAAAATTAAAAATTAAAAGTTAAAAATCTAAATGTCTAAGCGAGTTTAAAACAACATGATAACGCAAAATAGGAAGTAATCGGATCACAGATCCTTATATTCAATTCCGGCAGATTGCAAATCAGCCGGCACAATAGCCGCTTTTTCCGCTTCAACCATGTTCTTTTGTACTGGATGGCGGAAAGGTGCTTACGGTCGGAAGAAATTCCTCTTTCCATGCCAAGACATTCTGCCAGTATGGTCTGCATTTCTGCCATGTCTTGTTTATTCAGCTTCCGGGTTCTCCCCGTTTCCCCGTCCGTCCAGTCGAAAATCATGTGCGCATGGTAGTTTGGCTTCCATGTTTCCGCGTTTCCGTCCCAAACGCTGGCTCCTTCGTCCTTGTGCGTGTAAATTTGGAACGTGTGTATTCCGAAGCGTTCCTCTATCCGTCCGGCAAAGTCCTGAAGCTGCCGGAGTGTCGTGCTGTCCTCGATTACGACCACTCCCTCCCGGATGGGTGTCGCCTTCTTCTGCATGGACTGCCCGGTGTGCTGCCTGTACTTTTTCTTTATGTCCTCCAGCACGTCCGCTATCTTCATTTCCGACCATTGCTCGTTTCGGTGTGAGAGTTCCGGGCGTATGTAGTCGAGTTCCTTGCTGCGGAGGTTGTGCCGTTCCGCGCTGCCGATGTTGCAGGGTCTTACGTTGATGCTTGTCTTTGCCATAACCTTTCTCTTTTCGTTGGTGGATGTTCCGTTTTTATCGCCATCAGGCTTGCCGATGGCGGCATGGGGTCGAGGGGTGTCCCCTCGCACACGACCCTTTAGGGTCATAGTGTGCTATAACCTTGCAAGCAAAGTTAAACCTTTCGGATGAGAAAATCAAAAAAGAAAATTGAAAACAACTACAATTAATGTTGATGTTTCTATATTCTAAATAAAACACGAAATAAGACTTCTCTACCTCTTAATGGAAGAGTGGAATTAAAAGTGTTGATACCTGAGTTTTGCGTTACTGTGTAGGATTTTACGTTTAATAAGTTGGTGACAGAAGTTCCTATTTCTAAGATATTATTTATTTTGTAATTTGCTAAGATGTCAAATATGTTGCATGTGACAAATTCTGATTTTGAAACTTCGTTTGTATAAGTTTGATACGAAAATTTTATATCTAACGTTTTTAGTGGGAAAATATAAACAGATGTATTAGCTAGTAACGAAGATAAAGCATCTGATTTGTAGAGGTTATTATGCTCCCAATAAATTGTTCCAGTTACTCCAATATATGCTCTTAACCATTTTATTTTTTGAAATGTTATGTCTATGTTTGCAGCGAATATGTTTGAATTGTTTTGTGTTAGAATGCCTGACTGAGATAACAGATATGACGTTTTATTGTAATTTATTCCTGATTTTAAAGTTAGTCCTGCATTTATAAAACTTTTGTCAAATGTTGCGTCAACCATTAACAAACGGCGATGATTATCCCCCTTTATATATGAAATACTAGTAAGAGAATCTGTATAATTGTAGTTTGTATAGCTCTCTCTTTTTTCGTCTGTATATGAAACTACAAAATTAGCAAAAAGCATTGTCGCCAGATTGCGATAATTGAGTCTTGCACTTACGGTCTTACTATTGTTTAAAAAGAAATCATTATTGGGAATATAAACACTTCTGTAAGAAGTTCGCAAAGGGTAAGTCGAGTAGAAATCGGCGGTCAAATTGTCAGTGTTCATAGAAGCCGACAGTACAAATTTCCATTTATCGGTTAACTTATATTTGAAATAAATACTTGGTGACAATGAGATTTTTTCTCTATTCTCGTTGTCTATTTGTGGAGAATTTAGGTCGAGTCGCATCCATTCGATTGGCAGTTCTATAGATAAAGTTCTGTCTGTACCAAATATGATGGTGTAGCTTGGTAGAAATCGAAGTTGTAATTTTTCTTGATGAAAGTTTTCTTCATAGTCATATTTATTATTACGGTAATAAATTCTTGTGCTTAAGTCAAGATAGCTTTTTCTGAATTGAATGGATGTTGAAAGTATGTTTTTTGTGCTAAATGATTTAACTGCATATCTTTCATTTACGTTATAAAATGAAGTTGAATCAGATATGTCTATTAATGATTCTTTTCTATCGAAATATCGTAAATGGGACTTTGCTTGTACAATTTGTTTTCCAATAGAAAAAGATGAAGTGAAATAATTTTGCAGATAGTATGGCTTGCTATTTATTTTTTCCGTAATGCCAATGCCATTAGATACAAGTGTATTTGAAGTTGAAGAACGATTAAAGGAATAACGAAGTTCGTTTGAAATATATGCTTTCTGATTGTTTAATTCATATTTAAGAATTGGAAGTACAGTAAGTGTTTTTTGTGTTTTATCATTTATTTCATTTATTGTTACATCTTTAGTTCCTCCATATGTATAGTTATAAAGGTTAGAATAATTAGAGTGGTCTTCATAGAAAAGTACATTCATACGAAGTGTTGCATCTTTCGATAAACTAGTCAGATAGTTTAATCCTAACGAATAGGATTTATTATACAGATAACGATTTTGAGGGAGAGTTTCTATATTAAGAAATGGTGATAATAACCCAGAAACAGTAGGTTCGTAAGCATCTATGTCGGTAACATCTATATGCTCTTTCGTTTCATCTGAAATATCAGTACCCGTATTATTCATTTTCCCAGTTATGAGTAATTGACTTTTTCCAAGAATCTGTGTTAAAAATAGTCGGTTGTTCCAAATGGTCGGTGAGAATCCGATACCTCCTTCTATTTCACCAAATGGCCGTGATTTGTGGGATTTGTCTAATTTGATATTGAGAGCTGCTTTATCTGTAAATTGGCGTCCCTGGAGCATTTTTACAGGCTGATGATTTTCCAAGATTTCTACTGTTGTTATTGCATCTACAGGCATATTCCGAGTTGCTTGATTGTAACTACTCCCAAACAAATCTTTGCCCTCGATATAAAATTTGTTGATAGATTTTCCTTGATACGATACTGTTCCATTTTCAGAAACCTTAATGCCTGGTAATTTTTTCAATACATCTTCAAGATGTGAATCTCCTTGTTTTACAAAAGAAGCGATATTATAAACTAATGTATCGCTTTTGGCACTAATAGGTGGGGCAGTGATAGCAACTTCACGGAGCATAATCTCTTGTTCTCTTAATTCTACAAGATTGATTTTTCCTAAGGTATATGAATCCGCCTTTTTTTTAAGTGTTCCGTATCCAATAAAAGAAAATTCTAAGTAATCACTTTTATGTACAGAAACAGTTAAATTCCCTTCATTATTAGCAATTGCGTAAGTATAGAACTCTCCTTCTGCCGTAAACACTCGACATGCAACATCGCTCAATGGCTCATGGCTGTGTGCATCCTTTATCTCAAAAGATAACTTTATTCTATTATCGAGTGTTTGCGACAGAGAGCTTTCTACACTAAATGTAGAAAAAAATATAATCCATAAAAAAATATAATCCATAATAATAATCTATTATTCAAGTTCCATTGGATTATATGGTTTAGGCTCGACTGTAGCCTTAACATCATCTGGTATTTCTATACTTCCATCACTTGTTAATGCGCTTACTGGATCAGCACAGAAATTTTTATAAATGTTTCGAACTGTTTTTCGACTTGTTTTTACTATGTCCTTATTATCCCATAAGTATATTGGAGCGTATTTGTTGGACTTCTGCAAGCCATCCAAAGTGAATTCAAAATGACCTTGTGTGTCCATGACACTAAGAACAAGTCCTGGTAATCCATTAAATTTGTATGGGCCATATGGCATATTAACATCTGTAGAATACCACGCAATATATTCACGACCGAATAATTTGGTTTTAGCTTTATTGCAATGGTAACCTGCAATAATTGTATCACCTTTTAATATTTCCCATTCTAATTTAGGACAATTTTCTTCATATTGGTATTTCTGTGTTATTATACCTGCTGTGCGTTGTATTGTTTCTTTATTTTTTTGTTTATCAATAAGGATTCCTTCTGTGAAAACACTTTTTTTAAGGGCGCCAAGCATTAGAGGTGACGCTTCTGTAACAGACATCTTTCCTCGTGATAGCTCGTCGCAGATTGAATCAAATTTTAATTCATAATAGTCACAAAATCTATTGTAACGATTTCCAATTTGTAGAATAGTCATTCCACTTCTTTTGTCGTTAGGGTATTTTGCATTTCTGACAAATTTATATGTATAAGTAATAAGATATTGAGCGGGTTCTAATATTTTTTTTGCAATGCTATCTGTTTGCACATTAGTATTTGATTTGTTCCACTCTATTGTTTGGGCCGAAATAGATAGCCCAAAACATGTAAATGCAAATATAAATAAAGCCTTTTTCATATAGTCTTATGTTTAAAGTTACTGTGCAAAAGTATTAAAAATATTCCATAAACGAAACGTTCTTATAGACTTTTTTTATGTTTTTGAGAGTCGTGTTTTTATAAGAAGTCGGTATTAACTTTTATTTTCCCTATTATCTTTTGTTCATCCCGTACTCGACATAGTTCTTGGTGCGCCTTTTCCTTGTAGGTTTTCAGTTCTTTGATTTCGTTACGCAATTGGACTCTTTCTTCCTGTATTCGCTGGAGTTCCTTAGCCTGTTCTTCAGCTAGTTTCTCTGCTTTTACCTTTTCTTCTGTAGCCTGTGCTATGATTTCAGGAGCCGGAAGCTGTTTCGTGGTCTGTTCACGTACTTCCTGCAATAGTTGGCGTATAGCTTCTGTTCCCTCGTTGTGTTGTTCCATGACCTTTGCCGAGCTTTCCAGCCTGTGGGTTATGCGCTCCAATGGAGAGAGATCAAATGCTTCTCCACGTATGTCAAACCCTGTTCGCAGGAAATAATCGATTGCCAATTCTACAAAGTCCTTGCGTGTGAGAGCAAAGCCTTGTATATATTCGTCCAGTTTTTTTGCGTATTCTTGGCTTATCGCTATAGTCGTTAGGGGTGTTTTCCTCTTTTGCCTGCTTTCTTGTCCTTTATCCATTGCTGTAAAATGTTATATATGTTACAAAGGTTGTTGTATGTCTTATTATTGCAATTTATATAATTGCTATTGCGCTTTATTGCAATTATAGCAAAATAAATCACTCTGCTATTAATTGGAAATCGTGGTAAACACCTCCTTTTCTTCCGCAGGCTTCTGGGCATGGTTCGGTGAATATTACCGTTACGAATATTGTTCCAAAGAATTCTTCTATCTCTGTAATGATAGCCCGTAAATCCCTGCCGTAGCCGTTAATTTCAGCTGGAACAATAACTTTATCTCCTGTTTTCATGATTATAGTCCTTTATCTTTTAATTTCCCTTTGATTGCGTTGATAATATATCCTTTTGGGTTTTTCTTCTCCCTTGACTTTCCCTTAAGTATGGCGAGTTCTCCAAGTAAATCAGGAAGTAAACTTTGTGCCGATATAAATAAGTCCAGATTGTTTTTTATTTCTTTGTCGGAATATCCTATCGAGTTCTTCAAATAACTACGAACTTCGGAAGATAAAGACCAGCTTAGAGAAACTTGCTTTTGCAAATCGTGTTTTTCTAAATCAGGGTCTCTATGTTCTGGCTGATACACTGGATAAAACTTTATAGCAGTTATCTTTCTTCCTGATTTGAGGGGAGTATATTCAAATGTGTAGGGGCTTACTTCGTCCAATTCTTTTTTTGCAGCTTCTACAACCTTACGCATAAAATCGTTGACACGCTTATATTTGTCAGCTACGCAAAACATTTCTTTCAGTTGGTCTATTGAGTAGATTAATGGCGTTTTTTGGTTGCTGAGTAGTTCATAAAAACGCATCGAGAATTGGCTCTTGAAGCTCATGGCAGCTTTTAGCTCATATTTTCGATAGCCTTTAGAGAAATTAAGAATGCAATCCCATACACGTGGATGTACTTGGAAAGAAATCACAGAAGAACGTTTCCGGATGTAAGGCAGTGCAATGATTGATATACTCTGCCAAACTTCATCATCTTCATACTCAAAGATTTTTCGTTGAAGAGATTGTAATGCCTCCTTTACTCTTGCGTAGTTCTTGTCTTCTTCTCCATTGAGAAGGCAAGCGATAGGCATAGTAATGTTTATGCAACTAAAAAGGTCATGCTCTATTTTCTGACAGTTATTAGCGAACTTTATGCCTTGTAGTTCTCTTTGAGCCATTTCTACGAGGCGGTATATTATCCGTTTTTCGTACACGTTAAAGTCATATTTGGCGGTAGTCATAATACGAATAGAGAAAACCATATTTATACTGAGATATGCTACAGATAATGTATTGAGAAGGAGGATTCTTGTAGGACTAAATAAAGGAGAAGCAATGAATGGACTTGCACGAGCTGTATTTTTCGGGAAACAAGGAGAACTGCGTGAACGGGATTTACAAGATCAGCTACAAAGAGCCAGCGCATTGAATATTTTGATTAATGCCATAAGTATATGGAATACCGTCTATCTGGAAAAGGCTATAGAATACAAAAGAGAATATGGAGGAGGTATAGATAAGAATTTACTGAAGCATATATCTCCTTTAAATTGGTCACATATAAATTTTCTGGGAGAATATTCATTCCAGTCAAATATGGCTCTAGGTATGAATGAATACAGACCTCTAAAAGTCTAATTCCATATACATAGATTAACTCTTTAAACTCAATTGCAAGGCTTATAGATTTAATTTATGTATATTTCTGTAAAAATATTACCTTAGAGTAACATTTGTAGTAAATGTTGGTGATACCCCTATTTCCAGAACGCTTGCAGTTTGGGACTCCTATAAAAGAATACCGTTTGAAATGTCTGATACATTCATTGCGTCACTTATTTCTAAAGAGGAGACGAAAGCAACAGAAGCAACAGCAAAACGAGCTCACAAGTTTAATTCAAATATTGATGTAAGTGTTGAGGTTTTTAATCTAGGCACAGACTATTGGATGAAAGTTTATAACGATCTTTCAAAAGAAAATGTTCTTTCATACGGCGATTTAGACTTCATTAAGTCAATCGCAACTCGTATTATATCAAAAAATGTTCTTCCTTCGGCGTCACAATGCAAGCGACTGTTGAAAATAGTTCACAACGTTGAAGATAAAGGATATATAATGCCTTAATAATGGTTTGTATGGCTGCACAAAGATATTACTATTCAGACACAATCTCAAACTTCTTAAACAGGAGTAATGAGGAAATAATAGGAAAACTTACACTTGCTAGTCAGCATGATATTAATGATGACACGTCAAACTCTTGGCTTGAAGAAGTTGAGATATTAAAAAATGTATTGACGCCTTATAATGAAAGAGGAAGTTTGTATTTTGAATATAACATCCCGCGTATGGGGAGACGTGCTGACGTTATAGTTGTAATAGATGAAATTGTCTTTATTCTTGAATTCAAAACAGCAGGTAGCAGATTTACTCATGATGCAATTACACAAGTCTGGGACTATGCTCTTGATTTGAAAAATTTTCAAGAAGGAAGTCTGGAACGTATTATCGTACCAGTTCTTGTGGCTACATTGGAGAGGAATAATAATTGTGATTTTAGTCTTAATCCTTTCAAGGATAATGTTTATGAGCCATTAAGAACTAATGCAAATAGACTTTGTGATGCCTTTTCTATTTCATTAGAAAATATACCTCACCCAAAAATTGAACACTCTGACGACAGAGATGACCAATGGGCCAAAAGTGGATATGAGCCAACTCCGACAATTATTGAGGCTGCTATAGCGCTTTATGAAGAAAACACAGTAGAAGATATAACCAAGCATGGTGGTGATATTGACAAGGCCTCTGCAGAATTATGTAATATTATAAATTATTGTAGAAAGAATAATCGGAAGGCTATTTGTTTTATTACTGGTGTTCCTGGGGCAGGTAAAACTCTTATAGGATTAAATACGGCTATTGATCAATTTAATCGAGGTGAAAAAGCTGTGTACCTTTCAGGAAATTTCCCGCTTGTAGAAGTATTGCAAGAGGCTCTTACACGCGATTATATAAGAAGAGACAGAATCAAGGCTAGAATAGAAAGCCGAAGAGCATGTACAAAAGAGGAAGCTAAGAGTAGAGTAAAGGCTTTTATTCAGATGATACATCACTATCGTGATCTTTATCTAGAAGGAACAGAAGTAGTTGATAATGAAATAAAACCTATTGAAGGTTATTTTCAGAGTCATGCTGACAAAGCATATATTCCTGCAGAACACGTAGCAATCTTTGATGAAGCTCAAAGGGCATGGACCGATGATGAGTTGAAACGTTTCATGAGAGAGAAAAAGGGCATACGAGATTTTCCATATAGCGAACCAGAATACTTGATTTCTTGTATGAATAGGCAATTAGATTGGGGCGTAGTTATTTGCTTGGTGGGTAATGGACAAGCTATAAACAAGGGAGAAGCAGGACTAACGGAATGGATAGAATCAATTAGTAGAAGCTTTAAGGATTGGGATGTATATATGTCTAAATACCTACTTGAATCCGGAGATATAAAGAAAGCAGAATTAGAATTAATAGAACAACAACTCAAACCGAGAGAAGAACTTCATTTGAAGATGTCTATGCGTTCGTTTCGATCAGAGAAGGTTAGTATCTTTGTAAATCAACTTCTTGCGTTGCAGAGAGATGAAGCAGCTGAGACATTGAAGGAACTTGAAAACTATCCCATCGTTATCACACGTTCATTGGATAAAGCAAAACAGTGGTTACGTGATCATGCCAGAGGAAGTGAACGTTATGGATTGTTGGCTAGTAGTAAGGCAGAGCGTCTAAAAGCTATCAGCATTAATGTCCGTTATCAACCAGATTTTGTTCATTGGTTTCTTGAAGATGATACAGATATCCGTTCATCAAATGCTCTTGAAGATACTTTAACGGAATTCAAAGTCCAAGGTTTAGAAATTGACTGGGCATGTGTGGCATGGGATGCAGATCTTCGTCTTAATGAAAATCAAACAGCATGGCAACACTACCAGTTGCGTTCTGGCACGAAATGGCAGAATATAAACAAACCGATCAACCAGCAGTACCAAATTAATGCATACAGGGTACTATTAACCAGAGCCCGTCAAGGTATGATTATAGTTGTACCGAATGGTGATAATGGAGTTCCTCCTGACGAAACAAGAAAACCTGAATGGTATGATGGTATTTATAATTATCTTCGTAGTATTGGCATTGAAGAGATATAATAACGTTACAACAACGCCTTAATATATTTCATAGAGCAGTATTCGTCAAATTTTCATTATGCCAAACACCCTAATGCATACGAAAACATAGATGCCTATATAGATGAAGACCCGTGGCAGCAATACAAGGGATTTGGCGAAGATAAATATGTGGTGTCGTATCTCGAAGGTATCGACAGCGAACTTAAAAATATCATTGCTGTATTGATGTAAAAATCGGTTCAGAAGAATAATTGAAGAAATAATAATATTGATGTTGGACGCACCTCGGAACGGCACAGTTGCAAGGTGCGTCCAATGTTTTTTATCCACAAAATGTAGTCATGATGAAAATACCTCGAAAATCTGAAATATTTTCATGCTGTTTTCCTTATAGTCCGCGTTATAATTGTCTGCAATGGAGCTGTTTGTTAAGCAAAATCAGTCTTGCAGCTTTCAAACTGTTAATGATAGGTTTACGACCCGTAAATGGGCCACTTTTGATGCAAAAGTGGCTGAGTTTTTAATTGAAAACAATAGAGTTTTTTTTAGGAATGGATGGATAGCTAAAAGGCTTGATGTTCAGTAGAGCGATAACCGCCTTGGATGTTTGTAATACTTGATGCTATTACTCTGTGCGTGTTGTCGTTTACCTTTCACATATTTGTAGGATAAGTACAGCCCTTCGGGCATTTATGATGGCAAAAGACAAAATAGCTTATAACAAATTGAAATTCAATATTTTCAAAGACCGCCATTGATATTTTTGTGGACATTAATGATAAATAATTATAAAAATAGATTGAAAGAATGAAATAAAGTTGTTTATGTTGTTGAAAAATATTATATTTGCACACTTAAATTAAGTTTGGTTAGAAACATGAAAATCATTATATCATAATTCTTTATATTAAAATATTTTCTAATATTACGCTAATTTTTTATATTACTGACTTTTTAATATTACTCATATGCCAAGAACAATTTCCATAGAAAGCGTAAAGAGAGCTAATTATAACGTAAGATGTGGACGCTCTTGTGTTACAGGAAGTAATCGAGATGGAATAACGGCAAATGTAAGAACCTCATTCGGTAGTTTTAAAGTTAATGTTTCTCACAAAGCCGTTGAGAAAGCTGGTGCGGCTGCACTTCGTAGATATTCTAAATAATGGGACGGTTTTATAATTTTATTTATGAGCAACTTGTCAAATCAGAAGATGATTTGGTAGGACTTATTGCTTATGCTATCTACAAAAAGCATAAGATTGAATTTATTACTCGTATCAAAGAGAAGGAAGGACGAGAACCAACTGATGATGAATGTAAAACATTCTTTGATGCTTCAACTACAGAAAGTCAACTCGTCAAGTATAGAAATGATGCTCAATCTATCTTGTCTGATGTTGTTGCAAATACAACCAATGAAGAGTTGGAACGTTATGAACGAGAAATGCTTGCGGATTATGAGAGAAGAATAAAAAAGTGTCTGCCTCCTTGGTGGCAAAATATAATTTGGAGTGTTATTGCTTCCTTTATATTTTCAGGTTTAGGAATATTCTTTTATTATCTAGGTATTACTCAGAAACAGTCTGCTCCCCAACAATTAGAAATTAAAATTTCTACAAATGATTCAATTCCTACTTCTACAATAAAATCAATCCAAACTCAGTAATGAGTTTGGATTTTTATTTGTGATGGTTTTTCTCTTGACAATACGGATAATCACTCTAATAAATAAGTTTTCAATAGGTAAATAACGCGTGATATTCTTTATTTTGTAGAACTCCAACGGGTATGCTGTATGTTAAAATAAATACGCTCTTTTTATTTAATACTGCTTCTATCTCTTTTTTATTTTTTACACACCCCCTTTGCAACTTTGTAAAATAAGATATAAATATTTTTTGAGGAATTGGCAGAACGTTTGAGCGATTGATTGCTGACGGACAATTATGCCGCGGACGGTTGGGCAGAGGAGTGCATGGCGGTGTGTCGGCAGGCTATAAAATAAAAATCCCGCCAACGTCCGCTTGGGGATGTTGGCGGGGTAATTCTTGAAATAGATTTCTTTACAGAAGTATCCCTGTGCGGGATGCCTATGTGGCTTATCTCTTACTGTACGCCGAACTCAGCCTGCTGCTTGTTCACCTCTTCGAGAGTGCGCTGACGCTCCTCGTCGGTCATCGTCTGCTTTGTCTCGCCTGTTGTACGCACGGGCTTGCTTACGGTTGCCGTGGGCTTGTCGGTGTAGCATGCCGGCAGAGTGGGGGCTACGCTCTCTATTGTCAGTTCGGCTGCAGCCGGAGCATACACGCCGTCGTAGTATGAGCGCGCCTTTATGGTTATCTTGCCCGGCTTGTCGGTGGCCTGTATCAGTACGGGAGCCGAGCCCCATTCAACGATGCGCGGGTTTGCCATGATGTTTTCGCCGTCGCCTATTATGCGGCCTTCGCCCTCAACGGTGAAGTAGATGTTGTCCTTGGCCAGACGCTTCACGTTGCCGTTGTCGTCGGTAACTTCGGCCACAACCACAATGAAGTCGCTGCCGTCGGCGTTGAGCTTGCGGCCCATGTCGTCGGCATAGAGACGCAGCTTGGTAGAGCGGCGCGACGGCATCTTCTTCTGTACGGCAACCACCTTGCCGTCCTTTATGCCTTCTGCCAGGAGCGACACGCGCTGCCAGTTGCGCTGCTTGTAGCTGTATTCGCGTGCTGCCCAGAAGTTCCAGAAGTCTTTAAACACCACAGGGGCGCAGGGCTTATCGTTGTCGTTGTGAACAACAGGCAGAGTCATCACCTTGTCGCCCTCGAACATAGTAAGGCGCACACTGTCGCAGTTGGAGAACACCGTAACGTCGTTGTCGGAGAACTGAGTCATCTCGTTGGCGATGAACACCATAGGCTCGGCGTTGCGGTCTTGCGAGCGGAACATCTCGAAGGCGTATTTCTTCTGACGGAAGGCGTCGTATATGCCTCCGTAGTAAGTGTCAGGATGATAGCCGCGCTGATGGTCGAACGGATGCCACTGGCAACCGCCTATAAACTGGCGCTGGCCGTGGTACATCTCGCCGTAGGTGTCGCAGAGCGAAAGGGCTGCCATGAGCATAGGACGCTCGCCCCATGAGCGCGCAGCGCGGTTGATGTTGTTGTGAGCATACCAGTCGTCCACCATCTCGCCAAACTCGCGCGTGAAGACACACTTGTCTTCGGGCCAGTTGCCCTTGCCTATGTTGTCGGCCCAGTCGTACACCACGTCGTAGTTGTCTCTCACTCCTGCCGACTGCACATCGGCCACGGCAGCAGGACGGCCGGGATAAGGAAACTCGTCTTTGGTTATCTGCAGTGCCTTGATGGCGAAGTATTCTGGATAGCGCGTCTCGTTGAGTATGGGCTCCCACATCAGCACACAGGTGTGGTTGCGGTCGCGGCGTATTATGTTGCGCGTGTTTTCATGCACAAGCTCACCGAAGTGAGGATCCTTGTTCCAGTACTGCCAGCCCGGAGTGGGCACAATGACAAAGAGACCAAGCTCGTCGCAGGCATCCATGAAGGCAGGGTCCATGGGGTAGTGGGCACAGCGCACTATCACCATGCCGGCCTTGCGCAGACGCTTGGCGTCGCGCCACTGCTGACTGTTGGGCATGGCGTTGCCTACGTAGGCAAAGTCCTGATGACGGTTGCCGCCTACAAGCTGATGATAAGGCTTGCCGTTGAGCCAGAAGCCGTCCTTTCCGCGGAACTCGGCCTTGCGGATGCCCATGCGCACCATGCCGCCGTCAACGCTCTTGCCGCCCTGCATTACGCTTATCTCGACGTTGTAGAGATAGGGCGACTCGGGCGACCACAGCTCAGGGTCTTTCAGTTTCATGGCAAGATATGCCGTAGCGCTCGACTTGGCGCCAACCTTAACCTTCTTTGTAACCGACTTGATGCGCTTTCCGCTCTTGTCTTTCACAACAACGGCCACCGTAGGCTGAGCCGCTGAGGCAGATGTGTTGCCCACTTCGACGTTAACAAACACGTCGGCACTCTTTTCAGATATGTTGTCGTAGTGAAGGAAAACGCCGCCGCCTGCCACCTTGTTGGCCTCGAGCGCATCGGTTATGGCCAGGGGCGACTTGCCTATGAGCCACACGTCGCGATACATACCGCCATGATAGCAGAAGTCGAGAGCCGTCTGCTTCTTTCCCGGCGGATAAGTCTTGTCGTCGCTGTTGTCGGCCTTCACCGCCACGACGCACTTGTCGCCCGCCTTTACGCCCTGTTCGGTCAGGTTTATGGTTATGGGCAGATATCCGCCCAGATGCTCTTTCACTTTTCTGCCGTTGACATACACTTCCTGCTTGCCCATAATGGCCTCAAAGTGCAGCGTGATGTCCTTGCCCTTCATGTCGGCAGGCACGGTGAAATGCTTGCGATACCAGGCAATGCCCTGATAGTTGCGGCAGCCGCTTGCCTCGGCAGGTTCGAGTCTTACGCTGTGAGGGGCGCACACCACCTGCCAACGGCTGTCGTCAAAGTCGGCAGCAGCGGCACCCCGGGCGTCGCCAAGATGAAAGCGCCAGCCCTGGTTGAAGTTATAGATAACGCGTCCGCTGCCCTGCAGGGGGAAGAGCCCAGCCACGGAAGAGCCTTTGTAGGCTCCGGCCGTCAGCGAGACGAACAACAATAATAAAAGAAAAATCTTTTTCATGCTATGCTGATTAAATTGATGCTTTGATAAAAAGAAAACCCGCACCGGGCATGGTGCAATATCACTGCGGCCGTCTGCCTCGTGTACATTCCCATGGCTCGCGGTTGCGGGTATGTCTTTATACTTATTCGGCAGACACCTTAGGGTCTATCACCACATGCTTGATGCGCTGACGGCGCCATGTGTAGATGCAGTGAATCTTACCGTCGGATGTCTGGATTATCGAAGGATAAGAATACTGGCTTACGGGCGACTCCTCGAGCGTTATCCAGTGCTTCCAGTCGGTGCCGTTGTCAGACTTCATCACCGACAGCGGAGTGCGCGCTCCCTTGCCGTTCTTTATGCCCTTGGGTATAGGGCGGTCGTTGCAGATAAGCACATGAGAGCCGTCTTTTAATGTAACGGCATCAAGGCCACTATTATTGTTTGGAGTGTCAATAAGCTGCAGCTTGCTCCATGTCAGTCCGTTGTCAGAGCTGTAGGTTATGCCTATGTGCTCGCTGCGTGTGCGTGCGACGGCTGCCAGACGGCCGTCGCTGAGCACCATTACAGCCGGCTGAATGGCCTTCACGCCCTCGTCGGCCTCGACAAAGTCGGTGCGTTTCCATGTCTTGCCCATGTCGTCAGAGTATTCAAAATACAGGCGCCATCCGCCTTCCTCAATACTTGTAGGCGCAATGATGCGGCCCTTGCTCATTATGGGCTTGTTCTTTATCGGACCGAGATAGCCCTCCTGCAGCGGCTCGCGCTTGCTCCATGTCTTGCCGCCGTCCTTAGAGCGCACCATCCAGCCTGTCCAGTCGGCCACCTTGTTGCCAATCTTGAAGTAGATAACAAGGTCGCCTCCGGGTATCTGATATATCACCGGATTCCAGCAGGCCTTGCGCTGATAGCCCTCAGGATTCTTTCTTATCTTCTTGTCGAGTATAGGTCCTTTGGCTGCCGGGGCGTTGGTGCTGTCGAGTCCTGACAGACCTGCCAGTTTGGCTTCCTCACTTCCTGTCTTGAACACGCCATCGGCAACGAGCTGAGGCGCCAGCCATTCTGTAGAGCCTTTAGGCTTACGGCTCACCCAGATGCACACATCAGGGTTGCGCTCCTTAGTTCCGCCGAAGTAAGTTGCCACAAGGTCGCCCTTGCTTGTCTCGGCTATCGTGGCAGAATGGCACTCGGGGAATGATGCCGACTTATACAGAAACTCGTCAGAAACTACGGCTTTGCCGGTCATGGGCATGTCGGCAGTAATGTCGTATTTGCCCGAACCGATGTTCCTGATGCTGCCGTCGGGCATGTGCAGTTCGGCAGTGGTGTTTGCCGGAATCTCAACGTGCCATATCAATTTGCCCGCCTTCTTGTGCCAGCGGCTTACTATTGTGCCGTAGATTGACTTGTAAGACGCGTTGATGTCGTCAATCTCGTCCACGTTGAACGCAGGCTTCATCACGATGTGCTTAAAGCCCGGCTTGTTCTCGTCAGAGTTAATTCCTGCCACATCCTCATAGATCCACGACACGAGGTCGCCAAGCAGCATCACGTGGTTGCCGCTGTTCATCCACGGATTGGCAGTGTCGCCGTTCCACAGTTCCCATATCGTTGTGGCTCCGTTCTCGGCCATGTAGCCCCAGCTCGGATACTTCTTGTTGGTTGCCAGCAGCCATGCCATGTCGCCGCGGCCCATGTCGGTTAGTCCGTGCATAAGCCACTGCACGCCTATCACACCGCAAGATATGGCTCCCTTGTTAAGGGTGATGATGTTGTGTATGATGTTCTTCTCAACCTCGCCGCGCACATAGTCGTCGTCAATCATGCCGAACGCCAGCGGAAGAAGGTTGGCCGTTACGGTGTTGTTGCCGTAGAACGTGCTGTCGGGATAGAGCATAAGGCCCGGCACCTCAGCCGTGTTGCGGTTTATGGTGAGGAACTTCTTGTTGAAAGCATCCTTCACGCGTGCTGCCTCTGCGCTGAACTCAGCAGCGTCGGCCGGCTTGTCAAGAATCTTGGCAAACCTCTCCATCATCTTGTTCAGTCTGTAATAGTAGGCCGTAGCAATGAGAGTGCCGTCGGTTACGCGCTTGGGGTCACGGCTGTGTATCAGCTTTATGTCCTCAGGCGGCACGCACCAGTCGCCGTATTTGTCGCGCGGCATCAGTCCGTCCTTGCCATACTGATACTTCATGTGGCCGAGCCAGTGCTTCACGTTGCCGTAGTAGCGGCTCATAGGTTCGGCGTCGCCATACTGGTTATACATCATCTCGAGCGAGAAGGGCAGGGCAGAAGGCCATGTTATGTTGTCAGAATAATAGTTCCAGTAGGCAGGAGCCACGTCGGGTATGCAGCCGTCTTCACGCTGAGCCTCGGTTATGTCGCGTGCCCACTTGGCATAGAGAGCGTTGTTGTTGAATATGAAAGCCTCGCCGAAACATCCGCGCACACGGTCGCCAAGCCACGGCTGACGCTCGTCGCGCTGCGGACAGTCGACAGGCATACCCTTATAGTTGCCCAGAATGCCCCACATGGCGTTATTGTAAACCTTGTTGAGTATGGTGTCGGCACATTCAAACGAGCCTGTCAGTTCCATCTCGTCGCTTACCACTTCGCCTATAATGCCGTCAGCAGTTACGTTGTCAAGACCTGTAATCTCGGCATAACGGAAGCCGTGATATACAAATGTAGGAGCCCACCAGCGGCCCTCCTCGTTGCCGGCAGCAACATAATAGTCGGTTGTAAATGCGTTTCGCAGGTTCTTAGTGAACAGACTTCCGTCCTCGTTGAGCTTCTCGGCATACTGAATCTTTACGCTGTCGCCGGCATTTACGCCGCCTATGCGCAGCTTTATCCAGCCCGCCATGTTCTGTCCCATGTCTATGATGTAGCCCTTGCCGCGCTTAGTTACGCTCACGGGCTTCATGGTCTTCACCACCTTCATGTTGGGACTCATTGCTCCGCGCAGTGTTCCCGTAGGTATGCCCACGCGCTCTGCCGCCATCCATTTAGAGTCGTCGTAGCCCACAGAGGTCCATGCGCCCAGCTCCTTGCGGGCGTCATATATTTCGCCGTCGTACTCGTTGTTGGAGCGTATCGCACCGTCGGGATTCAGTTTCCATTTGTTGCTCGACGAGATAACCTTCTTCTTGCCGTCTGCAAACTCAATGACGAGGTTAAGACGGAGCTTGGGATAGCCGAAGTTGGCTATCTTGTAAGGCTTCTTCTTCTGCTGCATGGTGTAGAAACGGCCGTTGCCAAGAGTAACGCCAATAGCGTTCTTGGCGGTCAGCATCTGCGTAACATCGAACGCATTATACAGCACAGTCTTGCGATAGTCGGTAGGAGCAGGCGCAAGAACCTGGTCGCCCACCTTCTGTCCGTTGATGTATGCCTCATACATGCCCAGTCCGCTGATGTAGAGCGTAGCACGCTTTACGGGCTTGTCAAGGTCGAATTCGGTGCGCAGATAGCGCGAGCTGAGCTTGCTGTGCACGTCTTCTACGTCCCACGGCATGGCCTTCTCAAGACCAATCCACTGTCCGCTCCAGTCGGCTTCGTTGAGCAGTCCGACGTTCCACATTGCCGTCTCGCTCCAGTCAGACTCGCCTTTTGTCGTTGTAACCTTCACGCGCCAGTAGCATGGCGTGTTGCTGCGCAGCTCTTTGCCCGCATATCTTATCCATTGCGACTGGTCGCCCTCGAGCGTTGCGTCCCAGAGGTCGCCCTCAAGCTTTGCGGCCTTTTCAGGTGTTGAGGCTACGATTATGCGGCACGACGTCTGCATCACGTCGTTCTCGTCCGATGTTATCATCCATCCCAGCCGCGGCTGTGGCGTGTCGATGCTCATCGGGTTGACCATGCGCTCCGTCTTCAGTCCGGTCACGGCAACGGGGAACGACGCCTTACGTCCGTTCTTCTTCTTTGCCGCGGGAGCCGTCATGCAGAGACACAAGGCCAGGGCCGCCAATAATATTTTTCTAAACATGATATTTATATATTGTAGTTAAAGTAGCATTTTTAAGTGAAGAACGAAAAGTGAAGAGTGAAAAATCCAAATGCCTTGTAGCTTTTTTTCGCAAGCACTACGTTAGCTAATGTTCCGGCGGATTTGCAATCCGCCGGAATTAAATATAAGGATTTTCAATCCGCTAACTTCCTCTTTTCTTCTCCTCAAAAGTAATTTCCTTACTACTTAATCAGCTTGCGCTGAACATCGTTTCTTATTTTTTAACTCTTACTTCTTAAATTCTTAGTTCTTTTCCTTCAGCATTACGTCTGTCTTGCCGATGTAATTCTTGCTTGAATCAACGGCAATAAGCACACGGTCGCTGCCGCGCAGATAGGCTGCATCGTAAGTAAACTCAACGACCTTGCTGTCGTATTCGCCGAGATAAGTCAGCTTGCCGTCAGCCGGATTCATCCACCATACGTTCTTCTTTGCGCCGCTTATCTTTGTCAGGTCGATGCTCATGGGCTTGCCGCTGTAGTTGTATACGAGCAGATAGTCGTTGCCGCAGGTGGCTATTATGCGGTCGTAGCGCTCGCCGTTCTGTCCTGAGATGATGCTCTGGTCAGCCACGCGCTCAGTGAACGGGAAGCTGAGCATGAGCCATTTGAGATACTTCATCTGGTTGTAGCCCGGATCTTCCATAGCCTCCCACCAAGGTTTCTCAGCGCCGAACGATGCCTTAAGGCCCGGACGTATAAACTGCATCACAGAGTTGTGGCCGTAGGTGTGGCCGAAAGCTCCTCCGAATACAGCCCAGTAAGCATAGCGGCGTACGTCGTAGTCCATCCAGCGCGGAGCCGAGAAGTCGTGAAGTCCCTGCGGAATGTCCTCGTATGAAGGCTCACCGTCGATAACAGGGCGCAGCGGTTTCTTCTCAAAGCTCATGTCAACATAGCGCCAGTTGTCCTCTTCGGTGTTCTCCTTAATAGTGTAGTCGCCGTCGCCGTTGCGCTGTCCGTAGCGGCGGTGTCCGCTCTGAAACATGTTGAAGTCCATCCACTCGCGGTCGTTATACCACCATGCCGACGTTGTGCGTCCTCTCGGGTGGAAGGTCATTATGTGATTTTTGTCCACCTTCTTTATGGCTCTTGCCATTGCGTCCCACACCTCAGGCTTCTTGTCGCCCATGATGTCGCCGCCGATCATCCATATAATGTTAGGCTTGTCCTTGTATCTCTCGCCCAGAAATTTGCCAAGAGCGGCAGCCTTCTTTACGTCCATCTTGTCGATCATAGAGCCCCATATGCAGTCCATGGCGATGTAGATGCCGTTGTTGGCAGCCACGTCTACGATATAGTCGAGATGCTCCCAGTAGCCGTAGACACCCGGCTTAGACACCTTGCTGAAGTCGAACTCGGCGTTGTTGGCAGCATGACCATACACGTTGAACGTAGGGATGGCGTTGAGCACCTGTATCTGCTCTACGTTATATCCTGCCAGGCGGTCTTTTTCGAGGAAATATTCGGCCTCCTCGCGGTTAAGACGTTCGGGCAGCAGCCATGCCGTGTTGCCCATCCAGAAAAACGGCTGTCCGTTTTCGTGCACTATGTAACGGTTGTTCTCAGACACTACGAGCCGTCCGTTGCTCCACGGCTTGTAGATTTTGCCTGCCGCATTTATTGCCAAAGTGCTGAGCAGCAGGGTTGCGATAAATAGTATTCTGCTTTTATTCATACTACTTTTTTATTGATTTTTGTTAGTTAATATTATTCTTTTTCTCGGTTAATTCATAAGGTTTGCAATCACTTTTCAATTAGTTTTGTAAAGTTGCTTTTGCCTCTTAATGTTCCAGCTTATCGCCGTTGCGTTGTGAAAGACGGCATATTGCGTTGCGAAACATGGTCTTTTACACGCCAAAAGGCCGCCTTTTGCGATGTTAAAGGTAGCCTTTTGCAACCCGTTGAATATCAGTAGGTTGCAGAGCCGGTTGCTTCATGGCCGATTTTGTGCCGCTTGGCCATGCCCGGCTTATATACGTAAAGTGGCGGAAATATGGGCTTTGTTCTGTTTTTCCCATATTCCGCCACATATATTATTCTGCTTCAAATGTGTACACAGCGCCTTTCTTGGTGCTTATGTCATACAGATATGTCTTCTCAGCCTCCGGCATCTTCTCGATGGCGTCAGGATAGTTTATCTTCTGACGGATGTCCGTTGGAGTTTCAAACAGTCTGTTCTTGTTCTCGCCCTTTGCAGCCTTCAGGCCCTTGCCCTTCAGAGGCACAGCCGAACGTATGCGCAGGTTGCCGCCAAGTTCCGACTTAACAGTTGTCTTTGTTATCTTGTTGTCCTTCCATGTCATGCTAACCTCAAAGCCTCCGCGCGCCTTCAGTCCGCTTACGGAGCCGTCTTTCCATGCGTCGGGCAGGGCAGGCAGCAGATAGACAAAGCCGTCATGGCTCTGCATGAGCATCTCTGCTATGCCGGCCGTGCAGCCAAAGTTGCCGTCAATCTGGAATGGCGGGTGAGCGTCAAAGAGGTTAGGATAAGTTCCGCCCTTCTTCTTCTCGTTGCGCACCAGTGTCAGCTGGTCGCCGATTAGCTTCCATGCGTGGTTGCCGTCGAGCAGTCGTGACCACAGACACACTTTCCAGCCCATGCTCCATCCCGTAGACGGGTCGCCGCGGTGTATGAGCGACTTGCGTGCAGCGGCAGTGAGTTCGGGTGTGCGGAACGGAGAAATCTGGTTGCTCGGGAAGAGTCCGTACAGATGAGACACGTGTCTGTGCACGTCCTCCGGGTTGTCCCAGTCGTCCATCCATTCCTGCAGCTGTCCCCAGCGGCCTGTCTGCATGGGCACCATCTCCGTGAGCTTCTGCTTCAGACTGTCGATTATTGTAGCCGTCTTGGTCTTGCCAAGTATGTCGGCAGCGTCAATTACGTGGTTGAACAGGTCGTAGAGCAGCTGGTTGTCCATCGTTACGCCGGCTGCCGTTGTTGCCTTGTAGGGGTGCTGGTTCTCGGGCGACAGACTGGGGCAGATAACCCACCAGTTGTTCTTAGGCTCGCGCACCATAATCTGATTGAAGAAGCGTGCCGCATTCTCCATTATCGGATAGACGCTCTCGAGGAACTTCACGTCGCCTGTGTAGAGATAATGTTCCCACAGATGCTGGCACATCCATGCGCCGCCTGTAGGCCACAGACCCGACGGAGCCTTGTCTATGGCTCCCGTTACGCGCCAGATGTCAGTGTTGTGGTGCAGCACCCATCCGTCGGCACCATACATTATGTCGGCCGACTTGTGTCCTGTCTCGCTCACGTCCTTGATAAGACTGAACAGCGGACCGTTGAGTTCGGTCAGGTTGGTCGACTCTGCCGGCCAGTAGTTCATCTCAAGATTGATGTTGCATGTATATTTGCTGTCCCACGACGGCAGCATCTTGTCGTTCCATATACCCTGCAGCGTGGGCGGCTGTGTGCCCGGCTGAGATGTGCATATCAGCAGATAGCGGCCAAACTGGAAGTAGGTCTCAACCAGATGCAGGTCGGTCTGCTTCTTGAACAGCTCCACGCGCTTGTCGGTTGTGGTTGACGCAAATGCGTCTTTGCCGAGGTCGAGCTTCACGCGGTCATACAGAGACTTGTATTTCTTTACGTGTGCGGCCTTCATCGTGTTGAAGTCCTTCGTCAGTGCCTCTTTCAGAGCCGTCTCGGAGCGCAGCGTGTCGTTGCCGCTGATGTCCTTATAGCTGTTGAAGTTTGTGGCTATTGTCAGATAAATAGTAGCCTCGTCGGCACCGCTTATCTGCAATACGCCGTCGCGGCTGCTCATGCTTCCGCCCTTTACGGTTGCCGTAGCCCTGCCGGTAAATGTTACCTTGCCTTTCTGTCCTTCGTGCCATCCGCTTATGCCGCTCAGCACAATCTCGTTGCCTTCCGACTTAATGGTTACGTCCTGCTGCGGCGATGTCATCTGCGCGTTGCAGGTTATCATGCCTTTCTTGCTTGCAGTGAGGTGTATGGCTATTACGTTTCCGTCGAACGACGAAATGTATTCTCTCTGATATGTTACGCCGTTGCTTGTGTATCTCGTTATGGCGCGGGCAGAGTCAAGGCTCAGTTCGCGGTAGTAGTTGGTGTATTCGCCGTTGCCCGGGAAGTTGATATACAGGTCGCCAAACGGCTGATAAGGCATACCGCTGTTGGTGTTTGCCTGCACGTGTGCCGTGGCCAGGTCCTGCGCCTCCTTGTATTTGCCTTCCCACACCAGCTGTCTCACCTTCGGCAGATACTCCTTTGCCTCCGGGTTGGCGTTGTTGTTGGGCCTTCCTGCCCATATTGTCTCCTCGTTGAGCTGCAGACGCTCAGAGCCCGGCGTGCCGTATATCATGGCGCCCAGGCGGCTGTTGCCTATCGGCAGAGCCTCTGTCCATGTGTATGCCGGTCTGTCATACCACAGCACATGCTTGTTTTCGGCCATTCCCTCTGTTGTTGTCATCAGGCATACGGCCGCCAGCAATGTTGTCTTTAGTAGTGTTTTTTTCATTTATTTCTTAGGTGTAAATCTTAGTGCGTTCTCGTCTTCAATCGTAACCTTGCTCTCGTCGAGCTTTGATGCGTCGAGGTTGAAGGTGTCAATAAAGAATTTATATACAGCGTTGCGCTTGTTGTCGCCGAAGTCGTGGCGCTCTTTCGGCAGGTGTATGTTGCTCACCTTGTCGGTAGCACCATAGAATCCGTATATGCGCTGCAGGTAAGGATATTCCAGTTCGGGCGTTGTCGATGTCCAGTCGCCGCCGTCGCTCACCAGCATCATCGGCTTCGGGGCAAACATTGCAGCCAGTTCGGCATTGCATGTTCCTCCTCCTGCCAGCTGTATCGGCATTCCGCTCTCACACGGACATCCGCCGTCGAACCACGATGATACGCTCACCACAGGGTTGGCAGCCGTAAATCTGTCGTCGAGCACCGTCAGCAGCACGGTCTGAGTGCCGCCGCCCGAGCCCCCGTTCACGCCTATGCGCTTGGTGTCCACGTCCTTGCGCTGTATCATCCAGTCGAGTATCCTTATACCGTTTAATGCCTGCATCACGTGAGCCTCTGGTGTCTGGTGTGCCTTGCTGCCAACTTCGTCGGCAGATTCGCCCCATCCCCACAGGTCATAGTCTACACATATTGCGCCCATGCGTGCCAGCGTGCCCAGTCTCAGCTGCTGCACCTTGCCGTAGCGTCCGTTGCTGAAGTGTCCGTTGGGGCATATTATCAGCGGATGCTTTCCCTTGCTCGTCGGGGTGTAGATAGAGCCGCACACAGTGTGCCCGTTCGCTGTCTTCAGTCTGAAGTTCTGCACGGTATATCCGTCAAACTTCCTTATCTTCGAGTATTCGGGTTTCTCCTTTGAGCAGAGTGGCAGCAGCTTGTCTATGCCGAGGCGCTCTCTCACTTCCTTGCGCAGCGTGTCGCGTCGTGCCTCCCATTCTGTTTTATTGTTGTAAAGCGATGTCAGCCAGCTTATCATCTTCTGTCCGTCTTCGGGCTGTCTGCGCGGATATTCGTAAGGCTTTATCTTATACAGTTTGTCGTTCTGTTTAACAGCCTTGAAGTCGAAGGGCGACAATATGTTGCTGAGAGTCTCTTCGAGAGAATAGGGACGCACGCGGAAGTCGGCATACGCCAGTTTCAGTCCTGTTGTGTCAACGTTGTATTTCAGTCTTATTCCGAATCTTGCCGACACGTCGTTGAGCACGTCGCTCAGCGGTCTTGTAAATTTGTTTTCAAAAGTTTGAGCTCCGGCACTCATGCTCAGTAGCATAAGTGCCGGAATTATAACACGTTTCATTTCTTGTTTATTTTATAAGTCAGTTTACCCAGACCGTCTCTCTTGGCGGCCAGTTTGCCGTTAACGAAGAGCATGAGGCCCTTGCCCTGGTGATAGCGCTGTCCGTCCTTGTCGTAGACGATGGCTATGTTGTTGCCGCGATAGCTTATGTTGTCCAGGCAGAAGTAGTTCCATGTGCCTTCCGGTATGAGCGGATTGACAACAATGCTGCCGTCGGCCTGCGGTCTTAGTCCTGCTATACCGGTTATCACGAGGTCGGCAAATGTAGAGTGGTTGTAGTATCTGCTGCGCTCACGGTCGCCCATCAGCCATGCTCCGTTCTTCTCGTCGAGATATTCGCCGATATACGGGCGTCCTCTGTGGTGCTGGCTCTCGACATACAGTTTCATCTGTTTGAAGAATGTAGAGTCGCCAACAACAGGTTCGGGATATGTGTTTATGTAGTTTGCCATGGCTGTAAGCGTCTGGCTTGTTGCGAAAGGCCATACGGCGCCGTCCCATTCGCAGCGTCCCACTCCGTGCGAGCGGAATTCGGGATGTCTTCTCTCAGCCGTTGTAAGTCCGTAGGGAGCTGAGAATCCTTCCTCGTCTTCCACCTGCTTCCATGCCTCGTCATATTTCTTTGCGTCAGGCAGGTTGAAATACCATGGAATAAATCCTATGGCCTCGCGCACGGCAGCCAGGGTGTCGCCTCTCATTGTCTCGAAGAACGACTGCTTCTCGCTCCACAGATTTGTCTGTATCAGGTTCTTTATCGTGTCGGCCTCCATTGTGTATTCCTTGGCCTTCTTTGTGTCGCCTGCCAGCTTGTTCAGTTCTGCCAGAGCCATTGCGTTGCCGTACATGTAGCTGTTTATTGTCGGACGTGCATACTGCTTGCGTCTTCCGCCGCTGATGCTCTCTTCCATTCCGTCCTGCACGTCGCCCTGCCAGTAGAGTCCGCTCTTCAGTCGGTTGGTTCTCTTCCATCGTGCGTATTCCTCTTCGAGCGACGGTTTCAGTGCCGTTACGAACGCAGTGTCGCCAAGCACCTTGTAAGCCTCATATATGGCAGCCGGGTTCCATGAACTGAACTTGTTCATCTTCTGCATTGCCTTGCCGTTGTTGCCGCGATACCATGTGTTCAGTATCTGGTGCAGATATGTCGAGTCGCGCAGCCAGCGTGTCTCCATCACGTGATGTCCTATTGCGCAGGCAATGAGGTTGTATTTGTCGGCATAAGAGCGCTGAACGAGGAATTCGGTCATGCCCAGTCCTACAGGAGTGCGCTTGATGTGCTTGCGCAGCGACCACCAGCGGAAGTAGTAGATCTCTTCCATGTCCTTGTCGGGACATTCAAACAGAGGTATGTTCTTGCTCATCCATTCAGACGACTTGCTGTTGGGTATGTCCGTAACGATGTTCTCGTCCTCCATGTTGTTGAAGTATTCGGCATAGTGTGCGAAGTCGTCATACTTCAGCACTGTTGATGCTGAGTCGGCGTCTGCCGATGCTGTCTTCACGTTTGCAATAGAGAATGATGCCAGCTTGTCCTGCTCGTCGGCACGCGGCATGTCAACATACTGGTCGGCAGGAGTCTCAATGCTCGGCTCTGTGAACAGGTCGCCTGTGCGGAATACTATTCGTGTTATGGCGTCAACGGGTGTGTCGAACATACGTGCCGTTGCTTTCTTGCCGTTCACAAAGTATGTTCCCACGTGTCCGTCTACCGACAGCTTGGCTGTGATATGATATGTCTGTCCGGCGTCATAGTGCTTCAGCATGCCGCCATAGCGCGCTCCGCCCTTTACCTTCATTGTTGCGGCAGAGTCGAGCACGATGCGGGCGCACATGTTGCCCTTGTCGTCAAGGAACTCTATGTTGAGCTGTCCGTGGTCGTTCTGTGCGGGCTTAACGTCGAAGTCAACAGTAAGCTCCTTCGTAGCCGGTATCAGTTTCTCCACCTTGGCATAGTCATACGGATCCTTGTCGCTCAGCGTCAGCCATTCGCCGTTGAGCGTTACGGGTGCCCACAGCGGCGAGTAGATGTTCCAGTCTTTCATGTCCTGCAGTTTGGCATACTTGCTGAAGCTGCCTCCTGCATGTTCTGTAGCCTTTATCTTTACAGGCACGGGTATGCACGACACCCACATGTCTTCCTTGTTGTTGCTGTAAGTAACCCACAGGTTCTTGTCCGGCGGTGTTCCGTTGCCTTCCAGTATGCCTCGTGTATACTGCGGTCCGTAGCTCTTGTAGTTGCCCCAGTGGCGTTCAGGCGTAACCTCGCCGTTCACCAGGTTGAGCGTTGTGTATTCCAGTCCGTCGTTGCTCAGCGATATAGCCAGCGGCCAGCGATATTCAGCCGGGTTATATACAGTGGCATAAGTGCCGTCAGAAAGGCGCTGTCCCCATATCTTCGCGTTAGAGTTCACAAAGCCGTGAGCCCTCTTTGCCGGTTCTCTCCATGTGTTTCCGCCGTCGCTGCTTATGCTTGTCAGCGCGTGCTTCCACAGTCCCACCTTGCGTCCGTCGGGCAGAGTGTATCCGCTGAACGCCTTGTAGGGAGTCTTCAGTGGCAGTATCTCGTCGTTTCTGTCAGCCTCTTCAACCCACTGCATTCTGTACATCGGGTTAGCCAGAATCTCGTCGCAGGCCTTAACAAACTCCTTGTCCTTTGCTTTCTTGTAGTAAGGATAGTCGGTGTTCTTTTCGTTAAATCCGTGATTATAATATATAAAGTATATAGGGCCGAATGTGCCGTCGGCCTTTATCTCCCTTACCACGCGGCCTATTCCGTTGCCGTCGTTGGGGTCGTCTTTCGGAGTGAGCGCCACGCCGTAGTTGCCCATTGCAATTAGGCGGTTGCTCTTAGACACATAGAAGCCCACGCGCTGGTGCATGATGGCCTTCAGGTCTTTTGCCACAACGCCCGGCCATGTCGGTTTGGTGTATCCGTCGGGCACGTTGTATTCAGGGAACAGCTCAACGGGCTTAGTCCATTTGTATCCGTCTACAGAAGTCTGCAGCATGGTCTTTCCGGGCGGCTCATGCTCGCTTCTCGGGTCGGTCAGGTAGTGCATGTAGAATTTGCCTTTCCAGTATGCCATCATGGGCTGATGGTTATAGAGCCATCCCTGTTCGCCTCTCATGGTCTGAATGCTGTGTACGCCAACCACGGGCGACAGTCCGCCGTCATGTCGTGCAGGCGTTGCCACGGTCGTGCCGGTGTAGTGCACGGCGTCGCGGTTCTCCTTTATCAGGTTCTTCACAATTTCCTCGTCGGCCATGAACACCGTGCCGTGCTTGTGTCCTACAGGGAACTTTACGGCACCTGTCTGGTCCTGGAAATTCTTGAAGTCCTTTGTCCTTGCCGCTCCGTATATGCCGTGGCGGTAAGAGTCGTAGTAGATGTAATACCATCCGTTGACCATTGCCGTTGACGGACCTTCGCAGAAGCTCTCTGTGAACGGCTCCGACGCCTTGCTCCATGGGCCGTAGGGCGACTTGGCAAAAGCCACCTTGATGTTGCGCTGGTCTCTCGAGTTGTCTTTCAGCACCATCACGTAGTCATCCTTGCCTCTCTTTACGAGAGTGGCGTCAATGCTGCTGAAGTCTGGGTCGATAAGCACCTTGGCCTTGCTGAACTTCTTGAAGTCTTTTGTCGTAACGTAGTACAGACGGTGATTGTTGTAGTGGTCTTCCTTATAGTCGGGAAATTTGCCCGGTATGCATGATGCCCATATAATCATGTACTGCTTCTTCACGTCGTCGTAGAACAGTTCCGGTGCCCATACGTTCACCGTTGTAGGGTCTGTCATGACGTTTATCAGTCTTGGCTTGCTCCAGTGGATAAGATCTTTTGATGATGCATAACCAAAACCCTTGTCGCCCTTCCAGCTCGATGTCCATACCAGATGGAACGTGCCGTCGGGTCCTTTCACTATCGAAGGGTCGCGCATCACCTTCTGTTCTCCTACCGCCGGGCGCAGGAATGTGCCCTGTATGGTGTCCCATCTCAGTCCGTCATAGCTGTAGATAAAGCGCAGGCCTTCGTTGGCCGGCTCATGGAATGATGTGGAAACGTAAATGTCTTTCGCGTAAGAAAGATTTGGTGCCGTCGTTGTCAACATAACGATGGCAGACAAAAAAAGTTTTCTCATTTCAGTTTTTCTTGTTTATGTTATGACGCTCAGATTTTAGGTTTGTAATCATATTAATTAATGTAACTTTAAATTTTTTATTGTAACAATGCGTGCTTTTCTTCTCCTCAGTAGCCAGTTTTCCTCTTTTCTTATCCTTGTTGTGCCGTGCCGTCAGTGCCCCTATGTGCCTGACAGACATAAAAATCAGTCATTCTGACGGCTTTTTCACGGCAGAAATGTTTTTGTTATACTTTTTTAAAGCAATTGAACCTCTTATGCATCATCAATGTAAACATATTTTGGTAATTTTGTACAAAAATTTACAAGCCGCCGGATTTGCGCCGCCCGCAGCCGCAGTTTTGCAGTATGGCGTGTGCGTGTTTTGTCTATGCAGCGGCACGTTGCAGGGCGTTGTCTGCCGATGACGGGTGCGGCATAACAGAGAGCGAACGTATAAAAACAAAAAAATAAAGCCTATGAAGTTGAGAATATGTTTATTCCTTATGGCCACCATGATGCTTCTGAGCAATGGTCAGGCCAGTGTGAACGTGTTTACCGTAAAGGGTCGCGTTACCGACAAGGCGGGCAGGGGCATCAGCGGAGTGGTGGTCAACAACGGCATGGCCTTCACCCGTACAGACGCCAATGGCTACTGGACGCTGCGCACCGACACGTTTGTCAGCAAGTTTATAAGCATCTCCACGCCGGCCGCCTACAAGCTGCCTTCCAAGAACGGCATTGCCTCCGGCTTCTACGTGCCCGTCAGGACGGCCGTAAGCTCTAAGAGCTGCAACTTTGTGCTCGAAAAGCGCACCAAGCCTGCCGACAGGTTCAGCTACATAGCCATATCCGACCCGCAGATGCTTGATGCTGCCGACATGAAGAGATGGAACACCGAACTGGTGCCCGACATGCGTGCCGTGATCGACTCGCTGAGCAAGACGCGTGAGGTGGTGGGCATCACCGTGGGCGACATCGTGTTCGACAACCTGCCGCTGCTGCGCAGCTATGCCGCGTCGTTCAAGAACATGAAGATAACCATGTTTCAGTGTATCGGCAACCACGACTTCGACAAGCGCTACAAGGGGCTCAACAACGCGCGCCTTGGTGCCGGAGCCTACGGCGAGATGGCCTATGCGGCTGTGTTCGGACCTACCGACTATTCGTTCAACATAGGCAAGGCTCACGTCGTTACGCTGAAGAACATCAACTATAAGGGCAACAAGGCGTATGTTGAGACGCTCACGGAGAATCAGCTGCGCTGGCTCGCCAACGACCTGAAGTTTGTGCCCAAGGGCTCGCTCGTCATCCTCAACATGCACGCCGCCGCATGGAACAAGGACGACCCTGCCCAGAACATGCGCGGGGCTGCCTCGCTGCAGAAGTTGCTCGAGGGCTACAAGGTGCATGTGTTCTGCGGCCACACCCATTACTTTCAGAACGTGGTGGTCAACAGCAACCTCTATCAGCACAACATAGGAGCTGCCAGCGGAGCATGGTGGAACGGATGGCTAAACCGCTGCGGAGCGCCTAACGGATATATGGTGGTAGATGTCAACGGAAGCAGCGTCGAGTGGCAGTATAAGGCCACGGGCTTCCCCTTCTCGCGCCAGATGACGCTCTACGACAAGGGCGACTTCGGCACGCAGCCCGGATATGTCGTTGCCAACATATGGGACTACGACCCTGCATGCAAGGTTGAGTGGTATCAGGACGGCAAACTGATGGGCACCATGCAGCGCTTCACGGGCGTCGACTTCGAGTTTGGCTCGCGCACGCTTGCTGCCGGACGCCCCGCCAACACGTCGCACCTGTTCAGATGCAAGCCCGTGGGCAACTATAAGGAGATAAAGGTGGTTATGACCAACCGCTTCGGCCGCACCGTCTCTGACGTCATCAGACCTCGCGTTTCTGTCATAGCTCACCGCGGAGGTGCCGGACTTTATCCCGAGAACACCATCGAGGCAATGCTCAATGCCGTGAAGCTCGGCGTAACCGACCTTGAGATGGACCTGCACGTAACCAAGGACGGGGTAGTGGTGGTTTCGCACGATCCCTATGTCAAAGGCTACGGACAGAAGTATCCCATCTATTCGCTCACATGGAAACAGCTTTCGGCAAAGGTCATCGGCAACGTAAAAGATCCTGCTTTCCCCGACAGCAAGCGCCTCTACACCCATGTGCCTATGGTGACGGCGCTCATCGATTCTGTTGAAACATACTGCCGTCAGCACCGCCTTGCGCCTGTAAGATACACCATAGAAATCAAGTCTGACGCCGCTCTCGACGGCAAACTTACGCCCGAATACAAGACCTTTGCCGACCAGTGTGTAAAGGCTCTCAGCACCCGTAACCTCGGTTCGCGCCTGCTTGTGCAGAGCTTCGACGTGCGCACGCTGAAGTATCTTCATGCCAAGTATCCGCAGATGCGCCTGCTCTACCTGATAGACAATACGTCGGGCGGCTATGATGCTGCCATGGCCAAGCTCGGCTTTGTGCCTTATGCCGTCGGTCCCGACTATCCCATGGTCAACGCAGCCTTCGTAGCTAAAGCAAAGTCTGCCGGAATGCGTGTCATTCCTTACACCGTGGACACCAAGGCCGATGCGCAGAAGATGGTTAAGGCGGGCGTAAATGCCATCATAACCAACTATCCCGACAGGATGTTCGGATGGATAGGCAAGTAGACAGCGGCTCTGCCGTCATGTGGCTTGCGCCAAGGCTTAATGCCGTGAACAGATATTTTTTTTGCATAATATAAGCAAAGCGTTGCTGAATTTTCTTCTTGTGATGACAGGGCCGGGCTTTCAGCCCCCGGCCCTTTTTCGTGTCTTTGCGTCCGGTTAGTGCCTTGTGTATGCGGGTCAGGCTGTCGGGGGCTATTGTCTGCTGATTTGTGTGATGTTAAAATGTAAGTAAATGGCGTGCTGTTCTTTCATAATGACATATTGTGTATGTGTGCTTTTGTTGCCGTATTAGTCTTCTGGTAAGTCCGCTTTGCGCCTTTTGCTGCCTGTTTTCATGCGTTTTGAGTGCCGGTTTATGGCCGTCGGTCTGCAAAAGGCATGTTTTTGCCGTTTTATTACTATACATTTCGCTTTGCGTTATGCGGTCTTTCGCCTTCTGATTTGCGGTCTTTCGGCTTCCCGTTTGTGTCCTTTTGCACGGCGTCGTCATTCCTCTTGTTGCACATCCAGGCGTTATATATCTATATCTTTCTGATGTACTGCATTTTATTTTTGCACACAATTTTGCGCAAAAAATGGCACTATTTCACCTGTATCTTATTCTGTCGCCGTTTAATGTCATTTTGCTGAATCAATATGTAAGATAAATTACAGTTATGCTTTCTTTGTGTCTTTTCTGCGGTCTTTGTGTTGTTTTGTCTGCGTATTTATTGAAATAATGACAATAAATTATCTGTTATTATTGCATATTGATAATAAATTATTATCTTTGCTGCCGTATTTTATGATTAATAAGAGAGAATATGAGCAAATTGATAAGGCCTGTAGACTATAAGCCGCTGCTGAACGTCAGGCAGACGGAGCAGGGCATAAAAATGATAAAAGACTTTTTTCAGCAGAATCTTTCAACGGAGCTTCGCCTCCGCCGTGTAACAGCACCGCTGTTTGTGCTTAAAGGTCTTGGCATAAACGACGACCTCAACGGCACGGAACGCCCCGTGACGTTTCCCATTAAGGATCTTGGCGACGCTCAGGCTGAGGTGGTCCACTCGCTTGCCAAGTGGAAACGGCTCACCTTGGCAGAGTATGCCGTTGAGCCGGGCTATGGCATCTACACCGACATGAACGCCATCAGGGCCGACGAGGAGCTGGACAATCTTCATTCGCTCTATGTCGATCAGTGGGACTGGGAGATGGTTATGACGTGCGCCGAACGCAATCTCGACTTCCTTAAAAGCGTTGTCCGCCGCATCTATGCCGCCATCCTTCGTACCGAGTATCTTGTGTGCGAGCATTATTCGGCTCTTAAGCCGTTTCTGCCTTCCGACATCCATTTCGTCCACAGCGAAGACCTGCTGCAGATGTATCCCGACAAGAGCGTGAAAGAACGCGAAGACCTGATATGCAAGAAGTATGGCGCCGTGTTTATCATTGGCATCGGTGGCAACCTGTCTGACGGCAAGCCGCACGATGGTCGCGCTCCCGACTATGACGACTGGACCACGCCCAACAGCGACGGCCGCAACGGTCTCAACGGCGACATCCTTATCTGGTATCCCACGCTCGCCCGTGCTGTCGAGCTGTCGTCAATGGGCATACGTGTTGACAAAGAAGCACTGCTGCGCCAGTTGAAGCTCACTGGTCAGGAACATCGCTCATGTCTGTATTTCCACAAAAAGCTCCTTGACGGTGAACTTCCGTTGAGCATCGGCGGTGGAATAGGGCAGAGTCGCCTGTGCATGGTGCTGCTCCACAAAGCCCATTTAGGCGAGATACAGGCCAGCATATGGCCCGAAGAGATGAAAAAAGAGTGTGAAGAATTGGGAATGACGATTATATAATTTTAAGTGAAGAACGAAGAGCAGGCGCAAAGCGCAAGCAGGCTTGAGCAATTAAAAATTAAGAATTAAAAATTAAACAGCGTTTCTTGTTGGGTATTGTCATTTGGAGTTAAAGTAGTTATAGGAGTTATCGCTCACTAAGGTGAGCTAGGAGCATATTTAAGTGAAGAGTGAAGAACGAAGAGTGAAAAATCCAAATGTCCTGTGGCTATTGTCAATGCATTGCAATTGATAATAACCAACAAGGCTAATGTGCCGGCTGATTTGCAATCTGCCGGAATAAAGTATAAGGATCTTTGATCCGCTTAAAATATCGATTATTTATGTGAAGCAGGTACAAAAGCGCAATCAGGCCTGAGCATTAAAAAAAATAAAAGTGAAAATATGAATGCCAAGCTAGTATAAAACAACATGACAATATAAAATAGGAAGTAATCGGATCACAAATTAGCTACGCTGACCTTCGGTTCTTATACTTTATTCCGGCGGAGCGCAGATCCGCCGGCACATTAGCGACGTAGTGCGTCTTACTGAAGTGAAGAGCATATTTAAGTGAAGAGTGAAGAACGAAGAGCAGGCGCAAAAGCGCAATTAAAAATGAAAAGTTAAAAGTGAACAATGAAAAATCCAAATGTCTTGCCATGAAAAGAATCAACGAAGCATTAGACTCCATGTGCAAAAGTAATGCTTGCGTCAATAATCAACAAGACTAATGTGCCGGCGGATCTGCGCTCCGCCGGAATTAAATATAAGGATCTTTGATCCGCTTAAAATACCGATTATTTATGTGAAGCAGGCACAAAAGCGCAATCAGGCCTGAGCATTAAAAAAAATAAAAGTGAAAATATGAATGCCAAGCTAGTATAAAACAACATGACAATATAAAATAGGAAGTAATCGGATCACAGATCCTTATATTCAATTCCGGCGGAGCGCAGATCCGCCGGCACAATAGCAACGTAGTGAGTCTTACGGAAGTGAAGAGCATATTTAAGTGAAGAGGGAAGAACGAAGAGCGAAAAATCTATGTGCTAAAGTAGTGCTTGCGAAAAGGACCAACAAAGCAATTGGATTTTTCGTTTTTCGCTTTTCATTTTTCACTTAAACACGCACTGCGTTTGCATATGACTCTAACTCCTAGCCAACTCTGTTGGCGATAACTACTATAACTCCTTTAACTCCTAATTCAACTCCTAATCCAACTCCTTTAACTCCTGACAAGAACGTAATTATAAATTCCTAGCTTACTTCCAGTCCGAGTATTTCGCTTAGTCGTTCGAAGGCCTTGTTTGTATTTTTCAGTTCGTCAAAGCGTTCGCGGTTTGTCGGTATGCGCTTTATCTCTTCAGGCTTTGCCAGTCTTAGCGTCAGTGTTATGTCGCTGTTTCTCAGTGCCTTTATCAGCGTGTTGCGTATTCTGCCCTTAATCTTGTTTATCTCTTCTAGCAGAATCTCGTTGTCAACCACCACCTCGATGTTCGGAAACTCTTTTATTGTCGGCATCATGTTCTTCATGCGCGCCGCTATTCCCGTCATCTGCTGCGGCATACGGTTGCACATGCCTACCCATTGCGTCAGCATCTCGTCCTCTGTGAACGTGTTGTGCTCACCGTTGTCCACCACCTCTACGTCCTGCTCCGCCACCATCTGCGGCTCTTCGCCCTGACGTCTCAGGTTGGCAAACGTCTTGCCGATGCTGCCCAGTTTCAGTTTTCGCAGATTCGTCGTCATAGCCGGCTGTGCGGCCTTTGCTCCGTCGCCGTTGCTCATGCTGTTGTCGGTGCTGCTGCCTTCGCTTGCAGACACGACGCTCTCTGCCGCCTTCTCGGCATTGTGCTTGGCAATGGCCGTATGGCGGTTAACGCTGGGCTCGGCCGCGGCCACCTGCATAGCCGCCTTTGGCCTTTCGCCCATAAGTCTTTTAAACAGGGATTTCAGTCTCTTAGGGCAACGCCCCGAGGCTGCCCCTTCGTCGTCAGGCTGAGTTATCTGCGCTATCTCTATCAGCGTCAGCTCCACCAGCAGTCTCTTGTTGCTGCTCTGGCGGTAGTTTATGTCGCAGTCGTTGATAATGCGCAGCGCCTTATACAGAAACGCCGAACTGCATTTGGCAGCCTGCGCCTTGTATTTCTCCGTCTGCGATGCACTCGCCTGCAGCAGCGGCAGCGTCTGTTCGTCCTTGGCCATCATCACGTTGCGCACGTGCACCGCCAGTCCGTTTATCAGGTGTCCGCCGTCGAAGCCCTTGTTTATTATGTTGTTCAGCAGCACCATCACGTCTGCCGCCTTGTTCTCCAGGCACAGGTCGATGATGTTAAAGTAGTTGTCGGCGTCGAGCACGTTCAGGTCCTCAATCACCTTTTTATATGTGATGTTGCCCTGACAGAAACTTGCAGCCTGGTCGAACACCGACAGCGCGTCTCTCATTCCGCCGTCGGCCTTCTCCGCTATCACGTTCAGCGCCTCTTCCTCGTAAGTTATGCCTTCCTTCTCGGCCACCATCTTCAGGTGGTTGATGATGTTGGGCACCGTCATGCGCTCAAAGTCATAAATCTGACAGCGTGATATGATGGTAGGCAGAATCTTGTGCTTCTCTGTCGTCGCCAGAATGAATATCACGTGTGCAGGCGGTTCCTCAAGAGTCTTCAGAAAGGCGTTGAATGCCGCTGTCGACAGCATGTGCACCTCGTCGATGATAAACACCTTATACTTACCCACCTGCGGCGGTATTCTTGTCTGTTCCATCAGAGCCTTGATGTTCTCCACCGAGTTATTGCTGGCAGCGTCGAGCTCAAAGATGTTATACGAGCGCTGTTCGTTGAACGCCTTGCAGCTTTCGCATTCGTTGCAGGCCTCACCTTCAGCAGTAGGGTTCTGGCAGTTGATGGCCTTGGCAAAGATACGTGCGCATGTAGTCTTGCCCACGCCCCTGGGTCCGCAGAACAGGTAGGCATGAGCCAGCTTTCCGCTCTTCACCGCGTTTTTCAGCGTAGTGGTAAGAGCCGCCTGTCCCACAACCGAGTCGAAGGTCATAGGTCTGTATTTGCGCGCAGAAACAATATATTCTTTCATAATACAAAAAAATCAAAGCGAAGATAACGTCCTCATTGCGTGTGCGTAATCTTCAAGCCATGCTTGAATGTTATGCAGAGATGCAGTATATCTTATGCAAAGATACTTCAAATCGAATGCAGAATCATTAAGCCACGCTTGAATGTTATGCTGAGATGCAGTATATCTTATGCAAAGATATCGCAAATCGAATGCAGAATCATTAAGCCATGCTTAAATGTTATGCTGAGATGCCGCATATTTTATGCAAAGATATCGCAAATCGAATGCAGAATCATTAAGCCACGCTTAAATGTTATGCTGAGATGCAGTATATCTTATGCAAAGATATCGCAAATCGAATGCAGAATCATTAAGCCATGCTTAAATGTTATGCAGAGATGCCGCATATCTTATGCAAAGATACTTCAAATCGTACGAAAAACAAAATCTTATCAAATGTTTTGATTTATGTCTGACGTTTTTGTGGTTCTTGTTAGAAATTAAATAAGCACAACGTTTGATGTTATTACAGCGGATCTGAGCTCCATGAGCTTTGATGGTTATCATCGGTAGTTAGAGTAGTTAAAGAAGTTATCGCCAACGGAGTTGGCTAGGAGTTAGAGTCATATGCAAACGTAGTACGTGTTTAAGTGAAGAATGAAAAGTGAAGAGTGAA